>Ga0209712_10000293_pt1 | contig 45609 bp, 64 predicted proteins | sample ArcOceMetagenome_FD_187443 | JGI IMG/M metagenome (GOLD analysis project Ga0209712, IMG submission 187443) | Marine eukaryotic phytoplankton communities from Arctic Ocean - Arctic Ocean - Greenland ARC118M Metagenome (SPAdes) (version 2) | ecosystem: Environmental > Aquatic > Marine > Oceanic...
CAATTCGACTAAAAAACGAAGCACTATTAAAAAATCGGGTTGTAGTATACTTTGCTAATGATGACGTTCCAGAGCAAGACATTATATTGACCAACTTGCAAGGTAAGGCCATTACAATGACACGCAATATTGCAACCGCAATTTCAGACTACCCTTATTTTTGGTCAGTTATGCTTGCAGTATTCTGTATAGAAAAAGGAAAAAAACGTGCAAACTTGAGCTAGTTAAATTCAAACACCGATACCATCAAAAAGATTTAGTTGGATACTTAAATGATCACCATAAGAACATCTACAACAAAAATGATAAAATGAATGTTAAGATGACAGGTATGGGATGGATTGCATCACCGCATGGTACTGATATTTCTGAGCATGATGCTGGTGTAATATTTGAAGAGTTAAGGGCGTTTTAATTGATAATTAAAGAGTTAGCTGAAAAGTCATTTCTCGATGATATTGAAAAGTACGCATTCCCCGAGTTAGTCGATGGCGATCAGGATTATCGCTGGTGTCATCGATATGCTCACGATGTAGTTACAGGTAAAATCATTGCGGGAAAGTGGATAAAAAAAGCCTGTGAGCGACACTTAAAGGACCTGTTGCGTAGTGATGTATATTTCGATAGCGATGAAGCTGAAAACGTAGTCAACTGGTTTAAATTCATACCCATCACTGATGGCAAGGCTGTCGGCAAGGCTACGGTTCTTTTCCCTTGGCAGATTTTTATGTGCTGCTGCCTCATGGCATGGAAAATCACTGATTCAGGACTACGCAAATATAAGTACGCTTACATTCAGGTAGGCCGAAAGGCTGGCAAGTCAACATTAGCAGGTGGCTTAACACTTTATGTGATGTATACAGCGGGATATTTCAGGCCACGCGCTTACTCTGTCGCTACGAAAAAAGATCAGGCTAAAATATTATGGTCTGCCGCCTTGGTCATGATCAAGTTATCGCCAGAGTTGATGTCGATATTTAAACCACGCGCTAACGATATATTACTGCCATCACAAGAAGGTGAGTTTAAGCCATTAGCAAGTGACTCAAACTCACTTGATGGACTTAACCCCCTAGTTGCCTCACTCGATGAATGTCACGCAATTAAAGACAGGAATTTGTATGGTGTAATGGTTTCAGCCTTTGGTGCGCAGCCAGAAGGTTTAATGCTCACTATCACAACTGCCGGAACTGTACTTGATGGGATTTGTACCGATCTAAATAAAGCCGGTAAAAAAGTGCTGTCTGGTGAGCGAGTTCAAGACGCTTACTTTTATATGATCTATGAGATAGATAAAGGCGATGATTGGAGCGAAGAAAAAAACTGGTATAAGGCCAACCCTGCACTTGGCAGGCAGCCAAGCATAGAGTATTTACGAGACAGATTTATTGAGGCAACACTTTCCTCTGAAGAAAAAGCCAACTTCATGACTAAGCATTTAAACGTATTCGTTTCTGGCGCAGACAAATGGCTTGATCTTGATGAAGTAAAGAATTGCCGTAAAATAATGAATATCGAAGAGTATTACGGACGTGAGTGTACTGTTGGCTTTGACAGGTCGCTTGTGAATGACATAACTTCATTCTGCCTGTTATTTCCAAATGAACTTGGAGGTGCTGACTGTTTTTATATCAATTTACTACCAATGCAAGCAGTTAAAGATGCGACTGACTACTTGCGTAGCGTTTACAACAAGGCCATCGAGAATAAAAACTTAGAGGTGCTTGATGGTAAGGTCATAAAAAACTCGCAGCTTAAAAAATACTTCCTGTGGATAAATGACAATTTTGATGTGGAAATGTTTGGCTACGATCCATATAAAATGCGTGAAACTGCTATGGATATGGAGGAGGCTGGCTTACCGATGGTTTCTGTTTCTCAAGGTGTCGGCAATATGTCAGAACCAACGAAAAAACTTGAGGAGCTAATTAAAAACGAGACTTTTGCTTATGATGATGACTTGTTTGAATTTGCTACAACTAATGCTATATTGGGCGTAACAAAAATGAATAACGTGTCAGTTTATCGCGAGAATATCCAGACCGATAAGATTGATCCTTTAATTGCGACTGTAATTGCGCTATCTTGTGCAACATTGCAGGAAGTTAAACATAACGTGTACGAGAGTCGCGGATTAATTTAGGAACTAAAGTTGAGCGACATAATAATGATAGCTACATATTCATTTATGGCCTTAATTATCGTTTACTTAATTTTATTTGTTATTATATGGTTTTATGTCTCATCATTATCACTACATGAAAAGCTTATATTGCTTTATTATATCGAGTATGGCGATGAGTAATTTTTGATTAGAGGATTTTTCGTGGGCATAAAGTCATTCATACAAGATTTATATAGCGTGAAAAGCATAGGCATTGGAGCTAATGATTTATTTCGCAGCTTTCCAAGCAAAAAGGTAGCAGGAGTTAATGTAGATGCAAATTCTGCAATGAAGCTATCTACTGTTTACGCATGTATTCGCGATAAAGCTGAGTCAATGGGGCAGTTGCCTGTACGTCTTTTTAAGCACTCAAGAAATCTTGATGAAGAAATAAAGAAAGGCAGGTACTACAAAATATTCACGCAAAAGCCAAACGACTTTATGACCATGCAAGACTTTGTTGAAACGACAGAGACTTGTCTTGAAACATATGGTCGTTTTTGCGCTTATATTGTTCGCAATGATATCGGTGATGTTATGGAAATACTGCCATTTCGCCACCAACGCAATATCGGTATCAACATGGATACCAATGGCAACATTTATTACACATACACAACTAATGATGGCAGACCTGTCATTACAATAGATCATACTGAAGTTATGCATATTAAGCTTAACACGCTCGATGGCTTTACCGGCATGAGCCCAATATCATACAATGCCAGAGCCATCGGCTTAGGCATATCGCAAGAAGATCATTTAACGAGTACGATGGCAAAAGGCACAATGCCAAGTGGCGTACTTCAAACTGACTTAGCATTCAAAGATCCAAAAGCTGCCGAGCGAATTCGACAGGAATTTAAAGAAAAATATCAAGGCGTAGATAAGAACGGTGAAGTTATATTTCTTGAGCAAGGCTTAAAATACAATCCATTATCATTATCGCCAGCAGATACAGAATTGATCTTGCAACGTCAATATAGTCGAGAAGAAATTTGCGGTATATTTAGAGTTCCTCCACATCGTATTGGTGCAAGCACTGGTGCTAAAAAAGAAGATATTGAACAGGCTAATAAAGACTATTACATCAATAAATTGATGCCGATAGTCAGAAAGATTGAGACTGCATTTAGCGAAATAACGCCAGATAACTTTTATATAAAATTTGATGAGCGTGGATTTATTCGTGGTGACTTAAAATCTCAGGTTGAGGCTTATGGCAACCTATTTAAGTTAACAGCGATATCAATCAATGAATTACGAGCTGGAGCTGACTTTCAACCTATTGAAAATGGCGAATACCACGCTATTGATACAAATAACATTACTTTAGGGACGCTTGATCAGGTTGAAGAGTTACAAGCAGAAAACCGAGAACTAGCAAGACAGGGCGCAATGAACCAGCAACAATCCAACGAAGAAGATGCAGAGGTAGAAGATGAATCTTAAATATATGGTAGTACCTGCCACCGATTTTAAAATGGACAATGATACTGGTTTGTTTACAGCCTACGCTAATACAAAAAACTTCATTGATCATGCTAAAGATCGTGCTATCGATGGTTGCTATATGAAATCAATAGAAAAGCACAAGTCAGCAAAAACCATGCCAAAAATGTTTTGGTCGCACAACCCTTATGAGCTGCCGGTTGGCGCGTGGAAGGATATGCGGGAAGATAGTAAAGGACTGCTTGTGAAGGGTGGACTATCTAAAACCAGTATGGGTAAAGATATCAAGATATTAGCCGATGATGGTGCGCTGGACTCGTTCTCTATTGGATACCAAGTTATTGAAGAAAAGTGGAACCACACGAAAAACTGCAACGATTTGATTGATATACACGTAAAAGAAATATCTTGGGTTAATTTTGCTTGCAATGAAGAGTCTCTATTGCAAGAGATGAAAAGCGCAATGAAAAACGGTGAACTACCAACTCGCAGAGAATTAGAAAAACTGTTGCGTGAAGCGATGCACTTATCGAAGTCTCAGGCCCAAAATATTGTGGCTCGATATGATGACTCTCCAATAGAGACAAAAAGCAAAGATATATTTGACTTGATGGCTAAGTTGTCGCAATAATACGTATATTGTCGTGGCTGTGGTCAGCTCAAGCAATCACTGTGGTCAGTGCTAGAGTAAAAAGTAACCATAAATTAATCATTAAATACAAAGGTAATTATTATGACTCCTGAAGAGTTAAAAGCCCAACTAGCATTGGCTGTTAAGCTAGGTAAAGAAGTTGAAGCAGAAAACGCAAAAATCAAAATTAAAGCCGAGAAGCTTGAAGCTGATAACGTGGCTATGATGACTAAGTTTGAAGCACTTAGTAAGCAGATCGAAGATGGTGGTGGTGACATCAAGCAACTTGAAGAGATGGCTGAAACCATCAAAGAGTTGCAAAGTGAAATCTCTGATGTTCGCTCTAAGCATCAAAAGCCATCTTTGGTGTTACCAGAAGATGCAAAGACAGCACTTAAACAAGTTGCTGGTGGTGCAATCGGTAGTTTCTTAGCACAAAAGAAACGTGATGGCGGTGTTAAAGCTGATGACTTAAATGATTTTATGTCAATTGCTGCAGCAGGTGTTGCTGATAAAGTTAAGGCTTTAAATATTGCTACTGATGCTGATGGTGGTTTAGCTATCGCTGAAATCTTAGCAACTGATGTTTTAGATTATGCCCGTAATTCTTACCCGATTTTGCAAGAAGTTGGCTTTAAGTCTGGTATGACTCGCAACTATCGCCAGTTAGTTAATCTTGGTGGTGTTGGTGTTCGTCGCGGTGCTGAAAATACTGATGGACAAACTAAAATTGATCCTGCTACTGGTAAGTACGTTAGTACAGCCACACAGTCTTACGCAGAAGTTAAGTCCAATACATTCCAAGCATCTGCAGAGCCATTAATCTCAGATCATGCAATGTCTGCACCAGATATTGATATCTATAACGACTTGATCGTTGACTTAGGTATTGAAGTTGGCGAATGGCTTGCTAATGACGTAACCCTTGGCTCTGGCGCACTTACTGGTGGTGATGGTACTGCTCGCGGTATTTTAGGTTCGCGCTTAGATATCACTAACTTAACTGGTGAAAGTTGGAAACCAACAAAAGGTGCTGGCAGACGTAATGCTGACGTATTCCCTGCTTACGCTACTGGCGTTGCTGGCGATATGGGTGCTAACGATAAAACTCGCGTTGATTGGTTGCTGAAGTTTATGCGCCAATTGCCTGTTCGTTACCGTATGGGCGCTAAACTTTACATGAATGAAAATACATTAAGTGTTTTCGAATTGGCGCGTGATGCAAATGAACGTCCAGTATTTCGTGTAACCTATATGGATGGTGAGCCACGCTTGAATGGCAAGCCAGTTGTTTTAGATGATAACATGCCTGATATCGCGACTGATGCTGCCTTCATTATGTACGGTGATTTAAAACTTGCTTACGCTATCAATAATGGTGACGTAGAGAAGATGCAGATCAACCCTTACATTGTTCGTGGTGCTACTGTTGTTGAGTACGATAAAGAAATGTTTGAGATGATCCAACGCTCAGATGCTTTAATTATCGGTGTTGCGACAACTAACGCTGCAGCTTAATCTAAGTAGATGCAAATAAAAGGGTGGTGTCATTGCGACCCGCCCTTTTTTATTATGGTGACTTATGTTTTATAGAGTAATAAACCGAAGTGAGACTGCTGTTGTCACTTTGGCACAGTCCAAGAATCAACTTAATATTGTAGATGACGAGGGCTTGGACGATGACCATATACAGTTACTAATTGACACTGCTGTAGAGTTGTCAGAAAAATATACTCGCAGACTTTTTACTGTCGAAACGGTAGAGTTGCTCACTCAAAATAAGCAGTCTTTTTTCCTTCCATTGGGCGAAGTTGAAACTGTAACCTCTGCAAAGTTTGCCAGTGATGATTCTGATGTAGGCTTTACTTTCAACGCCATATCGCAAATATTTACCTTTGATGATAATGTAGATACCACCAAAGAAATAAAAATAACATATACTGCAGGCTACACAAAGCCAGCAAGAGCAGCGATCATGGGTTCGATGATGCTGATCTCATCAATGTGGGAAAATCGAGAAGATACGATAACTGGCATGACAGTTGCAGATATTCCATTAAACTCAACTGCTATACTGGACTCAATTAAGCTAGGGTGGTTTTAATGCAATCTGGCAGACTACGCGACCAAGTTGAAGTGCAAGTAAAGTCTAGCTTGAAAGATGAGTACGGTGCTAAAGTTGATACATATTCTAAGCTTTATGTAGCAAAAGGAAATGTGAGATACATGGCTGGCTCTGAACTAATAAAAGCAGGCGTAGCATCAAACCTAGTCGTTATTACTGTGCTTATGCGATACGATAGGCGTATGACTAACAAGTGCTTCATAATGACTCATGGTGAGCGTTTTGAGGTTGAAAGCATTAAGCCATCTGATGATAGACGAGAAATTATTGTCACAGCAACAAGAGAAACATAATGAATAGACCAGCGTTTGTTAGACTGCTGCAATCAGTCATTGTTGATCAGCAAATTTGGATTGACGTAGTGCCAGAAGAAGAGGCTTATCCTGCACTGACTTATACGCACGTTACCGGTGATGGCACGCGATTACTTAATGGTGACAAAGTTAACCTGTGGGATACATGGCGAGTTAGAATTATTGGTAAAAGTCGCGCTGAATGTGATGCTATCGTGGCACTACTTGAGCCTTTGGATAACAGCAGAAGTGATGATTTTAGGCGAGTGATGATCAAGTCATCTCAGGGCGTACCATCAAGCCCTAATGATGAGTATGTTAGCTCATTTGTGGACTTTAAAACTTACGACTAGGTGATTTATGGCTAAGGGTATTGTTTATATTTCTGATGTAGATGATGTAATCGCTGATTTTGATAAGACCGTTGGCGACATCGAAGTTTTGGCTAAAGAGTCGATGAAGAAATCACTGACAAGAATTGAAAGCCAGATGAAGATAAATACTTCAACCATGCTCAACAAGGGCTATGCAACTGGTAGAATGTTTAATGCTATAGGTCATCATGTAGGCGAAAACTATGATGGCGTTATAACCGGCAGTGTTGGCGTTTATGATGATAATATTCGAGATCCAAAGCGTAGACTTACACCACCACCATTAGCGAGAATGATAGAAAATGGTACTAGACCTCATTCGACTTCTAGTAATTCAAGGTTAAAGCATAAATCTAGGCGTGGTGAGGATAAAGGACAAGAGGAAAGGATTCATGGTGGTACACCGCCAATACCATTTTTATCTAGCGCTTTCGATGTTGGATCTATCGCTATATTTGAAGATTTAAAGGCAGCACTAAAAAATTCCATTGACTAGTAATATTGCTTATACTTGTCAATAGGCGTATGGTTGGGCATGATAGTCTTAACTACTTTTAATTAACTTTATACAGGAAAAAATTATGGCAGATGAAGCAACCCTTGCTGCTGGCACGATAGTTAAGTTTGACACTGAACTAGTAGCGCCAACATTCGCAAAATTCATAAAAGGTGTTATTTCAGTAGGTTCAGTCGGTGAAATGGCAGAATCAAAAGAGCGCACTGTGCTAGCTGACACCTCTAAGAAGTACGGTGCTGGCATGAAAGATGCACCAGATAAAACAATCAAAGGTCAGCACTATGCTTTAAATGCAGACCAAAAAGCGTTTTTAACCGCAGCTAAAAACAACGAAACCGTAATGGTCCAAGTTGAATATCCTGCGCCAGTTGGTGCGGATACAGGTACTATTGCCAAAATGGAATTCAAGTTGCTTGGCTTTGAGCTTGATGACGTTACCGGTGAAGATTGGATGATGTTTACAGTTAATGCTAAACAAAACTCAATTGAATGGACTGATGCTGTAGCGACAGCTTAGTAAAAACAAACCAGCGATCAATAACGGAGTAAAGTAGCAATGCAAACAGCAAGTGTAAATTTAGTTAACGAAGATGGCAAAGAAGTTGCCAACTATCAGATAAGTCGTTTGAATGTTCGTGATGCCATGCGTAGACAGCGAATGTTTAGCATGATAACTGAAGAAGATGAACTGGTGCGAGGTCAATTATTTGGTGCTGCATCAATTGCGTGTTCTTTGTGTGATAGCAAAGGTAATCCGGTGTACCCCGAAAAAGAATATCCAGACTTAAAGGCTATTGACGAGCTAATGAATATGGACTTTGAAGTGTACAATGCCATTGCTCACGCAGCAATTGAAGTGAACCCTGTCACCTCGCTAAAGGCAAAAAAAAAGAAATCTTAGGCGATCCTGCGCTTTTGGTCTTAAAGCGCGTTTGCCAATTCCTGAGAAAACCTTTATTTGAAGTTGAGCAGTACCCATTAGATGAGTTAGAATTTTGGGCTGCTTGCTTTTCTATTGATGACAATAAAGATAAGCCACTATTAAATTACAACAAAAATCATGTTACAGTTGAGCAATCAATTGCAGATCTAAAACGAGTCCTTAGCTGATGTCAGAGTTAAAAACACTTACTTACGTTGTCAAGATGGATATTGGCGATGGTACTGAAAAAACAAAACAGTTCCGCACCACCATAAAGACGATGGAGCAAGATGCAGCCAAGGCATCTGTAGGAATTGATAATCTAGCAAAAACCATTGGGGAAAAATACAATACCAAGGTTAGCACTGCTGTAGATCAAACCAACACTGTTAAAAATGAAATAAAATCAGCAGCAAGAGAAGCTAGTCGCTCTGAAAAAGCATACTCCCAACTGTCTCGTGAATATACTCACTTAGCTAATACATCTTCACTGGTAGGGCGAGAACTGCAGATAGCAAACGCACAGTATAAGCTTGGCGCTAAAGCTACGGATGAACAAAAAAGGAAAATAGGCGAACTTGTTGGCGCAAACTATGATGCTATACAATCTAAAAAACTAGCGTCAAAAGAGCAAGAAAGATACAACAAAACACTTGAAGTATTCGCTCAAGATAGTGCAGCCAAAGCAGAGTTGCAATCAAAAAAACTAGCTGATAAAAATAGGCGCACTGCATTGTCGGCAAGGCAGTCTGAAAAGGCATTTGCTCAACTTTCGCGTGAATATACCCACCTTGCCAGCCGAACAGGTAAAACCGCAGACGAGCAAGAGGTTCTTAACGCTCAATATCGACTAGGCGCAAGTGCAACTAAGGCGCAGAAAGATCAAGCGGCAGCATTGGTAACTGCATATCAAGCACAGCGAAAAGCAGCCACAAAAACGCAAGGCTCTATGCGTGGGTTGCGTGGTCAAGCACAGAATCTTGGTTGGCAGATGCAGGATGTCGCGGTACAGGCTCAAATGGGAACTAATGCGCTTGTAATACTTGGTCAACAGGGTTCGCAGTTGGCATCAGGGTTTGGACCTATGGGGGCTTTAGTTGGTGCTGGCATTGCCGTTGGTGCTGCGGCACTAGGCGTTTTTTCAAAGTCAATGGGCAGCACTTCTGACTTAACAAAAAAACTAGAAGAAAGAGTTAAAGGTCTGAATGAAGCTCTTGTAAAGCTTGCTAGTGACAACAAGACAAGCAGCCTAGACAAAAGCATCAATGCAAAGCAGGCAGAGGCAGATCTAGAAAAAACAACTAAAGCAATGAAAAAGCTCAAGAAAAGTATGCTTGGGCAAAAAGAAGTTGCTGACGCTGACAAATTCTATTTATCTGTAGGCAAGGGCGAAGGTGTATGGTTAGATAAATCAAAGAAAAGACGCAGGGAAGAGGCTCTTGCTCTTGAGACATCACAGAAAAAATACAAAGATCTTTCTGATGAGCTAGTTGCACATAAAAAAATAATTGAGGGCGCAACCGAAGAGGGAACAAAAGCCAACCAAAATATCAAGGATATGATCAAGACACTACAGCTTGAAGTTGATATGTATGGAGAAAGCGCAGAGGCAATTGAGTTAGAAAAACTAACCAGAGAAGGTGCTAGTGATGCGTTAATCAATGAACTTTCTGCGCTTCAAAATCTAAAAGATAAAAAGGGCGAAGAAGCCGAAGCCATTAAAAAGGCAAAAGAGGAAAGGGTAAATGAAACAAAAACTCTTGAGAAGTACCTTGAAAAAATCACTAGCGAATACCAAGCTATAGGAAGAAGTACAGAAGAAACGCATAAGCATACTGCGGCATTGATCACTCAAGATCCTATGTACCAGCAGATGATTATTAATATCTTGAAAGCTACTGAAGCCAAAAAAGGCGAGATCAAAGCAACTCAAGATCAGATAGCAGTAAATGAAAAATTAGCCAGCATTGGAATGATGAGCGTAGATCAAGATCGTGCATCATACAAGGACTTGCTCAAGTCTCGACTTCAACTACTTGATGAGCAGTATGAAACTGAAAAAGATAGAGCAAAGCAGGCTTTGGACTTTGAGTTTGGCACTGAAGAAGATTACTACGCAAAATTGCTAGAGCTTAAAGCAGATTACGAAAAGAAAAAAGCAGCTATAGAGGGTAAGCCTAAAGCAGTAAAGGATGACTCTGAAAAGGCACTGCAAGTACAAGCTAAGTACGATCCAAACGTCAAGCTTGCATTGTTGCAGCGACAATACGCTGAAGAACGCGCATTGCTTGGCGATAATGTTGAAGCACTAGCGAGAATAGATCAGCATTACGCAGATGAGCGCATAAAAATAAACGGCACTGTCTGGGAAAAAATGGCAGTTAGCGCTAGAGAGTCGATTGAAAATACTGATGAAATGATAGCAGAAAGTCTTGACAGATTTGTTGATGGTACTGCTCAAGCTTTTGGTGATGCTATTGTTTTCTCTGATAATTTCGGTGATGCGATGAAAAACGTATTCAAAGGCGCTATATCTAGCATGATCTCGTACTTTGCTGAACTCGCTATACAGCAAGCCTTGATGTGGGCCTTTACAAAAGCTGGTGAGTCAACATTAAAAGCTGAACAAGCTTCATCTCAGTCGTTTATTAACCAAGCATCTGTATTTGAAGCAGGGCTAAATGCGTTCAAGTCTACTGCAGCTATACCTGTAATCGGTCCATCTTTAGCGCCTGGTGCTGCAACAGCAGCAATAGGGTATGCACAACCTATGGCAGCAGCAGCAAATACATTGAACTTTGCCGGTGCATTCGACTCAGGCGGCATGATCCCATCAGGTAGCGCAGGTATCGTTTCTGAGTTTGGTGATGAACTAGTTGGCGGCACAATGATTTATAATGGTAGCCAAGGCAGCCTTGGCGTTACTGGTCGCGAAGATACAGCAAAAAAAATGGGTAGCAGTAATAACAATATTAGCGTAAATTCATACGGCAACGCTTCACCTGATGCAATAGCAAGAGCGATGGTTAGACAACTTAAAAAGCCAAACAAGGCCATAGACAACGCTGTTTATGATTCAATGAATCGTGGGCGCAAAAACGGAGGTAAGCGTTTCAATGCTTGATATTTCTAATTTTCCTTGGGCTGAATGTGCGATCACTGAAAATCGAACTGATTACAGAGCCGACACATTAGCACTAAGACGTAAATCTCGCAGCACAGGTGTTCATCGATATGAGTTTGAATTGGTTACTGTAGAAATGGAGTTGAAAGTTGCCAGAGGAGTTAAGGCGAAACTGTCAGCAGCTACCGATGATACTATTACATTTATTCATCCAAGACTAAGCTATTGTCAGGGAACTGAGCCTGCATCAAAAATACAAGCTATTGGCACGAACAGCGCAGACAGTTCAACATTGTCTTTAACGTCTAATGAATCTTGGCAATTATTGGCTGGCGATTATATTCAAGTCGATAATGACACCAAAGTATATGAGGTGGCAGAAGATACGTTGTTGCAATCTGGCAACCAAACAGTAACGCTAACATCTCCACTTCGATACTCACTTACTGCGGGCACTAACATTACCGCTAATGATGTTACTTGGTATTTGTTATCAAACGGTGTTATCGAAACTGGCAGTATGGCTGCATCAGATAATCAAGATATGGAACTAACCTTAGTAGCGGTAGAAAAACTATGATCAATGCACCACAAACTGTAATAGATGCACTAACATCTGGTAATTTTAAATACGCTAATTTAGTTGATGTTAATTTGGGCGATGCTTACGATACCGGATTCGATGTCGTTCTTTATTATACAGACTACCATTCTGCAATATCTTTTGGTGGAAATAGTTATACACCAAACCACAACCTTAAAGAGCTAGCTGGGATAAGTCGAAAAGCATCCACTGGCTCTGATAAGGTTGATATCGTCTTTGATATTACTGATGAGTCAATTATTGATGTCATTAGATCTGAGCGATACATCAACAAGCCTACATCTATAAAAAGAGTCATTATGCAAGATGGCGCGGTTCTTGCTGACTTTGCTATTCCAATCAGGACTGCTTGGGGACTATCTCACGAAAGTAGTGGTGACACAGAAGATAGATCTATAACACTAACCATTGATTCATCGCTAGGAGATCTAGAAGGTGATAATGGCTGGTATGCTGTAAATAGTTCTCACCAGCGCAGATATCAGAGTGATTTAATTATGAATCATTCAGGCACTGTGATGACTGAGGATCAGCAAGCTAAATACACAACTAACTTTAATGGCACAATTAACCAGCAAGTAAAACCACCTTCATTGCCAAAAATTTATGGCTACAAAAATGTCGAGGCAGTACCTATTGCCATGCTTAAGCATCGCAAGACTCATACTAGTTACCGTCATTATTTTACGACATTAATTTATGCGCTAAATATTGGTGATTGTGATTATGTGGACATTGACAATATCAAAAAAGGTGGTGATGATTTTGATGTCACCATTGTAAATAATAATGACCGTGATGTAGGCGGATGGTCTTGCCGAGTAAGAACGCCTGCAGATGCTGAAAATAGCAGCTTACTTGACGAAGAGAGTGCAGACTTAAGCTTTTGGTTTGAAGGTATGGACAGTGCCGAGATAGCTAGAATGAGTGGCATGTATGGTAAAGGGCTTACATTATTATTTCTGAAAAACAGAAATCGTGACGATTGGCTAAGTCAAGCACCAAAAATAACTGTACCTATACGTGGTGCCAGGGTGTACGACCCAAGATCGCAAACAACAGTGTTCTCTCGCAACCCTGCACTACAATACGCTGACTTTTTGCGCTCAACTAGTTATGGGGCAGGGCAGCGTGGCATTTCTGTATCTGATGCCAACATAAGCGAGCTTGCAGACCACTTCGATCAAATACCTGACTCAATAGGTAATGATGGCATAAACTCTATACTTATTGATGTTCAGCTAGACACTGGCGATCCAATTGTTGATAACATGAATATATGGATGGAGGGCTGTCGGCTCTTTACGTCTGACTATTATGGTGAGTTCAGTATCAGAGTTGAGACAAAATCACCTGTAGTACTTAACATCAACGAGGATGACTTGGAGGATTTTCCTGACTACAATTCAGGCGAGTTCACTGACAGGCTGAACCAGTTAACTTATTCAATAAAGCAATTAGTTCAAGATAACACTGAAGATGCACTGCCTGGGGACTTAGTTGAGGTCGATGTTGAAGCAACATTCCCTGCAGATGATTCTCAAATACATGTCGATTGGCTTGCCGAGGATGGCGGTATTGACAACTTCGACTCATCGGCTTTGGATTATGTTACTGACTTAGAACAGGCTTATTATTGGGCTATGGTTGATGCGCGAATATCTAGACAGCCAAGAGAGTTAGAGTTGCCAATGGGTGCTATAGCTTGGCTACTGGAAACTGGCGATGTAATAAAATTCTCATCAAAAATACTAAACATGACAGATGTACTTTGGCGTGTTGACGAGGTATCTGAAGGTGATGGTATTAGTAGTGTAAAAAATATAGCTTACGACGATAGCTTTTACACACCAGATCCAAGTGCAATACCAGAGCCAGTAGCGTTTGCCAGACCTCCAACGGGTGCGAACTTATCACCTGTTTCTGGACTTGCTATTATCGAGAAAGGTGGCCTTTATTATCTTGATTGGACACCGTTATCTAGTGCAAATATTTTATGGTATGCGTTAGAAATCACAAAAGACAGTGTACTTATTTATGACGAACCTAAATTAGCTCAACCACCATTCTTGCTTGATGCTATTACTATTGGCTCGTACAGCGTTAAAATGACATCGGTAGGGTATGAAGATGAGGGCGGTGTTGCGACATTGGATTTTGATATCGCCTTACCAGAAGCGCCAACTATCAACACAACGGTCGGCAACTTTACTATTGAAGTTTACCCTTCAGTGTCTGTTACCTATTTAGGCTCTAGCTTTGAGCTTGTCATTAATGATACTGATGATTTTGCGACTGGTCAGAATAAAGGGACTTCGGGCTCATTCACTGTAGCCAATCTAGTGCCAAATACTCAGTATTGGATTTGGTGCAGAACTGTTAATTCAGTTGGAAAGTCAGATTGGTCCAGAGTAGACGTGCTGACATTAAATGACAACACTTCTTTAGTTGATTTTGTGGGCCTAGATAGACAAAGCATCATTGATGATTCTGTTAATGAGATGCAGACGCAAATAAATGACACTGTAAACTCAGCTATAGACGGTGCAATATCTGGCGCGGCTGATGAGGCTGTTGCTGAAATACAAGAAAGTCTTGATGGAATTACTGGCGAGGGCTCTCAGCAAAACACAATAGATCTGATTAATGGTATTTTTGATAGTGTTGAAACTGCTGAAAAGTCTTTTAGTGATGATGCTGTCATTAATATTGAAACTAACGAATTAAAAGTTAGTCTTGGTGAGGCAGAGTCTAGCATTACTGAAACAAATAAAGTAATTGCTGATCTTGATGAGTCTGTTGCTATTAGGTTTAGCTCTGTAAATTCAGCAACAGCAAACAACATTGCTAGTATCAATAGGTTTGAAAAAACGGTAACTACAATAGAGAAATCAGTAGCGACAAGTATCAGCGCAATATCAGTTAGTACTGAAGAAAACAAAGCTAATATTGTATCCCTTGATCAAGCTGTTACTGATCTTGATAGTGCTACAGCTACAAGTATTAACGAGTTGAGCAGTTCTTTAGATGATAATGCTGCTGACATCTCAACACTTAACCAAACTGTTGTTGATCTTGATAGTGCCACAACCACAAGTATCAGCACATTAACTAGCAATGTAGGCAATAACACATCTGACATTTCAACGCTTAACCAAACCGTTACTGATCTTGATGGTGCTACAGCTACTTCATTAAGACAACTGTCTGTTGATGTTGGCAATAGGGCAACAACAACTGCACTTAATGCCGTAGAATCCAAAGCCGATGGTAATGCCTCAGCGATATCATCATTAGGCACTCAGGTTAGCAACATTGATGGTGAGGTATCTTCAGCACAATTAATACTAAATACACACACTACCGATATAGGTGAGCTAGAAAGTCGCGCTTTTTTGGGTGTAGATGTTAACGGACTTATTGCCGGAATTTACATTAACGGTAGTGCATCGCAGTCTGATATCGAACTAAAAGCCGATACGGTTAGTTTTGTTAATCCCAATACAGACTTGAAAGATTTATACTACGATGCTGCATCACAGCGATTAATTTTTGGTGGTATAATTGAAGCAGGCACGTTAATTAGATCGCCTAAGATTGAGTTCATTGGCAGTACTCACATGAGGGTTAGCTCTGCTGATGGTTTTGGTTCAAGTAGCCAGTTTGTAGAATGGTTTGGCCCGAAAGTAATTTCTAACGGAGCTATTGACTATTCAGAGATGAAAGAAAGCAACGCTATAACTTATTTAAAAACAAACGGTGATGCTTACTTTGGTGGTTCACTATCTGCAGGCGTACTCAAGAATGCGGCACAAACATCAGTTATTAACAGTTATGTTGTGGACTCAAACCCCATTGAGATTGGACCATTTAACACAAATGGCAACGCTAAATCTGTAGTTATATCTTGGGTTCTTAAGGGTAGCTCTGTGGAGTCTGGTTCTTGTGGTGTTTATGGCGATCCATCGTTTGGTTGGTCATTAGAAAGAAGGATTGGTGTTGGGGCATGGTCAATAGTTGTTAGTGGCACATTCAATGGTAATACGGTTGGAAACCCTGAATCAGGAGATTGCATAGTTACCGAAGATGCAAGTGAATCTTACACATACACAGAGTCATCAACAAGCGTGGATAATTTCAGCTATCGTGTTAAAGTTAACTTATATAGTAGGCATCACGCTAATAACAAGATAGGTTCGCAAAGACTATCACTTATAAGTACCGAGGAATAAAATGGCATCACCAACAATTAAATTTATAAAATCACCTTCAGTTAGTGTAACGAATGGCAGTAAAATAGTCACATTAACAGGTGATGTTGACACTTATCATGTTTACGATGGTACAGCTATATTCATTAATAATCACCCACCTGTCGAGGGCTTTTCTGGCACAACAGTTGATGGCTCTGGCAATAGCACTATAACGCTAAAAGATGCTTGGACACTTCCTAGTGTGACAGGTGGCACGTTAGTTGCATTCAATAGTAACGAGGGATTACCTGAAGCAATTCGCAGAGCCAGAAGTATCGGTAACTTAACGCTAACATTAATGACAAATTTTGAAACGCTACTCAACAGCACCTCATCATCAGTGAGTATTGATATTGATGGCGTACCAACAAGCTTTGTTCCATATAAATATTTAGAAAACGAGTTTGAGTCAAAGATAACTGAGCTTAACAATCTAACTGGAAGTATCAACGCCACGACAAAAGCTGAATTTGATCGCGCCAGATTTAACGAGTTAAACAACTTCTCTGTGTCAGGTGTTGTAAATGTTGACTTTGATAGCGGCTATGAATTTCAGCAAATAAACGGTTGGCAGAACAAATTTACAATCAAGGCAGGCAAAGCCATGATTGATGGCATTTGGCATAAGTACAGCAGCACCGAAATTATGCTGCCTGATGCACCTGACGGCTTAGATAAAAAAGATTTGTCAAGTCGATTTAATGACTTGGCAGAAGCAACAGTGGCAGGAGGCGATGAGCTATCTCAATCGTATTTAGATCAACGCTGTATCGTTTATGCTGTACAAAAAGACACTGAAGCGCCTTTTGGGTCTTCTGGAACATACATTCAAGATGCTGATAACAATATTTACAGTAATGATGGTGTGTTACGCCAACGAACATTTGAATTTTTTTCTGAGCGATTGCTTGAAAGTGTATCTATCGAAGGTGCAGATTCATATCAGTCAACCATAAATGCTATGACCTCCCTCGGGTGGTCACAAGATAGCGATGTATTGGGGCAATTCAAAAAAGGTGATGACATTGCTATTGTGTTTACTATTGTTCAACGTAGAAACCAAGGCGCTTATCACCCTAGTTACAATCCTGAAGGTGTGGCGTATGCTACTGACGGTGTAGATCTGAGCAATAGAGCATTTTGGACTGACTCTGCTGCTGCGATAACCAGTAAACAAGAGGCGTTTTCTAATGCGTGTGTTGCTGCAAATGCAAATGGTTCGTTAATATCTTCAACATCTTCTGGTGGTAGATTCCCTAGACCAGACGGCAAATTCTACGATGCAATATACGCCTCAGACGTTAAAGATTTACGTATGTCAGCTAAGAAATTACCGCTTAAAGAAATACGCGAGAAATACAAGCGTATGGCGATTGCAGGGGAAGTTCGTGGGTTTGAAGGTGTGCCACTTATAACAAAAGCACGACTAAGCGACTATCTGTCAGGAGATGATGCCGTTAACTACCTATCAGAGGGGAAATTTACACTAATACATAACGGAGAAGATCATTTAAGATTATCATCTCCGAGTCAAGTTTCAGCATTAGACGGCTTGAGCTGGATTTTCGTAAAAGGTGGTGTAATTTACCGTAATTACGCGTGGAATAATCAATATCACACAAGAATTTTTAAGTGGTCTGGTGGTTCATGGGGAGTGTCTACCATTGCAGAACTACAAGGGGAGTTTCTTGCTATCCCTTATGCTGCACCTAGTAGCGGAACAGGATTGCTTAAATCAGGCGCGGTTGATGGTGCGTGGGGTTACAAGTATAAAGGCCAACTTTCTGGTGCTATTATAAGCAATCACCAACAAGCAAACCCAATATGGACAGACATTATTGGCGACCCTGCTAATATTGCAGCAACTTTTCCCGATGGTGTTGAAGGTCAATGGATACCTGCACTACCTAGTGGTGTTACTACAGCATTTAAACTGAATAGAAAGTCATTAAATAACGTAGTGAACAGAGCTTGGTCTGATTTAGGTGACGGAACAGACTGGCAGAGCGCAGACAATATTATAGACGTGGTAAAGAATACATCGGCAACAGGAATACCATCAACCGCGATAATGTTAATACACTACGAAACACAAGCACACTTCACACAAGATGATGTGAATAGCAAGGTGGTGGATTTGGGTGGTGTTTGGGCAAGTAATCACTATCAGCCAGATTGGGGCAGTGCGCTACAGTCCAGCTTGATTGGGGAGGTTGGAATTTCCACAACAGACCCTAGAGTGGGCTATTTTGGAGAAGTTAACGGATACCTATTGCGACCAACTAGCAATGACTTTCACCCTTCTAGTTCTTATGAGCCAACACATAAAAACGTGGTATTAGGTGGTACGTCAACCGCAGTAAAAACACTAGACTACCTTTCTCACGACAATAACGTAGCTAAATTGTGTTATGCGTATAAAGAAATGAAATTTGATGTTACTTGGGGCGATAACAATCAGTTTGAAATTTATAATCAATCTGCTATTATTACGGATGACAACGGGAATAGTATTAAAGTTGGTACAAGCAGCTTTGATACTCAGTTTTTCATAGATGATGGTGGTACGTAATATGGCATTAGAAACTCATAACAGGTGGACTGTAACAGGTTTCGTGATGAAGCCTCGCTCAGACGGGAGAAAAATGAAGTACGCTAAATGTTTGTGCGAGTGTGGCACTGAAAAGGATGTAGCCTACAAGGATGTGAAAGCTGGGCGGTCTAAGTCCTGTGGGTGTTTACAAAAGGAAAAGGCAAAATCTAACAAGCCTAATGCCACTCATGGTATGTATGGAACTAAGGTTTACCGAATTTGGAGAGGAATGAAAACCAGATGCAATAACCCTAATGTCGTTGAGTACCCTGATTATGGTGGAAGAGGTATTAAGGTCTGCTCTGAGTGGGAAACTTTTGAAGGGTTCTACTCTAGTATGGGTGATGTTCCGAATGGAGATTTTACGTTAGAGCGTAATGACAACGATAAGGGCTACAGTATCCACAACTGTCGCTGGGTGGATAGAAAAACCCAAGCTAATAATAGGCGCAACAATACCTGTTATGAAATCGGGGGAACTACCAAAACTGTTGCGGAGTGGTGCGAACAGCATAACCAACCTGTGAACAGGGTTTACTCAAGACTTAAGTACGGGTGGGATATAATGGACGCACTATTACTACCTAAAATCACTACAGGGAATGCCCATGAAAGTACTGCATAAAACTGCTTCATTTGATACTCAATATTTTATTGCAGAGGAATAATCATGGACTTGTCATATTTTGAAACCGTAAATGAAGATGGTGAAGTAAGCTATATTCGCCCTGAAACAAAATCTATGACTGATTTAGAGCGAGTTATTGCTTTAGGTAAGCCATCGGATGTTATTGATAAGTTTGTTGCGCTGTACCTTTCTTGTCTGCAATGGGATTGGTTTGAATTATATCAGTCTTACTTAATTGAGCTTGATGAAGTTAATGCGCATAACGAAAACCCACCAGTAATCAATATTGATGAGTATTTCGTAAAAACTTATGCAGAACAAAAAGAATTACCTATAGAGCCCATTCGCCCTGATATATTAACTATTGATAGTTTTAAGGAATTAAACCCTGACTTACTTAATGGTTACATGAAAGAGCAAGGGGCTGAAATAAATGGCGTTATCGTTAGCCTTAATGAGAATAACCAAAACGGCATAGCTGCGGTATTAACAGGGTTAAACTTGGCAAGTGAGGTTGGTGCAAATATGTTTCCGATTTCATTCAAAGCCGAATCGAACAGTGGGATTATATCAATACCGTTTGAAACTTTAGAAGAATTCAAAGGCTTTGCACTTCAGTTCATGGGTGCAAGACAGGCGTTTTTTAAATAAGAGGTTTTTATGTGGTCATTGATAGCAAGTAGTTTAGGTAAAATTTTTACAAGCTGGGTAGATTTAAAGAAATCCAAGAATGAAGCTGAAGCCGCTTATCACATGAAATCACTGACAGGTGAGCAAGATTGGGATTTAGAGGCACAAAAACAAGCGCAGTATTCATGGAAAGATGAGTTTATAACTGTGATATGGTTTGCGCCCTTGATCATGGCATGGTTTGATCCAGAAAAAGCTTTAGCATGGATTGAGTTTGTTTCTGAACTGCCTTACTGGTATCAGATCGGCATGTTCGGGATTATTGCCGCAAGTTTTGGTTTGCGTTGGTATTTCAAGTCGCAAGGATTCAAGATAAACAAGTCAAGATCTGGCAGCTAACCTTCTACACTTCCTAGTTCTACAGCGAGGCTTGCATAATATGTGAGCCTTATTTTTTGCATGAAACCATTAATTACACTCGGCACACTTTCTTAATACTGCCCCACAATACGCACACTCGCCATTAGTTGTAACGTGTCGCTAATGGGGAGCGTAATTGCTCCCCTTTTTCTATCGTACTATTTCAATATGCCCACCATCATAAAGCTTAGTAAAATGACCGCCCCATCGAATTTTTAACCCTAATTCCATTGCTGCCTCATAGTAGCAAGATGCAATAAGTGCAAATGCATCCTTATTATCCCAATCAGCTTTGCCATCAATGTACGGAACAAAATCAGTAGCATCACCAGACTGATGTATTGACTTATTGAAATACCCATCTGCATAAGTAACAATTAAACTAGCGTACATTTCTCTGCCAGTATCATCGCGCCCTTTTCGCCAAAGCTCGTGTTGCTCTTTATCTGTTCGCAATACAGATACAATTGACCAATCAGGCGTTGGCTCCTTTCTTTTATTTGCTATCGACATGGCTTTGATATTTAATTTTTGCATGTCAGAAGTGCCTGTCAGTATGCGTTCCATACTTCTTTGTCCGTAGTGATTATTATTAGACATAGTGCCTCCTAATTTTAAAAGCTTAATTAATCTGGTCTAATGTGTGAAAGCGTGCATTTTGCTCGTGTACACTGTGTTAGCGAGATTTACCCAAAGGCAGTGTCAATATCCGATAAATCCTTCTGGTGCAAATTATCTTTCAATAAATACCCCTCTAACATCCATATTTTATTTCGCGCATTTTCAAAAGCGATCTTCTCACCAATTTCAGCGTTAAAATTTTCAGGACTTGCACATGCGCTTTCACCGCTTACAGTAAATCCGTTTTCTAAAGTTAGGCAGCAAACAGTTAAACAACTACCATCAAAAACATGGAATGCCTTACCTTTTATTTTACTATCAATTAAATCAGGTGTTAATCGCGGTGCGTTTAAGTTTTTATCTTGTATTTCTTTTTCAATAGATTGTTCAGTCATTTTATTTTTACCTTTTAGTTTTGGTGTTAGCAAATCTCGCTAACAACGCATTCAAACGGGATAAAAACAGTTTGCTGCGCGTTGCTAGTTTTGTTAAATAATTAATCTCTGTGTGTAATTCGTTTTTACCCTTTAATGCTAAGGTTAGTTTGCTTTAATATTAGGTAGTGTCTCTATCCATTCAAAAACGTCTTGAGAATTATCTAACTCCATAGTAGTTTCAAAATTTACGTTTTTATCAGCTTCCCATACTCTATCTTCTAGAGCTTCGCTAAATGTAAATACATAACCGTTAGCGTAACCCTCTGGTATAGGACAGCGCCTCTCATACTTAGCACTAATTGGAGTTATCACTTTATCTCCTAGCTTTTTAACCATTTTTGCAATAGCCATCGTAATACCTCTTTAAATTAAATTTACTATAGCTACGATGACGACAGTTACCATACCACCAGCAGCGTACCCAACCCAAAAACTGTAACTTTCTACTTTCATTAATCCCATATTCTCTCTCGCTTTTATTTCAAATTAGAACGGAATATCATCAATATCAATCGTTGGCTCTTGTGGGTTTACCTTAGGAGCATTTTGTTGAAAACCGCCTGACTGTTGAGACGACTGTTGCTGGTATCCACCAGATTGTTGTTGATAACCACCAGATTGTTGAGAATTTGATTGCTGCTGTGCAGGTTGTTGATAACCACCGTTTTGTTGTGCCTGTTTGTTATAAGCTTGTTGAGGTGCTGCAGCTTGCTGCTGAAAACAGCCAGACTGTTGGGGTGCTTGTTGATTAAATCCACCTGCGCCAGCACCGCTACCGCCACGAGAGTCTAGCATTTGCATTGTGCCATTAAAGCCTTGAACTACAATTTCAGTCGTATATTGATCTTGGCCTTGTTGGTTCTGCCATTTACGTGTTTGAAAAGCGCCTTCAATGTAAACTTTAGAGCCTTTCTTTAAATATTCGCCAGCGATTTCTGCTAACTTACCGAAAATAACTACACGATGCCATTCAGTTTTTTCTTTCTGCTCGCCTGTTTGTTTGTCTTTCCAAGATTCAGACGTTGCGATTGATAGATTTGCAACAGCGTTGCCGCTTGGCAAAAATTTAACCTCTGGATCATTGCCAAGGTTGCCTAAAATCATTGCTTTATTTACACCAGCCATATTACTCGCCTTGTTTGTTTTCGATTGATAAAAGACTCTGGATCTTATCTTCTATGTTGTTAACCGCAACGACAGCATCAGCTTTGATCTTGTCGCGCACCTTTTCTAATTCTTTCACTTCAAATTCAACCAGATTATCTTCGCAGTTATCTGGTATTTCAATTTCAACTTCTTGCTCACATATATCAATAATAGTTTGAGTGCTATCGGTTGAGAATTTTATTGATGAGTTGTGAATCGCGAACTTATGCTCAAAGCAATATTTTATAGCTTGAGTGTAAATAGTTATTTTTTGTTTCATTACTTATCCACCTTAACAGTTTTTAATTGATTCTTTTGTTGCTCTGTCAATAATCCAACTTGTTCGCAAACCTCGATGATTTGTTGTGCTGTCATCTCGTTATTTTCAATAGCCAGTGACATGGCTTGAAATTCAGAGTTAAAACGATCATCACCATACATTGCTGGCTGAACTGCTTCAAGTTTAGATATTTTTATCGTGCGCTTTTTACCTCTGGTAGCTGTTAAGCTAATGTCAGCATTTTTGTCAATGTGAGACATAGCCTTTATCTCTAATCCACCAACCGCTTTACCAGCCCATGTTACGCTTGGCTCTGTAAATAACGTCATTGAGCGACCAGCGTATTGAGTTTCATCATCGCCCCATAGAGCAACCATAACTTTACGCATAGTTTTGTTTGGCTTGTACGGTCTGCCATTGTCGTTTTGGTAATTAACGACTACCGGTTGATCGCCCCCAACGATTGATACATTAGTGATGGCAATGGTAATCTCTGTATTAACCAAGTCATCAGCATTTAACTGGTCAGACTTTGGTGTTATTGTGGCTCGCATGTTCATTTGTTTCTCCCTAAAATTAATTCATCCATAACATTGTCAATAGCAAGTGTCATCTTGGCTCTTGATGTGGGATCTTGCTTTAACTTTGCCACGGTCTTTTCAATTTCTCCGCCATATTGAGATATTAAAACTTTAGCTAGTTTTCTTTTTATTTCTGACTGCATTAAGTCTTTAAAGTCGTAACTATTTACCAGTTCACTAACTGATTCACTAGCCATTAAGTGCAATTGATCTTTATGGTCACTTAAGGCATCTTTTACAGCTAAGTTAAGTGGTGAATTGTAAGATGACATTGAGTCAACTATGCATTTTTCTAGTGCTTTCTCTACTTGTCCTAATAATTCTGCGTTCATTTGTTATTCCTCAAAAGTGACAGTAACTTCACCATCATCAAAAATTCTAAACTCAGGGAATTGCTCATAAGCAACCCATTTGTTATTTTCTTGACACTGCTTAAAGTCATCAAGCGCATCAAGCATTTCTTGCCAAAAGCCGTACTCTATAAGTTGGTCTTTGGTAATAGTAAAAACTGACACTGGATAGCGACCAAGGCTTGCTGATTTTGATACTACGCAAAAATTATACGTAGTCATTTCAATGCCGTAATGAATTGATCCAACATACATATAGTAAGCTGCAGTGAACCCATAACCCATATCAAAAAGTGGATTTTTCCACAGTGCTGAGTTGCGCCAATCATCAATATCTTTGGTTGACTTTACATCATTAAAAATTGGTGGACTGCATGAGTCGATGATTTTATCAGGACGTATTTTTAAGCGCAGTCCTGTTCTTGGATCGTCAACAAATATAGACCCCTCACATGCGCCTTTTGCACAAAGTATTCGCTGAAACATTGGGTGAGCAATGGCAGAGTCGGTCATTAATTTTATCTGATCATCCTCTTTATCAGTTAAAACAATACTACCTTTATTGTCCTTTTGCAGCTGTTGAAATGATGCAGATGTACGTCCTTTTGATGACGAAATTACCACTAGATCATCGTACAATTCAGGCTCAAGTAATGACGTATGAAGCGCGGTGCCAAAATCACTTGCATCGGCTTTGGTTGGATCTGATGGTGCATTTTTGGCCCAAACATAATTTGATGGATTTTTAGCAAACATTTGCAATTCACTGTTAGCCAAACCATCTGCATTGCGATACACGCTCATTTCGATGTCGTGAAAGCCAATAAAATCAGTTGCAGGTAAGGTTGATTCTTCATTGGTGATATTGATTATTTCACCAGTTGCAGGATCGTATTCTACTTCAGCCTCTTCTGCATCAATATCGGTTATAATTCCCATTTCAGACTTGAAAATATCATGAGCTAATGATTTGAAATCAACTTGCTCTGATGCTGAAAAGTCACTCGCTTCAAATTCAAGCATCTTTTTGAACTCCAATACTATGTAAAGAGACAATTCCAGCATCAGTGAGCATTTTCTGTAGCTTATCTTGTATTTGCTGCTCAGTAACAAAAGCTGGTACACGTAGTTTAAATTGCGCGGTAGCTGTATAGGCAACTTTACCATCACTAGATTGCTGTTGGCTTTTTAATTGCGCGGTAGGCTGAGGTTTTGCTTCAGGCTCTGGCTGCTTGACTTCATCAACTGCACTGGCAACTTCTTTTTCAGCCAATGCCTTTTTACGTGCTTTTGCTGCTTGCTGGCGTTCAAATTCAGACTCAATAGCATTATGCAAATGCTTATTGTAATTTTCATCGGTGTCGAAAAGGAACTGCTCAACATTAAGGCGAACAAGAGGAATATCCAAGCCTGCTTTAAAGCTTTCAGACTCAAGATGTGCGAGTCTTAATTGCGTTGTTTGCATGATTGCTTTCTTATCTGCAACAATGGCATTAATGGCATCTTTAGAGCCTTTATTTAATGAACCTGTTTTAGTGACAGCCCCAAGTTTAACTAAATGATCAATGCTTAATACGCGAAATTCATTATCAATATTCGCATCATCAAGCGAACTCATCATTGTCGTTTTTAGTAGCTCACGAATTTCTGTAAGCTTTTCTTCTTCAAACACTTTAACTTGCGACTTGATGGTGTCAGCTAGGTTGGTACACATACCACTTAGCTCTTTCATTTGACTGGCAAACACATTAATAGGCTCTGATATTTCAGCAACTTTCTCCTTGCGGATTTCATCGAACTCTTTTCCTTTTGCAGTAATTTCTTGTGCTAATTTTTTATCTGCAGCAAGTGTATCGATAGTGACAACAACATTATTGTATTTTTCTAGTTCTGCTGATAGGTCTGCTTTAACCAAGTCAAAGTTGGTTGTAATAGCTGGTAGATTTGATTGGACTTCAATTTCTGTGCTCATGGCTTTTTCCTTTTATTTGCTTAGTTTTTTAGATAGTTCGTCAACGCATTCTTGTGCTTTTTTAATGTAGTTGTCTGCCGATAGGCCTTTATAGTCTTTTCTTACTGCTTTACAGAAAGCATCAAAACTACCAAAAAAACAACCTGCACGTATTTTAAATTCACCACTAATAAATACAGCGTAAATTGTCCTGTTACTGCTGCCGCAGTTTTTGCGGTATGCGGATATTGATGTTTGTTTTTCAGGGTCTAGGTAAAGAGAGCCGACTACACTTAGGTTGTCTGGCAGTTCGGTGATGCTAGTTCCCTCTAGGTAAAGAGAGCCGACTACACTTAGGTTGTCTGGCAGTTCGGTGATGCTAGTGCCCCGAAGGTCAAGAGAGTCACCTACACTTAGGTTGTCTGGCAGTTCGGTGATGCTAGTGCCCCGAAGGTCAAGAGAGCCACCTACACTTAGGTTGTCTTTTATCAAGGATGCATCGATTCCGATCATTGTTGCTAATATTTCTTTATTTGATTTTTTCATATTATACTCGCGGTTAATCAACTGAATTAAACACGAGTATACTTAGTTTTATTTAATTTGCAAGTATTCTTTTATACATTCTTTTGCTTGATCTAAACCATAACAAAACGTGCAAGCAAAGCCTTCTTCAGATAATTCGATGTTATACATGATCTGATCTTTAGATGGGCCACCTTTGGTTTTGTCTTTTCGTTTTAGTTCAAGCATCAGTCCCGAATATTTGCCATTGGACTTTAAGAGCATTAAATCTGGAAAGCCACGCCTAACGCCTTTTTTCTTGGCTTTGACTCTGCCCTGTACCGGCATCATACTTTCATTAGCAACATGCACCAGTAAGTGCTTAAAGTGAGGATAGTTATAATCAAACCAAGCAACAGTGGCAATTAGATCTGTATCCTCTAAATTGCAGTCTCCTCTAAAGCCTGAGTCATATATTTGCTTCATGTTAAGCGCCTCCGATTTGCATTATAGACTCACCTTTTGATAGGATGTTGCAAAAGCTAAACTCTATGTCTGTAGCTCTATCCATAACTTTGATTGTTTTTAATATTGGATTTATAGATAGCACATTACTTACCTCGTAACCATCAGCATGTACAGTTATAGGACCAAAACCCCTACTTGAGAAGTAGCCCCTGTCATACTCAAACTCATCACAGTCAACTAGCTCAAGAACACTATTAAGCAACTCTTTTGGTAATAAATCCTTATGCTTTACTAGTAGATTAACTAGTAAGTTAACCTTTCCCAACCCTAAAATATTTACGTCTAATTTAAGCTCTGCCATTATATTCCCGTCTTTTTCATTGATTTAGGTGTGAATTTTTGCGCCTTTAATTTACTACGGGCATTGGATGCAATAACTTGTATTTTACCACTTTGATCTTCAAAACGCTTTGCCACTGCCAGTGCTTCATCGTGTCGTTTTTTATTTTCTACTGCTTGGTGTGATCTCATTAGAATATTTTCCTATTGATTATTGATTTGTTTTTATCGTTAAAGCGATGGGTAATTTTTTTAGGTGTCATGACAAAGCCGGACGAAACGATACTTTCTACAGTCCTACATTTGTTAAACGCTCTTATGTCATTCGATGATATGTGCTGCTGTACGAATTTAGTTTTGTATATTCTTCTAGCTATAACATTGTCAGAGAATGGGCTGAAAAACTCAGTACCGATATCACCATTCGCTAGATTATATTTCAGCATCAAGCCTTGGTTTTTGCATGGGATTATTCTCATGCTGTTAACATCAATTAAGTCTTTTTCAGTATAGTACTGACCATTTAGCTTTGCATTTGGATCAATTAACTGAAACGCGCACTTCCTGCATTGCCTTGCACATGGATCGTTTTGCGTGGGATGCATTTCACCATGAGCATTAGGCGATACACAATTGGGACAAGGGCGAAATGAAAAGAAAAACTCACAGCGTTCATCAACATAAGGATGTACAGGTTCGCCTTTTCTTTTGCGCGACTCATTCGCTATTTTTATTTGCTCATTTTCAAGCTCGGCATCTTCATCGGTATTGATGCAGCGCCTTGCCATCGGGCTATTATCGCCACCACATTTAGGGCATGGCACTGTTTCATTGTTTTTACGTGCAGACTGCTTCATACCTTCTTCAAGTATCGGGTTTTCATATAAATCGCCAAGCCTTGTAAATACGTCTGCATAATCTAGCACCAAACAATTAACCTTATCAAAATCATCTGAATCTTCAGGGATGCGAAAGCCGCGCCCCATTGTCTGAATAAGTAATGTTAGCGAGTCCAGAGGTCGCAAATAACAAACTGTATCAATGCGCGGATTGTTATAGCCAGTAGCCAAAACGCCAACATTTACCAGATACTTGATCTCGCCACTTCGCGATGCTTTGTATATTTTGTTTCGATCTTTGTATGGAGTATCATCGCTAACAATACCATAGCTACTCTCTGGCAATACTTTGATAGCTTCACGACAATGCTTTTTAGTTGAGCAGAATATCAAAACTCCAAGCCTGTCTTTGGTTCGAACCATTATTTCGTGCATAATTTTATGAGTAAGTGTTGGATCGCCATCAATGATCTCGTTAAGCTGATCTTCACTAAATGAATCACCATCCTTGTCAACTTCAATTGAAGAGAAATCGTAACCATCTTCTTTCTCTTCGGGAAAGCCAAAGATAGGAGGTACTAACCAGCCCCACTCAACAAGTTTATTTGTAGGTAGCTCATAAAGGCGCTCAGACCAAAAATCACCAACAATATATTTTTTGCCACGAATCGGTGAGCCAGTGCCGCCAATTATTCTAAGCCTTGGATTCATGGCTTGAAAGAACCTGATGATCTTCATGTACTGGTTATCTTCATCCTCCATGTTTATTTGATGGCATTCATCTACCATCAACAAGTCAGGACACCAGTTGGCTGTTATTTTACCATCTGTCCTTTCTGTATAACCAAAGTCACCACCTTCGCCAATCTGTCTTGCAACTGTACCTTCTGATGCGTATACGATAGGATATTTTTTAGACTTCTGCTTTAAGCTTGCACTATAAACGCTATTCTTAAATCCAGCTTTCCAACAAAAACCAGAATTCTGCTCAACAAGCTCACCTTGCCTAGCTAAAACCATGACTTTTCCACCTTTACTGGCAACATGATCAGCGATAAATGCGTAGATGGCCGTTTTTCCAGCACCCACAGACATATCCACAAACGCTGGCTTTGCATCTTTTTTCTTGCAGTGCGCGATAATGCTTTCAAGAATAGGCTCTTGATAATCGCGTGGCTTAAATTTAATCTTGCTTTGTAATGTCAAATGACTCATAGTTTACTCGCTACTTTGCTGTAGTATCCCCAATCGCTTTCGTTTACTCGCTGGTTAACTTTGATTGGGGATTTTTTTTGTTTAAAATTTGCTATTGCAATGATAAGTTAGTGTTAAATATAAATCAATAACAATATGTTTATTTAACTATCTTGAAGTCACTATCACTACCTGCCTTACCGTAAGCATCGCCTGTCAATAATCTCACAAGATGCTCATCTGAAAATTCAGCTAAGAACCCACTATCTCTTGAGCAAATTACAGGCTTTAAATCTCGATGCACAGCCATACAGTACCGCAAATTCTCATCAGTAAATGCAATTAACACTGTCGCTTTTGTCTTATACCAGCACAATATTCCATCGATCGTGTCAGTAGTTATGATCAAGTGGTTACTGCCTTTGATGGTATAAAGTGCACCATAACTAATGCCGCCAGCAATAAATACTGGCTGACCGTTTTGGTATTTAACTAAATTAACAGCTACACCATCTTTGTTGTACATAGGCCAATAATCCACATTTGCTTTAGTGGGTAATTGCTGTGGATTAGGCGCATTTTTGCCTAGCAAATTCATACTATGACACCATTCGCACTTAACTAAAAACCGCTCAACCAACTCATGATCTTGCTTGTGGTCTGGTGGCATATTGCGACTTGGCATAGCTCTTGCTTTAACCTTTGCTTGCTGTATTTTTTCAAGTGGCACATGGTTAATGTAATCAGCTAAATTAGTCACCAATTCATTGAAGTTCATGTTGGTTAATTCAAGGATCACATCTTCGGCAGACTTCATCGAATCAGGGCAACAACTGCGACAAAATAGCGATACTCGTCCTTGACTCTCCCTCCAATGGGCGCGGTCATCACCACCACAGCAGGGGCATGGTCCATTTTTTGTATTAAGACCTTTAAAATCACCAACATCAATACCGTACATCAACAGTATGTCAGGCCACATACCGCTCAAATCTGCTTGTATGTCTTTGTAGTTAATTGCCATTTTTCAATGCCTCTAACTCACGCTTACGCTTATCTAGATTCTGAAACCATTCAAGCTTGCTGCGTAGTGATTGCTTGCCTTTTAGTTCTTCCACTTCAAGCATCATTCTCTCAAGAGACTCTTGATTTCGCTGTTTCTTTTTGTTGAGCACATCTTTAGCTTGATTAACTGTCATGCCAAATTCTGCAAAAAACTCATCATTAGTCATACTCTACCCCTTTAGGTACGGATTGATATGGATCTTGCCATCATGAACTACGCAGATATTGTTGGACTCCATAGCCGGTAGAAGTATATTTTTTAACTTGTGTGTTAGGTTTGGCGTACCTGTGAATGGCTTGATGTTTTTAAGGTTTGATCTTAACTGGGCTACACTCATCGTTAATTTGCCTTTTTCAGCATATTGCTGTAGCTTTTCTTCGACTTTAATGTATTCAGACTCGCAACCTGTAAAGCCTAATTCATCTGCAGCAGTAATATAAGACTCAACAATATCCTTGAAAAATTTAATAGCAGATTGAGTAGTTTTATCTTCTATCTGAGTAGATCTATCACCTTTTTCCTGCCAATTTTCGATAACATGAAGGACACTGGCTATTTTCATTATTTGCTTATCTGCTTTACCAATAAACCCTCGCATCATATTGTTTCCATAACGCCCATTATCAGCCATTTCAGGCTCTAATGATGAACGGTACTCATTAATTATGTCTTTTGATTTAGCACTAAATTGTAGTGTTACGCCATCTTCTCGCACAATATTGAAGATCAACTTTGAATACTTTGCTAGTAGCTTATCGCAAACCCTGATTTGACTGCCAAAAACTCGCTTACCCAAAAAGGTACTTTCTCGAACCAGTAAAAATCGCTCGCTAATGCCTCGTCCACTTTCACCAGCAGCAAGTATTGTCTTGATTGACTCATCTTGAGCGATAACGCAAATATTACCGGTAACGCGACCAGACATTACTTCTTGACTTGCTCTGGCCACATGGTGCCTTTCAGAATCCCATCCTTTTAGAAATATGCCAAAGTTAGCTTTCTTGTCAGAGTAAACGCCACCAAGAATGATGTTTATCGAGTCAGCTTCAGCACTGATGATATTAAACAAGCCCTTCTGGTTAAGTGCTATCTTTGCAGTAGCTTCAGGTGTAGCATCATCAAGCGCATAAGTGTAAACAGTGTGCTTGTCGTGCATCTTGTAAAGCTCAGTCATCTCATCTTCAAGTGCAAATTTTTGCTCGTCAGTTGCCGATGGGTTCTTTGCTGCATCTTTGAGCTCGCGCTTAATTGCTGCCATGCGGATCTTGGCTTTTTTACGCTCGACAATGGCTCTCTCATTGATCGAATCAAATGCGTGATGCACTGGTTCAACTAGTAATTCATTAACGCCTGATTTACCTGTTGATGGTGGTTGCGCGGTAACAACATAAAGGTTCACCGGCTTGGTACTATGACCATATTCAAATGAGAATGATTTACTCATAGCACTAGCAACAACCCCCATACCATGCGCGTAAATAGTATTTACTGGAAACTGTATCGCCTTAGATATTGACCAGCATAGATCAGAAAGTAGGTTTTTTTCTTCAGCCAATCTTATTTTGCTGCCACGCTCCTCTGGCTCAAGCGAGTCAGACATTATCGGGGCATCCCAATGATTTATTGCACCTAGTGTTTTATATGAACCTCGCTCGATAAGTAATCGCGCTGGCATTATTCCTGCGCTTACCGCCTCGGCAACTATTGACATATTGATGTCTTTAATCGCGGTTGATGGTGAAAAACTATTCATAAATTTTGCCTTTGCTGTGGGCCAAACAGAATACTATCTTGTTGGCCTAAAATTCAATCTAAATATAATTATGCTTATTATGAACTATTAAAGTAGTTTAAGAATTATGAATACTTTTCTTTGTCGGTTTTAAATCGAATGCACTTTGCTTCGCCACCATTATTGAATGGTGTCCATAATGGAAAGCAAAGCGGAAAATTAGCACCGGACCTAACTATCTTGCCATTGTTAGGATTAATTCGCGTAAATGGTGTGCCATCATGTTTTAAGAATTGAATGCGCTTATCTGGCACATAGATGAACGTGGCCCGCTTTTCCATTTTTTGGAACCAATCAGCATCAGGCGCATGTTTTACACAACCAAGAGTTACAACGCCATAATTTGATTCATCTGCGGCTTTGGAAGTGAATTCTTTCGCCATGGAAAAAGGTGGATTCATAAAGCACGCAGCATTAGAGCCTCTCTCATGGTAAGAATTTCTTTGTCGGTAAATGTATTTGCTTGACCAGCATTGCTTTAACGCATCATCTTCAGCAGTATACCAGTCACTTGCCTTTGCTGAGTTTTCTCTTGCACAAACATCAATGATAATATCTAGATTAATGACCGCCTCTAGCTGTCGAATGATCCACCAAGGAGTCTGCGAGTTATCAGCCTCTTTATCACCGCTATGATAAGCTTTAGCTACCATTGTTAGCCTCCTTAACCATGACTACTTTTGTTCTTATATCGATAGAAGTAGCTTTGCGTGTTTTTTTGCATTCACACAGAAAATCTCTCGACTTAGCCACGCTAGGTGGCACAAGCACCCTGTACTCGCGTGAATTTCGAACCACACGAATAACATCACCCTTTTTTAACAGTTTAATATCCATCATCTCACCTTCTTTTTTACTAGGCTTTTTGCGGAACTAACCGCGCCATCAATTAACTTTGATGTTGAACCTTGGTAGTTGCCCTTCTCAAAGTTTTCTGCTGTTAATTTAGCTCTTTCGTGTGCAGATAAGGTGTCGCAACCTATTTGCAGGCATCGATCAAAAACTGATTTATAAACTAGTTGTTTTGGTGTTCTATTCATGTTCTTCTTCCAATTCAAAACTCAATATTAAATGCTCACCAGAGCTGTACTTAGCAGCATCACGATAGCATTCGCCCTCATATATTGACTCAGTACCATCAACCACGTCACACGAAATTGGTGTCTGGTCATCATTTAAGCAGTTGCAAAACTCGCACTCGCTCTTTACGTTGTAAAAATGGAAGTTAGCAAACTCACTCCCATTGCACTTACCTCCAACCTTGTGTGGGAAATTATAGGCGTTGCAATCACAGATCGGTCTTGGATCTTTACGCCTTTTTCTCACTGTGCTTGCTCCAAGAAATTAAAAATACTCATAAAGTAGATGTAAGTATCTTTAGGTTTCATTTCTTGCATTATCATTAGGTAAGGATAAATACCTGTAGCACTTAATTCTTCAGAGACAATATCAAGGCCAAACCTGTCAGCTTCAGTAGCAAGCACACGCAGATCAAATTCTTTTATTCGATCATCTTGTGTATTGATCTTGAAAAAATCATCAATAACATTGTGATGGTGCGCTTCAATTTCGCGGTACTTAGGAATTAGTTTTTTTAGCGGTGATGACATATCATTTAAGTATGCCTCTGGCGCATCGTGTAGCAAAGCCGATAACTGTAGCTTGTAATCGCTTGGGTGTGCAATTTTTGCCTGCTCATAGACGTATATGGAATGCTGCGCAACGCTATACTGCCCTACGTGACCAGTAAAACGATTAACATTGCAAAGCGCAAAAGCTATAACTTCGATGTTAGGCTGAAATACATTTAGGCTACCATCTTCGTTAAGAAAATCGTGCTTGCTTTTATCGCAAAGTTGAATGAATGACATATTATTATTCTCGCTGGTTGATTTACTTAATTTTCATCAAGTATAGCGATTATAATATCACTGTCAATATGTTTATGTTTATTTTTATTTAGAAAGATACAAGCCCTTTACGGGCCTATACTAATTGAATGTCACTGATAGGTTACTGTCTGATCGCTTGTGATGAACAATCGTTTGACCATTTGGCTTTGTTACACTGTAAGCTTTTATGTACGTTTCATAACTTCTGTCTTTTGCTATGGCTGTGCTTTCAACACTACCAAGCGCAATTGTTATATTGCCTGCATTGTCATAGCTTAACTTACCATCGTTATCCGCACTGTTCGCAATAACAGCATCGTTATCATCACGAAAAAGCTTCATACTCGACACGCCATTATCAATAAATGGTATTGGTGTGCCTTGCGGATTTTCGCTATCAACTTTGTTTTTATCTAGGATAGTGATGAGTATCTCATCATCACTGCCTAGCCATACCTGTTTAGCCGCCATGAATCACCTATGAAGCTATAGCTGCAGGGAACTTAATGCTAAATGCTGGTACGTTAAATGGATTCCCTGCTGTAATACTAACACCAGAGCTTTCACCTACATGCAATACTTTAGAGTTAACGGTATCTAAAATTGCGTAGTTGATGATAGCACCTGAATTTGTAGGTTCAGTCTGGTTAGTCGCTGCAGCAACGTCAGCTTTAAAGCCACCATTAAAAGCTGTTTTAGCAATAGATGGTGTATAGGTATACACTGCATTTGCAGTGATAGTCGCATATGAATCCGAGTAGTTACTCATTAGCGCAATAGAGTTACCATCAGCTACTAACTGATCTACTGAGCCTGATGGGTCATAAATTTCGGGGTTGTTATAAATGGTCATATTACTTGATCCTGTAGTCAGTTGTATTATCAATTAAATGATAACGGATAGTGTTGTCGATTAATAGTAAGTCATTATTGCCAAAAAATGGCATTACTTGTGTTGTTATATTTATGCTGTCAGATAGTGGCTGCACAATTGAGTCACTAAAGCTTAACTCAGTATATAGCTCAATCGTGATAGAGTCACTAGTTGGCTGTATAGTGCTATCGCTAAATACCAAGCCTTGAGCGTTTACTATTGTTACTGTGTCACTAGTAGGTTGCACAGCACTATCGCTAAATAGTAACTGGCTCAGATTTTCAATAGTGATACTATCACTAGACAAGCTAACAACTGAGTCACTAATTAATAGTTCTGCGATATTCTCTAGTGTTAACGTGTCTGATTTAGGCTGAATAATACTATCGAATAAATATAGATTACCCTGCTGAGTAATCACTATTGAATCACTACTAACATTAGCCGTTGAACTAGTAAAACTTAGTTGAGTTAAATTTTGCAACGTACTTAAGTCTGAAGTAGGTTGCACCAAAGAATCATTAAGTAATAACTCGGTAATATTTTGTAGCGTAATGCTGTCAGCTAAAGGTTGAGCTAGTGAATCGCTAAATAGCAATTCTGTTATTAGTTCAAGCGATATTGAATCACTAGCTGGTTGCGATAATGAATCTAAAAAAGATAACTGGTTGATGTTTTGTATTGCAATACTGTCTGATGTTGGCTTTTGCTCCGAATCAGAGAATATTAGATCTACTGTACCACCGCCTAAATCTACCCACGCGCTACCGTCTGTGGGAAAGTTAACTCCTGTGGCATTATTGTTGCCAATTGTATCCACTAAAACAGGTTGTGCGCCTGTTATTTCACGGTCGCTTGCCTCTGCACTAAAATAAAACTCAGCATCTCCTGCTAAGTCTTTTAAGTGAGCATACTCAATCTCTCCCTCAAACCAACCACCACTTGTATGTTGATATCTACCTAATAATATTCTATGCAAGCTACCAGTGCCGCCACCATGAACAGCAAAGCTAGCGTCTTTCCCTGAGAGTATATCGACAGGAGTTACCATGTCATCAAGGTAGCATTTAACTGTATCAAAACTATTACTAAGCACTACTCTGACTATATGAAATTCACCATCATTAGGCACTACAATCGAAGTGTGAATGGTGTTATTTGTAATTATAGTTAGTGCGCCTATCGTGTCTCTAAAGTAAACTCTTATGCCACCGTAAGAATTAGTAAGTATGTATTGGATCGCTCTGTCGTTTACCCTTTTTATTTTGAACTCAATCATCCATTCATCGGTTGGCATTAGAGCAGTTACAGCGCTTCCTCCAGATGGAGTTTGTACATAGTTATTTATGCCATTAAACTTGAGTGCTACGGCCATTAGATTAACTCAACACTAAAATCAGCATCAAGCAGCGGTATTCTGATCTCATAATTACCTGATTTTTTACCACTCATATCAATGCGATATTTTTTAGCATCTTGTATGTGTACGTTACGTCCTGCATTTTCAGCGTTAAATCCTGCTTCTGTGCGCCATATTGTGGCCGCCACTTTTTCGCTTAAATCAGCGTTTAGCGTGATTACAATATCCTTGCTTGGCTGATAGTTGATAGATATGGATTTATATAGACCTTTTGCGCTATTGAATTGTGAAAGCGTAGCGTTTTCATGCGGCTTTGTGGTGACTAAGCTTTTAGACCAGAATAGATCAACTAATGGCTGTTGAAATATGCCTTTATCTACTAGTATTTGCGCCCCTGCACGGTTAAGAATCCCGTCCTCTTTCGTTGGGTTTGATGCAAATCCTGTTGTGCTCGCGCTATTTAATACAGTACGACAAAGTGAGCCTATAGTCGTTTGTGGCATACCTTCAAGTAACTGCACTAACTCTGTATTAGTTACGTTAGCTTCAAGCTCGTCAAGCATACCCACGATACCGAAAAACTGTGATGAGACACCAGCAGAAATTGGCTTGTATGATGTTTCGACATGCGCTTGTGCTAATTCTAAAGTTTCAAACTCTGATAATAATTTCATTTAATCAACCTTAATATCTTTACTAATAGCCCATAAATCCGAACCTGTAATTCTTGAAACTCTACTGTCACGAAATAACCTACTAGCTGCCGCGATTAATTCAAAACAATACCAGTGATTATCAGGTTTTTGTTTGACTCTAAATAGTATCGCTAGCACTGATTTAATGTCATAGCACTTACCAATCTGCTTATTCAAAAACTCTTGTGCGAATTTATCATTACAATTTATTTCAACTAATGACGTTTTTTTATATCGCTTTAGAAAATCACGTATCGGTGTTTTTACTACGCCATTAAATAACGTTGCTTCGATAATATGCTGACCATCATCTGTTAATGCACCGCAATGATGCCATCTTGACCAAGTAACAAGCCTTATTAATATACTCGCTACGCTATTGTTTCTAGTAAAAATTACTTTCATATTCATCTAACCTTTAATTGCCAATTAACCATCTAACAACTGCCATTTATTACTGCTAATTCTCTTTAGTTTCATATTCAACTGTCTAGATGTGTATCTGTTACAAAATCTACTACAACTATACCACCAACTCCATATTTTTCATCCCCTAACATAACAGAAAATTTCCATACGCTATGCCACGTAGCTTCTGATGTCCCCCCACGTTTGGGGAATAGCTCCTTGGTGAGCAGGTACCCTTTTGATTTAAATACTTTTTCATCTGCTGCGACAAACCCTTGGGCAACTTCTTTGCCCCACATTTCTTCATCAGTAGCGTTTTTATATCTTGCTTTTGACTTGCCGAATTTATGCACGTATGCGTTGTTGATCATTACCATTCTAAACACGCCATCTTTGTCTTTTCTTTTTATCCATGCAGGAAATGGCAGGCTGTCGAGAAAAGATTGGAATAAGCTGGTTCTGGTTACGCTGATAGTGAGTTCGCCACGTAGTTTTGCGTTTTCTTCACGTAACTTGACAATTTCAATGCCTTGCGTAACAAGTTGTGATGTTAGTACTAGATTATTAGCTTCAACAGTTTCGAGTCTGCTTATTACTGTTGCTAGGAATGTGTTGTCGTTAGATTCAAGGTTACTGGTTAGTACCATATAAGCGCCGAGCAGAGTTACTAGGTTGCTGGTGACTAATTTCGCCCATTCATTACCGCTCGGCATCATTGCTTTTGCCTTGCTTGTTTTTGGTGCCACTAAAAATCCCTCAAATAAAGCATAAATCATGCCGACTTTTTAAACACATAATAGCAACATAAATGTTTTATTGGTAGATGTAAATCCATCAATAACCACTAGATCCGTAAAATAAGATCCGCCCACGTGGGCGTGTTTAGGGCAGTTTGGGGCAAAAAATCCGCCCGCGCTCTAGCCCATACACACCAAGGGATGCAACATTCTATTAACGCGTTATGGGCGGGTTTTTCGCGATCATGCCCTATATATAAAAAAAGTGTAAAAAAATAAAGGTAAGTAGGTTTATTTATTGGTGTATATATTAGTTATTATTATTATTATTAATATACTGCCCTATTTATATATATATATACTATAAACCCTTATATACCAAGGGCTGTAGCGCGGGCGTATTGACCCGCCCACGGTTTTCAGGTAAAACAGCGCAAACCCATACACAGCAAGGCTTTCAGCGCGGGCGTATAAACCCGCCCAAAATAGCATAAAATCCGCCCCGAACAGTAAAATTAAGTAAAATTGAGTATATTGTTGCTTATTTTTGTTTGATGATTTAATATTGTCGCTAATGTTTTTATTAATTAGGACTAAAAATGGCAGCACAAACAGAGAAGCAATTTAAACTATTGCATGGTGATGAACAGAAATGGAGTAAAACAACCAGAGCTGTTTATGAGCATTTATTTGCAGGTAAACGCAGAATTGTCGCAGCAAATGACAATAACGTGTCTGAGCAAAGTATGTATTCGTTTATCAAAAACAACGAGCATAAGCATTTAAAACAAGCACAAGTGTTGGAAGATGCAATTGCATACCAAGAATCGGCTTTGGAGGCTCGCAATGAAACTATCTAAACTAACGATAGCCATTCGTATGGCAATTCCATTGATGTACGTTTCTCGCGCTCCTGTGGAGTCTGATGATGAGCTTTAATAAGAATACGTTACTAAAAAACAAAGATGCTATTGCTAAGGGTATCGAAGATGCAACTGATTTATGCCATGGCCTAGCTGTTGATTCTGGCTGGTGGAATGGTGTTGATGTTAATGCACCATTCGTTATCCCCACTAAGCTTTGCCTTGTTCACTCTGAAATTACCGAAGCAATGGAAGGTGCGCGTAAAGATTTAATGGACGATCACTTGCCACATCGCAAAATGGTTGAAGTAGAACTGGCTGATGCCATGATTAGAATTATGGACCTAGCCGGTGCAATGGAGCTTGATCTTGGTGGTGCTATGGTCGAGAAGTTAATTTACAATCAAGAGCGTAGTGATCATAAGCTAAATAATCGCGCTAAAAGCAACGGGAAGAAATTTTAAATCATTAGTGCTATAGTCGGCTCTGATATCAATTATTAATTAACTACAGGTGAATAAGATGGCTGAATTAAAAGAACATGAAGTTCTAGCAGAAACCAAGTCTGGTCAGAAGTTAGTAGTATCAAAAAAGTATTACGAAGAAAATAAATCATCATTTAAAAAAATGGATGATAGCGAGTTAAGTAATAAAATGGATGCACCGGATTTGAGCGACAAATCAACCAAAACCAAAAAGTAATGAAGAAGTTATGCACCCAATCTGGATGCAAGGTTGTCGTTGATGTTAGCGACAACCGCCCCCCTCGATGTGAAAAGCATGTCAGAGTTCACATTTCAGTACCGCCAGAAGAACGCAAACGAATATACAAACATCATTACAACGAGCATGGTCAAAGCATTTATGGCACGTATCGTTGGAAAAAACTCCGCAAACAAAAAGCCACACTTAACCCATTATGTGAGCATTGCTTACTGAATGATATCGCCAGGGCAGTTCAGGAAGTAGATCATATTCACGAAATAGAAGATGGTGGTGAAATGTGGGATATCGACAACTTACAATCACTATGCAAGCGACATCACATTATCAAAACTAATCTAGCCAAACGCCAGCGCAGTCAAAAGAAAGATGAGCATGGTTATTACATGTTTGTAAAATAATTTCAGAAGTATGCGGATGGGCCTATTTTTAAAAACGGTATCGTAATGCGGGTATCTTGAATTTCACTCTCAAACGATCGTAATGGGGGTATTTCGATTTTCACTCTCAAACGCTCCTAATAGGGGTATTTCGAAATCCAATCAATAAGCACGTAATCAACAATCAATCGGTATAATTGCAAATCTTTGTAGCTGTTAAATTGTCGTGAATTCGTGCGGCTTTGTCAGTCAAAGAGTTTTATATAGAATTGTGTTTTTTTGTTGCTCTTATATAGCAAGGGTAATTAATGCAAATTATTTGTACAAAATAACTTTACTTATGTTTAATTGTGTTTATACTTGTTTGCATCAAGTTAACGAAAGCGAGCAATAAGAATGTTTTTATATAACGGCACAAAATACACCTTAAACGAATTGACAATAATTTTTGCACTAACTAAAGCGAGTAAGTAATCATGAAAACAGTTAATAAAATGATCAAAGAACATTTAGCAAAAAACGAATGTGATTTAAATTCACACCTTGAAGTATTAGAAATATTAAAAAGTGTAGAGGGTAAGCAATTTAATTTTAGAACATTTAGTAAAAAAGTGTTACCTGATAAATTCGAGTTTAATAGTTCACATGGTCAATTTCATATATTCAACAAGATAGATAAGCAAAATCATTTAATTGGATACCATGATCAAAATGGTGTTGATTCTTCAAAATTCTACAATTTAGATTGTTGCTATTCAAAAGGCAGTGAGGAAAGAATTGAAAAACTTAAAAATTTAGATATTAAAAAACTAATAAGGGCACAAAAATTATTAAGTAAGAATTTTAATGCTATTCGTGATCTTTTTGGTGCAATGGACAGTCAAAAATTAGATAGCTTTGATAACCCTATTTATCACGATTTACTAAAAAGCATCTTTGATCACGAAAGCAGCAATAACCGTGACAATATAAAGCTGTATGAATTCCATTACATCCGCACTCATAACAAAAAGGTGGTTTTATAATGAAAACAATAACACAAGATCAATACAGACACTTGCAAGGGTTCTTTTTTGCATTGTCATGCCATTACTTGGAAGGTATAAAAACTAATTTCGGTCATTGGTCTAATTTATTAGATGATCGCGGAATACCTTGGAACATTCAAAATAGCGTTAGCGAGTTAGCTCAATATAAAATCAATACAGGTTTTTATTTATCCACTCTATTAAAAGAAAAAGGGATCGCGGTATTATGAATAGTTACGAATTTAAAATACTAAAACAGTGCAGTCGCAAAAACTTAGATAATGAAAAAAGCATTATCTTGTTTTTGCAAATGGGCATCTCTTCATCAAGAGCCGAACAAATTTTAGCTTACAAATAAAGGCGAATAAAATGAACAGCAACGAATTTAGATCAAAACTCGCGCTTATTGGACTTAAACAGGGTCAATTTGCAAAGATTATTAATGTAAGCGCAAATACTGTTAGCTCGACATTAAAGCGTGATAATGTGCCTGTTTTGTGGTGTTTAGCGGTTGAATCATTGCTGCACTATAGTAGTGAGCAGATAGATCAATTGATGGGAGTTTAATGGCATGTTAAAAAAATACTTATTCATCGATCGTATGAAAGATAAAGAGCAAGCGTTTGATCTTGAAGTATTCGCCATCAATTTAGAGCAAGCACGAATAGAAGCGCGTAAGCTATCGCAAGATGATGATTCTATACTTTTATTGATAAGTTGGGATAGCTAACAGCAAAGTAACATACCCGCCACCATAGCCGCATTTATTGCGGCTTTTTATTGCCCGCTTTTCAGTACCAATAATCTAATCATATAAAACATACCAGATAGTGCAGGTGTGCATAGTGCGCTCTTTCGTCACTACATAATGACATAGGCAATAATGACATAATCGTATAGCGTTCTCTTGATGAGCTATTCGACCGCCCACAATTAACCTTATGCAATGCTCTATATTATACCTATATATTGCGACATATTATGCCATGCCCCGCCATACCTAACGATAAATGATAGTAAGCACTATGCTTTATAGTCACACGTGATGCGTCCTGTAGAGCCATGCTCTGAATGGCGCATTCTATAATGGCTACATGGGGGGGGTGCTTGGTTATGCAACTATCGTGCCATCTATCCCAGTTTCCCTTTTCTGTGAGTGAATTCAGCTAATTATTAAACCCCCATAAGTAAAAATAAACATTGACAGGTTTAAAAATAGAGCTTATATTTGATGCTCAATTAACGAAAACAGCGAGAAATTCATGAAAAAATTAATATTATCACTGGCATTGTTATTACCATTATCTGCTCATGCAGAGCAGTCCAACTGCCAAGGGGTTAGCAGCCTAGCCAGAGTCATCATGGAAAGTCGGCAGACTGGCGTAAACATAATCGATGTCATTAATGCTGTTGATGATAATGAGCTAGCAAAGGTTATTATCATTGAGGCGTACAAGGATCCTAAATTCTCAACAGATGATTACAAGAAAACATCTATCAATGAATTTGCAAGCAGATGGTATATCATCTGCCTTAAAGAGAAAGAGGAAGATTAGCGTGAGCTTAAAAAGCAACCCACCACCGTTTATGCGAACAAGTGAGCAGCTTTATTATTATGGTGAAGTGATCGACACCATGATGGAGGCTAAGATTGCTATACGCGACCAAGACGTTTATGCAATTGGCATGATGGCTTTGAATTTGGCCCTAATGGACGAGTGTGCAAACAGCATTGCTGAAGAAGGAATGATGATGCGAGTGCAAGGTGATCGCGCTACCGTATCAAAAGTAAACCCTGCTGTTGCTATGCAGAAAGAGGCACAAACTGCTTTGCGGTACTACTTTGATCGGTTTCAAATGTCACCAAGCAGTCGCGGAAATAATATTTCTGGCGGTGGTTTGCAGCCAAAAAGCACTGGTGACAAAGCCAGTATTAGTTCAATCACGGTTAATAAAAAATGACCAGAGCAAGAAAGTCATTACGCATAAACTACCTGTCGCAAGGTATGGAGTCACCGGCAAAAATTGACCTACTATTGAGCGTAACAAAAATATCTAGGTCCGAACTTATTGCAGGGTTAAAAGATTATTATTGTCGCGGATTTAGCAAGGTAAAAGCTGCATCACTTAATGGCGTTGCATCTCAAAATCTGTCAGCACCAATCGCAAAACTTGATGAAGTTGCCGAGGCGTTTGAAAAGTACATTGAGCTAAAAGCTAACGAGTTAAGTGGTTCAAAATTAACGCCAGAACAACAAACGCAAGCAAAGCAACATAAAAATTTTAACAAGGAATACTTAGAATGAAAAAAATAATTACATTACTGGCATTGATCATTATTATGGTCTATGCACATTCTGCAGCATCGCACTACCTAGATGGAACTTGGCTTAAAACACCTACAATGGCATCTTTATCCTTACTTATAGTAATCCACGCGCTTGTATTCGCTTTTGATATTTACGCGCACTTAAAAGGGTTTGATAAAAATGAAAAATAACAACGAAATGTACAGTTTTTTCTCTAAATTCATCATTTTAATACTGCTTATTGTCGTTTTATTGTCATTAACTGGTGCTATTTATGCTGATAAAAAAAAGCAAGTTGAGCCATTAAGCATTGAGCAACAACAGCAAATAGTTATGCAAATAGGCATAAGTGGCTACAAACGCATGATTAAGATAAATTGCTACGAATCATTGGTTATCCGAATTAGAACAGAACGATGGGATGATCAATACTGCGCCAGCTCTTACAATCACTTGGATTTTGATAAGATCAGGGGCAATAAATAATGAATGTATTAAGTTTGTTTAACGGAATGAGTTTTTGCTCAATGGCTTTAGAATCATTAGGCTCATGGCAGCAGCTTTGTAATTCAACTGAGACAGAAATGACTTGGAAGAAGAAAGAGTTTATTAGCGTATATGAAACTTACGACAAAACACCCGTTGAATTTTTGCCTAGTTCACTGCCTGGGCGTATAGGATTAGTTGAGCATAAAAAAGAAGTGACTGAGTCATTCGCTAGTATTCAAGATGGTATCAATGCTTACAGACTTAAAAACAAATAAGTTAGACAGTAAACAACAATAGGAGTTAACAATGAAATTAACAAAAGAAGAGAGACAAGAAAAAATAAAAGAACAAGATGAGGCTTATTACTCGCTTAGAAATGAACTAGACAGCTTAACATGGAGCCTTAGGCGAATTAACGAAGGTAGAGCTCGTAATTATGAGTTTAAATTATTGAAGATAGCTATTAATTTAACTCTTGAGCAAATAAGAAAAGATCACGATAGGTACGTTAAACGAATTAGAATTAAAGATGCTAATGAAGAGGTTGGGTTTATGCAAAAAGCACTTAACAGAGAGAAGGAAAAGAATGCAATTTTAGAGAAAAAAATAGAAGAAGCTAAAACATCAAGCGGATTATTTATTGATTTTGCACGTAAAAAGTTAGGTGTTTAAACAACAATAGGAGATATAAGCATGCTAAATAAGAAAAAAGTTGTTGCTGAGCTTATGATGGCGCTTGGCTGTGATTCAAAATATGCTACAGAGCAATTAAACGAATTTATGTATCAAATTTCACCACCAAGGAAAGATGATTTCAATTTGATTGGTATGGAAGTTAATCATCCTGATGGGTGGTATAGAAAGTTTGATAAGCCAAATAAACGCAAGTAACAATAGGGGATATAAGAATGAACAAAGCATTTAAAGAAAGGCAATACGTAGGAAGATTATCATTAGCTGGCAGAAGAAACGCATACAAAGCAGCAATGAATGAAAAGCGGATTATGTGCGAAGATGTAGTTAAGCGCGTTTGCGGTTATGAGTGTGAAGACTGTCGGGATAATAAGCTTCACTGTTATTGCTTAGCGGCTTAATTAAAATGGGGTGTAAGAATGGATAAGTTGGAAGAGTTAAAAGAGAAGCTAAGTGAAATAAACAGAGTTGCCAAATTTGAATGCAACAAGCTTATGCGTGATTATGCAATTAGCAATGCAAGATTTAAGGTTGGTGATATATTGCAAGACTCAACATTCACAATATTGGTTACCCATATCAAGTGGGGGTCAACAAGATGGCTGGAAATGGGTGGACGATGGAAGTTATCAAGCATATATTAAGCTACTCAAAAGTCGTAGTTAATGCATTAAAAGGACCTTAATAATGTCAAAAGTAAAAAGCAGAAATAAAAAATACAATAGCGCAAACTCAATTCGACTAAAAAACGAAGCACTATTAAAAAATCGGGTTGTAGTATACTTTGCTAATGATGACGTTCCAGAGCAAGACATTATATTGACCAACTTGCAAGGTAAGGCCATTACAATGACACGCAA
>Ga0209712_10000296_pt1 | contig 45395 bp, 60 predicted proteins | sample ArcOceMetagenome_FD_187443 | JGI IMG/M metagenome (GOLD analysis project Ga0209712, IMG submission 187443) | Marine eukaryotic phytoplankton communities from Arctic Ocean - Arctic Ocean - Greenland ARC118M Metagenome (SPAdes) (version 2) | ecosystem: Environmental > Aquatic > Marine > Oceanic...
TAAGTGGATCGCATCTGGAATGTATCATCCATTAATACGTTACGCATGGCTTTAATACCATCTTCAAAAGAAGCTTGGTGCATCTGTGCGCTTTGTGCATTAGAACGGAACTGCATCATGTACATCATGGCACCATCAATGACCACATGGCTAAATCTCTCAGGTATAATACTTACATCATCAAACAGATTAAGTGAGGCTGGAGTACTCCAATACGTATACTCTACTTCATAAGTAGCATCAGGTACGGGGGTAACACCAAAGGAAGTGTCATACGTTTGAAATACTTGTGTTGGCGCACTTAAACCTGTAGCTGGTGCAACATCGTCAGCAGACCTATGAGACTGTGTGTACTCTTCATAAGGCATAGGTTTTAGAACTGCAGGAGTATTAACCTTAGAGGCTAACTGTTTAATATAAAAAGTATCCCAGTCTGTACTTGAATAGTCGGCTGGAAAAGAATATGTAGTAACGCCTACTTGTAGCGTTTGTGTGTATGTTGTTTTAATGAAAGGCCACTCTTGACCATCTTGCAGTATACGTCTGATACTACTATTGATAGCATCTTTAGCAAGGGCTTGGACATTTCTAAGAGTATCAAATCCATCACCAGCCGCATCAATCTGTACTTCATTGAGCCGTCTGAGAACTTCATTTGCAAGTGAGACATAAGTTGCCATTATTTTTACTCTTTACATAATAAAAGAAAGGGGGCAGATTGCCCACCCCCTCGGTGATAACGCTTAGGCTACGTTATACTTTGCTACAACAAGAGCTTCTGGACGAAGGATCTTGCGACCATACAAGTGCATACCACGCACAATGTCAGCAAAGCTGTCTGGATCACGATAAGTTTCAGTCTTGTTGATCTGCTGTGCCGTAGCAACAGAAGAGTCATGACCAGAAACAATCACGCCATAGTTGGTGTTTTGGTTAGCAGAACCAGCAGTTGCTGCACCAGTACCTACAGAAGGAAGGTTGTTAGAAACGTATACACGGAAACCATGTAAGTTGTCCAACATCAAACCATTACGTAGACCACCAGACTGTCCCCAATCCATGTTCAATAGACGAGAATCCTCATCTGCCAACACTTCTTGGAATACAGAATCCACAACCAACCAACGGCCTTGCTTGTCCACGTTGTTCTGATCCATGATACGAGCCATACGTGCAATTACTTGCAACGGAGTGGCAGTAGCAGTGGCTACAGCAGTAGCACCAGATAAACGGGCAGCTAGTGGGATAGAATGCTCACCAGCACTTGAGGTAGTGATGTTGCCAAAGTCGCCTTTCTTAAGCTTATTAGCAGCTAACAATTCGTCAGAACCAGCAGAGGCGTTAGCCTTTGTGCCAGAGATAGTAGTGTTAACAACACCAGCGTTAGCATGTAAAGCACCTTGCTTGTAACCAGACAAGTAGCCCAAGATTTCTTGGTCATACTGGTCAGCCAAACGATAGGCCGCACGATTACTAGCCATAGTCAGCCAGTTGATGTGGGTCTGTTGCTCTTCAATGTCATCCAATTTAAATGCAAAGTAGTTAGACTTGTCTACAGTTAAAGTGAAATCTACGTCAGTTAAATCCTGAGTAGAGATGGCAGTACCACGGGTGTAGGCACTGACAGAAATCTCAGGCTCTTTGATAATACGTACAGAGTCACCAGCATTGGCAATCTCACCGAAGTAATCACTGTTGGTGATAGCTTCACAGATTGCTGACTTGCGGAACTCCATCTGTACTTGTTTGCTATAAATTACAGGTGAAAAATTACCTGAGTTTAAGTTGGTATAACCACTCGCTTGTGCAAAAGCCATGATATATACTCCTATATAAATTGTAATGGAGCTATTACAATACCATAGAGGCTGTCGTTGAAGGGTGCAGGTTACGTGAGTTGATCGACTCGGTATAACACTGGGCCTTGTCTGAGCAGGTTTGTCTATTTACTATTGTGATTGCTTATATGTTATACACGAATTTGCAGAACATATTTTGTTACTTAGTATAGGGTAGCCGAATGGAGCCTACGCTTGTGTAACGTGCTAGTGCAACTAGAGGATCAGTCCAGCTACACTAGCGGTTTCGTACAGTTATACTGATTTTTAGTTAAATGTCAAGTGTTATTTAACATTAATTTAATATTAACGTGCTTTACCTGATACGTCATATACAAAGTTACCACTACGCATTGCCTTAGCAATTGCATCTTGATGCTCTTCATACTGACGAATATCCATCTTAGCCACATCAGACTCTAGGTATTGCATCTCACCAGAGCCTTCTGTTGGTGCAGAACCTCCACTAACACTAACGTCTTGTGCAGCACTGCGACTATTACCTTTCTTTGCTTTACTCTTCTTAGTAATGCCAGCATCTAACTTGTACAAGTCAATTGCCCTAGCAGCACTAGTTGCGTCTGATTCATTATGATACAAAGAATCCTGTACCCATTTAGGCTGTGCATCTACCCAATCATGGAACGCATCTTCCTCACGAATCTGTTCAAAGTCAGGGTGAATCTGCAGTAGCTGTGCTTCTGCTTTACCTTTGTTAGCACTAAGTTGCAGATCATCAATCTCTTTCATACGAGTACTAAGAGTTTCGTTCTGCTCCCTTGCAGCCTTCAATGCCATTGTCTGCATGATGTTAGCTACTTGAGGATACTTACTTGCCCATTCTGCAATCTCGTCCTCGGTGCTAGGTAGTTCCATGTCACCTGTAGATGTAGATTTTAATTCAGACTTTAATGAATTAATCTGTTCTTCAAAGTCGCTCTTCTGTTCTTGCTGATGCCTACGTAAATCCCCGTACCGCTTCTTAAAAGATCGCTCTTCTGCTGTATCGGGTGTTGCATCATCTTGGCGTTCCTCAGGTGTCATACCTTGCTCTGCCTTTAATGCTGCTAACTCTTCCTCGTCCTTCTTCATACGTGCTTCTTTAGTATCTACCCGCATAAATCCTTTAACTGCAGGTGTACTCTTTACTGCTTGCATTGCTTCCATGATTTTACTCTCTTGTTGGGGCTAACAGTGGGGAAGGTACAGTATTGTACCCCCCGATCTTAGGTAGCCAATAAAGGGTATTAAGTGCGTTTTGCTGCCAAAGCTCCCTTTTTAGCTTGTGCTTTTTGTTTTGCTATCTTCTTAGATGCTAGTCCTGCTGTAGGATCATTACGCATCTTTTTAATCTTAGGTTTATTAGAGGTTACTACACCACCATAGTTGAACTTATTGCCTGTTGTATTTTTACCAGTTGTTCCAGAGGTTACTTCTCCACCTCTAGTATCGTTACCTTTTTTATCTTGACCACCCTTCCAAGAATTATCACCCTTTTTGCCACCGCCACTACTATTCACAGTAGAGTAGGTACGACCTGGAGGCTTTACTGGAGGTGTAGCAATAGGCACAGGCTTAGGAGTTGGAGGTGGAGTTGGTGTAAAATTATTTCTAGCATCTTCTTTATTTTTCAAAGCTATTTCGTCTGCTAATTTTTTAGCTGCTTTATCTGCTTTGGCTTTTTTAACTGCGGCTGCTCGGTTAGCCCTTACCTCTGCTAGATTTTTAGCATCTTGAGCTTCTGTAGCCCTTAAAGCTTGCAAGTCTCTTGTGTTCTGTTTATTAGCTTCTACTTCAGCAATGTTATCCCATACAGTTCTAGTGCCTGGCTCTTTATATATCTTATGCCCGTAAGCATTAAGACCTGTTAAACCTTCAAGCCTACGCTTCTCTGCTGCAACATCACCTGTAAAAGTTTGCCAATAGGCTTGATTTAACTTTGTGTAAGGATCATTCACAGGTTTATTAGGCTGCTCTGTATTATCTTTGAATGGGCTATCGTCCCCAATGCTACCCAATACTTTACCTACAGCAGTAAGGCTACCCTTAATGTCTTCTAACTCTTCATCTGTAAAGTTTTTACCTGCGACACCGATAAGACCTGCTGGCCCCATTGCAAAACCTGCAGCAACATACTTTATTGCTTTTGCCCAATCAATAGGTTCTCCGTCAGGCATAAATCCACTATCAGGTTCTGTTTTTCCTGCGGCTCTGTTAATGGAATCCGCAGTCTTCTGTGCTGTAATTAATAAATCAGTGGGAGACTTTCCATTAGACATGAATCCATCTAAGAATCCTCTAGTAGACTCATCTCTAAATCTAGTATCATAAATCATTTTAGCTTGTGGAGTTAATGCTGCATACATTACATCCATCTCTGCCTCAGTCATATTAGGACTAGCAAGAGACTCTATTGTATTAGCCCTATCACTACGCATACGTTCTGACCTGTTTACGTCTGCCTGATAGCCGTCTTGACCTCCATCATTCCTGTAGGCTTGAGTTGCTGCGGCATCTCCACTAGGCCCAGAATTAACAGAACTAGGTCTATACGCAGCATCTAACTGAGCTTCTGGATCTGTAGTAGGATCATCAGGAACATCTTCTGACGCTACAAGTGTGTAACCTTCTGGAGCATCATAAGCTGGCTTACCATCAATAACAGGAATATAAATTTTATGTCCGTCTGCATTAACGTAAGTCATTGTATCTGTAGTAGGCACAGTTCCAAAGTTATTGCCCATAAGATCAGCGTAGTTTGCACCTTCAAAACCATCAGCTTCAGTTGGCCCTGCATACTGCCAACTACCATCATCTCGTTTTACAAAGCCACCTACGTCAAAACTCTGAACGCTGCTATCTTCCATACCATCAATCATAGCATCTATGTCAATATCTTCCATGCCGCCTGACATCTCTGGTTGCATTTGCATCTCAGGTGCAGGTGCTGGAGAACCACCCATCTGCCCTTCTTGTTCCATCTGAGCTAAACCCGACTTAGCTTGGTCACGCATCTGCATAAGTTTTTCTAAACCAATGTATCGTACAACATCAGCAGGAACGACAAACTCACCTTCACTTAGCTGTGCTGGCACATCATCTCGCACCTCTTCTGCTAAAGAGCCTGAGGGAACTTCATTACCTGATATAGGATCTACTTCGGCACCATCATCCAAGAAACCGCCTTCTGCATAACTATATTTATTGTTCATCGTTAACTCTCTCTCGTAAATACTTCAAGGATCTTAATTGCTGGATGGCACCTTGTGACTGAAACATTTCCTGTGTGTTAGTAGTTTGTTCCATCTTTCGGTGTTGTTGCTCAATGAGTACATCCAAGTATTCCGTGAATGTCTCATAAGCATCTTTGTTACTGCATAGTAGGTTGAGGGGCTTGAGGTTCATTACCACTAAATCCTTGTTCATCAGGAGTTGGTACTTGACCTATTCCTATGTTTCCATTACCTGCTCCCGTAGGATCAGATGGTTGCGGTGCGCCTTGTGCAGGGCCAGCTTGTGCTTGTGCTTCAGCCTGTTGCTTCTGCATTATCATAGCTTGCTCTTGTGCTTCTTCAATGTTGTTAGTCACCTTATCAGGATCTAGTTCCATTGACTTTGCAATCTCCCGAATGATGTACTGAGACTTCATCCAAGGTGCCAAGTTAGGATTAGCACCTACCTGTAAGAACTGCATCAAGCGTTGACTACGTACTTCATTAGCCATGAGAGACTCTGTGCCACGGGCTTTAACTTCTAAGTCACCACGGATAGACTTATCAAAGTCAAACTGCATGTTGAAGTGAAAGAAGTTCTTACCCATTGGGCCTAGCATATAGTCATCAATGTTTTTGATAACAGTCTTGATACCACCAGCAGCAGCATTCATCAACATGCTAATACCAGAACTAGTACGACCTACGCCTGACACACCTGTCTGTCCATGAGAGAAAGAAGGTAAGCCTGTAGACTCGTCTGCAAGCTGTCGTGCCTTATCAAATAGCTGTAAGTTCTCACCTGACACGTTAGGATACTTAGTACCAAACAATGCTTGACCGGGCGCACCGCCTTGCCTACGGAATACTTTGCCTGGATATAGCTGCATGTCTTGGCCAGGAACTAGGTTAGTCTCGTCAACTTCAAAGATTAAGTTACCTGATAGCACAGCGTTATCCACAGCCATACGCATGAAACCATTCATAAGAGTCTGTGTATCATCCATGTTTTCTGCCAGTGCAATACCGAACAGTGAGTATGGGTTATGCTCATACGGCACAGCGTAGTAAGGCAGACGTACTGGCTTGAATGGGTTAAGCACTGAACGAATTACACGATCATTACAGATCCAGATGTTAACCTGCAGTTCATCAGCAGACTCTAACTCTTCTGGTATCTCAATGTCATGCTCTTCAATAGTCTTCATGTCCATCACGCCCCAGTACTCTAGTACTTCAAAGCGATCTACACCTGAGTCTGTTTGATAATCCTGTAGATCATCCTCCCAGTACTTCTTAGCGTAGCTTTCACCTTGGGTGATAACATCTTCAATAACATCTTTACGGAAGAAAGGTCTACGTTTAAGATCACGTAGTTGACTACGATTCATCTTATGACGTTGGATAGAGTACTGACAATCTGTGATAGAAGCAGCATCAGGATCTGGATAGAAGTCCCACACAGATACATAGGATACTTTAGGAACAGTCTTAGTAACAGGAATGTAGTTACCTTCCGCATCCCAATCAGGATACTCTTTGTCTACAGCCATTGGCCCTTTCATGATACCTGTACCAAACAGTGGCATCTCAAATGCAGCAGAGCGTAGTTGCTTAGTTGCCTCTGACTCGTCTAGCTGATCATGTATCTTCTTCTCCATACGCTTTGCAGCAAGCATGGCAGGGTTATAGTTAACTGAGGTAGGAGATGAACCCATACCTTCTTTAAGATCCTTACCTTCTAACTTAGCCTCCATCGGGCCTAGTTTAAGAGAAGCCTCCGTAGAGCCAGCAGGTAAGTCTTTACCATCCCCATCAAATCCATATGGAGATTCTTCTTCTGAACCTTCCGTGTCTGAACTCATAGGATCATAGTGTACATCACCTACGATACCCTCAGGCAACACTGTAGGATCTACAGATAAAGGAAAGCGACCTGCACTGAATAGTACATCAGTAATCTGACCATAGGCAGCTAGTACCTTTGTCTTAGTTACCTTGATGAATACACGGGACTTCTCAGCTTCGGTGAACTTAACAGACTCACTATAAACGCCACGATAGTTCTTGTAGTTACGCAACCACTGTTCTTCGTGTTGCCTACGTGAAGTCTCAGCTTTTGTAAAACGCTCGTTTACTATATCGACTAAGCGGCTAACGTACAGCTTCTCGTCCGATGCCTCCGTGACATCTTCTAGTGCTGCAGTTTCTGTGCTTAGTTCTGGGATTTGTTCTTCTGCCATTTGTTACTCACAAAATGTTAAGTTAATAGCCCATCACTGGGTCTGCTAAGTACTGACTGTTGGGTCTTGCTGTTGCAGGATCATAATCAAATACACCAAATCTAGGACGAGACATAATCCCATACCTAAGTGCATCATATAAATGATCGTGTGCGTAATTAGTATCTATATCTTCAGCATTCTTTTTATCTAAAGGTATAGTCGGTAGCTGAGAGATAAGGTGATTACATGTATTGAATATAATCATACGAGGCTCTTCGGTGAACTCGTCTACCTGTAAGCGTCTGTGTAATTCATTCTTACCTGAGATTCTTGTACCCTTTGATCTATCTGATGGCCTCCACCGACAACCCTTAACAACCATACGTTCAGCTATACTAGGGCCAGTGTCACCACGTTTATGCCAGCAGGAAGAGTCTAGTACCCCGTACTGTATAGGGCCGTCACCTTGCTCTGCTTCAAGTATCATATCAGCCAAGTCCTCAGCTAATACCTTCGATACATACATCTCTCTGTAAACAATTAACTGCTCGTTAGGTGCTACAGCACACCAAACAATTGCGGAGTAAGAGCCATAGCCATAGTCTCCACAACGGAATTTAGTCCAGTTACGGGGTATTTCAAACGGTTCCACCACATGTATAGACCTATTAAACTCAGGGAAAGCTGCACCTTCTGCAATGTCCCAATCACCTTCCAATAGTTGTCTACGCTGTTGCTCTGGTAACGAAAGTAAGTTTGCTTCATAGTCGCCTGTCTCAGTCAAGTAAGGATTATCGGATAGCTTTGCAGGAATAAACTTCCTACGGAATAGTGCTTGTCCTTCCTTGGAGTGACCTAGTGGATACACCATCGGGTGACCTGTCTCTGAATCAGTAGCATCAAAGGCTTCCCCATATGGAGCAGGGTCAATGAACATCTTCTTTACCCAAGCATGTCCACGACCTCCTGGGTTTGTGGATGCTCTCATGTAAATCGGCAGTTCGGGTGCAGTACTACGTAAACGTGATCGTAGGTAATCCCATGCGTAGGATGTACCCCATTGTGTAAGTTCATCAAACCCTACCCAAGAAAAGGATAGACCTTGGTAACGTGATACGTCATCATCCTTGTCTAAGTAGGAAAACCAAAGTCTCCCACCTGACGGAGCCGTCCATGTCATCTTACGCTCTGACCACTTAATGCCTGGAATTATCTTAGGGTATAACTCCTGAGACTTCCAGATTAACTCTCTTAATTCTTCTGTAGTGTGTCGTAGTATCAGTCCTGAGAACTGAGGGTGTGTAATGTAACGCAGTGGGTCAGCTAACATTGCGTAAGACTTGCCCCCACCTGCACTGCCACCATACAATACTTCTCTCTCACCAGCAGCAAGGAAGTCCGTCTGTGGCCCTTCATTAGGTGAGAATATAATATTCTGTTCAGCTACATCTACTTCTTCTAACTGCTCTGCTAGTGCTACAGTGCTAGGTAAAGCGTCTGTCTGCAAAGTTTCTTGCACCTTTTCTGTGCGCTTCGTACTTTTCCGCAATCGCTTTGGCTTTGGCGTACCTTTCGGCCCAGTAGTTTGCGCTTCTAGCTTTAGTCTTGTTCTTCCTGTCACTGTCTTGTCTCTTCTTTAGACCCATGTGAGAAATGCTACGCCCTGACTGTGTAGTTAACCATGCGGCTACTTCACGATAGGAGTATAACCTTAGATGCTTCTTAGCTTGTTCAAGTAAGTCTAGTTCATCTGGTATAGGTACTAGTATATCGTTATCATCTTCACATAGCATGTATCCAAAGGGTACAGTCCTACCTATGCGAGGGATAGGAACCCATTCGTATGAATCCATATCAATGTCAGGTAGTTCGTACTCACCTGCACTGGGCATTGCTATTGCTTCCATGTTATTTACTTCCGTATGGGGGAAGCAGGAACACTATAAGCCACTCATTATAGTTATCTTATCTTAGGCGTAAGTGCTTAGTGTTCCTGCTAATCTTGTTTAGGTGGTAGGAGCATTATGCCCCCTGTTGTTTTAACTTCCACCTTCTCTGTCTTTGCAAATCCTGCTCTATCCATCATATCCTTAGCAGCATTCATCTTATCTTTGATTCCTAGCTGTGTAGGATCACGTAAGGCAGACACCATAGCTGTTGCAGCCTGAGGTGCGTTACGGGCAATGTACATCTGCGTATGATCTGCTATCTCGTCCTTCAAAGACTTAACGATAGAGGTAGTTGATGTAGTTGCTGCATAGCCAGCTAACTTCTTAGCCTCTGTGATAGACCCATTGGCCTCTTCAAAGAGTACCTGTAGGAATAACTGCTGCTGTTCTGATAGTGTTCTCATAAAGTCTCTTTCTTTCTCTTTTCAAAGAGGTTAATAGCCATGTTGATCTGCTTGAATGTGTAGCGTTTACCTGTCCTTGCGTGTAATGCTTCTCTTACGTAGTACGTAGTAGAGTGAGGGAGGTTAGCTTGCATCAACTTGTTCTCTCCTAGAAGCTTATACATTCTTTCAAGGAGCATATCGTCTGTTCGTGTGTCAAACGTATCCGTGTTATCGTTCATGATGTACAGTTATATCCATATTAGTTTAAATGTCAAGCACTATTTACTATTACACTACAATTTAGTTCATATAGACTAATATTTAGTTCATAGCATTCAAATTACAATACATTTATAGTGTTGGCGATCTAGGGTTTGAGTGATTGCACCTTAGGTGTTGGCGATTTAGCCAACTAGAGACTACCAGTTAAGGTGTTTGGCAGATAAGCCATTTAGAGGAAGGTACTTTAAGTGCTTTTTCCTTTAGGAGAAGACTTTAGAAAGGCATTTAAGTGCTTAGAGGAAGGCACCTTATTTGAATACCTTAAGTGAAGCAGTCATAAAAAGCAACAAGACAGTTATACCATGATGTATTGAAAATGTCAAGCTGTATTTACTAGCGTGTCGCATTTAGGTACGTACATGTCCCGTGTGAACCTTCTATGAACGTAGCTTCTCTGTGTATAAGTCTGTGTGTAAGTCCTAGCCTGTGGATAACTATGTGTATATCTCCTGTGTTTTAGTGAAAGTGGTTTACAGACTCATTTTCACCTTCTGTGTATTTGTACATATATAGTAACGTAGCCACGGGGGGTGGCCCCTGCCCCCACTGCCACTTTTCTTGATCAGATCAGACTGCCTTTAATCCAGAATTATCACATTAACTCTTCAGATCAGATAAAACTGGATCATTGCTGCAGCTAAGGTGCCCATATAAGGTGATAAGGTAAGTGTTTACTCAACAGTTAATTCATAATAAGTGTTACACCTTAAGTGATTGTGCAAGGTGAGGCGATTTGGAATTATGGGAATATAAATAGATACCCATATAAGGTGTTAACACTATCCCCCCTAACATATGGCAGCAGATAAGGTGCCAGCATAGACTATGCTCGTTAAGGTGTCAGAATAGCCGCCTAAGCCACGATAAGGTATAGGTACACTTAGGTATAGGTTAAGGCTAAACTCGATTCCTTTTATAAATCAATAGCTTAGGTGTCATTTGAGGTGTCCACTATTTAACACCTATAAAGGTGCATATATAAGGTGCATATATAAGGCAGTAAACAAGGTGCATATAAAGGTATAAATTAAATTATCTAAAAAGGTGACATACACTTAAATAACTGATACACTTTTTTTATTTTTCTTTTCGGTACGGAAGGCAGCAGCCAGAAGGCCATAATAAATGAGGTAGTACTATGTTAGAAAATACAGCAGTAAAGGTAGCAGACAAGGCAGTAAAGCCAGTTAAGCCAGCAGCACCTATTAAAGGTAAAAAGGTGAATGTTGCTAAGGTGACACTTAAGGCAGCAGATAAGGCTAAGGCAGCCAAGGCCGATAAGGTAGCCAAGGCTAAGGCAGCTAACAAGGCTAAGGCATTGGCAGCTAAGGCAGCTAAGGCAGCAGTAACAGCCAAGGCTAAGGCCGATAAGGTAGCAGCTATTGAAGCAAAAGCATTGGCAGCAGTGGCAGCAGATAAACTCAACGATACGGAAAATTATAATAAGGCTATAAAGCTTGTGCCAGTAAAGGATATGAAAGCAACAGCTAGCCTTTACGATAATGCTAAGGCAGCAGCAGCAGCAAACCTTATGCTATTAAAAGACTTAGGCGAGCAATTTAATCTTATCAAAAATGAGTTTTGTGTAGGCTTAAATGCCAAGGGTGAACCAACATACAATGATCAGGCATTTAGTAGGTGTATTAATGCTACGCCATTGAGTGTCGTTTCAAGGCGTGATCGTAGCGATTGCGTATGGCTACACCTTAACTGGTCTGCAATTCAAACCTTTAAAAGTGAAGGTATTGAATCGAATAGCGTCAGCTATCTACGCACCTTGTTAACCAAGGCTAATAAGCCTAAGCCTACGCCTAAAGCCCCTAAAAATGAGGCAGCAGATAATGACGCCATTGAAGGTGAATTCACTATGGTAGACGGCAATGCCGAACCTTCTAAGCCGCAAACTATTGAAGGTTTAGTTACCACTATTCAAGGTCTAGTGAACTCTTCTGATCATTCCATGGAGGCCGTGTTAGCCATGCTGTTAGCTGGAAGCACTACTGTTAAACTTGTTACAAAGTAGATCAGTTACTTATCATTTTAGGTGTCCACTATCGGACACCTCTAGTGATAAGATTGCAGACCTATTTAATCAATAAAAAACGAGGTGCTTTATGGATGCATTTTATCCTAAACTTTTGTGTATATTTTTAGCCAGTGTTTCAATAATTTTATTTATTGGATCTGCCTATCATAACTATAATTTAACTGGTGGTATTTTATGAGAGCTTTACTTGATCTAATTAAAAAAGAGCGCATTGCATCGCTTGAGCGTAGAAATAAATTATTGGATAGCCATATCAACGAGGTATGGTTATATCTTAGCTCTTCTAAATTTAAAGAAGATCCTATGGTAAACAGTGGCGATATTTTGCGAATGATTGCAGAATTGAAAAGCACTATCCAATACATTGATAATGATTTTAACGGGGAGTAAATATGTCAGACCAGCAGATAATTGATTACTATGATTCTAATCTAAACTTAACCTTAGCTGAACTATCGGCTATTACTGGCAAATCAATCAAGGCTTTAAAACGCCTATTAATGGGGACATAAATTATGAATGATCTGAAACTAGAACAAATTAATCAGCAGCTAATTGTTAAGCGTAGACCAAGGCGTCAGATAAGCCGTATAACAGCAGCTAAGGTGCCACCCTATACCAGTGCATTAGATGTAGCTCTAAAGCTTGTGTATAGCTTGTGCGGCCTTGTAGTGGCTATTCAATTGGCTGTTAGCCTTTATACCATTGTTAGCTGATCAGTTACTTATCATTTTAGGTGTCCGATAGTGGACACCTCAAGTGATAGGATTGCAGACCAGTTAAGGTGTCCGATAGTGGACACCTCCATTTTTAAATCAGGGGATTTATTATGCAAGCCATAACAAAAAAAGTAGTCAAAAAACTAGTCAGTAAAGTTAAAGTAAAACGTGTGCCAAGTGCAAGGGGCTTTATTCTATACCGTGGGCCTAGTATGTTAGACGGGGCAAACATAGTGGTAATAGCTACTATGAAAACAGCTAACCCCAAAACAGGGGATATGATCCAAACATTTATTCTTGTTGATAATATGTCACCCATTGAAGCGAGCAAGGCAGGGGCTGACACTGCAAATTGTGGCAATTGTAGGCTTAGATGGAATTTAAAAGGGCCGTGCTATGTCAATTTAGGCCAGGCACCAACAGCAGTCTATAGGGGCGTGGAACGTGGTATATATCCCATGTATGATCCTGAATTGCATAGCCAATTTTTCAATGATCGTGATCTACGTATGGGTGCCTATGGTGATCCTGCTGCTGTTCCCGTTGAAGTATGGGAACATATGGTATCAGTAACCAAGGGGCGCACGGGATATACCCATCAATTAATGCACGAAAAGTTTAATAAAAAGTTTATAGGGATATGTCAGATCAGTGCCGATAGCCCTAAGCAAGCTTTAAAATATCAGGCAATGGGTGCTAAAACTTTTCGTGTAGCAAAGGAAGGGGACGGCTTATTAGAGGGGGAGATACAATGCCCAGCCGATACGCACGGGACACAGTGCAAAGATTGTTTATTGTGTGACGGGACACAAGCCAATGTAGCAGTGCTAGTGCATGGTGCTAGGGCTGGTCGCTTCAAGTCTAGTTCAATTAATGCGGCCTTAGCTGCCATAGCCGAAGCTGGTACGGACAAGTCAAATCTAATTAGTCTCGCTCAACTTTAAAGTTAAGTAATCATAAGAGGTGTTCGATAGTGGACACCTCAAATTAAAAATAAATCAGGAATAAAATTATGTCAGATAATAAAATTGTAATACTGCCCAAGGCAGAACGTGTGGCGCAGTGGAATAAATGGGTGGAGCAAGCCCCTAAGCCTATAAAGGATTATTTTATAATGATTGAACGGGATGCTCAGAGGTGGCAGATAGCAGAAGATCAGGAGATTTTATCTGTTGATCAACTGGACGAAGTTCAAGATATTTTTGAGGGGGAATTGTAATGATAACAATGAAAATTAAAAGTGTCGCTGAGTTAATAGGCAATGACGAAAACGAGGACATATACATGAGAATGAATATGCAGCCTTACCCCTCATGGTATGTTCTGTGTACAGACACAGCTAACTGGACGCTAGTTAAGGGTAAGAAAGCGGATCGTTTAGAAGATGATTGGTATGATCACAAGTCAATGATTACTGCTAAACGTAGGAGGGTATTGTAATGGGTACATGCTATTCAAAAAAGGATGCAAAGCAAATCCAATGGATAAAATCCGCAGTGGTTAAGGTGGAGAATAAAAAAGCTAGGCTTATCCGTAGGCGTATTGAGGATAAATTAATTGAGATTAAATTAGCAGGGGGTTTAGCATAGGGGCTACACTTGACAAGAGTACCTACACTTTGATATAACTAAATCAGTGATCAGGGGAGGGGTTCCTCCCATATTTAAAAAGAGGTAGTAAACATGAATATTTTAGACTTAGCATTAAAAGCACTGCCATTGAAGCAGGGAACAACTGACCATCAAGCGACCTTGTTTGGTCGGGCTTGCATCACCCGCTATCGCATGTATAAGCACCGCACTGAGATTACGGACGGGCCTTGCTTTAGGGGCGTCCACTTGGGGCTTACCTCATTCTATGTAGCCAAGAAGGTTAGTAGATTTGATAGTTCCAGCCTAGCTGGTATCAAGGATGATAAGGGCGTGGTGACTGTCTCAGTTACTAACATAAGCAAGCCGCAGTAAACTAACACGCCTCCTGTAACAAGGAGGCTACACTAACTATACTTAAGGGAATACCTATGAACGCATTAACTAAGATTTCAACATTACCATCATTACCAGAGCAGCTAAACTTTGAGCCAGTACGGGAACGTCAAGTACGCAATGGGCAGGAGGTGGCAGGTAAGTGGTGGACTATTAACCCATTGACTGATGAAGTTATCGGTGATGGTAAGCGTAACCATTTACCGCAGAACTTTTCTATCTTATGGGATTCCCTACGAGAAGGGCTATACCACTCTGGTTTACAGTTGGATGATGCGGAGACTAAATTCCGTAGCTTCAACAACAATGCAGGTATGAGGGCAGATATTATTCTACCTTATGAGAACTTTGATCTTATCGTGGGGGAGCCAACCCAACTTAAGATTTCTGTATGCAACAGCCATGACCAAACACATAAGCTAAACATAGCGGCTATGATCTATCGTCTTTTCTGCACTAATGGTCAGTCGTCTATGTCAGAGAACACCTCACTGTCGCAGCTAAACACTCAAGGTGCAGAGCCAGAGCGTATCGGTGCGGTGGCAGCTAAGTGGCCTGAGTTTCTCCAGATGGATGCACATAAGATGAAGCGTATGCAGGGTGTGCCTGTGTCTCGCTATGATGCAATCAATTTCTACTCAACACATGTAGCAAGTACACAAACCCGTAGCGGTAAGGTAGTGAACCGAGCCATGCTGGATCGTATCATGGGTATTCACGATACATACAAGTCTTTGGGCGACACATCATATCGTGTGTACAATGTGCTTACTCATATGTCTACTCATGTGGAGTCTAAGGCTTGTGCTACCAAGAAGCAGTTGGTGATGGAGGATAAGATCAACTCCATAGTCAATGGTGCTGCCTTCCAAGAGTTAGCATTACCTTATGCATACTCTTGCGCTTAAACATACGCTTTGGTGTCCACTATCGGACACCTCTTAAATGGCCCCATTAACGTGGGGTCATACTGGTTTACAGGAGTAGGTAATGAACATCAAAATTAGTAACACCAACGGAGCTAAGGACAACAAAAGCTACGTGCGTGTGTATGTTAACGGGGACAAGGTAGCGGAGGTGTCTCCTAGTAGACGCAACCCATTGGGCTATCTTAGAACTTTGAAGAACTCCAAGCACTGGGGAGATATGCGTGTACAGTTAGAGTGTTGTGCCTTGGCTGGTATGTTTACCTTGAAGGAAGTTGACAGTATCATGAATGAGGTTAAGGGAGTAAGTAATGGAAGTTGAATCAAGTAACAAGTGGAAGGGCGATACAGTTAACTTTGTGCTGGAGGATAACATCTATCTTAGGTTAACCCCTGACGTTAGTGGTGAAGATGTGACTTGGCCCTTGGAGAATGTGCATGTATCCCCAACTGTAGTATGGTACAAGGCCATTGCTGGTGATAAGTTTCACCATGTATTGGATGATCGTAAACTCAATGAGGCATGGGAGGCACATGAAATTCAATGACCTAGTAGCAGAGTACATGCAGTCATATGACTTCAATGCATGTAAGCCTGACACTCAACGTGATTACCTTTACTGGGCAGGTAGGCTAGGCAGTGTGCCTATTGGAGGTGGGGGCAGGTTGTTTGGATACATCCATGCTCATAAGATCAGCACCCCTGTAGCGCAACAAGCCTATGAGTATCTACTAAGCAGTGGGGTATCAATGGCTAATCATGTGGTAGGCTTGGGGTCTGTAGTCTTTGGTCATAGCATACGCCTTGGCACTGTGAACCATAACCCGTTTACTTATATCAAGCGTAGGTCTACACCTAACCGCAAGGTAGTGTGGAGTACTGAGGATATACAGGCTTACCTGACTACGGCATACAGTAAGTTCAAGTGGCGTAACATAGGACTGATAACTCAAATGTCCTACGAGTGGTGCCAACGTCAGGGTGATATGCGTCTGCTACAATGGGAGCAGTATGATCTGGAGACAGGCATACTTACTCTGGAGCAGAGCAAGCGAGGTGCAGAGGTTACCTTGCCTACATCAGTGGGACTACAGGCCATGCTACGTAAGCAGCATACAGACTTTGGGTTCCAGAAGTGGATAGCCCCTAGACCAAGGCCAGTGGGTAGTTTGTACCAGCCATACTCTATGCGAGGCTTGTCAGTACAGGCTAAGATAGTAAGGGAGGCATCGGGTATCTCTGATAAGTTACAGATCAGGGACATGCGTAGGACAGGCACAGTGGAGATGGTAGATGCAGGGGTAGACTTACCTCAGATCATGTCGGTGACAGGTCATGCTAATCCTGCCAGTGTTAAGCCTTACATGAAGAACACATTAAAATCATCCAGCATGGCTATGCAAGCCAGATGGGACAGTAAAGAATAACCTGAGAGTTAATACAGAGGGGGGTAGGACGGATGTTTAGTCTTTGCCCATATCAACAGTAGGGGTAGGTAACGTAGTGTTATACCCCCATCTATATTTAATGGAGTAATGTTTGTCCAGTTTTTTGTGCAAGAACCTGACAAAATTAAGGAGTAATGTATGAAGATGTATAAAGTATTTGAAATGATGGGCTTTAAGTTTGAGCATGGTGGTGGTTGTTTCATCAAGGTGTATGATCTTAGTAGTGATACGGGATTTGAGGAAGATACCATTGAGGAATATCATACTGTGTCGGATCGTGACATGGCTGCGAGATGCCTTGAGTGGTTGGAGAATCGTGGAATCATTGACGATGCCAGCCCCTACCTATCTTGGAATGAACCTGAGAAGAAGTATGGTTTAGAAGAGTTTCGTAAGTGGCAGGATATTTTAGCGGAGGAATTTTAATGAAAGCAAAACTAGATAAGTCTGCAAATGTGTGGACACCTATTATCATCAACATCACTCTGGAAACAGAGAATGAGTACAATGCATTAAGGAACATCTATGCAATACAGGAGGTCACCTCAATAGATGCAGAGCATAGGGTACGTGATCGTAATGTAGTCACAGGCTTAATCAATGCCATTATTGAGGCAATAGGTAGAAAATAATTTAATGGTTGACGAGTGTTTCATTCACATGCTACACTCCGTTACCCCCACCGCCAGTGTAACAGTGTAGGTGTACGATGTTTATCACCTACTAGGAGGCTGTATGAGTAAAGCACCAAAGTATATGGACTATAAGAGGGTCAGTGAACTGTTCACCTATGATGAAGTTAATGGTGGAGTAATACGTAAGTCTGGATGGTGGTTGGGTAAGCACCCATCACCTGAGAAAAATGGGTATGTAGTAATAAGTGTTTCTAGGGCAGCAGATGATAGAGATAGGCCGTCTGACTCAGGGCAGCAAAGGGATAGGTATAAAGAGCATAGGTTAGTATACCTACTTAATAATCCTGACATGGATCAGTCTCTGGATATAGATCATATTAATCATATAACACATGATAATAGGATAGAGAATCTTAGATTAGTTACATCACAAGAGAATGCATTTAACAAGAAAGTTTGGGGAGTTCACTTCAATCAGTGTCAGCAGATGTGGCGGTCAGCTATACGGGTTAGAGATAAGTACATATATTTAGGTAGGTGGGACAACGTAATAGATGCCAGAGCAGCATACCTTAGAGCCAAGAAGAAGTACCATAAGATAGAAGAGAGGTGAGCATGAACATACGACAGCACGTAATAGACTTGGAGATACCAGTAGGTCACTCGGTACGTAATGACTGCCCTGTATGCCATAGGAAGAATACTTTTGGTGCATCTAATGATATGGGTATCCTCAAGTGGCAATGCTTTAGTGCCTCATGTAGTACCAGAGGTATAGGTGAGACTAACCTATCTGCTATGGACATTAGAGCATTGATGAATCAGGCAGGTATTAGTGGGCAGTTATCAGCCATTGAGTTACCTATCAGTGTGACTAGAACTTTACCTGACGAGGCAGTCTCATGGCTACAGTACTGGGGTATACATGGTGTAGGTACACACTACTGGGACATAAAGGATTCACGGGTAGTGTTTCCTGTAGTTAAGAATCACATACTGTATGATGCAACAGGTCGCACATTGAACAAGGTGGTGACACCTAAATGGAAGCGATACGGAGGCTCTGGCTTGCCGTTTGTAGTAGGTGAGGGTAACGTAGCCGTTGTAGTAGAGGATGCTATCAGTGCCAGTGTGTGTGCCTCTGAGGGGTATGTTGGTGTAGCCCTACTAGGTACTAACCTAATGGAGAGCCATGCACTATCCTTGCTCAAGTATGACAAGGTTATCGTAGCACTAGACCCTGATGCCTCTATGAAATCTTTAGCTCATGTTAAGGAACTACGTAGGCACATACGGAAAGCAATTGCTTTGAAGTTAGACGATGATATTAAGTACCGCCTTGATGTGGACTTAGATAAGTTAAGGAGTATGTCTGATGGGTGACTACACGATAACGCCTGTAACTAGGGACGATTGCAAGCCATTCATCTTAGGTATCCACTATGCTAAGAGGTGGCCTAGCGTTAGCTTTAGGTATGGTCTATTCAAGGGGGAGGAACTGGTGGGTGTAGTTACCTATGGTACTCCAGCATCCTCTGGACTTAGGGCTGGCATAGCAGGTGATGCACATAAGGGTGAGGTGCTTGAACTTAATAGGCTATGCTTGAAGTACAATGTAAAGAATGAGGCATCCATGTTGGTGGCTAAGAGTCTGACCATGTTGCCCAAGGGAAGGATCATTGTGTCCTTTGCTGATGGATCACAGGGTCATGTAGGGTACGTTTACCAAGCATGTAACTTTACCTATCATGGCCTTAGTGCCAAGCGTACTGATTGGAAGGTAAGGGGTAAGGAACATCTGCATGGTATGACTATCGCTGACGAGTTCAGAGGGGTAGCTAATCGTAGCCAAGCATTGAGGGATAAGTATGGTGATGATTTCTATTCAGCACCTAGACCAAGGAAGCACAGGTACATTTTCTTAGTGGGCAGTAAGACATACAAACGTGCAGTTACTAAGCACATAAAGTATAAGCAGGAGCCATATCCAAAGGGGGTAGCAGTATGAAACATTACAGCACTCAGATGTTTAACAAGATAAAGTATTGCAAAGACTGCACTAAAGAATTAGTAGTGGATGGTAACACTAGTCAATCTATGCTGGATAAGTCTGACTATAGGTGCCTACCTTGCAGGAGAGTATGGGATAGACTGTACGATACTACTAGGAATAGAACACATCGTGACGAGGACAATGCTAGGAAGCTACAGTGGAAGAGGGACAACATGGGGTATGTATCTCACATTAATAATATTCGTAGGGCTGCTAAGATTCAAAGAACTGTGCCTTGGGGTGATCCCGTAGCCATAAGAAATATGTATGAAGAGTGCGCCCTACTTAATTATAAGCATGGCAAAGGTATGTATCATGTTGATCACATACTACCTCTACAGGGTAAGACAGTTAGTGGCCTTCATGTTGAAGGTAACTTACAAATTATGTTAGCTAAAGATAACTTAACTAAGAGTAATAAGTATTATGAATAAACTAATTGAGTTCTTATATGGAGCAGGGTACATGGCTTGCATATTCACTGTAATTTATGTCACACTTGTAGTTGTTGATAACGCAATAGGAGTAAGGTAATGAGTACTGCAACATTAGAGGCAGTAAGTAAGGTGTTCACATCTGAGGTCATAGACCTATTTCTTAGGGAAGGTCTAGTGGATTACTATGAGGTGGTTTCGTCTTTCTGTAAGGACAAGACTGCAACCGATGCGGAACTGGATAGGAACGAGAAGATGCAGAATGCCTTGACCATAGTGATTGAGGACTTCATGACACCTGATGAATTTAAACAATGGCTTAAGGAGAGAACGTAATGTCAGATACATTTAACCTATTCACGGGGAGCAACTGCTCTGCCTGTGCTACATTGAAGACTCGCCTTGAAGCATTGGGCATTAGCAAGGATCAGTACACTGAGTGTGATACAGTAGAGGATCGTCACAAGGATTCTATACTGGCTCTAGGCTACCGATCTATACCTGTGCTGGTTAAGTATGTGGATGGTAAGGTTGTTGATAGTATCAATGGCAGTATGCATTCTGACTCAGAGTTGTTTGACTTCTTTACTTGGGGTTTAGTTGGCCCCTTTGGAGAAGTTGAATGATCAGTGCAGTAATGTGCCTAGCACTCAACCTGTATTTCGAGGCAAGGGGTGAGCCTCTAGCTGGTCAGTTAGCCGTGGGCTTCAGCACTATGAACAGGGTGGCTGATGAACGCTACCCCGATACAGTGTGTGAAGTAGTGAAGCAAGCCAAGTATAACGCATGGGATATGGAGAACCCCATCAGGCATCGTTGCCAATATTCTTGGTTTTGTGATGGCATGTCTGACGAGCCTAAAAATGGTAAGGCTATGCTTGAGGCTTCAATATTGGCACAGCACATTTACTATGGTAAGGCTACTGACATTAGCCAAGGTGCTACGCACTACCATGCTACGTGGATTGATACGCCCTACTGGGCAGATGAAATGGATGTGGTACTCACCATAGACCAACATATATTTTATAGATAAGAGGTGTCCGATAGTGGACACCTAATTGGAGGAAGCATGGCTACAAAGAATGATGTTACGGGGGATACTATTTTGAGTAAGGAAACTACTGATGCCTATAGAGATAACTATGACAATATCTTTGTAGGTAAGTCAGCACCTATAGGTGAGGACACTAGGCCAAAGGATAGGGTCAAGCTTGGCCTTAGTCCTAGCACTGTGGTAGAAGAGATGGACTCTACTAAGTTACTGCGTAGTAAGATGGTTCAAGCTTTGTGTGATTACAAGGCAGCTTATGATAACTCACCAGCACTAACGCCAGAGGAAGATACCGAACTGCAAAGACTGTACTATGCGTATGCAGATTTGTACAACGAATACATGGATAGACTTGATAGAGAAGAGGAATATGTATGAGCCTAGTATTTAAACCTAAGATCCCTAAAGACTTCTCTGGCTTACTTCCTACTAAGGTAGTAAAGGTAGTAGAGCCTAAGTACAAGCCCCGATGGTGGACAGCAGAAGAGAAGGATCAGCTTGTGGAACTACGTGCAATGGGAGTATCCTTCCATGACTGTGCCGATATACTTAGGCGAGGTCAGGGTAGTATAGCCCACATATTAAAGACATATGAATTGCATGGTGCCATATGGAATTTACGTCAAGCCAGCATAGATAGGATAATGAAATGAGTATTGTATTCAAGCCTAAGATAGCTAATCACCTACGTAAGTCAGAGGGGCGGCATAGAGTGGATGGCTTTAGCAAGGAAGAGATAGCGGAGGTCATACAACTGAGGGCTATTGGTACTTCCTATAAAGATTGCAGCCGCATAATGAGTAGGCCGAAAGGCAGTATAGGTAGCATGATTCATTACTACAACCTTCAAGGGGAGATTGATGCAGCTAAAGCATTACTCAAGTCCCCTTGTGTTGGTGTATGTAAGTTAGATGATAACCATGTATGTACAGGATGTGGTAGGACTATTGAGCAGATTACCAACCATCCTAAGTGTATGGTACTATGAGCAGGACAGTGAAGAGAAAGAAAACTGGATCTAAAGCTGTGGCTCCTAGCTGTGGTAACAACAAGGGGTGTGGCTACTGCTTAGGTAATAAGATGCATAAGCATAAGAAGAAGCAAACAACTACTCATTAAAATATATACTATAATGTATATTTCTCATTAAAATATATACTATAGTGTATACTGTAGTATACATTGTTAATTATAAGGAACATTTTATGGAACTTGCACTACTACGAACACTCATGGATAAAGACTTTCATGACAATCACAAGGGGATACGTTGCCCCAATAATATCTTTAGTAAGGATGCTCGTAAGGTCAAGGCTACTATTGATACTGCTATCACCACATATGGTAGGTCAGTTACGCCTATAGAGGTGGAGGCATTGTTCTTTTCTAAGAACCCCACACTAACCACAGCACAGAAGGGTTCCTTTCAAACCATCTTTGATCAGGTAGACAATGAAGTTGTCATGGGAGTGGACATAGCAAGTGATGTACTATCCGATATGTTCCGACAGCAGGTGGGGGAAGAGGTAGCTAACCTTGGATTTGAATACGTTAATGGTGAGCATATATCGCTTGAACCACTACGTGCTATCCTTGAGAACTACAATGAAGACTTTACACCTAACCTATCCGTTGAGTGGGCTGACATTGATATGGAAGCACTGCTTAAGAAGTGTGACCTTGAGGCTCAGTGGACATTCAACCTGCCTACCTTGGCACGTAAGGTACAGGGTATCAATGGTGGTCACCTTATTATGATAGGTGCTAGACCTGAGACAGGTAAGACTTCAAGCCATGCGTCATTCATTGCTGGCCCTAAAGGTTTTGCAGAGCAGGGCGCACAGTGTCTAGTCTTATGTAATGAAGAGGCAGTACACAGGGTAGCAGCACGTTACCTCAATGCATCCACAGGCATGACACTGAATCAGATACGTGACAATCCTGCATCAGCTACGGCTAAGTACCAGCGTATTAAAGATCATGTTAAGTTCATTGATGCAACAGGTAAGGATATGACATGGGTAGAGTCTGTTATTAAATCCTATACACCTGACGTTGTTGTACTGGACATGGGAGATAAGTTCGCTAGACTTAATGGTGCTGCCCGTGAGGACATGATGCTCAAGGCTAACGCTATCTATGCCAGAGACATTGCCAAGCAGTATGGATGTGCCATGTTCTATATGTCACAGCTAAGTGCAGAGGCAGAGGGCAAGGTAATCCTTAACCAATCTATGATGGAAGGTTCCAAGACAGGTAAGGCATCTGAGGCTGACCTCATGCTACTGATTGCTAAGAACCCTGCACTCAGTGAGGATGATGCTATGGAAGATCCTATGCGTCACATAAACATAACCAAGAACAAACTAACAGGCTGGCATGGCAAGGTTACTTGTATGTTAGACGGGAGGATTGCAAGGTATGGTGTTTGATCAGATAGAATTATTCGTGGATTTATATACTGCCCACCCTGAGTGTGAGGATGTTAAGGTATGCTCCAAGTGTAAGCATACTCTACCTAACTCTTCTTTTGGCCCATCAGGTGGAGGTACTTATCTTAGGGCTGAGTGTAGGGCATGTAACAATGAGTTAGGTAAGGTGCGTAAGTATCTTAAGTCTATACATGGTCAGCCTCCTGATGGGTACGGATGCCCTATATGTTTATGCAGTGAAGAACAGGCAGAAGGAAGAGGGGGTAACTCAGGTGCATGGGTGCTAGATCATGACCATGAAACTGAGGACTTTAGAGGGTGGCTTTGCCATAGTTGCAACAGAGCATTGGGTGGATTCAATGATGATGTTCCTCGTATGAAGAGAGCCATTAAATATATTAGGGGTAAGTTATGAAAAAAGTTGTGATTACTGTATTGGATGTGGAGAACACCACCTGTAAGCGTGACGGGAAGCAGCACTTTGACCCCTTTGAGGCAGAGAATGAATTGGTAATGATAGGTATGCTATCTGAGGACATGGAGTATTATGCTGATGAAACTGTAGTTACCTTCACGCACTCAGATGAACCACCTACAGCTAACGGGGATATCATAACGCAGAACATACTGGATGCTACTACGCTACTGGTCTGTCACAATGCAGTGCATGACCTTACGTGGATATGGGAGTGTGGGTTTAAGTATGATGGTAATATATACGACACCATGTTAGGTGAGTACATACTTAACAAGGGTGTAAAGTCCCCACTTAACTTGGGCTTTGTATCTGCACAGTATCAACTGGAAGAGCAGAAGCTAGATACCATGTCTGACTATTGGAAGTCTGGCACATCTACAAAGGACATTCCCTTTGACGAGTTAGACGAGTACCTACGCTACGACTTGCGCTCTACTCTTGGTGTCTACAAGAAACAGATGGCACGATTTGCTAATGAAGAGAACAGTAGTATGCTGTCTGTGCTTGATCTGACTATGGATACTTGCTATGAACTGGCTTTGATCTACAAGCGTGGGTTCAAGGTTGACATGGTAGAGTTGAACAAAGTAAAGACTGAGTTTGAAGAGGAACGGGCTGCACTATCAGAGGAACTAATGGCGTTTGTTGAGGAACTGATGGGTGATACACCATTCAACATCAACTCTCCAGAGCAGCTATCAGCATTGGTATTCTCCCGTAAGCCTACTGACAAGAAGATGTGGGCCTTGAGTGTCAATGCATTCATGTCTGACTCTGCATTCAAGGATGCTATGCGTTCTATGACTGGCCCTGTCTATAAGACTAAGGCTGCTAAGTGCTTCATGTGTAGTGGTACTGGCATGGTTCAGTTGCTTACTAAGAAGGGTACGCCCCGTAAGAACAAGAACATCTGCAAAGAATGTAACCGCCAAGGCTTTACTCTAAAGAACACTAAAGAACTGGCTGGCCTTAAGTTCACACCACCCAAGGCTACATGGGCTAGTGCTAGTGGATTCAGTACAGGTAAGGGTATACTTGAAACACTTGAGGCTACAGCTAGGGCTAAGGGCATGGAGCGTGAGGGTAACTTCCTATCTAAGCTACGTAGGCTTAATGCTATTGAGTCTTACCTATCATCCTTTGTAGGTGGCATAGAGAAGTACACCAAGGCAGATGGTATGCTGCATGTACAGTTAACTCAGCACATAACCTCTACAGCTAGACTGTCAGGCCGTAATCCTAATATGCAGAACATGCCAAGGGGAGGTACGTTCCCTGTTAAGCGTGTGTTCATATCACGTTGGAAGGGTGGCAAGATAATGGAGGCTGACTTTGGACAGCTAGAGTTCCGTGTAGCTGCATACCTATCTCAGGATAAGGTAGCTATCAAGGAAGTCATTGAAGGCTTTGATGTACACCAGTACACGGCAGACATTATAACTAAGGCAGGTCAGGCTATTGGCAGACAGAATGCTAAGATGCATACCTTTGCCCCGTTGTATGGAGCGTCAGGTTATGGTCGTACACCAGCAGAGGCAGAGTATTATACTCACTTCATGTATAAGTACAGAGGCATAGCGGAGTGGCACAAGAAGCTGGCTACTGAGGCTTTGTCTGAGAGAAAGATTACAACACCTTCGGGTAGGCAGTTTGCCTTTCCTGATGTGTCAAGAAGGCGTGATGGTACTGTTACAAACTTTACCATGATTAAGAACTATCCAGTTCAGTCATTTGCTACGGCAGATATAGTGCCAGTTGCACTGCTGATGATGGAGGAAACCATGAAAGAAAGAGGGCTAGTATCTTGCATAGTTAATACAGTACATGATAGTATGGTGATAGATGTACACCCTGACGAGCAAGCAGCAATGATTGCTGTTGTAGTGGAAGTAGAGAGTAAGTTAGTAAGCACAGTAAATACGCTGTGGGATATTGATTTCAACTTACCTCTAACACTAGAAGCTAAGATGGGAAACAATTGGTTAGATCAAGTAGATTGCTAAATAGCAAAGAGGAATATAGTATGAGTGAAGTATCTTTAAACCAAGTAAGTCAAGAAGAGTTAATGCGCCTGACAGGTATGGCTAACGAGTTAGGGGGTGGTGGTTCTAAGAACAAGCTACCTCGTCTACGCTTGTGGCATACACCATTGATGGGTGTCGTTGATGTTGCTGGCAAGAAGAAAAAGATGGAGGTAGTAGAGGCAGGGCAGTATCGTTTAGAGCAGGAAAATGGAACCTTTGCGTATGCACCAGAGGCTAACGTCCGATTCTACATGCAAACTTTTATGTACAAGCGTTACATCAGTGACCCTTCCAACAGTCGTTATGTTAAGACTCTAATGCATGATGATCTTAACTCTGATCTTAAAGATACAGATGGTGGGTTTAACTGTGGTAAGCCAGCAGGTTTCATTGAAGATTGGAACTCTGTACCCACAGAGATGAAGGATCTTATTAAGTCTGTTAAGCGTGTACGTGTACTGTTTGGAGAGGTCAACATGATCAATCCTGTAGACGAGAAGGGAGAGTCCATTGATGTACCATCTACCCCATTCATTTGGGAAGTAGATAATCGTGAGGCATTCAAGACCTTTGGAGATTCATTCAAAGAGATTGCCAAGCGAGGCCGTTCCTTCATTCAATATGGTATTAACGTCAGTACCTTAGAGCGTGAGATGAACAATGGTCAGTCCTACTTTGTACCCAAGGTAGACGTTGACTTCTCTTCTGACCTAGCTATTAACGAGCATGTACTAACCATGCACCGCAACAGTTCGGAATGGATCACGCAGTACAATGATTACATCAACTCAGAGTTTACTGCCAAAGCGGTAGAGACTTTAAACACTGCAGATGAAAGTCTAGTTAATGAGTTTATAGATGTGGAGTAAGCATGAACATACACGAATTAATGGTACAAAAATATCTTAATAGTGTAGTGGCAGGGAAGGGTGGCATGAGCCGCCCTGTCCTTGACTTCATGGTTAACGATGTTAAATTAGCGTTAGAAAAGCAACTCGTAGACTCACGTAATCCAGACTTTAGATTGCGTATGTCAAACATAGGTCGTTCTTATTGCCAGCTTTGGTTTGATAAGAACCAGCCAACAGATGCTTTACCATTTCCCAACAGCTTCTTAATTAACATGATCCTCGGTGATCTTGTGGAAGCGATCATGAAAGGTATCCTCACTGAGGCTGGTGTAATATGGCAGGATGGTGAACACTTAAAGTTAAACTTAGGTAAGCATGTTATCAATGGTACGCCTGACCTAATCATTGATGGTGCTGTATGGGATATTAAATCCTGTAGTCCTTGGGCATATACTAACAAGTGGATAGACTTTGCTACTGTTAAGGAACATGATTCCTTTGGTTATGTAGGGCAGCTAGTAGGGTACAGTAGGGCGTTAGACTTAGACGCAGGTGGTTGGATAGTTATCAACAAAGCAAATGGTCAGTTCAAGTTTATAACTGCTGACGGCATTGATATGCAAGCTGAGTTAGATAAGCTAGAGGTCAAGGCTAATCGTATAGTAGATGGAGATTCTTTTGAAAGATGTTATGAGCCTATCAAAGAAACATTCCGCAAGGCAGAGACAGGTAACCTCAAGCTAGGTATTGAGTGTGGCTTCTGTCAACACAAGTACAAGTGTTGGGATACTCTAGTAGAATTACCATCCATACCATCAAAGGCTAAGGTTCCTGCAATGGTTAACTACATACACATAGTAGAGGAAGCAGCATGATTGACATGGAAGAGAACGACTTCGGTGTAATATTACGGCCTGTTCTTTCAGAAGAGGACAAATGGGTTGGGGATGTTCAAGTCTCTGTGTTCAGTAACTTAATGCCTAAAGTGGATGATGAAACTCATGCACAGCTAATGTTTCTAGCATATAAAATGTCAGCAATGGTTCAGTTCTGTCAAGACAATGAAGACTTTGATGCAGCCTTAGAAGACTATACTATGGATATGGTTGAAGAGTTAGGTTTTGGAGAGGAAGAACCAGAACTTAGGACAAACAAGATAGTAGGGAGGGAAGGCAACGTAATAACACTGGACTTCAATACTAAATGTGAGGGGGAATGTTAATATGGATGTTCTACACACACCTACATTGGATGTGAATAGCCTTGATGATGCGCTAGAAGATATAGTTAATCATCCCAACCATTACAAGTCAGAAGGGGAGGGTACAATAGAATGCATTGATGCTATACAGTCAGCATTAAGTGCAGAAGAGTTCCAAGGTTTCTGTAAGGGTAACGCAATCAAGTACACATGGAGGGCTAACAGAAAACAGGATGCACGTATTAACTTAGAGAAGTGCCGTTGGTATATTAATAAGCTACTGGATAACCTCTCATGAGATACCCTGTTAAGAAAGCAAAGAAGCCAAAGCACCGCAAGGTAACGCCCAGTATCTTAGGTAAAACCTGCGGCCTTGATTGTAAGGTTACGCCACCAGAGCCTTACCAATCATGGACTGAGTACCTCGCAATGAATCGTGACCAGCCTAAGCCCTACCGATCATGGTTAGAGTTTAGGTTGTTTTCCGATGGGCCTATGAAGGACATAGACTATGAGCCAATCAAGGTAGCATACGAGGTAGTAGAGAATAGAAAGTACACACCCGATGGGGTGATGGGTAACGTCTGGTTTGAAGTTAAGGGTAGGTTTAGAACACGGCATGAGATGGATAAGTACATCCATGTGCGGAGGTCTAACCCCCTTGCAGTTATCGTATTTGTACTACACTCCGCTAATGTAGCACTACCTGGCGCACAGAAGCGTAAGAATGGGACACGTAGATGTATGGAGGATTGGCTTGAAGAGAACAAGTTTGCCTATACATACGAGAGTAAGATGCATCACTTTATGAAGAACTTTAATGAGGTATCCGCATAGTGGAATATGTAATGATAGTAGTTATGCTAGGTCTATTTATTTACACTATGATTTGGGGATAAAGTTCTTGACATTTGAATCTAAATCAGTATAACTGTACGACCCTATAATTTAACAGGACATCAAATGGAAACATCAAACAAGATACTTAGCGACATAACAGTCTTCTCTAAGTATGCAAAGTATATCCCCTCAATGCAAAGGCGTGAGACATGGGAAGAGTTAGTAACCCGTAACAAAGACATGCACAAGCGTAAGTACCCACACATGGTGGATGATATTGAATCTGCTTACAAGTTTGTGTATGAGAAGAAAGCCCTACCTTCTATGCGTTCACTACAGTTTGGTGGCGCACCTATAGAGTTAGCACCCAACCGAATCTTTAACTGTGCTTACCTGCCAGTGAGTGAGGTGGAAGCCTTCAGTGAGACTATGTTCCTACTACTAGGTGGCACAGGCGTAGGCTATTCAGTACAGCGTCACCATGTTACTCAGCTACCAGAAGTACGTGGCCCTAAGAAACGTAAGCGTAGGTTCCTAGTGTCTGACAACATTGAAGGTTGGGCAGATGCAGTGAAGGTACTGATGGAGTCTTACTTTCATGGACAGATGCAGGTAGACTTTGACTATCGTGACATACGCCCCAAGGGTGCTATGTTGATTACCTCTGGTGGTAAGGCACCTGGCCCTCAACCATTGAAGGATTGCATTCATCAACTGACTAAGGTGCTAGACAATGCACTAGGCCGTAACCTATCCACAATAGAAGTGCATGATCTTATGTGCTACATTGCAGATGCAGTACTGGCTGGTGGTATTCGTAGGGCAGCATTGATCTCCCTGTTCAGTATGGATGATCTGGATATGATGGCATGTAAGGCAGGTGAGTGGTACATAGACAACCCTCAGCGTGGTCGTGCTAACAACAGTGCTGTTATCCTACGGCATCGTGCTACTAAGGATGATTTCCTTAAGTTGTGGGAGCGTGTTGAAGCCAGTGGATCTGGAGAGCCTGGTGTCTACTTCAGTAATGATAAAGATTGGGGGACGAATCCATGTTGCGAAATCGGGTTACGTCCATATCAATTCTGCAATTTAGTTGAGTTAAACGTAAGTGACATAACCTCACAGGAGGACTTGAATGAAAGATCCAAAGCGGCTGCTCTTATCGGTACGCTCCAAGCTGGCTACACTGACTTCCACTATCTCCGTGATGTATGGAAAGAAGCCACAGAGCGTGACGCACTTATTGGAGTCGGTCAAACTGGAATTGGCTCTGGCGTTATACTATCCTATGACCTCGCTGAAGCGGCTGAGATTGTTAAAGAAGAGAATGAGCGTGTTGCTGGTCTTCTTAATATTAATGTCAGTGCTAGGTGTACTACTGTCAAACCATCAGGCACCTCTAGTTGCGTACTTGGTACAAGTAGTGGCATCCATGCTTGGCATAATGATTATTACATTCGTAGGCAGAGACTAGGAAAGAATGAAGCACTCTACCAGCACCTAGCCAAGCACCACCCTGAGTTGATAGAGGACGAGTACTTTAACCCTGAGCAACAGGCTGTAGTAGAGATACCACAGAAGGCTCCAGAAGGCTCTATACTACGCACAGAGAATGCTTTGGATCTACTGGAACGTGTACGTCTATTCAACACGGATTGGGTTCAGACAGGGCATAGAGAAGGTCAGAACTCACACAACGTAAGCTGCACTATCTCTGTTAAGGATGATGAATGGCCTGACGTAGGTGAGTGGATGTGGAAGAATCGTAACACCTTCAATGGCATTGCTGTACTACCATACAACGGAGGTACTTACACACAAGCACCCTTTGAGGATATTACTGAGGAACGATTCAACATGTTGGAGAGTAGCCTTAACGAGATTGACTTGACCAAGGTGATAGAGGCAGAGGACGAGACTGACCTATCAGGTGAGGCAGCATGTGCAGGAGGTGCATGTGAAATCATTTAGTGGCACAGGTATTGCAATGCACTACTGTACTGTCAAGGAGTTGTCACTATGACAGAAGAGACAGGGGTGTTCAGAGGTGAGGTTTATGTTAGACCTACACTCAACCAAGATCATGGTTCACTAGAGTTGGTATCAGGTGTCACGATGAATGGTATAGAGGAAGCCTTAAGTAGTAAGATAGTAGAGCTAGAAGACAAGGCAGTCAGAGCAGCTTTAATAGAGCAAGGATGGACACCGCCTAAGGAGTAGGCATTAAAAAGCCCCAAAGCTAGTGATGGCAATGGGGCTTTTCTTTGGGTGGAGTTTACTTCTCTTTGGTGCTGTACTTACGGCCTTCCCAAGTAAATGTTTTCTTACCTGCTTTCTTAGCTGCTGTAGTAGCTGCTCGGAAAGAACCTGCTGACTTAGTATCCTTCTTATATGTAGGAAAGTCTTTAGGGTTAACCTGTTTGGATGCTGAAGCTTTAGGCATACCTTTATTAACTTTATTCCTTGGATTCTCTGACTTACCTTTAGTTGTCGTGCTAGATGGTTTAGGTTTAGCCTTATCACCTTTCATGGAAAGGGCAGTACCTGCTGTACCTATTCCAATTCCAGTAGCACCTGCTCTACGCATAGTAATTCTATTGTTAGTACTAGCGTTCTGTACGGGCCGCATCTTTTTAATGTTTGCAGCCTTCTCCGCAGTCTTTCCTCCATTCTTTTTGAACACATCGTCTGCGTGTTTCTTACCCTCGTTAACAGCCTTCTTTGTGAACTTCTTAATTGCTGCGCCTATTCCTTTTTTAGCAATGTATCTGGCTACTACGGGTGCTGCTGCTGCTATTAATGGTACGAATACTGGCATAATTACTTTCCTTATATTAATTAAATAAATTTAATACTGCTTAGTTTACTAATGATTTTATATCATCCCATATGGATGTTTCGGGTTTAACGTATTTCTCTGGCTCCCCTCTCTCAGTAAGAATATCTTGTGCTGCCCTAACTAACTGTTGCATATGTTTAGTTGCACCATAAATTTTATCAATGGGTGTACCATCTTTTATGTCTTTCTTAATTTTGTTTCTGTAATCATCATAGGTAGGGCCAACGGCATATTCCACTCCATCCCTTAACTTATACTTTTTTCGTGCTTCAATATCATCAAACAGTTCAGTTCCTAACTCATTAGTTCTTCCGTTGTTTCGTAGAATAAACCTTGTAGCGTCCCTGCCATATTCTTTTGCAAAGGCTTCGGGGTTTTCCTTAGCTTTCTTCCTTACTATGTCCATCCCTCTATGCGTAAATTCGTGTGACCAAATAGGTTGTAATGCTATATCAGGAGTCATTAATACATCACCAGACTTAACATTAGCTTTTTTTATTTCATCAAAAGTATACCCATTGTTCCTCATGTTTTCTATAATATCATCATCTTTCCAATCACCTGAGAATGTTTGAGCCACTGAATCACGCCCTATGTATTCTTTTATACCCTTAGAACTCTGAACCTTACTTGCTTTAGGATCATAGCCTAATCTAGCTAAGGCGTTCCATGATAGTTGCTCGTCCAACTCTGCTCTAAACTCTAGGTCACCAAAGGCTTCTGAGGAATCTACATCACCCCCCTTTGCAAATCCCATTTCTTCCATCTCTTCTACTAGGCCACCTTTGTTGAAGTTTTTCTTAGTGGGGTCAAGCACTGCTTTTCTTGCCAGTAATAGTGCGCCAACCTGTATTACTTCATCAGCCTCTAACACTGCCATACCTGAGTTTTCCCCACCACGAACATAAAAAGCACCCTGCCTTCTTGGGTCAAAGCCTACTTGAGTCCACTCAGGATCATTCAGTAGTTCATCTGCTTTCTTTCTTATTGCATCAGGATCTAAATCTTTAATAACTCCAGACACTGTAGCATAAGGTGTCTTTTCTTTTTCTCCTTTACCAATTCTCTCTCCCATCTTTTGAGAGGCAATAAACTTTACTGGCCCCCCATCCGTACCTTTGTAATGAATTGCCTTGGCGTAGTGTGTACCGCCTAGTCCTTTTGAGGTTCCTGAAACAACCCATGTGTCATAGGTTTTGTAGGCTGTTATGTCTAACCTTCCACTGAAATTGTCGCCTATGGAAAGAGCAGATTTCTGTACCCCTAAACTTTTTGCAGCAGCACTACCAAAAACAAAGCTACCTTTAGTTCTCTGACCCACATTGAGCGAGAATACAATTGTTTTATCTGAAGGCTCTCTAGGTACAGCAGTCCACTCTCTTACAGGTTTGTACTTATCTACATTAGCTAGGTGTTCTTCACGGGTAATTTTAAGTTCACTAAGTTGTCTGGCAGACTCTTCTAGTTCTGGAGTTTTAACATCTGGATTATCAACCCTCTTCTCCGATACGTGCTTTCTTACAGTAGCTTGCCATTCATCTACATCATCTATCTCTTCAAACTTAGACCAAGTTGCGTCATACTCTGATATAGTTTTCTGTAAATTAGAAGATTCCCCAATCTGCCTAGCTACTATACCTTTATACTTGGATGGTAATTCATTAGGCTCTATTGATAGTACCTCTGACATTGGATAAAGGAACTTTGTACCACCTTCTTTTATATCAAACTCAGATCCCTCTGCTACCATATGCTCGGATCTAAGTGCATCAAACATTTCTTTGTCTACTTCCAGTGGCTCTCCTACTGTAGCGTAACCTACTAAAGCAGCTTTCTCTTTGCCTGTCTTAACTATGCCCACATTCTTACCCACATAAGGATCTAATGAACGTGTGTCTCTAGTCTCGTACTTCTTATCTCCCTTTACAATAAGGTCAGCAAAATCTGTGCCGTCCTTACTCTCCCTGACATTTATTCCTAATGGGTTACCATTCTTGTGAACCGCAGAAGGTGCAGCCATTTCCTGCCTAGCACCCATAGCTCCTAGTCGCTCTTGAACAGGGAGGTATGCACTTTCATCAGGCACTTCGGATGCAGCATTATTTATTCTACGTACATCTGTTGCATTGTTTATGCCCTTCTTAGCTAGACTTGCAGCCTTACCCATAGGAAGTACTTCACCTACAGTGGCAATGTTACCCAAGGCAAACCTAGTAGACTCGTCAAGATCATTCCATGTGTCCACTATGGAGCCTACAGTGTCCTTAATAGCGTCAGGTATGTCCTCTTCATTCTCATTGTAGTAATCTACTACAGCCTCAGCACCTTCTCCCATAGTTTTAAGGAAGCCCTCATTAGCAGACTTACCAGCATCGGTACGTGGGGCATAGTTTAAGAAGTCATTGTACTTCTCATTGTTGGCCTTCATTTCCTCAACTGTATTGTCAGTGAAGGTCTGCTCTGCAAGGGATGCTGCAGCAGCACCGATAGGCCCAAAGGTTCCTGAGATTAAGTCTGCTGCTATGTCGGATACATTATTAACTACGCTCATACGTTATAGTCCTGGGAGAGATTTTGCTATTTGTATACCTGCTGCGTATGCGTTATCACCTTCCACAGTAGTTCCATACTTAGCCATGTATCTTTCATTAACTTCCTTACGCTGCCCTCTAGGTATGCGACCCCACTTAGCCCTATCACTTGGACTATAACCCTGCTTCTGACGGGCCTTACCAAAGTCTTCTTGCGCTCGTATCTTAGCAAACTTAATAACCTTTTTCTTTGCCTCACTTAGTAGGTTCTTCTGCCCTGTACTAGACATACCTTTATATGATTGTGATTTTATAATAGGAACCATGATAGCATCTATGAATTGTGGCATGTGCTTACGTATCATTGCATCTGCTTGTTTGTCTCCTGTAGGGGACAGCATCAAGTAAGGTTTAAAGCCTTTAGTAAGTAGCTCATTCTGAACTTCAGTACGGGCTGGTGTTATCTTCATACCTGTTATCTGTGTTAGTGCAGGTGCTACGTTGTACTGATCCTCACCTCGTACTGCATCCTGTTGTGCAGGTAAGGCTGAACCATCTCTACCCTGTGAACTAGAGTAAGCTTCCTGTAACTGGTATGGCAGGTTAGCTGTAGCCTTATTAACAAAAGCATCTAGTGTTCTATCCCACCCTTTAGATACAGTAAGGTTAGCATCACGCTTAAGGTTCTGTTCTTCATCAAATGCAGCTAGTACATCTCGTACTACTTTAGCAGGAGTAAAGTACTGACCAGCTATATCGCCTATGTACTTACCAAAGGCTTCAGAAAACTTATCACTAGATACATTACCATCTACCCCAATGCCATTGTCAGTCATAACAGACATGAAGTTATCTAAGAAGTAGTTAACACCAGAAGAACTAGCTTGATAGCCTGTGGCTGCTTGCATTATATCCGCAGATTTAACATTGCCTAAAGTTCCATCTCTACCCTTAACCATAAGATCACCTATCATGAGATAGAAAGGTAAGGGGAATACTGCACCAATACCCATAGTAGTTCCATCATCATTTAGTAGTTCATCATATGTGGTGGTATCCTGCTTATCTGATCTGTACCATATGGCAGCAGCTATAGCAGCAGTGCCTACAGTAGCATCATTGAATTGCCTATAAGCATCTTCAGTAAGTCTCTGGTAGCCAGCACCTTCTTTGCCTCCTGTAGCTAAGTACTTACCCTTCATACTCCTAGCAGCAATGCCTGTCTGTATAGCACCTAGAGCATTAATAGGTGAGTACCTAAACTGAAAGCTCATAGCGTTAGCCATAAATCGTGCAAAAGGCAATGCGCCTGTACCTATAACAGGAGCAAAGGGTAATGCTTCTACTACTTCTATAAAGTGTTTAGCTAATCCCTGCTTAGGCTTATTGGCAAAGGTTATGGCAAGAGCTTCTTCTACTGCCTTCTCAGCAATCCTTGTGTCTATACCATTACCCCTAGCTAAATGCTCAGTAAGATCATCTATACCTTGAAGGTCTTTCATCTGACGCTTAACACTATTCATGAACACACCTGTACGCAAGAACTGATCTTGTGCAATGTTCAAAGAGTTAATCATTAGAACAGACTTAGGTAGGGTATTTATCCCTGCCTCCTGTGTAGTACGTAGTAGTTGATGATGAAGTATTGAATGATCACCTAAAACTAAATCGACAAATTCTCTATTCTGACCATTGTTAAATATGTCACCTATCATAGAGAAGGCATCTTTTACTATATGTACTCCACCCTCGTATGTTCCACGGAAGGAAGGAGAAGCCCCATTAATGCCACCTAAAGCCTTTGCAGTGTCACCCATAGCAGCGTATGAGTTTCTTAGTAACCGACTAGCAACGTGCATAGACACGGCAGACGTTCCTGATATTACGTTACGTGCCATAGTTGCAGGTTGAGAAGTCATTATGGCTCTGCGTATTCGGTCAGCTTTCTTTAAGTTACCATATCCAGCATTCAATACTCTAGCTGCCCATGAAGAGTTCAATATGTCTTCACGTTTAGCTACTGATGCTGCATCATTTGCAATCTTATTTGCACCACCACTTATCTTATCTTGTATTTTAGATAGCTGGCTCTGCATGTTCAGCACCTTTCCGCTAGTAGATACATCTACATCCGCAATTCTACCAAATTGTGCAGGGCTAATATCCATATCTTTTAATTCTTGGTTAAGCCTACCCATAGCTTCATCAAAAGCCATACCTCTTGAGCCTTGCTTTAGACCCCCATCAATAATTGCATCGTCTATTTCTTTTTGTAATGCATCGTCTGCATAGTGTAGTGAATAGAAAAGTCTATGTAATGCTGTGGTTACCCTTTCTCCTACTCTAGGTGCTAGGGCTGGTATTATGTCTGCTAGTTCAGCTACAATTATTTTAGAATCTTCGAGATTCTGTACTGTTATTCTGGTTCTAACATCTGCTGCATTGTTTAAGTTAATTTCATATGCATCATCAAATATAGTTGCTACATCTTGTAGCTGCTCATTGAGTGGTACATTTTCATCATAGACCCTTTCTTGTCCTGCCTTCTTAGCAGCACTGCCTTTGCTTACATCTCCCCCACTCTTTATAAATGCGTCACGTTTAGCAGCTATCTTTGCAGCAACCTTCTCTTTATACGTATCCTGCTTTAATCCATGTGCAAACATACCCACATTAATAAGACCTGCAGTACCAGCAGATAATGCACCCATACCTAGTATGGTATTCCAATCTTTCTCAGTACGTAAATCTGCTTTCATCTCTAATGATTGTATATTACCAGCTTGCATAGCACCTAGTATGCCCTCTACACTTGCAGCACCTGCTATACGAACCTTGTTACTATTGATAGCAGACTTAAGTAATGTCTGAGCAGCAATTCTACCACCTAGTATCTTAAATCCTGTAGCAATACCTAGTGTGGCTACGTTAGTAGGATCTAGTACGACTGATAAAACACTATCTAGTACACCATCAAAAGCATTACCACCCCCATCTTCATAGAAGGCTGGCATATCATTGAACTGAGTGTATAGAAGTCCAAAGTTTTGCTTGGTCTTTTCATCTGCTCCATTTAACCATGACAAACCTCTGCCTGTAGATGCAATGTTGTTCTGCATCCAGCGCATCTTAGTAAAGAATCTTTCGGAGTATTCCTCTCTAGTTTCACCATCCTGTTTAATACCAGACTTACCATATCGGCTCTTCATAAACATGCCAATACTTGTCTGAGCATTATCCGACATGAAGAAATCTTTATTAACTTGATCTTCATAAGATACGGGAGTACGTGAAGTTGTAGGTGTGGACAGCATAGAACTTGTTTCAGCTACGTACTCTGGCTCAGGCGTTAAACTTGGGGTAGGCTCATACCCTTCAGCCTCAACAGAAGATAAATCTAACTCTTCGGTATCAGTCATTAAACTAGAAGTGACCTCGTACCCTTCAGCCTCAACAGAAGAAAAATCTAACTCAGTCTCTGACTCAACAGAAGATAGGTCTAGGTCTGCACCAAATAGTACTTCGTTCCCACCTTCCATGTAAGTAGCAAATGCTTTCTCTTCTTCATCACTTAAACCTAAGTCCAAAGTTTCAGCCATTTAGCTTTCCTCCAACTGTGTTAGCTTCGCTAGTTCCTCTGTACCAAATTTTATCTGTTGCCAAGTAATGCCTTTTGTAGATAGTATTTCCAATGCTTCTTTCCTATCTTCAACAGTCATATTTTTACCCTTGGCAGTGCTAACCATCCCCATAATTTCCATTATATCTTTTCTCTCGTCATTACTTGCTGACGAAAGATTTGATTCGGATAAGTCTAAGTATTCCTGTTGTTCCTCCGATATGGCAGGGGGTAGGGCGGCTATACGAGCAGCTTGTTTTTCTTCTCGTTCTCTAGTTCTCCTTTCAAATAGAGTTTCTTCCGTTGGTTTTTTATAAGGAATTTCCCTATATTGTTCCTGTGCAGATAGAGCTTGTTCATCAGAGTCTTTCTTTACCTGTAGTGCATCTGCTTCAACTTCATTTGAAGCTTTAACTTTAGCATCTGCAAGAGCTTGCGTTATTTTTTCTCCAGTAGCTACCCTGTACGCTTTTACTACAGGGACTTGAATTTCTCCAATCTCACCTGCAGCAGGTACATTCCATACAACTTTACCCGATGCGGTTCTTACTTTCTTTGCCCCATCTATTCCTGAGGGTGCATCTACAACAAAAACGTATCTCTGTTTTGGATCTACATTATTAGCATCATATGCAGGTAGTGTTGCTAAGTCCTGAGCAGAGCCACCAAACATCTTTTGGTTTAACCCCATCCAATTTGTCATTTGTTGAGAAACAGGCTGACCTGTCTCCCTCATATTAGTAATCCAATTAGAAGCAGCTTGTTGTCGTGCATACTTTTCATATGCTTGAGCATTCATTTTTGTGTAATCAAAAGTTGCTACGCCATCACTATATGTAAAATACTCATTCTCTCCAACATAGTCTTTTACAATTCTCTTTGCTTCTTCGTCAAATATAGCTTTGTATTGAGGGAAGCTAATCTCTGCTGATGAATCCTTTTTCAAAGCGGATTGTTCTGCTATTGTTTGGTGTAGGAAACTACGAGTAGCATACAAAGATTTTAGTTTTTCTTGATTTGGATTGTCCTTTAACTCTTCCATCATTATGGCACGGGCTGTTATAAATATGCCATCGTAACTATCTGTGCCAAAGTCATAATCTGCTTGAGCTTTCCTTATTTCAGATAACTCATTTTCTAACTCTTGCTGAGGCATGTTATTATCAATTTTAAATTGTAACGTCATCAAGTCTATTTGATTTATCTTCTCTTCTATTTTATATCTTTCATCTTTTCTTTGCCCGTCTGTTTCTGCTCGTTTATATGCAAGTAACTGAGCATCAGCCCCTTTCAATGCAATTTTCTCTGCTACCTCTAGGTTTATTTGTTGCATCCTAGCAGAGGCAGACAAAGAAGAATCTACTAAATTAATAGTAGCGTCCGATCTTTTTCCATAGGTGTAAGCACCCTGAGATGCGGCAATTACATCGTTGTAACCAACACCTGTTATAGAAGACATTTCTTGTTCTGCTTTACCACGTAGACGCTCAAAACCATCATCCGATCCAGAATCATCTGATCCCATTAGACTAGATAAAAGAGATTTACGAGCCACTGGCTTTGGTGTATTAAGAGATGGAGTGTCTATAGTACCCATCTGTACATCTTGCCAAGGAGTAATAGTTCCCCCTTCTTGCATGTTAATTTGTGAAGCTGGATCAAACTCAGTATTCATCTTCTTTTCTTTTATTGATCCGTCAATGAACTCTTGTATCTGTTTATCACTCTGGCCCATAACAGCATTTACTTCATCTGGAGTAAGACCTAAGTTTGCTAGATCATTGGCTTGACCTGTAAGGGATCTTAAACGCTTCTGCCTTTCCCTGACAAAGGGTAAACCTGACTGATAGGCAAACTTCATATTGCTATCAATAGTATCCTTTGTTTCTTTATTCTGCTTTTCCATAAGGTCGCCAGCACCTTTAACGGCACCTGCTGCAAACGCTCCAAAGTTAAATCCCATTACACTTTCCTCCTACTCATTATTCCTTCTGATTCAACTTCGGGTGTCTCTTCTACCATTACTTCTTCTTCAGTGCTTTCATCAAAGTAGGACTCACTAGATTTATCCACAGCTTTACGTACAAGAGATGAATCAGGCTTGTCGGACTTCTCTGTGCCTATCTTGTATTCTATATCTGCAAGTTGTGCTTGGGTGACTAGTAGTTCAACAAGTACAGGTGAGATCATAAGACCTACATCCAATGTATGAAGACCACTCATAACTCCAGAGGACTGAATCATATCCGCTACAGCAACAACAGTAGTACCATCTTCTATTGCATCCACCATAGGTGCCATAAGTTCTGCATCAGATAACCTTGGTATGTAAAAAGATAAAGCTTCTTCTGTAGTTGTATACTTAGGTGGTTGTTCCCACGGCCTACTCTTAGGTTCCGTAGTTAATGATTGTCCTGGTATTGGAGCATCAAGAAACTTTGAAGATGCATCAAGCATATGTTTTCCTCGCTTCTCTTATCTGTTTAACATAAGAGGTGATATTATCTTGGGTGTTCATGTTATTTGTAGCTCGTTCACCTGTACGACTAAGCAACCCACCACTAGGGGTAGTAGGTTTAGCACTTGCAGATTTACTTAAACTCATGTCAGTTTCTACTACAGCTTTAATTATATGTTGGCTCATTGTATATTCCTTATTTTGTCTTACCAAATGGGTTTATAGAACTAAGAAAAGTGCCACTCATATCCCCTAAGAATAGTTTAGCTAGTCCTTCTCCTGCTGAGACAGATGTTTTGTAGTCAGCTTCAATCTGAGCAATAGTTATACTGGTATCTGAAGACATACGCTGTATAGCCATTTGGGAGAACCTGTCTCTACCATTCTCTGCGCTCGTCCATGCCCACTCAGACTTATCTTTGTAGTCCTGCCATAGGTCATTGTAAGCACTGTTAGATATGTCTAGTAGAGCCTTAGCGTTGACTTCATTGGCTCGGTTAATAGCTGCTGTGTCTGCTGTAGCAATGTTTCTACGCCACTGTGCATTAGACTGATCAATTACTAACCTATTCTGTGCATTGAATTGATCACGTTGATTAGCAATTTCAGTGTTAAACTTGGAGATAGCATTACTCTCCCCCGTATTAAACTGCGATTGTGCATTAGCTTGAGTAGCATTAAACTGAGATACAGTAGTCTTTAAGTTAGAATAGAACTGATCTGTCTGCTGTTCTGATGTAGCATTAAACTGCCTAGAAGCATTCTCTGCTGCAGTGTCTGTTAACATAGATTGTATACGAGACTGTGCATCAAACATTACTGCTTGCTGTGCATTGGTAGTGTTAGTCATATCCATATCAAGAAAAGACTGAGCATTTTGTTGTGCGGAGGCTTGTCTATTATTTAAACTGGCAGTCTCTAACTGTGACATAGTAGATGCTTCAGCCATAATAATAGCTTGCCTATTAGATAGGTTACTTAGTGCCATAGTATTTACAGCTTGAGAGTTCTCAAGTGCAATCTGTTGGTCTGCAGTGAACTGCATATTAGCTACTTCACTAATCTTGTTAGAGTTCAGTACCCGTGATTGGAATGCCTGATCAAACTCCTGACCCATAAAAGTAGCACGTTGTTGTGCAGATAACATAGCACGTTGTTGCTTGTTATTAAGGTTAGTCATTTCAAAAGTAGCAAAGGTCTGTGCATCAGCAGTAGCAATAGGCAAGGAAGACTCTAAGGCTGCTTGTATGAGTGCCTGACCTGCCATACTAGATGAACCAATACCACGGGCAGCTAACTGTGCAGTCACGTTACGCATAGCCCCTGCTGCCCATGCTGGTGTCTTACCTTCATCAAAGGAAGTCATTAATGTAGCAAGCTGACCTTGTACAGTAGCCCGTGAAGACGGATCTGCTTGTGCTGCTGTGATAGTTTCAGTGAAAGCTGCTGCTTTAGATGCGTCTGCTACTGGGTCAACTAATTCACCACCTTCAAGAGTACGTGTGGGTGCGCCTCCTACTTGTGTGGCAGTTCCTTGTGCTGACTCTATTTGACCTACATTGGTAGTGCTTTGAGTCTGTGCTTCTACTTGTGCATCTTTACTCACTGAACCTGTAGCAGCAGTAGTACTTGCAACAGGAGTTGTAGTTGCTGCAGTTACTTGTGGAGCAGTAGTTACTGTAGGAGCAGCAGCTTGTGTTGTAGTTGCCTGTGTTGTTGTAGTATCGGCAACAGGTGCAAGCATAACTGCATTGGGGTCTTGCATTTGTTCAGAAGTAACAGGTGTAGACATTGCCATTGTAGCAGTGCCAGTGGATAGGCCAGGAGCAGAAGCCCTACTAGCAACAACATCCCCTAAGGATTTACCTTTAGTGGTTGCAGCAGGGGGTACATATCCACCAGCAATAGGTGTAGAAGGTTGGTTAGTTACAGTACCACCCACTGCATACTTATTTACATAACCACCAGCATACATCTTCTTAATACTATCTTTCAAAGTATTGTACTGAGCAAATGCATTCTGATTAGAAGTTAGATAAGTATCAAATGTATCTAAGCCACCTGTATGTCCCAACTTAGAAGCTATACGCTTCATCTGGTCTTCACTGTAACCTTTAAATTCTCTTTGTTCTTGAGACATATATATAGACTCTCTTATTGATTGTATTGATTAGGAAGGGAAGTAGACACTGAGAGTGTGGTAACCTTATAGTATATATTCTATATGTATCACGGGGGGTGGGGGTTTCACTAGGGTAGCATATAGATTAAGATATGTCAACACTATTTTAGTTTAATACCACCTAACTGCCCTGATACTAGTTTTGTAAGTAACCCACGTAAGCCAAACTTAACTACGTAGATACCAATGATTAGGTACTGATACCACTCTGGCATAGATGCAAAGGATTCAAACGCTGCTGTTATCTCTGCTTGATAGCCTAAGAAGGATGCTGCTATTGGTACTAATAGTAGAGCAATCATTATGTCATCAACATAACTCTTGTCCATCTGCTGCATAGCAATGTAGTCAAGGTTGTAGTCTTGAGTCTGTCCATTGTCTGCTAACTTGTGTGCTGCCTTAGCACTTGCAACCTTAACATCTGCATCTGCTTCAATGCCTATGATAGCTGCTGCTGACTTAGCCTTAGCAACATTGTTCTTACCTTCAAGATAAGTCTTGCCTAGACCTGCAATTGGGTTTAAGAAACTTAACCAGCCCATAATTAATCCTTGATCTCAAAGTGAGGGTAATCCTGCCATGACTTCCATAAGCCTCCCCATTTAAGCTTATAGCCTAACTGGGATGATGCCTGTAACATTGCAGATGCTATAACAGCTAGGTGTAACTTATCCCATGAAGCTTTACCATCAACGTAGGCATACACATCCATTGCTTTACCAGACTGATGATACGACTTGTTGTTCACCCCATCTGCTTTGGACACTCCATCTGCAAACAACTTGGCCTGGTCTGCTTCGGTTCGTAAGCCACCAGTGCTAGGCACACCGAAATCAATATTAGTAAGTTCAATAGCGAGATCCGCAATTGCAATAAGTCTTCCATCTACACCTGCCAAATTGTTGATACTGTTTTTACCTAGCTTAAAGCCCATTGCTTATCCCCTATTTCTTTTTACTACACTGTCTACAAACTTTATGTCCTGATGCAACATCATACGATCCACAGATTCTGCACAGTGTCACTTAAACATACCACCTTCCATGAATAACCAAATAGCTGCAGCACCTGCACCGATTATCCACATGAGTTTCTTAGTTACAGATTTACCTACAGCAAGATAGAAACGATCATAGGCTTTATCAGCAGCCAGTTCCGCTATCTCGTTCTTCTCTTCCTGTGTTAACTTACGTTCAGTCATTTTACAAAGTCCCTTTTATATAAATTAACACACCGACAAATGCCGCTAGAAAAAGTATAGTTAATAGTGTTACTACAAAACCTGTTTCTACATTACTCTTTATCTTTTTGTTTCTTACTCTTTGTCTTGCTGCTTCTGCTTTCTGCTTCTTAAAAAACTCATCTCTGAATTGGCAGTACTTATAGTAGCCTTGAATAGACTGTTTGTTTAGCATCCATTCTAATTCTTTTTCCTGACGTTCTATTGCTTGCTTTGCTTGGTAAGCACCTAGTACATCTCCAGTACCAATGGCAGCTTTCTGCTGTATAGATTGACTTGCACTAAAGTATTTAGTTACAGCCGATCCAGCATCTGCTATCTCTCTACCATTAGATAGAGTCTGTTTAATAACTTGAAAGGCAGCATTCGCAATGGCTAGTTCCGCTAACATATCCATACCCTCCTTGTGTATTCTTGGGGAATCCCATAAGGCTCCCTAGATGGTTGCACTACGAGGTACTCTGCATTTACTGTGTGGGTCTGAGGTTCAATAAGAGGTCTATGACCTGCAGGAGATACATCAGGTGATACATGAACTGGGTATAGTTCTAAAGGACTTGACCACACTACTTAGACTTTTGTGTAGGCTTCATAGATGCGCCACAGTTTACCATGCCACCTTTGGCATAACCCATAGTCTTCTTAGCCATACCACCATGCTTGTATCCAGACTTAGGATGATCTGAATCTTTCATCATAGTTCCATCTGGCATTTTGTGATAACCCTTCTTCATAGTAGTCTTCCTTTATTTCTTTTTCTTTGCAGCTTGCTTAAAGTTATTAGCAGTAGGTGCGCCTTTTGCTCCAACTTTTTTCATTGTTTCTTTAGAACCTGCTGCAATTCTTTTACGCTTTGCATGTATGTTAGAATATAATCCCATGCTATCTCCTTAAATACTCACTATATTCTTTACACAGAAAGCTGTGGTAGTTTTTGTATCTTCTACCTTAACTACTCCGTACCCAACTATTGGACTATTCACAAATTCATAACCTCTTGCTGTGCCTATGCGTACCAGTTCAACTCTACAGTCATTCAAGGTACTATAATTAAATATTATTACAGGCACTTGAGGCTGCCCATTAGCTAACATTGTTGCAAGTATAATAGCGTACATTACCACTTTTCCCTATCAGCCCAATATGCTGCACTCAATTTACCCTTAGCAATGTTCTTACCATGCCTAGCCTTGAAGGACTTACGCTTGGCTTTCATCTTATCTGACTCACCTGCCTTTGGTTTACCTGCTGTACTAGCACCTTGCTCACCAAAACGTATCATCTTAATTGTAGATCCTTCTTTGGCGAGTACTACATGCGACTTTGTAGGATGCTTAGGTGTACGCTTAGGCTTGTTGTAGCCAGAGAAGGTTTCGCCCCTGTACTCTATGCTCATTATATACTCCTAATATTATCTAAAGTTTTTTCCTTCTGCCCAAACTATTAATGACATTCGTTTACCTTTTGTAACAGGAGTAACTCTATGATTTAAAAAAGATGGAA
>Ga0209712_10000299_pt1 | contig 45249 bp, 36 predicted proteins | sample ArcOceMetagenome_FD_187443 | JGI IMG/M metagenome (GOLD analysis project Ga0209712, IMG submission 187443) | Marine eukaryotic phytoplankton communities from Arctic Ocean - Arctic Ocean - Greenland ARC118M Metagenome (SPAdes) (version 2) | ecosystem: Environmental > Aquatic > Marine > Oceanic...
TTGAGCTGGGAACAACCCTTGAGGACGCCGAAAAAGACGTCGCCCTTAACCATCCCCATTGCGCCAAGTTTTGCGTACTGGGGGGCGCGTCATGTTCTGCCTAATATAACCAACTGACGACAGAATCGCCTTTTGTGGTGCAAGAACTTTGGTCGCAATTACGGGCAACTCTGGCAGCAATATGAAGTGCTGCGCATCGCGCTTGGACTCGTGCGCGTTCGCGGTTGAAAGAACCACCCCCAATGCGCCAAGAGCCAAAATTCCAAGTCCATTTTCCTTTTGCATACCTTCGCTTCCTTACTGCTAAATATATCACGCAACAGGATGTAGAGCGTCAGGATTAAGGTTCGGTTACGAGGGGCTGAAAATCTGCATTGTGGTCCTAAAGTCTGGGCAAAATCAGAGCAATACCAGCTATAAGCATTGCACAGCATGTGCTACTTCTGATATGAATGGACGCAACATATAGAACCCTAAAACAGAATGGGCAACAACGTGAACGACACGCCACAACCCCCTGAAAATGATGATGAAAACCTGCCTACGCGCCCAGCGTATGATGGTCCATCCGTTTCAATCGAACATGAAATGCGTACCTCCTACTTGGACTACGCCATGTCTGTTATCGTCAGTCGGGCGATTCCTGACCTTCGCGATGGTTTAAAACCGGTTCACCGCCGCATTCTTTATGCGATGCACGAGACCAACAATACGCACGACAAATCCTACCGTAAGTCCGCTCGTGCGGTTGGCGAAGTGATGGGTAAATATCACCCGCATGGAGACTCTGCCATCTATGATGCGCTGGTGCGTATGGCTCAAGATTTCTCTATGTCGTTGCCCCTGTTGGACGGCCAAGGCAACTTTGGTTCCATGGATGGCGATAATGCGGCTGCAATGCGTTACACCGAAGTGCGCATGGACAAACCAGCGGCATACCTGTTGTCAGACATCGACAAGGACACCGTTGATTTCCAAGACAATTATGATGGTAAAGATCGCGAGCCTACAGTTCTCCCTGCGCGCTTCCCAAACATGTTGGTGAATGGCGCTGGTGGTATTGCTGTGGGTATGGCTACCAACATTCCGCCGCACAACTTAGGTGAAGTTATTGAGGCCACTTTGGCCTTGATAGAAGAGCCCGATTTGTCCTCTGAGCAATTAATCGAATACGTACCGGGCCCCGATTTCCCCACCGGCGGTATCATGCTGGGCCGTACTGGTGCGCGTAAGGCCTATCTTGAAGGCCGCGGCAGCGTAATCGTTCGCGCCAAGACCCGCGTCGAAGAGATTCGCAAAGATCGCTACGCCATCATCTTGGACGAAATTCCATACCAGGTGAACAAAGCGACTATGATCGAACGTATCGCAGAAGCGGCGCGTGACAAGAAGATCGAAGGCATCGCTCACGTTCAGGACGAATCTGACCGCAATGGTGTACGTGTTGTGATCGAACTGAAGCGCGATGCGACGGCAGAAGTTGTCATGAACCAATTGTTCCGCTTCACGCCAATGCAAACCTACTTTAGCTGCAACATGCTGGCCCTAAACGGTGGCCGTCCAGAGCAGCTGACATTGCGCCGGTTCCTAACGTCCTTCATCGACTTCCGCGAAGATGTCGTTGCACGCCGCACAGCGTATAACTTGCGTAAAGCCCGTGAACGTAGCCACGTGTTGTGTGGCTTGGCTGTTGCCGTAACAAACATCGATGAAATCGTTGCTGCTATTCGCTCATCTGCTGATGCGTCAGAAGCGCGCCATAAATTGATGACACGCCGCTGGCCTGCGGCTGACATCCTGCCCTACATCGCCTTGATTGATGATCCGACCCATACGGCAAATGACGACGGTACATATAACCTGTCCGAAGTCCAAGCGCGCGCTATTCTTGAATTGCGTCTGCAACGCTTGACCCAAATTGGCGTTAAGGAAGTCACCGACGAACTCGAAGAACTGGCCGCAAAAATCAAGGAATATCTTGAGATTTTGGGCAGCCGTGAGCGCATCATGGGTATCATCGCAGATGAGTTGATCGAAATTCGTGACCAATTTGCCGTTCCACGCCGCACCCAGATTGTTGACTGGTCTGGCGACATGGAAGACGAAGACCTGATCGAAAAAGAAGACATGGTCGTGACTGTGACTTCTGGTGGCTACATTAAACGTACACCACTTGTCGATTTCCGCGCCCAGAAGCGTGGCGGCAAGGGTGTTGCTGGGATGCAGACCAAAGAAGAGGATGTCATTACCACTCTTTTCGTTGCCAATACACACACACAGCTGTTGTTCTTCACGACAGACGGCATGGTCTACAAGCTTAAGACATGGCGCCTGCCCCAAGGTGGTCGCACGTCCAAAGGTAAGGCCATCGTCAACATCCTACCAATTCCAGTTGGCGTCTCAATCGCGGCAATCATGCCGGTAGATCGGGATGAAAAGGAATGGGACGACTTGCAAGTGGTCTTTGCCACATCCGCAGGTACGGTTCGTCGCAACAAATTGTCTGACTTCACCAATGTGAAAGCAAACGGCAAGATTGCGATGAAGTTTGAGGATGAACACGCCGAGACAACAATGATTAACGCGCGCATCGCGTCAAATGATGATGATGTCATGTTGATCACCAACTCCGGTCGCGCCATTCGCTTCCCTGCGACAGACGTGCGTGTGTTTAACAGCCGCGCCTCTGTTGGTGTTCGTGGGATCAAATTGAATGGTGACGACACAGTTGTATCCATGTCGATCATTCGCCACTTCGATGCGACATCCGAAGAGCGCACAGCCTATCTAAAAATGCGCCGTGCTATGGCGGGTCTCGCTGATGAAGCAGACGCAGATGAGGAAGACGCACCTGCTGATCCTAACTTCTCAACCGAACGTTACGCAGAAATGTCCGCTTGTGAGAACTTGATCCTGACGATTACATCTCAAGGCTCTGGCAAACTGTCCTCTAGCCACGATTACCCCGTTCGCGGGCGTGGTGGTATGGGCGTCACAGCAATGGACAAAGCAATGCGCGGTGGCGAAATCGTAGCATCCTTCCCTGTCGAGCTAGACGACCAGATCATGTTGGCCACGTCTAAAGGCCAATCGATCCGCGTACCGGTTCAAGGCATCAGCTTCCGCTCACGTAGTGCAGGTGGTGTTAAGGTCTTCAACACTGGCAAGAACGAAGTTGTTGTGAGTGTTGCATGGATTGCTGAACAAAATGACGAAGATGGTCACGCTGAAGGCGGCGAAACCACCGACGAATGATGCTCTTAATCTAAGAGTAACACGCCTATGACATCCTGCGCTTTGACATCAACAGTCGGAGCGCAGGATGAACCTTTACTACTGCATGATAGACCTGAAACAAGCCGCAAAGGCGTTGACGTTTTCCATCACGGTCGATGTTTGGATGACCCACCTGAAAGAAGCGGGTAAGATCAACCGTTGGCGCATGTTGCGGCGTAAGCTGAACCTTGCCTCTGAAAATCACGGCGACTTTTTACTTGAGATTGAGGTCCGTGACCTTGCGCAACTGGACCTCGCCTTTCGTGAAAGCGGACGGCCAGACGAGGATGTTGCGCGCCTAAATCGTGCAGTGCATGACCTCATTGGGCAAAGTTCTGTTGGCCTCTAACGCTCCTAACCTGATCTAGAACGGTCAGAAAGAATGGCACTTATTTAATTGTAGGGTAATTTTCAAACTTTTCGGCCGGACCATTTCGTTTGGCCTACTTCTAAAATTCTATCAATGGCTTCCAGCGCTGGTTGAGTGTCCGATTGCGCTAGCAAGACATTGGCAGCAACGATGCCAATTGAAACTATAATAACAAACAACTTCACAGCAAAACTCTCCACGCCATCCAACACATATCTTCTGGCAGTTTTATTTCGAGAATTTTATGGGAAGTTTTTCATTCAAACATCAATTTGATATTCCTTTTTTCGGTATAACGCGCACAAAAAAGGCTGCGCAAACTTTATAATGCGCAGCCTTTCAGCGAGTTGAAATTTAGTGTCACAGCTTATAAATATCGCTGAACTTCGCCTTGAGATACTTGATCAAAGGCTGTGGATCAGGCGTACGCCCGCTTGCTTTTTCAATAACCTTGCGTGGTTCATACAATCCACCGTGTTTTTGCACGTTGTTTTGAAGCCATCCAGTAGCACGTGCAGTATCGCCCTGTGCCAACTGCTCATCCAATTCAGGGATCGCTTCACGCATCGCCTCGTTCAAACAACCAGCATAAACGTTGCCCAATGAATACGTAGGAAAATAGCCGAACAAACCAACAGGCCAGTGCACATCTTGCAGCACACCATTGCTTGCTTTGTCCACTTTATAGCCGAAATCAGCCTCAAACCGATCGTTCCATGCTGCCTCAAGGTCACCGACCTGAAGATCACCAGCCATCAACGCCCGCTCTAGGTCAAAGCGCAACAAAACATGCAAGTTGTACTGAACCTCGTCGGCTTCCGTGCGGATATAGCCGTCGTTCACGCGATTGACTGCACCGTAAAACGCTTCTGCGTCTGGAATTCCAAAGTCGCCAAAGGTCTCGCGCATTTCGGTATAAAGCCAGCTGGTGAACGCCCGGCTGCGCCCCATTTGGTTCTCGTAAATGCGGCTCTGACTTTCGTGCACACCCATCGAAACGCCATTGCCCAGCGGTGTCAGCAGATAGTCACGGTCAATTCCTTGCTCATAACAAGCGTGCCCAACTTCGTGGATGGTTGAGTAAAAGCAATTGAACGGGTCAGCTTCGTTGGTACGGGTCGTGATACGTACATCTAAGCCACTGCCAGAACTAAATGGGTGAACCGCTTTGTCAATGCGCCCGTGGCTCATGTCATAGCCAAATGTCTTTGCCAGATGGCGCGTCAGCTTCATCTGTTTGCCAGTGTCAAAACTACCTTTCAAAGGTGCAGGTGCGTCAGCGCCGCGGATTGCTGCACGTAGCGCCGTCAATTCAGGGCGTAACGCGCCAAACATTGCTTCCAAGTCAGCGGCAGTTGTCCCCGGTTCATAGTCCGCGAGCATTGCGTCATAGACATCTCCACCTGCAGCCAAGGCTTCACCTTCTTGGCGCTTGAGGTTGATAACCTCTTCAAAGGTTGGCGCGAAGGCTGCAACATCATCATCTTCACGTGCAGCGGCCCATGTGCCTTGCGCTGTTGACGTTACGCGGGCAATCGTAGCGGCCAAATCTGTAGGTACTTTGCTCGTGCGGTCAAAACTGCGTTGGATATGGCGCACTTGTGCTTTGCCAACATCACCAATCGTGCTTGTGTCAATCGCCGCCAACCAATTCCCAACACGTGGGTCCGTGCGACGCCCATGCAAGACACCTTCAATCGCGGCCATCTCTTCTCCACGCTGCGGCGCAGCACCTTTTGGCATCATCGTTTCTTGATCCCAGCCCAAACGGCCTGCGATTTCACCAAGCGCAGTTGTTTCGCGCGTGAACGCCATCAAGTCATCGTAAGCAGTCATTGGATCATTTTCCTCTTAGGGACGTTGTTATTGGATAAGCGCTCAGGAAACGTGCACGAAGTATCGTAACCCACAAGACTACGGCCAACAGCTGATGTACAATGGCGATCTGAACGGGCGCGCCGTAAAGCACGGTAACAATGCCAAGAACGATCTGTGCACACAGCAGCACAAAGGCCATGTTGAAAGCAGCTTGGGTCCGACGGTGCGCTGACTTCCTACCCTTCAACCAAACAAAGATGGCAAATGCTAACAACACATAACCAACAATGCGGTGCACAAATTGCACCAAACCAGGGCTTTCGAAAATATTGCGCCACCATGGCTCAAGTACAAATGCAGACGCAGGGAAGAATTGCCCACCCATTAACGGCCAGTCTGTATAACTTCGCCCTGCATCAATCCCAGCAACCAGTGCACCGATCAAAATTTGTAAAAACGCGAAATGCATAAGCCCAGTGGATAGGCCAAACAGCTTTGCCTCTTTCCCACGACGTGCCTGCATCAGCTCGCGTTCGGGGCGCGACAGCATCATCATGTACCATGCGATGAAACCAAGGATGACAAAAGCCAACCCTAAATGGGTCGCCAAACGGTAGCTGGCCACATCAACCATGCTTTCGCCAGATGTTACACCCGATGAAACCATCCACCAACCAATAGCACCCTGCGTACCACCAAGAACGCCCAACAATAGCAAACGTGGTGTCCAGCCGGTTGGGATTTGGCGGCGCAGCAGGAACCAAAAGAAGCCAATCGCCCATACTATGCCAACAACGCGGCCCAACTGACGATGGCCCCACTCCCACCAGTAAATTATTTTAAAGTCAGAGAGTTGCATCCATTGGTTCTGAATACGGAATTCATCAATCGCCTGATATTTGGCAAACTCTGATTGCCAATCAGCGGCATTCAAAGGTGGAATCGCGCCAGTAAACGGGCGCCATTCTGTAATGCTAAGGCCGCTGTCAGTGAGGCGGGTAAGCCCACCAACCAATATCATCAGCACAACCAGTCCAAATAGGATCACAAGCCAAACACTGATTGCACCACGTGCGCCATCGCGGCCTTTGTCAATCATACCAGGCTGTGCGGCGGGCGATTGGTCGACGCTGCCGACCTCTTCAAAAATAATGCGTTTGGTGCTCATCTTGATCCTCATGTCACATTAAAGGGCGGCTGTTGGTCGCAATTTAGGCCGCGCAAGCCGGATCGTCCAGCGGATCAGTCGTCGCGTTCCTTCCAACGGACCATCTGCCGCAGGATACCATGAAACATCTGCACATCTGCGCGGGTTAACGGCATACGGCTCCACATGTTGCGCAGGTTTAATTTCATACTCGTAGCTTTGTGTTCTGGGTAAAAGAAGTTAGCCACATCCAAACGGTCTTCAAAATGGCGCGCCAAATGTTCTGTCTCTTGTCCAGTTGCCCAGTCAGTTCCTGCCATCTCAACAACTTCATGCTCAACTTTACCCTGCTGGCGCATCCACTCATAACCTAAGAGTAGTACACATTGAGCCAAATTAAGTGACGCAAAATTCGGGTTAACGGGCACAGAGATAATAGCGTTCGCCTGCGCGATGTCTTCATTCTCTAGCCCTGCGCGTTCAGGACCAAACAACACAGCGACCTTACCACCAGCCGCAATTTTTTCGGCGGCCAATTTCATCGCAGCCTCGGGCGAATAGACAGGTTTGGTCAAATCACGCGACCGCGCGGTCGTAGCAAAGACATATGTGCAGTCCGCCAAACTGTCGGGCAGATCATCCGACAACTGCGCATTATCTAACAAGCGCCCCGCACCACTGGCCAAAGCCACCGCAGCCTGATTTGGCCAACCGTCACGGGGGGCCACAATGCGCATGCGATCTAAGCCAAAGTTATACATCGCCCGCGCTGCAGAGCCTATGTTTTCGCCCATTTGCGGACGCACGAGTACAAAGAAAGGAATATCAACCATGCCCGTTCCATACCCAGAGGACGCGGGGCACACAATCACCCTACCCTTGTTTCTGTCAAAAATACGCGCTCAATCAAACAAAACCAGCGGCATAAAAGTTTCCTTTTCCTACAACATACGCTAGTTCTGCCCCAAGTTTAGACAAAAGGACCAAGCCAATGGCCGCCAAAGACAAACAACCCGACCAACCACAGCTGTATCTTATCACTCCTGCAGAATTTGAGTTGGACGTTTTTCCCGACCTATTGGCAAGCGTTTTAGACGCACACCCTATCGCCTGTGTGCGCATGGCTATGGCCTCTCAAGATGAGCAACGCCTGTCCAAAGCGGCAGATGCCCTGCGCGAGATAACACATGCCAGAGATGTTGCACTGGTAATCGAAGACCATATTCCATTGGTTGAACGCCTTGGCCTTGACGGTGTTCACTTGAGTGATGGTGCTCACCAAGTGCGTTATGCCCGCAAAGAACTGGGCCCTGATGCTATTGTTGGTGTTCACAGCTCAACGTCACGCCATGACGGCATGGGTGCTGGCGAGGCTGGTGCGGATTACGTCTGCTTTGGCCCTGTAAGAGAAAGCACATTGGGCGACGGCAGTTTTGCCGAAACCGATCTGTTCAAGTGGTGGTCAGAAGTTATTGAAGTACCCGTGGTTGCTGAGGGTTTGCTAAACCTTGAAATGATCAAGACGCTCACCCCAATGACAGACTTCTTTGCTATTGGTGATGAGATCTGGCCAACGGATGATCCGGTTGCGGCCCTCACGACTTTACGCGAAGCGATGGCCTAAGCCTTAAAAGAACACGCGCTCTACACACCAATATGCACCAACAGCTGCAATGATGCAGGATGCAGGGATCGCGATTCCTGCCCTGTACCATGATTTGCGTGCAAACCAGCCAACGGCTAGGAATGCCAGCGCGATAACTGTGAGTTGGCCCAATTCCACACCAATGTTGAACGCAATTAATGCGGGAATAAATTGTCCGTCAGGCAAACCAAACTCGCCCAATACGGACGCAAAACCAAGTCCGTGCAGCAAACCAAACCCGAAAATCACAAACGGACGCCACGGGTTCAATCCTTTGGCAAAGATGTTTTCGACAGCAACGTAGACGATGGACGCAGCAATAAGTGGCTCAACAATACTACCGGGTACGTTGACCCAGCCCATCGCGCCCAATGCGAGCGTAACAGTGTGCGCAAGCGTAAAGGCACTGATCTGCCAGACCAGTGGACGCATTCGTGTGCTTAGAAAAAACACCCCCAACACAAACAGGATGTGATCAAGACCTTTGGGTAAAATATGGTCAAATCCGACGGGAATATATGCGGTGAATGTTTCCCACGCGGTCGCCTCGCCGCCACCTGCGATCAATATCGATGGGCTAGAAGTACCCGGATCAACGTATCCCGTGAAGGGTGCCTCCACTCCTTGTTGACGCAATACCAATGCACCGCGTCCAGTTGGCCAATTGATAATCACCTCACCTGCGCTTGCCGGCACAACCGCGCTCAGCGCAAGTGTGGAAATACGGGGTTGTTCTAAATCAGGCATGACCGCCATCTCAAAATTCAAAATAGTGAGCGCAACTGCCTGACCATCGACCGCAACCAACGGTGTCGCGTTGAAGCCATTGATAAGCCCAGACAAACGCCCCTCGATCTCTTCAGCGTTCAATGCACGCAGCGCGTCGTAACTTTCGGCCTCGTCGGCTTCATCAGTATCTGTAACTTCATCAAGGTTAATACCAGCCAAGAAAGCTTCTACATTCACACGCATCGAAAACGTAAGATTACCTTCCACAACCTCTAGGTCTGCAATGGTTGGCACTGTCTCGTGCGCACTCACAAATGTGGCACCTGAGACCAGTAAGCTTGACATCAGCACCACAAAGCGCAGCTTAAGTGTTAACCAATAGAAAGCTCTTGTCATGAAGTTGTCCCGTCTTGTTCTTGCTGTAACCCTCAGTCTATCCACGACGAGCGTCTTTTCACACGAGTTTTGGATTGAACCGCAGAAGTTTCAAGTGGAAAACGGCGAGATTATGGAGATTGACCTAAAGAATGGTCAAAACTTTGTTGGTGCAAAGCTTTCGTATTTTGAAAAACAGTTTTCACGCTTTGAATTGGCACAAGGCAATATGTTGACGCCTGCGCAAGGACGCTCCGGTGATCAACCGGCATTGACTACAAACGCTGATCAAGATGGATTGCTGGTTATCCTACACGAAACAACACCAGCGGCGATAAAATACAAAGAATGGGCAAAGTTCGCAAAGTTTGCAGCACATAAGAATTTCCAGAATGCGGAGGCTGATCACAAAGCTGCTGACTGGCCAAGCGAGAACTTCAGAGAGAGTTATACCCGACACGTCAAAGCACTGATTGCTGTTGGTACCGGAGAAGGTGTGGATCAAAACTATGGTATGGAAACCGAGTTTGTCGCCCTAAGCAATCCCTACGGCGATGGTTTTGATGGCAAAATGCAGGTCCAACTTCTCTTTGAAAACACGCCACGCCAGAATGCACAGGTTGAAGTTTTTGAACGTGCACCTGACGAAACGGTTTCGATCACCCTGCACCAAACTGATGACAACGGCATCGCGGAGGTTCCCGTGAAACCAGCGCATACCTACCTATTTGACGCCGTTGTTCTGCAGCCTTACACCAAAGATGACAAAGCTGTTTGGCAAACGCTTTGGGCAGCACTTACGTTTCAGGTCCCAAAATAAGCAGATCGCCTTGCGCCTGTGGGCGTCACAGTCCAAGACTATTCATATGAACAAACAACCTGATATCTTATGCATCGGCAGCGTTCTTTGGGACGTCATTGGCCGATCTTCCCGCGCAATGCGCCAAGGCTCGGATGTGCCCGGACGTATAACCCGCCTGCCGGGCGGCGTTGCAATGAACATCGCGATGACACTGGCACGCTTTGGTATGGCGCCAGCGCTTCTGACCGCACTTGGGCGTGACGCAGAGGGTGATGAACTGATGGCCGCTTGCGTCGCACGTGGGATGATTACCGACACGATCTACCGATCAGAGGATTTGCCCACTGACAGCTACATGGCTGTTGAAGGTGCCAATGGTTTGATCGCAGCCATCGCTGATGCGCATTCGTTAGAGGCCGCTGGTGCAAAGATTTTGCGCCCCTTATCCGATGGAACCCTGGCAGACGCAGATCACCTCTTTAATGGGTTGATCGCACTGGATGGAAACCTCACAGTTGAGCTGTTATCAGAGATTGCCAACGATCCCGCCCTTGTCAAGGCAGATTTACGCGTTGCCCCTGCCTCTCCTGGCAAGGCAGAACGCCTGTTGCCTTTCCTCCACGCAGGTCGCGGAACACTCTATGTGAATTTGGAGGAAGCAGGCCTTCTTTGCCAAACGACATTCACGTCGTCTCGTGACGCAGCCACTGCACTGCTGGCAAAAGGTGCCGCACGTGTTCTGGTGACCGATGGTGGATCAGACGCCAGCGAAGGCACGGATGGTGAAATAATCAGTCAAACACCACCACAAGTGCTGGTAACCCGCATAACAGGCGCAGGCGATACATTTATGGCTGCTCACATTGCCGCAGAATCCCGTGGCGCGGACCGCAAGACTGCATTAACCGACGCCCTTAAATCAGCCGCCACCTATGTTTCTGGAGAACCTATATAATGACACTATTCACCCCATCTGCTGAAGTGGCAAAGGCGCAGGCCGAAGGAACTCCGATTGTCGCGTTAGAAAGTACGATCATTACGCATGGGATGCCCTACCCCCAAAACCTAGAAGTTGCGCGTCAGGTCGAAGCGGATGTACGTGCCGCTGGTGCGGTTCCAGCAACCATGGCTGTTTTAAACGGCACACTTCGTGTTGGGCTAGATGATGCTGAACTTGAGGCATTGGCCAAAGCCAAAGGTGTTGCAAAACTTTCACGTGCAGACATGGCCGCGTGCATCGCAACTGGCGGCACTGGCGCTACAACAGTGGCTGCGACAATGATCGCGGCCCGTTTAGCTGGTATCCATGTATTTGCAACAGGTGGTATAGGCGGCGTTCATAAAGGCGCAGAGCTTACGTTTGATATCTCGGCAGACCTGTTAGAGTTGGCGCAAACACCCGTGACGGTCGTCGCCGCGGGTGCCAAGGCTATTCTCGATATTCCCAAAACGCTTGAGGTGCTCGAAACTCAAGGCGTCCCAGTCATCGCATATGGCCAAGATGACATGCCCGCATTCTGGTCTCGCGAAAGCGGATTGCCAGCCCCCTTACGTATGGACGATCCAGCGCAAATCGCTGCGGCCCATAGGCTACGCGGTGAAATGGGAGTGCCTGGCGGTCAATTAATTGGGAACCCTATCCCGAAAGGCGCAGAGATCAGTGCCGAAATCCTGGTACCTATCATTGCGCGCGCTCAGGCCGATGCGGACGCTTTTGGGATTTCAGGAAAAGGTGTGACCCCATACCTGCTGCAACGCATCTTTGAACTGACTGAGGGCAAATCTCTTGAGGCGAATATTGCACTGGTGCGCAACAATGCTAAGTTAGCAGCAGGAATAGCCAAACATTTAGCCGATTACTCTGCAAAATAACTCAAAATTGCAGCCAACCATTGTAGCATCAGATCAAAGCGCCTACCTAAAACGACGAATTATACCGGACACACCATGAACACGCCATTCGATTTAGAAACACCTCGCCGCGCTAGCTTACTTGCACGCCTTCGATCTTCGTTTTTGACCGGATTGGTGGTTATTGCCCCCGTTTGGCTTACGGTTTGGTTGATCTGGAGCGTTGTTGGTTGGATTGATGGCGCGGTTCTGCCGTGGGTGCCGAACTCTTATCAGCCAGACAAAATGATCCAAGACCTTCTGGGGCTTGAGCGTGACGTTCAAATCGATGTGCGAGGCATCGGCGTTTTCATCTTCTTAGTTTTTACAATTGTCGTTGGCTGGATGGCCAAGGGTTTCATGGGCCGCTCCTTAATCCGCTTTGCTGAAGGCATCGTTGAGCGCACGCCAGTTGTTCGTTCAATCTATTCTGGCATCAAGCAGATCTCTGAAACTGTATTTGCCCAGACAGAGCGGTCCTTTGAAAAGGCCTGTTTGATCGAATATCCACGCAAAGGGATTTGGGCTATCGGCTTCATCTCGACCACTGCCAAAGCTGAAATTTCGGATCGTGCAGGTAAAGATGGTGGCGCAATGTCGATTTTCTTGCCAACGACTCCAAACCCTACTTCTGGGTTCTTGCTGTTCGTCCCTGCAAAGGATGTGATTGAGTTAGACATGAGTGTGGAAGACGCCGCAAAGTTGGTGATCTCCGCAGGCCTGGTCTATCCCAATGCAAAAGACCCGACAGAACCCGAAGTTTAAGGTGCCTCCTGTCGAGCTTTTTGAATAACGCCGTCCAAGACTGAAACCTTATATGTCGTGAACCGGACCTTCCGCCTCACGCCGATTGGCAATTGCGCGGCTCAAGCATCTTGGTTGAATTGTACTCAACCATAATTCCGATAAGCCAAAAAAAACGCCAGCACGAAGCTGGCGTAAAGTTATTGAGGCAGGTTTCATACAGGCAAGAAACCTATCGAGCAGTGAGATCTTTATAAACCTTTGGCGGTGCTTGGCCAAGCTAAAAATTTCGGCTTGCATGTAAGTGCAATTGCGCCAAAGGTTAATAAAACAAAGGAATAAAGGGATTGTTGCACAAATGAGATCAGTATTTTTCCAAAAATTTAGAGGGGTTTACGCAGCCTCAATACTTACAACGGCAGCGATTCTTATCGATTCTGCAGCGCATGCAGAATCGGCTCATGGCATAGCTATGTATGGTGAACCTGCCCTACCACAGGATTTTGTGTCCCTACCCTACGCAAACCCTGATGCACCCAAAGGTGGTGCAATTGTTTTGGGAAATACCGGCGGATTCGATTCGCTTAACCCGTATATCGCCAAAGGAACGGTCCCTTGGCAGCTTCGTTTTTTCACACATGAATCGTTAATGGGGCGCACACAGGACGAGCCTTTTGCGCTTTATGGCCTGATTGCCGAATCGATTAACACAGATGAAGACCGCACTTGGGTCGAATTCACCCTCCGCTCAGAGGCAAAATTCGCCGATGATTCTCCGATTACAGTCGAAGATGTCATATGGAGTTTTGAGACTTTGGGAACCGAAGGACATCCACGCTATCGTGGTTTGTGGTCCAAAATCTCAAGTGTTGAACAAACTGGACCGTCTAGCGTTCGCTTTACCTTTGGTGAAGAGAACCGTGAATTGGCCCTTTTGGTAGGCATGCGCCCGATCCTGCAAAAAAGCCAATGGGAAGGTAAAGAGTTTGCCGATGCTAAAATCGCAGACATTCCTATGGGTTCTGGCCCATATGTGATCACCAAGTATGACGCTGGCCGTTCTGTACAGTTAACGCGCAACGAAAATTATTGGGGGGCCGACCTTCCACTGCGCAGAGGCACAAATAACTTCGATCAGATCACTTTGGACTTCTACGGCGACTCTACCGCGCAAGACGAAGCCTTCAAAGCTGGCCAAGTATCCGCACAACGCGAATTTAACGCAGAACGTTGGAACAGCCGCTACGATTTCCCACGTGCCCTTGCTGGTGATGTTGTCAAAACGGAGATCCCGCACAAAAAGCCATCAGGTATGACCGGCTTTGTTATGAACTCGCGCCGTGCGCCGTTTGATGATTGGCGTGTACGCGAGGCGTTGATCCAAGCCTTCAACTTTGAGTTCATCAATGGTGCCCTCACAGGCGGCGCACAGCCACGTATCACGTCCTACTTCTCCAACTCCCTCCTTGCCATGCAAGAAGGACAAGTACAGGGCCGCACAGCAGAGCTGTTGGCACCTTTCGCAGCAGATATGCCTCCGGGCCTGATGGAAGGTTACGTACTTCCTGTATCTGATGGTTCTGAACGCAATCGTCAGGGCCTTCGCAGCGCAATTGCTTTGCTCAAAGAAGCCGGTTGGGAGCCAGTTGATGGCATGATGCAAAACGCTGATGGTGAAAGCCTAAGCCTGACGATCCTACTTGCTCAAGGTAAGTCTGAGCATAAAGCCATCGCTGATCTGTACCTTGGTGCACTGAAACGTCTGGGCGTCGCAGCTGAAGTCGAAACAGTGGACAACGCTCAGTACGTGGAGCGCACGGGTAAGTTTGACTTTGACGTCACATATTACCGCCGCTCACTCTCCCTTTCACCAGGCAACGAGCAGCAGTTTTATTGGGGCAGCCCCTCTGCTTCAATGGAGGGCAGTCGCAACCTAATGGGCGCACAAAGCCCAGCAGTGGATGCAATGGTCGATGCAATGCTTAAAGCCGGATCACAAGACGATTTTGTTGCAGCTGTGCGTGGTCTTGACCGTGCATTGATGACGGGTCGCTATGTGATCCCGTTCTGGCAGTTTACAACAGGCCGTATCGCACATGTGAAAGAGATGAAGTACCCAGAGAACCTGCCGATCTACGGCGATGGCCCGTACTACATGCCGGAAGTATGGTGGTGGGAAGATTAATCTCCCTCCCCACTATTGAAGTCACAAAACTTTTACGACAACGCGCTAGGGGTCACAAACCTCTGGCGCTTTGCGCTTCACCGATCAGGACGAACACATGATACGTAAAATTGCTGCCGAAGGCTTAGGAACTGCTCTTCTTCTTATTGGAGTTGTTGGTTCTGGGATCATGGGAGAAAGCCTGGCTGGTGGGAACACTGCCATCGCACTATTGGCCAACGCTATTGCGACGGGCTGTATGCTTTACATCATTATAACAGTCTTGGGCCCAATATCGGGCGCGCATTTCAATCCTGCAGTAACCTTAGCCTTTTACTTGCGCGGCGACTTGGATCGCGCTACGGCGCTTGCATACGTTCCTACACAGATCATTTGTGGGATTTTAGGCGTTTGGGCGACACATCTCATGTTCGATCTGCCAATATTACAGGCCTCTAGCACAATGCACCGCACAGGCATTTCACAGTGGTGGTCTGAAGGAATTGCGACTTTTGGCCTGTTGTTCGTCATTTTTGGCGGGATCAAATCGCGCCCAGAGGCCGTACCAGCACTTGTCGCAATGTACATCACTGGGGCGTATTGGTTCACATCATCGACCAGCTTTGCCAACCCGGCGGTCACAATTGCACGCGGTTTCAGCGACACCTTCGCTGGCATCTACCCCGGTCACATTGCGGCATTTATTGTTGTTCAGGTTATTGTGGTATTTATCGCCCACAAGATCTTGGTCGCGCTATTTTCTGAGGACTAATTCAGCGAAGTGACCCAAAGGATCGATGCGTCTTCATCACTAAGAGACACCACATTGTGCCCCATGGTCGCGTCATAATAAGCGCTGTCGCCACGACGCATTTCAACGGGTTCGTAGAACTCAGTGTACAGTTGCACAACGCCCGTAAGCACATACATAAACTCTTCACCGTCATGGCGCACCCAGCCGTCGAACTCATCCATAGAGCGGGCACGGACGCGCGCGCGGTAAGGCAACATCTTCTTCTGCGTCAACGTCTCAGCCAACAACTCGTGTTCGTACGTCACAGTGACAGTAGCATTGCCTTCACCGCTTTTAGTTACAGCCATGCGGCCCCCCACTTGGCCTTGTGCCGGTGGTGTAAACAACTGCGGAACAGAAATCTCTAGACCGATGGCCAGTTTTTTAAGCGCTTCATAGGTTGGCGACATCTGACCGTTTTCGATCTTAGACAATGTTGAGCGGGCCAAACCTGCCTGCCCTGCAGCTTGTTCAAGCGTCCAATCACGCGCTTTGCGCAATTCGCGCACGCGCATACCCAAATCAAGCGGTTCCCCAGTTTCGGTTGCACCACCTTCACGGGCGATCTTGATAAGCGATTTGGGATCTTTTGATGTCATGACCATTCTATAGATGTCGCGTGCTGGCCATGCAACGTGCGCCTTGTGCGGCACGCAAGCACAGGCTAGCAAATGACATGCAGTCGATTTTTGATAACGGCCCACAAGCGCCCTGCCCTAAGCCATTTAATATGGCGGCACATGTTTTGTCCCAAAGCCATATTTGTCCTGACAAGATCGCGCTGCAAATTTTACACTCAGATCACTGCGAAGATTGGACGTACCGAGACCTTGAAGCCGCTGTCTTAGGTATTGCGGCTGGCCTTTTAGAGAATGACGCGCAAATCGGCGATCTAATCCTGATGCGTCTTGGGAATACGGTGGACTATCCGCTGACCTATCTTGGAGCATTGGCTGCTGGATTGGTTCCAGTGCCGACGTCTGCGGCATTGACGCTGCCAGAGGTCGAACGGATCATTGAAGAGTTGTCACCGACATTGATCGTCCGCGATGCCGCCGTAACCTGCCCCGAAACCAGCAATCAAATCCGCCTACCGCAGTTGCAAGCCATGCGCGACCTGCCACCAGTGGATTATCACATGGGTGACCCTGAATGTTTGGGCTACGTTGTTTACACATCTGGTACATCTGGCAAGCCACGCGCAGTTGCGCATGCCCACCGCGCGATTTGGGCCCGCCAAATGATGTTTGAGGGATGGTATGGGTTGCGGACCGACGACCGCGTTCTGCATGCTGGTGCATTCAATTGGACCTATACGATGGGCACTGGACTGATGGACCCTTGGACCATCGGCGCGACGGCGATGATCCCCGCTGCGGGCACACAGTCTGATGCACTTCCAACATTACTGGCCAACAGCGATGCAACGATCTTTGCTGCCGCACCTGGTATTTATCGCCAAATGTTGCGCGATCACAAAAAGCTAACCTTACCAAAGCTGCGTCACGGATTAAGTGCAGGAGAAAAGCTACCTTCTGCTACCCGCACAGCTTGGAACAAGGCAACCGGAATGCCAATCTTTGAAGCATACGGCATGTCGGAATGTTCAACATTCCTATCTGGCAGTCCTGCGCAACCCGCACTTGGCGACAGATTGGGGCAGCCCCAGACGGGCAGACGGATTGCGATCCTTGGACCAGACGGACCGGTCCCGCGTGGTAGTGAAGGGACCATAGCGGTGCACAAGAGAGACTGTGGTCTGATGAAAGGGTATCTTAAAGCGCCGGAAGAAACGGCAGCTAAAATGCAGGGTGACTGGTTTCTAACTGGAGATCAGGGGATCATGCATGACGATGGCCAAATCAGTTATCTTGGGCGCGATGATGATATGATGAATGCGGGTGGCTATCGGGTTTCGCCCATAGAGGTAGAGCAGGCCTTTAACAGCTACTCAGGCATAGACGCCGTCGCCGTGACACAGATTGAAGTCAAAGCTGATACATATGTAATCGCTGCATTCTATACTGGGCTTGCCACACTCGACGAAGCTAAAGTCAACGATCACGCATCCAACCATTTGGCGCGATACAAACAACCGCGGCTATACATTCACATTGACGCATTACCATTGGGCGCAAATGGCAAGATTCTTAGAAAAATTCTGCGCGATAGATATGCACAAGAAAACCACTGATCCCTCGCGCCTGCCAGAAATTTAAGATATGTCAGCGCAACAAACACAATCTTCGACCAGATGAGGCTCAAATGACAACTCAACCGATCAAACTTGACATCATGTCAGACCCAATTTGCCCGTGGTGTTTCATAGGTAAGGCTCATTTGGACAAAGCGCTGTCAGCACATCCGAACCATCCGTTCTCAATCGAATGGCATCCGTTTCAATTGAACCCAGATATGCCTGCAAATGGCATGGGACGACGCGAATACCTTGAAGGTAAATTTGGCGGCAAAGAAGCTGCGGTGCGCGCCTATGCTCCCGTTGTAGAAAGCGCAAAAACCGCTGGTATCGCAATCGATTTTGAAGGCATGAAACGTACACCAAACACAATCAACGCTCACCGTCTGATCCATTGGGCAGGCATTGAGGGCCGCCAAACAGCAGCTGTCTCTGCCTTGTTCAAAGCATATTTCACCGATGCGCGTGACATTGGTGACGCGGATGTCCTGATCTATATTGCAAAAAGCGTAGAAATGGACGCCAACGTTGTAAAACGTCTTTTGGACAGCGACGAAGATTTGAAATTAATCCAAGACCGTGACAAGCACAGCCGCAAGATGGGCATCAATTCAGTCCCGACGTTCATCATTGCAAACCAACATGCTGTTCCCGGCGCGCAACCACCCGAATTGTGGGCACAAGTGATCGCTGATTTAGCGGCACAAGCGGATGCAGCACAATAATTCGAACCATCAATGTTGCGCTAAAGTACACATGTAGAAATTAGCTATTTTCAATCATAGGTAAAAAACTCACACATCACATTGACGCGCAATAGCGTCGAAACAGGACGCAACAATGCCGATAGCACCAAGTCAAGTAATGGGCCGAACAGAATTCATCTCCCTAATGGCGATGATGTTCGCAACTGTTGCTTTCTCGATGGATGCAATGTTGGCCGCTATTCCCGATATCGCGGACGAAATAGCCGATGGAAGCGTTTCACACGCCGCATGGATACTGACATCATTTGTCGCTGGCATGGGACTTGGTACCTTCTTTGCGGGCCCACTCTCGGACGCGTATGGACGCAAACCCGTCGTGTATGCTGGTGTCGTTATTTATATTTTAAGCGCGATGGCCGCGTGGACGACATCATCACTTGAATGGATCCTGTTTGCACGGTTCTGTCAGGGCTTAGGGGCGGCAGGGCCACGTGTAGTGTCAATGGCAATGGTGCGTGATCTATTCTCTGGTCGTGAAATGGCACGAATTATCTCAATCGCTATGGCAATTTTCATCCTTGTCCCAGCTATCGCACCCGCAATGGGACAAGTGATCATAAATGCTTTTGGATGGCGCAGTATTTTCGGTACCTTCATCATCTTTTCTCTGATTTTGGTGATTTGGGTGGGCAGTCGCTATAACGAGTCACTGGCCGTTGTAGATCGCCGCCCATTACAGATGGGTTTGATGCTAGATGCCGTAAAGCAATTACTGACCCACAAAACAGTACGCTTATCTATCCTAATACAAACCTTTATGCTCGCAATGTTGTTTGCAACACTCATCTTGATCCAGCCGATCTATGACCAGATCTATGATCGTGGCGAGACATTTCCGTTCTGGTTTGGAGCCGTTGCCTTATTTTCAGGGGCTTCAAGCCTTCTTAACGCTCATATCGTCACCCGTTTTGGAATGTATCGAGTGGTGACACGGACCTTGTTCATACAAGTAGTCATTGGCGCTACAGTGCTGATAACGCTGATACTGTTCCCTGCAATCAGCTTTCCATTGTTTGTGTTTTGGCAGTTCTGCCTTTTTTCTCAAGCGGGACTGACAATGGGCAATCTCAACGCGATTTCGATGGAACCAATGGGCCATATCGCTGGCATGGCAGCATCAGTCATTGGTTCAATCTCGACCCTTGGTGGCGCGTTAATCGCATCCCCAGTTAGCTTACTTCTAAGCGACACGCCTGCACCGCTCATAATAACGGTCTTGGGTTTTGGTCTTTGCGCTATGTTCTTGATGAGCCGAATTAATCGGCAAGTTACGAAAAACTAACTTTTCTTCCGCTTTTTTTCCGCGACAACCCGTTCCGCCAAATCACGTGCGATTGAAAACGCGCCTTTGATCTTGTCTGCGTCCTTCTTCCAGTCTCGCAGCACAACAATCTTGTTGTCCTTTAGCTTCGCCGCACCGCCCTCGACCCCAAGAAAATCGACCAACCCAGCTGGCGAGGCGAATTTGTCATTGTGGAATTGGATCGTGACACCTTTTGGTCCACCATCCAATTTAGAAATACCCGCCTTTTTACACATTGCTTTGATACGAACGATCAGCATCAAGGTATTCACTTCGCGCGGCAGAGTACCAAATCTGTCGATCAACTCGGCAGCAAAGCCTTCTAGCTCTACTTTTGTACTCAGCCCGCTAAGACGGCGATATAGACCCAATCGAACATCCAAGTCTGGAACATATTTCTCTGGGATAAGGACTGGCACGCCCAGCTTGATTTGTGGTGCCCACTGATCGTCATCATCTGAAAGACCTTCAAACTGGCCCGACTTAATCTTGGCAATCGCCTCTTCGAGCATGGATTGATACAATTCAAACCCAACATCACGCATCTGCCCAGATTGTTCTTCGCCCAGCAGGTTCCCTGCCCCACGAATATCAAGATCTTGGGAGGCCAAAGTAAAGCCCGCGCCCAAAGTATCGAGCGAGCCAAGAACGCGTAAACGCTTCTCTGCCATCGCTGTCAACTTAGCTCGCGGTTTGGTTGTTAAATAGGCATAGGCGCGTGTTTTTGAGCGCCCCACACGACCACGAATTTGATAAAGTTGCGCAAGACCGAACATATCAGCACGGTGCACAACCATCGTATTGGCAGTTGGGATATCCAAGCCAGATTCAACAATCGTAGTCGCCAGTAGAACATCATATTTACCGTCATAAAACGCATTCATCCGGTCGTCTAACTCACCCGCAGCCATTTGGCCGTTGGCAACGATATAGGATACCTCTGGAACGTGTTCTTTCAAGAAATCTTCGATCTCTCCAATGTCGGAGATACGCGGCACAACATAGAACGACTGCCCACCACGATAGTGTTCGCGGAGCAATCCCTCACGGATCGTAATTTTGTCAAATTCACTCACATACGTGCGGATTGCCAAACGATCCACTGGTGGCGTGCCAATGATGGATAGATCGCGAACACCTGTTAGGGACAATTGTAATGTACGTGGAATTGGCGTGGCTGTCAGCGTCAGGACGTGAATGTCGGAACGCATCTGTTTGAGGCGTTCTTTGTGAGTAACCCCAAAGTGTTGTTCTTCATCTATGACCAACAAGCCGAGGTTCTTGAAACGAATGTTCTTTGTCAACAATGCATGGGTACCAATCACGATATCAATCGTCCCACGTGACATGCCATCACGCGTCGCATCCGCATCCTTCTTGGACACGAAGCGACTAAGTTGACGTACTTCGATTGGAAAACCACGGAAACGTTCAGCAAAAGATTTATAGTGCTGACGGGCGAGCAGAGTCGTAGGCGCAACAATCGCAACCTGCGCACCCGACATAGCGGCAACAAAAGCGGCACGCATAGCGACTTCGGTTTTACCAAATCCAACATCACCACAGACCAGTCGGTCCATAGGTGAACCGCTGGTTAGATCATCAACGACATCGCCAATCGCGCTTAGCTGGTCATCCGTTTCCAAATATGGGAACCGTGCGCTAAAGGCGTCCCACATGCCTTCTGGCGGATCCATGACTGGCGCACGGCGCAATGCACGTTCTGCAGCAACACGAATAAGCTTTTCAGCCATCTCGCGAATGCGTTCTTTGAGACGCGATTTCTTAGCCTGCCACGCACCACCACCTAAACGGTCCAAGAACCCTTCGTCACGGCCATATTTGGAAAGCAATTCGATATTCTCAACTGGCATATACAGCTTGGTTTGCTCAGCATACTCAAGCAAAAGGCATTCATGTGCAGCGCCAGCAGCAGTGACAACTTCCATGCCTTGATAACGGCCAATCCCGTGATCAACGTGAACGATCAAATCACCAGGGCTAAGCGACTGCGTTTCGGTCAAGAAATTCGCCGCACGCTTTCGTTTTTTAGTGGAGCGGATCAGTCGATCGCCCAAAACATCCTGTTCAGAAATCACTGTCAGATTGGGCGTTTCAAACCCGTGCTCCAACGCCCATACTACCAAATGCAAACCACGCCTACCGATGCGCGATGCATTGCTAATAGGCAAGACTCCGGACAAGCCTTCTTCTTCGATCAATCCAGTCAGGCGTTCCCGCGCGCCTTCTGAATAACTAGCAATCACAACAGGATTATCTTGTAGCTTCGCCTTAAGATACACTGCTAAAGATCCAAAAAGGCTTATACTTTCCTGCTGACGCTCAGGTGCAAAGTTACGCCCAATCCTTCCACCAGCATCAGTTACATTAGGACCCGTTGCTTGAGGCAAGGCCGCGAATTGGATCACGCGGCGCTCAACAACTGATGCTTCCCAAGCGGCGTCATCCATATACAATCCATGTGGCTTGCACGGTTTGTAGACGCTGTCGTTCTTTGAGCAATTATCCATCGCAAGTTTTCGCGTTTCGTACTGATCCTCTATTCCTTCCCAACGGGCCAAACGTGCACCCGTCATCTGGTCATCAAGCGTGATGGAGGCCTTTGGTAGGAAATCAAACAACGTTTCAAGTTCAGCATGAAACAATGGCAACCAGTGCTCTGCCCCTTGATGTTTACGCCCTGCGCTGATCGCCTCATACAGCGGATCATCCGTACCAGCAGCACCAAACTCTAGGCGATAGTTCTGGCGGAAACGCGTCACTGCCGGCTCATCCAAGATGACCTCAGACACAGGTGATAATTCTATGACATCCAGTTTTTCGGTAGTGCGCTGGGTGGCGGGATCAAAACGACGTGCGCCATCTAAAACATCCCCAAATAGATCTAGGCGGATCGGTCCCAAATCACCAGGCGGATAAATGTCTATGATACCGCCGCGGACCGCATAATCGCCAGGTTCCATTACGGTAGGACTTTGGACGAACCCCATACGTACCAAAAAGTTACGCAATCCCTTTTCATCAACACGACTACCAACAGTCGCAGAAAACGCCGCCTCTTTTAGCAAAGCACGTGCTGGAACGCGCTGTGTTGCAGCGTTCAACGTCGTTAAAAGTACAAACCGTTCAGGCATCCCATGAACAAGTGCTGCCAAAGTCGCCATACGTTGAGCTGAGATATCAGCGTTGGGCGAAACCCGATCATACGGCAAGCAGTCCCACCCCGGAAAAACAATGACAGGCAGATCTGGCGCAAAAAACCGCAAAGCGTCCTGCATCGCGACCATACGCTTATCATCACGGGCAACGTGACAAACTGGCTGCCCACTTTTGTCCAGCTCCTGTATGATCAGCTGGGCGTCAAAGCCCTCTGGCGCGCCAGAAATAGTAATTTTGGATTGAGAACTCATCGGACGACCTTGCATCTATTCTTGTGTAGGGACCTATGTCAAACAGCGCCTCTGTCAACGGCCCAATGTCAGTGTAGCAAAATCAAATCACGCATGTTCCAGAACATTCCCCATAGGGCTGTCACGAAAATCGAAACCATTCCAATGAATTGGGTAAACATGCGGTGACGGTTCAACAACTTATGAAGCGCCGAACCTGTGCTTTGCTCCAATTGAAACCGGCGTGCGGTTGATACGTTCAACAAGCCAACTAAGCTCATTGGAAAAACCAACAAAAATACAGCTTGGGCGAATTCAACCCAATAGAAGAACCCCATGATCGCTAGGCCCGTCAAAAAGAAACAGCCGAATGCCGAGAGCCAAAGCCCTGAGATGCTGCTGATATACATCAGACGGTTGCAATTAATCCGAACGAGTTCTGCAAGATCGGCATCTGCATTCCCACCATAGCGCCGGGCCCTTTGGATCATATCATTTGGAACACCCAAAACCCAGTTGTTGGCCAAAGACCAAACTACAACCAATCCAATCCAGAACCATGGGTTCGAGAATGAGCGCATATCGATAACTTCGAAGAGAGTTTGCGTAAGGTTCAACGCGGTAGCCTTTTATTTTGGTTCACAATTTGGATATTCAAATTGTTCTAACCTTGCTTTGCGACAATTCCTACCCTTGCAGGGTGCAAAAAACCGTGTCAGCAACGCTATGTATCGGAAAGGTGATCCACTATGCGCCCCACAATCAGCCAATTCCCTGCGACTCGTTTGCGTCGCACCCGTCAATCACCAGCTATTCGCGCCCTGACGCGTCAAAATGACCTTAGTGTTGATGACTTTATTTGGCCCGTATTTGTGCGCAGCGGTGAAGGCATTGAAGAACCAATTCTCTCCATGCCGGGTGTCTTTCGGCGCTCTGTTGATAAAGTTGTAGAAGCCGCGCGTGAGGCTGCAGATATTGGCATCCCTGCCATCTGCATCTTTCCCTACACTGGAATTGAAGAGCGTACCGAAGACTGCGCGGGCGCTTGGGATCCAGAAAACCATGCAAACCGTGCAATTCGTGCAATCAAGGCTGCAGTCCCTGAAATTGCAATCATGACTGACGTGGCTTTGGACACCTATAACATCAACGGACATGATGGATTTGTTGAGAATGGCGAGATCGTCAACGATCGCACCGTTGAGGCGCTTGTTAAAATGACACTGGCCCAAGCTGACGCTGGCGCTGATATTATTGGACCGTCTGATATGATGGACGGACGCATCGCAGCAATGCGAACAGCGCTTGAAGAAGCTGGACATCAAAACGTAATGATCCTCAGCTACTCTGCCAAATATGCCTCTGCATTCTATGGCCCTTTCCGCGATGCAGTTGGAGCATCCGATGCATTGATTGGGGACAAGAAAACTTACCAAATGGACCCTGCCAATTCTGATGAAGCGCTGCGCCTTATTGAACGCGACCTATCAGAAGGTGCTGACATGGTGATGGTAAAACCTGGAATGCCCTATTTAGATATTTGCCGCCGTGTCAAAGATACGTTTGGGGCCCCCACTTATGCCTATCAGGTGAGTGGCGAGTACAGCATGATCAAAGCAGCGGCCCAAAATGGCTGGATTGATGAAGAACGCGTGATGATGGAAAGCTTGATGGCATTCAAACGCGCAGGCTGTAACGGAATCCTGACCTATTTTGCACCAGCAGCTGCACGCCTTTTGGCCTCAAAGCGGTAAGTTACCCAAAACGTCCTTGCGACGTGACAAAGCACCACAATAGGTGTATGAATGCTATCAAGACCGGAAAATCCGGCGAGCAGTATTGAAAATTACAGGCGGTTAACATGACCAACACAAATTTCTCGCGCCGCGCATTCGCGCTTGGCGCTTTGGCAGCAACCACAGCTGTAGCAGCTTGTGGCAATGGTGTTGGTGGGCGCGGTGCACCCACCATCGATGCACGAGTTCAAGCAACTTTGAACGAAATGTACAGCAGTTACCCAAACACAGCCGATCTAGCGAGCAAAGCTAACGGCATGTTGGTCATGCCTTTGGTCACAGAAGCTGGTCTAGGGTTTGGCGGGGCTTACGGTCGCGGTGCACTCTTGAAAGGCGACACGAATGTCGATTACTACTCGGTAACTAAGGCGTCTGGCGGCTTCCAAATTGGTGCCCAGCAATACGCTCACGTTCTATTTTTCATGACAGAACAAGCGCTAGATGACTTCCGTCGTTCACGCGGTTGGGCAGCGGGTGCTGATCTTGAGTATGTTGTAAACTCAACAGGCGACAGCGTGGCTGCTGACACGACAACCGTTTTGTCCCCCGTTTTGGCTGCTGTCTTTGGCCGCGCAGGCTTACGTATTGGTGCAACTCTTGAAGGCACAAAATACACGCGGATCATACCGTAAACACACCTCGATCATTCATAAATTAAGGCCGTCAATTTGTGAACGTTGGCGGCTTTAATGCATTTAGGTCATCGATACGTCATCCACCCAATTTTTATAGGCGTTTGATCAGACTTGAGGTATCCCAGCGACCACCACCCATTTTCTGAATATCCTTATAAAACTGATCAACAAGAGCAGTGACCGGCAAAGACGCCCCTATTTCGTCTGCTGTGCTAAGGCAGATTCCCAAATCCTTGCGCATCCAATCTACCGCAAACCCATGATCGAAGTGGTCATCAAGCATCGTCTCGTTGCGATTGGCCATTTGCCAGCTTCCGGCGGCTCCTTGACTGATCACCTCAACAACCGCACGTCCATCAAGACCGGCTTTTTGCGCGAAATGTAGTGCTTCAGACAACCCTTGAACCAGACCAGCAATCGCAATCTGATTGCACATCTTTGTCATTTGACCAGACCCAGACGCACCAATACGGCGGCAAATTTTGGAATAAACCTCCATTATCGGCAACGCGCTATCAAATGCAGCTTCGTCCGCGCCACACATGATGGAAAGCACAGCGTTTTCAGCGCCTGCTTGCCCGCCGGAAATCGGCGCATCGATGAATGCAATTCCGGCATCTGCAGCAACGGCATACATTTCAGCTGTCACTTTGGCAGACACGGTCGTGTGATCCACAAACACAGATCCTTGGGCCATCCCAGCGAATGCCCCATCTGGCCCTAAGCAAACCGAGCGCAGATCATCGTCGTTCCCCACACAAGCCATTACAAATTCAGCGCCTTGCACTGCTTCACGCGGTGTCGCGGCGGATGTACTTTTGTACTTGTCCGCCCACACCTTTGCTTTGGCTTCAGTTCTATTAAAAACCGTCACATCATGGCCTGCGCCCTGTAAATGCCCTGCCATTGGTGCGCCCATGACGCCCAAACCCAAAAATGCTAGCTTAGTCATGTTGTTTCCTCGTGATGTGGTGTTGCGTTCAGCTTAATCCATACCTAACAGTCATACGAAAGGGGTCAACACGGGAGGGACGCAATGGCACATGTGTTTCAATGGTTGGTACGGCTTGCTGCTGCTTTAATTGGGCTGGCAGTTTTTAGCGCTTTTATGGCCTATTACTTGGCTTCGCGGTCCCTACCCGATTATGATGCAACGCTAGAGCTCGCAGGCCCAAATGCGCCCATCGAAATTGTACGTGACCATGCAAACGTTCCCCACATTTTGGCAAAAACTGATCATGACGCCTTTTTCGGCCTTGGCTTTGCACACGCTCAGGATCGTCTATGGCAAATGATTGTGCTGCGCCGCACCGCTCGGGGACGTTTGTCCGAAATATTTGGCCGTTCAACAGTTGAAACAGATACGTATATGCGTCGTTTCGATATTTATCGTTTGGCTCTTTCATCAGTCAATGCACAAGACGCACAAACCATTGCAGCTCTAGAAGCATATTCTGACGGCGTGAACGCACAGTTTCAGCAGATCAATCGTGGTTCTTCTGGGCGTGGTGCACCTGAATTGTTCGTGTTCAAAACCCCCTTCGCGCCGTGGCAGCCAGCAGACTCACTTGCGATTCTCAAACTGATGGCCTTACAATCCTCAGGCCATTTGGCAGATGAGGTGCTGCGAGCACGCATGTCGCTAGCACTTCCAGACACCGAACGGCTTAACGACATTCTTCCTGATTCACCGGGCGCTGGGGTTGCCAGCCTGCCGCAATACTCCAGTTTGACTCCAAACGTTCCACAGTACGCATCAATTAGCTCCACCCAAAACCACCCACTATCACCGTTCAAAGCGCGTGGTTTCAGCGGTGCATCAAACGCGTGGGCAGCAGCCCCCAGTCGTTCAACAACCAGTAGCACCTTGCTGGCAAACGATCCTCATATGACCTTCACAGCACCATCTATTTGGTATTTGGCCCGTCTTGAACTACAACTGGGTGGTGTTATTGGCGCAACCGTTCCCGGCATCCCATCCATCTGGTCTGGCAGGAGCGCCAAACTGGGTTGGGGCGTAACCACAGCTTATGTTGATGATCAGGATGTTGTGATTGAACAGCTAAACCCTGAGAACTCCGAAGAGTATCTAACGCCAACAGGCTTCAAAAAGTTTCAAAAACGCCCAACAATCATAAAGATTAAAGACGAAGCACCGATTACGCTTACACTACGCTGGTCTGACAACGGGCCAGTCCTGCCCGGTAGTTTCCAAAACCTGCGAACTGTAACGCCTACAGGTCACGTCGCGGCCTTGTCATCCACGGCTCTGAGCCCGAAAGACACAACCCTAAGCGCCAGCATCCGTCTTATGCAATCAACCACTGTGGAAGATGCCATTTTGGCCGGCTCACTTCATATGGCGCCAGCACAGAACCTGACAGTTGCGGATCAAACCAAGATCGCTATGAAAACAATCGGTGCTATTCCAAGCCGTAGAACAGATCACCAAAGTCAGGGGAGGATGCCCAGCCTTGGCAGCGACCCCCGCAATCTTTGGGACGGCATGATGCCATATGCCTCAAACCCAGAGTTTATCGAACCATTGGGTGGTCTGCTTGGTAACACAAACAACAAAACCGTCGAACGTCCCTTCCCTAACCATATCTCGTTCACGTGGGGTGACACTCAGCGGGTTCAGCGTTGGCAGCGTCTTATGCAAGTGCGCCAAGTTCATACACGTGACAGCTTTGTCGAGGCACAGCTGGACACTGTCAGCTTCACCGCTCGCGCATTGTTGCCGTTAATTGGTGCAGAGCTCTGGTTCACAGGCGAAGCCGCTCCTGAGGGCACAGTTCAACGCCAACGCCAACGTGCCCTGACGTTGCTGGCCAGCTGGAACGGCGAAATGAACGAACACCTTCCAGAACCCTTGATCTACGCAACTTGGGTTCGCGCGCTGCAATCGCGCCTGATCAAAGATGAACTTGGTCCAATGGCTGCTGAAATTACCCACGTTGAACCACTGTTCATCGAACGGGTGTTCCGCGATATAAATGGAGCCTCTGAATGGTGCAATATCCTACAAAGCGCTCCAGTCGAAACCTGCGCAGATATGGCGCGCCTGGCATTGGATGACGCACTTCTCGAAATCGCAGAAAACTGGGGCACTGCCTTTGAAAGCTTGCGCTGGGGCGATGCACATCAGGCAACCCAAGACCATGAAACATTGGGCGATGTGCCTTTGCTGCGTTATTTCGTAAACATCCGCCAATCGACTTCGGGCGGCGACAACACCCTAAACCGTGGTCTCACTTCAGGCACTGGTACAAACCCGTTCCAAAATGTACATGGTGCAGGTTATCGTGGTGTCTATGATTTCGCCGACCCTGACAGTTCAGTATTTGTGACCTCTACAGGCCAATCTGGCCATTTTCTATCACGACACTATGACGACCTTGCGCAGCTATGGCGGCGCGGCGAATACATCTTAATGTCTCTTGATACAGACCTTGCACGTGGGGCTCCTGTTGGGATCACCACCTTAAATCCGGTGAACTGATATGGCACGCGTTATCCTTTTTAATAAACCTTTTGGCGTTCTGTCGCAGTTTACCGACAAAGGCAGCGATGGCTCCCCTCGCCCAACCTTGTCGAGATACATCAACGTACCACGGGTTTATCCAGCAGGTCGTTTGGACCGTGACAGCGAGGGCTTGATGGTCTTGACCGACAATGGTGCCCTACAGTCCAAAATTTCGGACCCAATAAACAAGATGACCAAAACCTATTGGGTTCAGGTTGAAGGGACGCCAAGTGGTGCAAGCTTGGCTAAACTCAACAATGGAGTCCTACTGAAAGACGGCAAAACGGCTCCTGCAAAGGTTCAGCAAATTGATGAGCCTGATGATCTGTGGGAACGCAATCCACCTGTACGGTTTCGTCTATCAGTGCCAGATACATGGATCAGCATCGTGATCGCTGAAGGGCGCAACCGTCAGGTTCGCCGCATGACAGCGGCCATTGGACACCCAACCTTGCGGCTGATCCGTGCGGAGATCGGCGAATGGAAACTTGGTGATCTTGCTTTGGGGAAATGGACTGACGTCTAATTAGACTTCAGTCACACAGCACTTAGTTTTGCGCTTCAGCGCGACTTTTGCCCGAAACGTTCAAAGCCAAGGTCGCACCCATCAATCCATCTAAGTCGCCGTCCAACACACCTTTTGTATCAGAAGTTTCATAGTTGGTACGCAAATCCTTAACCATTTGATATGGCTGCAGAACGTATGAACGGATTTGGTTGCCCCAACCCGCATCGCCTTTGTTCTCATGCATCTCATTCACAGCAGCATTGCGACGATCCATCTCCATTTGATACAAACGGGATTTCAAAGCCTTCATCGCAATGTCACGGTTTTGGTGCTGTGACTTCTCAGATGAAGTCACAACGATACCGGTTGGCGCGTGTGTGATCCGCACAGCTGAGTCAGTCGTGTTAACATGCTGACCACCCGCACCCGATGAACGATATGTATCAATGCGAATATCAGACGGGTTCACTTCGATTTCGATATTGTCATCGACAACCGGATAAACACCCACAGAGGTAAAGGACGTGTGGCGCTTCGCAGCAGAGTCAAAAGGTGAAATACGAACCAAACGGTGTACACCGGATTCCGATTTCATCCAGCCATAGGCATTTTGCCCACTAATGCGGTAAGTCGCAGACTTGATGCCTGCCTCCTCGCCGGCGCTCTCAGCCTGCAATTCAACTTTGTAGCCCTTCTTCTCGGCCCAACGCACATACATACGCGCCAGCATCGAGGCCCAATCACAGCTTTCTGTACCGCCAGCACCCGAGTTGATTTCAAGGAAAGTGTCACTGCCATCGGCTTCGCCATCTAGCAATGCTTCCAGCTCTTTTTGGGCAGCTGTAGTGGCCAAGGCCTTCAAGGCAGCTTCGGCTTCGCCAATGACCTCTTGGTCCTCTTCCATCTCGCCCAAATCGATCAATTCGATATTGTCGTTTAGATCAGTTTTGATACCCTCATACGTTCCAATTGAATCTACCAAATTTTGGCGTTCGCGCATCAACTTTTGCGCAGCATCTGGATCATCCCACAGGTTTGGATCTTCAACGCGCGCGTCGAATTCCTCTAATCGATATGCACAGGTTTCAACATCCAAACGTTGCCCGAGCAACTCCAGTGATTTTTCAATCTCTGTAACGATATTTTGGATTTCTGCGCGCATGGTGCACCTGCATTGAGAACTGAATAGAAGTAAGTTGATAAAGCAGCACTGTAAGCACAGCAAGCGTGTAAGAAGGGCTTTGCGCCCCCCTTAACCGATATTGCTAATAAAGACCGCCAGAACTCAGTGTTCCAAAGGTGGCTTTTGGTCCCACGACGGCTTTCTTGCCCGTAGATGTGGTCACTTGGCGGGATGTAACGCCCACCTCTTCAAACAATGGCAAATCTGCACCCATCGCAAAACCGCCATCAATGGCGATGCCAAACACTGGCTCCTCGCCATCGCGGAAATACTCTGCCACAACGTTATCGCCTGTTGCATCATCGCTAAGACGTGCGCCAGTGAAACGGTCGATCTTCAAAAAGAAGCCACCCGGAGGAACGTCAAAATCACCGCCGCCATATTTCTTGGTCGCTTCCTCCATGAACGTATTGAACACAGGCCCACACATGCCACCACCAGACGCACCACGCCCCAAGGATTTTGGTGTGTCGTATCCAATGAAACAACCCGCAGCGATATTCTTGGTAAAGCCAACAAACCATACGTCTTTGGCGTCGTTGGTTGTCCCAGTCTTACCGGCTGTTGGGACTGACAAGTTAACCGTTTCACGCGCCGTGCCACGCTTAACAACGCCAGTCATCATCGATGTCAGCTGATAAGCAGTGATTGGATCCATGACCCGCTCACGGTTCGAGATAATCCGCGGGGAAAACCCTGGCTCAAGACTGGCAACCTGGCACTCATCGCATGCCCGTTCATCGTGGCGATAAATCGTTTTACCATAGCGGTCTTGCACACGGTCAACCAATGTAGGCTGAACACGCTCACCGCCATTTGCAAACATCGCGTAAGCGGCGACCATCTGATACAGTGTAGTTTCCTCTGAGCCCAACGAGTTGGCAAGAAAACGGCCCATATTGTTATAAACACCAAAGCTTTCAGCATAATTTGCGACCGTATCCATCCCCACCTCTTTTGCTAAACGAATGGTCATAAGGTTACGTGACTGTTCGATCCCAGTACGAAGCGGCGTTGGGCCGTAGAACTTGTTGGATGAATTGCGCGGACGCCATAGCCCTTGCGGTGTGTTAATCTCAATCGGCGCATCCACAACAATCGTAGCAGGCGTATAGCCACTGTCGAGCGCCGCAGCGTAAACAAACGGCTTGAAACTAGAACCTGGTTGGCGTTTCGCTTGGGTTGCGCGGTTAAACACGGACGCTTGATAGCTGAAGCCACCCTGCATCGCGATCACACGACCTGTATCGACGTCCATAGCAACAAAGCCGCCCTGCACTTTTGGCACTTGGCGCAACGTCCAGCCAATAAAGGAACCATCATTGTCCACAGTCATACGGCGCACATGGACAACCTCTCCCACTGCAACAAGATCGCCTGCAACGCGGGCTTTCTTAGCCAACGAACCATCATTGTTGCGTTTGCGGGCCCATTGCACATCCTTCGCAGGCACCCAGTGACCGTCTTCGTCTTCCTCAACGCCTTCAATCCCAAGGCGCGCTTCATTCTGACCGACCTCTAGAACAACGGCAGGGTACCACTTATTTTCAAGGCGAATATCGCGCGCGATGCGGATGTTAGACAGCGCTTCGCGCCACGTTGCCTCGTCACCAAGTTGATCAACTGGAATTGTCTTTCCAGTGCCGTGCCAGATGCCTTGAGACCGGTCATAACTTTCCAACTGACGTTGTAGGGCAGTGGCCGCGATTGGCTGCATTTCATTATCGATTGTCGCCCGTACAGAAAGACCACCAGTGAAGAATTCGCTTTCACCAAAATCATCACTCAACTGGCGACGAATTTCATCAGTGAAATAATCACGCAGCGGCAATTCTTTTCTAAAGCTCTCAAAATCACCATTTTGCACTGATTTCAGCTCAGCCTCACGTTCAACCTCATAAGTTGCCTCCGTGATATGCCCATTCTCCATCATCTCTTTTAAAACAAAGTTACGACGCTGAAGAAGACGATCCTTGCGACGTACTGGGTGGAACTGAGACGGCGCTTTTGGAAGACTGGCAAGCATTGCAGCCTCGTGAGGTGCCAATTCATCCAAGGTCTTGTTAAAGTACGTTTGACTAGCAGCCGCCACACCATAACTGTTTTGGCCCAAGAAAATTTCGTTAAGGTAAAGCTCAAGAATACCCTCTTTATCAAGAGTTTCCTCGATCCTTGAGGCCAGAATGATCTCTTGAATTTTGCGCTCAGCTTTACGCTCCCCACCGAGCAAGAAGTTTTTCATAACCTGCTGCGTAATGGTCGACGCACCGCGCACGTCGCGACCACGAGTACGCACAGCATCAAAGCCAGCAGAGGCGATACCGCGCAAATCATACCCATCGTGTTCGTAAAAATTTTTATCTTCCGCACTAACGAAGGCTTGCTTAATCAAATCAGGGATCGTGTCAGCCGGCGCAAACAAGCGACGCTCTTTGGCGAACTCATCTATAATGCGGCCTTGGCCCGAATAAATTCGGCTGATCGTTGGAGGCGTATATTCTGCCAAAGATTCGTGGCTGGGCAAATCACGACCATACATCCAAAAGATAGCACCAACGGTGAGGGCAATCATGCCCAACCCCATTGTTATGGTTGTGAAAATTCCACCAAAAAATGATAGTATAAATCGAAACATTCCGCGCGCACCCCTTCAGGATGTTCTTTTATTAGCCCAGCTATATGATATGGGTCCGCTAGGGTCAAAACACGACTTGGTGCATGATAGGCAGAAACTTGCGTAACGCTATTGGCGTACCAATGGACGGGTCGCCAAGTCATCCGCTTTCCATGCGATGATCGCCTGCACCAATGCTGAAACAATCAGGTTACGCCATTCAGGGTCAAGTAGGTTTGCCCGATCACGCGGGCTAGATAGAAAACCAACTTCGATCAATACAGACGGAATATCTGCGCTTTTCAACACAGAAAATCCCGCTTTTTTCTGACGTTTATTACTCAGAGGCGCACCCACATCTCCAATCATCTCAAGCAAAGCATTGGCCAATGCTTCGCTGCGGGGCCCTGTTTCTTGGCGTGCTAGATCGATCAGGACATTTGCAACTTCGTCGTCAGACCCATTCAGGTCAACGCCAGCGATAATGTCAGCGCGATTGTGTTGTGATGCCAATTGTGCAGACGCTGCATCACTTGCGTCATCAGACAGCGTGTAAACGGTTGCCCCCTGCGCCTGCCCGTTGGAAAATGCATCAGCATGTAACGAAATAAACAGGTCAGCACCCACTTTATGCGCATTCGAAACACGCGCGGGCAAAGAAACAAAGCTATCATCGTTACGTGTTAGAAATGCTTTAACCTCGCCTGTACGTATCAATGCTTCGGCCAATCCACTTCCCAGCGTCAGCATCAGGTCCTTTTCATTCACACCGTCACGCACAGCGCCGGGATCAATGCCACCGTGCCCTGGATCGATCATTACAACAAATTCGTCGTCGTTTTTTTCAACTGCTGTTGTGCGCGCCTGTTCAGGTGCCCAATTTGCATTGGGGGGAGATCCCGCATTTGCGGCAAATCTCTCTGCGCTGACTGGACCAAGCGCTATGCGCAAAATTGCCTGCCCTGTCACCTGATCAACGGGCATCCCAATTTCGATCGGCAACATAGGTTCGCTCAAGTCCAAAACCATGCGTGACCAGCCCGCTTGAAAGCTGCCAAACCGTGCAGCGGTGATACGCCCATCTACTTCCAGAATGTCGCTGGCACTTACGCCAGTCCAATTGGCTTCTTTGAAATCGACAATAAGCCGCGCAGGTTCATCCAGATGGAACACCCGAAATGGGACTCCTTGACTGAGGTGCAAAGCGACACTGGATTTGCCGAACCATCCATCTTTAATCTCGCTCGCAACAGGATCAACACGCGCAATAACACCAAAATCTTGGGCATTTACCGCATTGGCTAATGTCAAAATCATCGCTGCTGTTTGAATTACCCGTCGCATACTGCTCAGACCTTTGTTGTTTCTTTTGATCAACTTAACCCAGTCAGTCGCGAATGGGAATTCAGCCTAACCTCTCTCAGCCATGAACTTTTGCAAACGGGCCAATCCCTCTTCGAGATCTGCCGTACCGCGTGCATAAGAAAACCGCAGTGTTTGGTGCCCACGTATCGGATCAAAATCAAGACCGGGTGTCACAGCAACCCCAGCCTCCTCCAATATTTCCGCGGCCAATGCGCGACTGTCATTCGTAATCTCGGACACATCTGCATAAACATAAAACGCCCCGTCAGGCGGTGCTATGCAGTCAAACCCTGCTTTTGGCAGCCCTTCCAGCATCAACAAGCGATTGCGCGTATAAACGGCCAAGTTGGCTTGTAGCTCGTCACCAGCGTCCATCGCAGCAAGGGCCGCAACCTGACTGGCATGGGGCGCACAGATGAACATGTTTTGCGCTATCCGCTCAACCACACGCACATGATTTTCTGGGACAACCATCCAACCAACGCGCCACCCCGTCATGCTAAAGTACTTGGAGAACGAGTTAATGACATAGCATTCATCGGTCAATTCGAGGGCAGTGACCGCTTTGGCCTCATACTCAATACCGTGATAAATCTCGTCGCTGATTAATGACGCATTTTGCGCGGACGCTGCATCGATCAATGCACCCATTGCTGAGCGATCCAGCATCGTGCCCGTAGGGTTCCCCGGTGAGGCCACCATAAGTCCCGCTAAATCCATTCCCGCAAAATCAGCCCCAACAGGTTGAAAGCGATTGGCAGGATCAGTTTGCAGATCAACAGGCTGCAAACCCAATGCATGCAAGATTTGTCGATAGCTAGGGTATCCCGGTGCGCCGATACCGACGCGATCCCCACTGTCGAACAGTGCCGTGAATGCCAAAAGGAAACCACCAGACGATCCGGGCGTAATCACAACACGTTCCGGGTTCAGGTCAACGTTATACCACTCACCATACATTTGTGCGATCCGCACCCGTAATGCCGGAAGGCCAAGAGCCACGGTATACCCAAGGGGCCCCTGCTCCATGGCGCGTGCCAAAGCATCCGTCGCAACCTTCGGTGCACCGGTGCCCGGTTGCCCCACCTCCATATGGATAATGTGACGTCCTGCCTCTTCTGCACGGCGAGCGGCCTCCATCACATCCATCACAATAAAGGGATCAACTTTGGAACGGGTTGAAGTTCGCATGAAAAACCTTCCTAATGTTTCCATGACCTTTCATCGTTTCTTTGCCCACTCGTCAATAGTTGCCGCTGTTATGGCGACGTTGATGGTACTAACCACCGCCACTGCCCATGCAAGGGGGTTGTTGCGCGACGCTGATGCGGAATATGCACTTCAACAGATAGCAGCACCTGTTTTACGCGCCGCAGGCCTTAGCTCAACACGGGTCAAGGTTTTGATCTTAAACGATAGCAGTTTAAATGCTTTTGTAGTCGGTGATGATGCGATCTTCATCAATTACGGCCTGATCAACAAAATGCAGCGTGCTGATATGTTGCAAGGCGTGATTGCGCATGAAGCAGCGCATATCGTCAACGGCCACATCACGCGCCGTCTATCTAACCTTGAAAATTCGCGCACGATTGCTGGCCTTGGTATTGCCCTCGCCATCGCTACGGCGGTTGCTGGTTCATCTGACGGAGCGGTTGGTATTGCATTGGGCAGCCAAAGCCTCGCACAACGAACTTTCTTTAAGCATACGAGGGCAGAAGAAGCGTCAGCCGACCAATCAGGCGTGCGTTTTCTGCGCCGTGCTGGCATTAGTACCAAAGGCATGCTGGATGTATTTGAGATTTTTCGCGGCCAAGAGCTGCTCGCCGAAACCCGCCAAGACCCCTACACCCGCAGTCACCCGCTATCGCGCGATCGTATTCGCAGCTTAGAGGGGTTTGTGGCAACGGAAAAAGGACCTGTAAAAAGCGATGCCAACTATTGGTTCGCCCGCCTCAAGGGCAAAATAACCGCTTATACCCGCGCACCAAAATGGACGCTGAGACGTATTGGCGAAACCGGGTACAAAGATGTTGCTCTCTTGCGCGAAGCTGTGGCCCACCACCGCAACTCCAATACGAAAAAGGCCCTTAAAGCTATCGATGGTGCTATTGCACTGCGCCCCAAAGACCCGTTTTTACGTGATCAACGCGGTCAAATTCTGATCGAGACACGCAATTTCGATGCTGCGAAAAACGCCTACGCCCGTGCTGTGAACCTTGCGCCGCGCAATTCATTGTTGCTGGCAGGTTATGGGCGTGCCCTTCTTGCCTCTGGGAACATAATCAAAGCAAAATCGGTGCTAGAGAAATCCCGCAGCATCGACTTTCGCGATAGCAGCATGCTGCGAAATCTGGCAATGGCCTATGCCAAATCAAAACAACCAGGTATGGCTGCCCTGACCACTGCAGAGCGTTATGCTCTACTTGGGCGCATGGCTGATGCAAAAATTCATTCAAAACGGGCAGTGGGAATACTTCCGCGTGGCTCTGGCCCTTGGCAACGCGCACAGGATGTGTTGATTGCTTCTGAACTTGCTACCAAAAAGAGGAAATAAATCATGCGCCTAACACATCTGTTTTCCGCAGCAGTTCTAGCCTGCACTGTTTCGCTACCTGCGTCAGCACTAGATCTCACAAACATGAGCGACGAAGAACGCGTCATCTTCCGCGAAGAAGTACGTGCATATTTGATGGACCAACCCCAAGTGATCATGGAGGCCGTTGGTCAGTTAGAAGCACGCCAGCAGCAAGAAGTGGCTCAGGCAGACCAGAACTTGGTCAGCGACAACGCTGAAGCCTTGTTCAACGATGGTTACTCTTACGTCGGTGGCAATCCTGATGGCGACATCACATTGGTTGAATTCTTGGACTACCGCTGTGGCTACTGCCGCAAAGCACACACCGAAGTCGCCAAGATGCTTGAAACAGACGGCAACATCCGCCTAATCGTCAAAGAATTCCCTATCTTGGGTGAACAATCCGTACTGGCATCGCGCTTTGCCATCGCTGTCAAATTGGCCGCCGGTGATGACGCATACAAAGCGATCAACGATTCCTTGATGACCTTTCCAGGTGAACTGAGTATGAACAGCCTAAACCGTTTAGGCAATACATTTGGATTGGACATGGCCGCAGTTCAAGCGCAAATGAATGGCCCTGAAGTTGCTGAACACTTGGCAAAAACCAAAGAGTTGGCACAGATTTTACGGATCACTGGCACACCAACGTTTGTGCTTCAGGACGAAATGCTGCGTGGGTATTTACCGTATGATCAGTTGATGACGATTGTGAGTGACAAACGCGGTTAATCCTAAGGATCACCCAAAATGCAAAAAGGGCGGTGAATTCAGTTCACCGCCCTTTTTATAATATTAACAGATTGTTGCAACTTATCATTCGAGTGCTTCAATCTCTGCTTTGGCAATCATTTCAGCGCGCGCTTCGACTTGCTCAACGATGTGTTCAACCATGGATGCGTTGTCTTGTTTGTGGCTTTGTTTACCTGCCAGATAGACCATCCCAGAACCAGCACCGCCGCCGGTAAAGCCAACATCAGTCATCAACGCCTCGCCCGGTCCATTCACCACACAGCCAATAATACTTAGGCTCATCGGCGTTTTGATATGAGCCAAACGGTCTTCCAAAATCTCAACCGTTTTGATCACGTCAAACCCCTGACGGGCGCATGAAGGGCAACTAATAATGTTCACGCCACGGTGGCGCAGACCAAGAGACTTAAGGATTTCATAGCCGACTTTGACTTCCTCAACCGGATCAGCAGACAAAGAAACACGGATAGTATCGCCGATACCCATCCAAAGCAGATTGCCCATCCCAATGGCCGATTTGATCGTGCCTGTGGTAAGCCCACCCGCCTCAGTGATCCCAAGGTGGATCGGTGCATCAGTCGCCTCGGCCAACTGCTGGTAGGCTGCTGCTGCCATGAATACGTCAGACGCTTTACAGCTGATCTTGAATTCGTGGAAATCGTTGTCTTGTAAGATTTTGATATGGTTCAAGCCACTTTCAACCATCGCATCAGGGCATGGCTCCCCGTATTTTTCCAACAGCTCTTTCTCAAGGCTACCAGCGTTCACACCAATACGGATGGAACAGTTATTGTCTTTAGCGGCCTTAATGACTTCTTTGATCCGCTTTTCGTCGCCGATGTTGCCTGGGTTGATCCGAAGGCACGCAGCCCCCGCTTCAGCAGCTTCAATGCCACGTTTGTAATGAAAGTGAATGTCGGCCACGATCGGCACAGGGCTTTCGCGACAAATCTCCTTCATCGCCGCAGCGCTTTCAGGGTCAGGTACTGAAACGCGTACAATATCAGCACCAGCCTCTGCCGCTGCAATGATCTGTTTGATCGTAGCAGAAGGGTCAGTGGTCAACGTATTGGTCATCGTCTGTACCGTGATCGGGGCATCGCCACCAACAGGCACGTTACCAACCATGATCTGACGGCTTTTACGACGGTAAATATTGCGCCAAGGACGAATGTGATTAAGCGACATGAGCTAATGGCCTTTGCATAACGAATTGTTATTTAGGAAATAGTCCGCTCATCGCCCCGCTGCAACCTTTGGGAGCAGGATTAATCGACACAAATGTCAGAGATGCGAATAAAGGCTTAGTTGGCTTGGCACGGCACAGCAGCCAGTGGGTCAATCGCTGATAAATCAGCTACCATACGACCCAATGTTGTTTCGCTGGTCAGGGGAGCTGGTTCAAACAATTCTACCAACGCCGCTTGCATCAATGGCAAATTCGATGTCACACTTCCAGGTGCGCCAGCAGGACCATAGCAGTCCCCCGCCATCACAAAGTAGATCGCACCACTTTCGCCAGTGCGCAGCGTTGCAGGTTCAACAGTGGACGGTACAGTCCATGTGTCACCCTTTTCCATAACCGTTTCAAATATCACGGTGCCTTCCGCAGACCGAACACGGACCCAAGATGGGTATGCTGCAACCATTTGCAAAGCTGGTGCGGGACCCTCCACAACCTGTGGCACAGCAATACCGTTGGCTTCAGCCAGGGCACCATTGATACCTGCAATCAGATTGGTATCAGTGTCATTGAAAACTGGTGCCGTGAAGCTCCCAATTAAGCGTGGATCAATGTTTGCAATCGGTGCATCACGCGCGACCAGTACAGGTACATCCAAGGCCTGAGGACGATACAAACGATCAAGCGCATTACCGCGTGGGTTGTCTATGACTTGTGGAGCGACAGAGTTTGTGATTTCAGCAGACGGCTGTACGATTGCAGCACCGTTCAATGGGTCAAGATCAGCCAAAACAACGGGTGTCTGATCAACAGGCGCAACCTGGACGCGCTGTACTTCTTGCAACACGGAATAGCCACCAAAGCCAATCGCGCCAATCAAGCCAAGTAGAACCAGCATCGAACCAATCGCGCCCGGTTCAACCCGAGACAAGAAAGTTTCACCAGCAGGTACAAATGGCGTATTCGGAGATGCGAAGATATCACCGCCAGCAATGCGCGACAATCGATCTACACGGTCTGATTTATTGATAACAGATGCTTCGGCCGACATACCGTGTGCAACTGAGAACCCGCTTTCGGTGCAAAATGCAGCAAAAGCATGATCAGGATCCATGTTCAAATAGTTGGCATAAGAGCGGACATAGCCGGCGATAAAGCCAGGTGTATCAAACACTTTTGGATCTGAATTTTCGATGGCGGCGATGTAGCTGGCTTTGATACGAAGTTCACGCTGAACGTCTAACAGGCTTTTACCCAAAGTCGCCCGCTCACCACGCATCATATCTCCAAGCCGTAGCTCGAAGTCATCAAACGCTTTCGGTTTGACTTTTTCTTCAATGACCTTGGAGTATCTCCGACCGATCATAACCCTACTCCGTAAAAATTCTACCACGAATTCGCCCCAACGATTCGAGTATGTTCTTTTCTTAGCGCAGATGTAGCATAGCGCAGCGTAAATTGCACTACTTAGGCCTTCTAACCCGTTAATTCGGCACGATTCAGCGCACATTGGGACCACAGGGCGTCCATTGCTTTGACCAGAGCATCCATTTCAAGCGGACCATGAACTGGAGAGGGTGTAAAACGCAGTCGCTCCGTGCCACGCGGCACGGTTGGGAAGTTGATCGGCTGAACGTAAATCCCATGTTCTTCAAGCAGCATGTCAGACAGCAACTTGGTGTGAACAGGATTGCCTACCATCACAGGGACAATGTGGCTGCCATGATCGATTATTGGCAGACCTAACCCTTTGAGGCGTAGCTTTAAAATCTTAGCTTGCAATTGCTGGCTGTCGCGCAACTCTTGGGCTGTTTTAAGGTGTTTCACAGATGCCGCAGCACCAGCAGCAACGGCTGGCGGCAGCGAAGTTGTGAAGATAAAGCCCGGCGCGTAAGACCTGATAGCATCACACATTTTCGCACTTGCTGCGATGTAACCGCCCATAACACCGTATGCTTTAGCCAGTGTGCCATTGATGACATCAAGGCGATGCATCAGGCCATCGCGCTCAGCAACACCTGCCCCGCGCGGGCCATACATGCCCACAGCGTGCACTTCGTCGATGTACGTCAGCGCGCCAAATTCGTCCGCAAGGTCACAAATCGCTTCAATTGGGCCAAAATCGCCATCCATTGAATAGATTGATTCGAAAGCAATGATCTTCGGCGCAGCAGGATCATCCGCCGCCAAAAGTTCGCGCAAGTGCGCAACATCATTGTGACGGAAAATACGTTTTGCTCCACCATTGCGGCGCACGCCTTCAATCATTGAGGCGTGGTTCAAAGCATCTGAGTAAATAATCGCGCCCGGAAACAGTTTGGGTAAAGTGCTTAGGGTCGCGTCGTTCGCGATGTAGGCACTTGTGAAAAGTAAGGCCGCTTCTTTGCCATGCAAGTCAGCCAATTCAGCTTCAAGACGCTTATGATACACGGTCGTGCCGGAAATATTGCGTGTTCCGCCAGAGCCAGCACCGGTGTTATCAATGGCTTCGTGCATCGCGTTAATCACGACAGGATTTTGACCCATGCCAAGATAATCATTGCCACACCAAACCGTTATATCTTTTTTAGTCCCGTCTTCACGGGTCCACTCCGCATGAGGGAATCGACCTTTTTGACGTTCAATATCGATGAAGGTGCGGTAGCGCCCTTCTTCGTGCAAACGTTCAATCGCTAGATCTAACTGTTCAGTATAGTCCAAGACATCGCTCCGTGCTGTCTTCTTTAGATACGTTCTAATATAGCCTCTTTTCTTTCCATTCAATGCACATAAATGTGCGCAGATGGTCGCAGCCTTGTGCGCTAGGGCTGGACAGCAAGTTTGCAGCATATACGCTACTTTTTAACTAAGCCTTCATTCCAATATTCGGAGCCTTTCCATGAGCCTAGATAAAGTTCTTTCCAAGATTGATGCAGATCTTCCAGACGCCACAGAACGCTTGTTGGAGCTGCTGCGCATTCCATCAATTTCGACCGATCCAGCTTTTGCAGATCACTGCCAAACGGCAGCCGACTGGTTGGTCGCAGACCTTCAAAGCCTCGGCGTCCCGGCCACAAAACGTCAAACACCGGGCCATCCTATGGTGGTTGGACATGTTGAGGGCGAAGGGCCACACATTCTGTTCTATGGCCACTACGACGTTCAACCTGTTGATCCACTTGATCTTTGGCATAACGATCCGTTTGATCCACAAATCGAGGACACAGCTAAGGGCAAGGTTATTCGAGGTCGCGGTTCATCCGATGACAAAGGCCAGTTGATGACGTTTGTCGAAGCCTGCCGTGCGTGGAAAGAAGTGAATGGCACCCTACCGTGCCGCATCACGTTCTTCTTCGAGGGCGAAGAAGAGTCGGGTTCACCAAGCCTTGTGCCCTTCATGCATGAAAACGCAAATGAGCTGCGCGCCGACATTGCGCTGATCTGCGATACTGGCCTGTTTGAAAGCAAAACACCCGCGATCGTAACCATGTTGCGCGGTCTACTGGGCGAAGAATTCACCATCACTGGCCCTACGTTAGACCTACATTCAGGCATGTACGGCGGGATCGCGATGAACCCGATCCGCGTAATATCCAATGTCATTGCATCCCTTCACGACGAGAATGGGCGCGTAACAATCCCTAACTTCTACGATGGCGTTCAAGACCTTTCCGACGAATTGGAAGCACAGTGGCAGGGCCTTGCATTTGACCACGCCACTTTCTTGGGTGATGTTGGGCTGTCCAAACCAGCGGGCGAACAAGATCGCACGCCACTTGAAATGATCTGGTCACGCCCAACCTGTGAAGTGAACGGTATCTGGGGTGGCTATACTGGTGACGGCTTCAAAACCGTGCTGCCATCCAAAGCCAACGCCAAGATCAGCTTTCGTTTGGTTGGGGATCAAGATCCAGACGCCATTCGTGCCAACTTCCGCCAAATGGTACAGGACCAACTACCAGAAGACTGTAGCGTGGAATTTCATGGCCACAGCTCTGGCCGCGCATCAGTGAACGAAACCATTGCCCCTGCCTTTGAACAAGCACGCGCGGCACTGACAACGGAATGGGGTGTTCAAGCTGCCTATGTTGGATGCGGTGGTTCAATCCCTATCGCCGGGCACTTCCAAAACATCTTGGGCACGACACCGATGTTGGTTGGCTTTGGCAAAGACGATGATGCCATCCACTCACCAAATGAAAAATACGACGTGTCCAGCTTCCACCATGGCATTCGCTCATGGGCACGCATCTTGGACGCTTTGACCTAGGACATAAAAACGGAGTTGGGGGCTGTCCCCAACTTCACACCACTTTGATATTTAGGAGAACTGCGCATAGGTGCGCCACTTTTCAACCAATATTGGGAAAGTGGCGCGGTTGACGGGACTCGAACCCGCGACCCTCGGCGTGACAGGCCGATACTCTAACCAACTGAGCTACAACCGCGCATACGGGCGGGATAGACCGCCTTCACAGGGGCGTCAATAACAAATGACACCCCTGAAAATTCATTTAGATCAGCGGGATAGACCGCTAGCTTGACGCGCCAATTCTTCGATCGCGTCCCATTTTCCAGCGTTGACCAAATCGTTTGGTGCAACCCAGCTGCCGCCAGCACATACAACATTGGACAGCGCCAAATACTTAGGGGCGTTTTTTGGGTTGATGCCGCCGGTTGGGCAGAATGAAATCTGTGGAAGTGGACCACCAATGCCTTTGATCGCGTCAACGCCACCAGAAGCCTCAGCTGGGAAGAACTTAAGCATATCATAGCCACGCTCAAGAAGGCGCATCGCTTCAGACGCAGATGCGGCACCCGGCAAGATTGGCAAATCAGCCGCTTCACATGCGTCTAGCAATGTATCTGTTGCACCTGGCGACACACCAAAAGTTGCGCCAGCCACTTTAGCCGCTGCAACGTCTGCAGGTGTAATCAATGTCCCTGCCCCAACATGGCCACCTTTGACAGTCGCCATCGCAGCAATCACATCAAGTGCCGCAGGTGTACGCAATGTAACCTCAAGAACCGGCAAACCGCCGCGCACCAGTGCCTCGGCCAATGGAACAGCATGTGCAACATCATGGACAACCAACACAGGGATGATTGGGGCCAATTCACATAAGGCGCGTGTACCAGCAGAACGGGATTGAAAAGTCATATCTTAAACTCCAAATACGCTGGCACCTGATTCAGCAGGACCAACAGCAGAACGAAACACTTCGAACATTTCGCGACCAGTACCAGACTGGTTCGCAGTAAGATCAACCTGTGCAGGGGCACGTTCCAGCGCACCCTCGGTCAGGATTTCCAATGTGCCCTCAACCGCATCAACACGCAGTATGTCTCCGTTGTTGATATAGGCGATTGGCCCACCGTCTAGGGCTTCTGGGCACACGTGAATTGCAGCAGGCACCTTACCAGATGCGCCAGACATGCGACCATCCGTTACCAAAGCTACCTTTTTGCCTTGGCCCTGAAGGATCGCCAACATTGGGGTCAAGCTGTGAAGCTCAGGCATACCGTTGGCTTTCGGGCCTTGGAAGCGCACAACAACGATTGTGTCACCAGTGAATTCACCAGCCTTAAACGCGGCTTTCACTTCATCTTGACCGTGGAACACTCGCGCTGGTGCTTCGATCACGCGGTGCTCAGGGGCAACCGCAGAAATCTTCATAACGCCGGTGCCAAGGGAACCCGAC
>Ga0209712_10000300_pt1 | contig 44822 bp, 45 predicted proteins | sample ArcOceMetagenome_FD_187443 | JGI IMG/M metagenome (GOLD analysis project Ga0209712, IMG submission 187443) | Marine eukaryotic phytoplankton communities from Arctic Ocean - Arctic Ocean - Greenland ARC118M Metagenome (SPAdes) (version 2) | ecosystem: Environmental > Aquatic > Marine > Oceanic...
ACGGGTGTCGATTTGAATCTCTAAGTCGCCGTAGTACAGTTCGGTTACCTTATCGAGTGGGAGTATAGCGAATATTAGTAGGGCGTATGGGTACAGTATTCGGTGCATTGCGGAGTAGTTTTTTTATGATGTGACACCACTCTTGTGACACTATAGCATTGTCAGATCGAGTGATTCATCGAAGATGAATTGTATCGAGATCGAGATCATGTAACCAAAAATCAAATTATGAAAATCTATTACGTTTATATTTTAGAATGCAGCGTTAAAACCTTCTATGTTGGGGTTACAAATAACCTTAAACGAAGATTAACGGAGCACCGATCTATTCGAAGTCCAAAAGCATTTACTGCTTCACGTTTGCCCGTAGTGTTAAGGTTTTATGCGGAGTTTAGGGATGTACGAGTTGCAATAGCAAAAGAAAAGCAGATTAAACGCTGGTCAAGAGCTAAAAAACAAGCCCTGATTGATGGCCGTATTGATGATTTAGTGAATTTAGCAAAGAAGAAATTATAAGCCCATCTCGATACGTTTGCAAAAGGCAAACACTCGATGTGACGTCTAATATGGTCAGATCGAGTACGTATGTCGTTCTCGATACATTTGCGAAAAGCAAACACTCGAACTGACATACACCGAAAGGTGAGTACTAGCCCTTATCAGATCGAGTGATCCCATCTCGATACAAACGTCGTACCTCCGTTCACTCGATGTGACACTCTAGCATTTTCAGATCGAGTGATTCGCTGAAAGTGAATTGTATCGAGATCAGGGCAAAAAAAAATCGCTCCGAAGAGCGATTTAATACATTATAAAGTAAGCGATAGGTTATCCTAAGGCTAGACGTTTAAAGTTGGTAATGGTAAGGTCTGCATTTACAGATTTTACGTACTGAGCAACACTTTGCTTGTTGTCTTTGATATAATCTTGGTTAACGAGCGTATTGTCTTTAAAGAAACGTTTGATTTTTCCTTTAGCGATGTTATCTAGCATAGCTTCTGGTTTTCCTTCTTGACGTAATTGATCTTTAGCAATCTCAATTTCTTTTTCGATAACTGAAGCATCAACTCCATCTTCGTTTAAAGCAATTGGATTCATTGCTGCAGCTTGCATAGCAACGTTTTTTGCAACTTCAGCACCACCTTCAACGGGAGCAGAAAGACCAACAATTGTTGCGATTCTGTTACCAGCGTGAATGTAGTGACCTACAAAAGCTTCTTCGATACGTTCGAAACCACCGATTTCGATTTTCTCTCCAATCACTCCAGTTTGTTCGATCAATTTTTCTGCTACGGTCATTCCACCTAAGTCAGCCGCTAAAAGGCCTTCTAGAGAAGTTTGATTGATTGCAACTTCTACGATTGAATTTGCAAGGGCAAGGTAGCTATCGTTTTTTGCAACGAAGTCAGTTTCACAGTTAACTGAAACAACAACTGCAGCAGTATTATCTGCATTTACTTTTGCTAAAACAGCACCTTCAGCTGAATCACGATCTGCACGATTAGCAGCTACTTTTTGTCCTTTTTTTCTAAGGTTTTCGACAGCTAGTTCGAAATCTCCTTCCGCTTCTACAAGCGCTTTTTTACAATCCATCATACCAGCACCTGTGGCCTGACGTAATTTATTTACTTCTGATGCAGTAATTTTCATCTGTATAATTTTTTAAAAGATCAATTTAGATTAAGCTTCTGTTGGAGCTTCACCTTCTTCTTTAGTTGGAACTTCAACAGCAGGAGTTTCTACAACGGGTGCTTCAACAACTGGAGCAGCCTCAACAACTGGTGTAGCTTCTGCTACTGGAGCAGCTTCTACAGCTGGTGTAGCTTTGGCAGCAGCTTCATCTTCTTTCCCTTTGTTTTCAGCATCTTTTTCAGCTTGACGATTTTTAAGACCAACGGCAACCGATTCGGTTACTAGGCTTAAAATCTTTTCTACAGATTTAGATGCATCATCATTAGCAGGGATTACAAAATCTACATCTCTAGGATCAGAATTTGTATCTACCATAGCAAAAATCGGAATTTTCAATTTTTGAGCTTCTTTGATAGCGATGTGTTCTCGTTTGATATCAACTACGAACAATGCAGCAGGAAGACGCGTCATGTCAGTAATTGAACCTAAGTTTTTCTCAAGCTTAGCACGCAAACGGTTTACTTGTAATTTTTCTTTCTTAGAAAGGGTTTCGAAAGTACCGTCTTTTTTCATACGATCAATCGCAGCCATTTTCTTTACCGCTTTACGAATGGTAACAAAGTTTGTTAACATTCCGCCGGGCCAACGCTCGGTGATATAAGGCATATTGATACTAGCTGCATGAGTTGCAACGATATCTTTAGCTTGTTTCTTAGTTGCAACAAATAAAATCTTACGTCCAGAAGCTGCAATTTTTTGCATTGCTTCAGCCGCTTCGTCGATTTTTGCTGCAGTTTTGTAAAGGTTAATGATGTGGATTCCATTACGCTCCATGTAGATGTAAGGAGCCATGTTTGGATTCCATTTTCGGGTTAAGTGACCGAAATGTACGCCCGCATTTAACAGGTCTTTTACGTCGATGTTTGCCATTGTTGTTAGTTTACGTTCCGTAAGTTAGCAATAGTGAAGTGGCTTTTTTCAAAGGCCTTCACCATTTAGATGCTAAACTAAATCTCGTTTTCACGAGTGGGCAACGGGTGATTAAATTATGAACGAACCCTTTTTATAAAAAAGGGCAAAAATGATATTAACGTTTAGAGAACTGGAATTTCTTACGAGCTTTCTTTTGACCGAATTTTTTACGTTCAACCATACGAGGATCACGAGTCAATAAACCTTCTGGTTTAAGAGCCAAACGATTTTCTTCGTCGATTTTACATAAAGCACGAGAGATTGCTAAACGAACTGCTTCAACTTGTCCGTTAGATCCACCACCTACTACAGTGATTTTTACATCATAGTTCCCTTCCGTTCCTGTAAGTGCAAAGGGCTGAACCACTTTGTACTGTAAGGCTGGTGTTGGGAAATAATCTTTGTACTCTTTTTTATTAACTGTCATTGATCCATTGCCTTCAGACAAGAATATTCGAGCTACAGAAGTCTTACGACGTCCAATTGTATGTATTACCTCCATTATTTGAGTTTGCTTAGTTTAATTGTAGTTGGATTTAATCCTTCGTGCGTATGCTCCGAACCACTAAATACTTTAAGGTTTCTGTATAACACAGCTCCTAATTTATTTTTAGGTAACATTCCACGTACAGCATTTTCAACTAAACGTGTAGAGCTTTTGTTGTACAATTGCTCAGCAGTTAATTTACGCTGTCCACCAGGGTAACCTGTGTGACGGATGTATACTTTTTGTTTCCACTTGTCTCCTGATAATTCAATCTTATCTGAATTGATCACGATAACATTATCTCCGCAATCTACGTGAGGAGTATAATTGGGTTTGTTTTTACCACGAATGATTTTGGCAACCTCAGAGGCCATTCTTCCTAAAGGCATTCCGGCAACGTCTACCATAACCCATTGTTTGTCAACGGTATTACTATTAGCAGAGATGGTTTTGTAACTTAGTGTATTCACAATATATGTTTTTTATCTGTACAATTTCCCCCATTAGAGGGCTGCAAATGTACTACATTATTCTTTTTGAGGCAATAGAGACCGAGTCTTTTTTTATAAAAGTTCGGAACTAGCTTCCTAGGATTCAATGTTGAAGCATTTTTTTAGCAATGCAGGCGTTTTTTTAGAACGGAAGGTCGTCTTCTACTGCTCGATCTGCTTCGTCAGTTGCCTGAAAAGATGATGCGGGTGGCATCGGAGGCATTTCTGGGGCTGCTGCTGCTGCTTGACCTTCGATTCTCCATCCTTGTACCGAGTTAAAGTATTTGGTTTCTCCTTGTGGATTGACCCATTCTCTTCCTCTTAAGTTGATTCCGATCTTCACCGGTTGACCTACATTAAAAGAATCCAATAAGTCACATTTGTCTTGAACAAATTCAACTAAAATGTGCTGTGGATACTGTTCTTCCGTAGTTACTACTACTTCACGTTTTCTGAATCCATTACCACCATAGGTCTTTGTTTCATCAAGCCATTTTATTTTCCCTGCTACTTCCATAAGTTCTTTAAATTTTACTAGCCACAAAAATATAAAAATTTAGGGAGCTAATCCAACAGAATTCCTTTTTCCTTTTTATGTTACCTTCGTAAGGTAGATTTTTTAATTATGAGCAACTTTTTTTCTCAAAACAAAATTAGACCTTGGGTTTTCCTGAGTGTCTTTGCCATTGTTGCTCTAATCCTATGGAACACCAATATACTTTTCCAAATTCTAAAGGAAGAAGAGCGAACCAAGATGGAACTATGGGCTACAGCTCAGCAAGAACTCATTGAAAATTCTGACTTGAGTCGCAATTATGGAATCTTGGCGTTCGATGTTTTACAAAAAATTGGAGTAACACCAATGATTAAAGTAAATACTTCGGGTCATATTAAAGATTTCAAAAACATCGATTGGGATGTTCAACGCGACCCTGATTCCCTAAAACTATATAATTTACTTAGTAAATTAAAACTTGAAAATGCACCCATTGCCATTCGCTATAAAGATGTAGTAAATCAAACCCTATACTACGGCGATTCGGAATTACTTAAAAAACTGCAATATTATCCCCTAGCGCTTTTATTGATCATGGCCTTATTTGCTGCTGTGCTCTTTTTCTTTTTTCAAACTTCAAAGGCTTCTGAGCAAAACCGACTGTGGGCTGGTATGGCAAAAGAAACTGCACACCAAATAGGAACTCCTTTGAGCTCGCTTATGGGATGGATTACCTTACTTAAAGAACAAAACATAGCTCCAGCTTCGGTTGATGAAATGGAAAAAGATGTTGACCGTTTAACCGTCATTACCGAACGTTTTTCTAAGGTTGGTTCGCTTCCAGAATTACACAATCACGACGTGGCACAAGCAACCGAAGAAGCGATACTGTATTTGAAAAAGAGAAGTTCTCAGTTGATTCTGTGGACCTGGGACGTTCCCCTATACGAGATTCGAATCCCAATCAACCTTCCACTTTATAGTTGGACGTTAGAGAATCTAATTAAAAATGGAATCGATGCCATGAAAGGGCAGGGGAGTTTAACAATCGAATTGGTGGAACGCAAAACCGAAGTTGTGGTTCGTGTATCCGACACAGGTCAGGGCATTGCTCCGAAAAATGTGAAACGTATTTTTAATCCTGGTTTTACAACCAAACAGCGCGGTTGGGGTCTGGGGCTTTCATTGGTTCGTAGAATAATCGTTGATTATCACCAAGGAAGCGTAGCGGTTTTGAAAACGGAAACGGGAAAGGGTACTACCTTTGAAATCCGATTAAAAAAATAAAACTGTACTTATAGGCTTGCAGCAATTTGCTTGGCAAGTGCAATCATTTCTTCTGCATCGATCTGTTCTTTTTTGCCAAAAGTAGCATCTTCCATCGCATTCAATGGAACTAAATGTACGTGCACATGAGGAACTTCAAGACCGATTACGGTCATTCCAATACGTTTGCAGGGAATCGTTTTACGCAGACCCAAAGCGACCGTTCTCGAAAACTCCATTAGGGCGGCATAAGAAGCAGCATCCAAATCGAAAAGCTTGTTGGTCTCTTTTTTAGGAACACAAAGCGTATGCCCTTTGGCATTCGGATTTACATCCAAAAAGGCAATGTGGTGCTCGTCTTCCGTTATTTTGTAACAGGGAATTTCTCCTGCGATGATTTTAGAAAAAATACTACCCATTTAGTTTCTGCTAATGTTTGTTATTTCAAGCTGAATGGTTCCACTAGGGACGGTGATTTCAGCCATTTCCCCAACTTTTTTACCCAGTAAACCTTGACCAATAGGGGAGTTTACAGAGATTTTCCCTGTTTTTAAGTCAGCTTCACTTTGAGCAACCAAGGTATAGGTCATTTTCATGCCATTGGTCTTGTTCAATAATTCAACAGTTGAGAGAACCAAAACCTTAGAAACATCCAATTGCGACTCGTCAATAAGGCGAGCGTTTGCATAGTTGTCTTCCATTCGAGCAATACGCATTTCGAGCATGCCTTGGGCCTCCTTGGCAGCGTCATATTCAGCGTTTTCACTCAAATCGCCTTTATCTCTTGCCTCGGCTATTGCCTGAGAAGCTTTTGGGCGTTCAATATCTTTCAACTGATTGAGTTCTTCTTTTAATTTCTTTAAACCTTCTTCGGTGTAGTAGGAAGTTTTACTCATTTTTACTTAATTTTAGTGCTAATAAAAAACCCTGCCATAAGGAAGGGTTGTTCTACAAATATAAGAAATTGAGTGATTTAACCCTATTTTTAAAAAAGAAGTTCTGGAGTGCCTTTTTTATAGGGTTCCTTTTCTTGTCGTGTTCTAGTTCTGACTTAGAACGGAATCCTTATTTGGCGGAATATTCGTTTCAGTTTCCAATCAACCTGAACTTACCGGAATACGACGATTTGAGGTTTGCAGGTGGATCTATTCTGATTCCCCAATTGGGACACAAAGGGATTTTGGTTTTCAATCTAAATGGGAATACCTTTTTTGCATGGGAAGCGAGTTGTCCGAATCATCTACCCAGTAGTTGTTCACAAACAGAAATCGTTGGAGTTTTAGCCGAATGTTCTTGTGAGGAATATCAATACAGTCTGGCAACGGGTCAGTTGTTGAATCCACCAGAAGATGCAGAAACCTTATATCCGTTGTTATTTTATCGTGCAGAAGTACGAGGCAATTCGGTTGTAGTGTCCAATTAGTTTATTTCTGAAGATCCAATAGAACAGCAGCTATTCCTGCTGCATCCAAGCCAACTTCTTTTTGTAATTGTGCGGTTGTTCCGTGTGGGATAAAATGGTCAGGAATACCGATTCTTTTAATGGTTTGCGAATATCCATGTGCATTGGCCCATTCCAAAACAGCACTTCCGGCTCCACCAGCCAAAGCGCTATCTTCGACGGTTAGGATGCTAGTGTAGGTTTTGAAAACAGCATGTAAAAGTGTGTCGTCTAGCGGTTTTATACTGCCTAAATCGTAATGACTCGGTGAACAACGATCTTCTATTAATTCTAGGGCATCGTTGACGTTATCTCCCATAGTTCCTACTGTAAGAATCGCAATCTCTTTTCCTTCTTTAAGACAGTGTCCCCGATCAAGATCAATTTCCTCAAAAGGAAGCTCCCAGTTGGATATTTTTCCATAGCCTCTTGGGTAACGAATCGCTACCGGTCCATCGATTCCGAGTTGTAGGGTATAAAGTGTATTTCGGAGTTGAATTTCGTTTCTTGGAGCTAAGATGCGCATATTGGGAATGGTTCTCAGCATGGCAATATCAAAAACCCCATGATGTGTGGGTCCATCTTGGCCGACCAAACCAGCGCGGTCAAGACAAAAAACAACCCCTAGATTCTGTAAAGCAACATCGTGTATGACTTGATCATAGGCGCGTTGTAAAAAGGTAGCATAGATTGCACAAAAAGGGAGTAACCCAGCTGTTGCCATTCCAGCTGCCAGAGTAACGGCATGTTGTTCTGCTATACCGACATCAAAACTTCTTTCTGGAAAAGCATCCATCATCAATTTCATAGAACTACCGGTTGGCATAGCCGGGGTGATTCCTACAATAGCATCGTTTTGAGCTGCTAAAGTAACCAAGGTTTTCCCAAACACATCTTGGTATTTTGTGGTTGGGCGTTCTGTTTTTGGAACAAGAATACCCGTTTTACGATCGAATTTACCAGGAGCGTGATAGGTTACCTGATCCAATTCTGCCTGTTCAACTCCTTTGCCTTTGGTGGTGACTAAGTGAATCAGTCGCGGGCCTTTTTGCTTTTGTATTTTTTGAAAAGCGACAATCAACCCCTCCAGATCGTGACCATCTAGAGGTCCAGTGTAAGGAATGTTTAGGGCTTGAAAAATATTTTCTGAGGCTGTGTTTTGTTGCTTTACTTTTTCGAAATAATGTTTTAAAGCGCCAACACTGGGGTCAATCCCTATGGCATTGTCGTTGAGTACGATAATCAAATTGGCTGAACTCACACCTGCATGATTCAGTGCTTCGAGGGCCATTCCACCGGCGATAGAAGCATCGCCAATTACAGCAATATGGGCTCGCGAATCCTTTTTTTGTTGGTGGGCGAGAGCCATACCCAGGGCTGCCGAAATAGAGGTGGAGGCATGACCTGTACCAAAAGTGTCATAAATGCTTTCTGCTCTACTGGGAAAACCACTGAGTCCCTGCCACTGTCTGTTGGTTGCAAATTGATCTCGCCTCCCAGTAAGGATTTTGTGTCCGTAGGCTTGATGACCTACATCCCAAATGAGCTGGTCAACGGGGGTGTTAAAAACATAATGCAAAGCAACGGTAAGTTCTACAACACCCAAACTTGCGCCTAAATGCCCTTCTTTAGTTGCAATTACATCGATGATTTCTTGACGTAATGCTCCCGCCAAGAGAAGTAAATCTTCAGGCTTGAGCTCCCGAATGGCTTCGGGATTATTGATTTTTGATAAAACGCTTTCTTGTTTCACAATACAAAGGTAGGCGTTAATTCAGGATTATGAATTGTGAAATGCTTACTTTTAAGCATGGAATTAGACGACAGCTATTTTATGCAAAAAGCCTATGAACAGGCAGAACAGGCTTTCGAAATGGATGAGGTTCCTGTAGGTGCCGTTGTTGTTATTGATCAGCGAATTATTGCACGTGCGCACAACCTAACCGAACGCCTGAAAGATGTTACTGCGCATGCAGAAATGCAAGCGATTACGGCCGCAGCACATTTTTTAAACGGAAAATATTTGAAAGGATGTACCTTATATGTTACACTTGAACCTTGTGTAATGTGTATGGGGGCTTTGTATTGGAGCCAGTTGGATCGTGTAGTTTTTGGAGCATCGGACCCCAAACGTGGTTTTGCTTCTCAAGGTGTGCAAGCACATCCCAAAACTAAAATTCAAGGGGGTGTTTTGGCGGAAGATTCTGGAGCCTTGATGGAACGCTTTTTTAAAGATAAGCGATAAAAAAAAGCACTACTGACGTGTGCTTTTTTAGAACCAAAATAAAATGTTTTTTATAGGACTTGGATTTGTGCTGCTACTTTTCCTTTTTTACCTTCTTCTTCAACGTATTCTACTTTGTCGCCCTCAATTAAACTTCCTCCATCGAGAGACGTTGCATGGACAAAAATGTCCTGACCTGTTGCATCATTTGTTATGAATCCATAACCTTTTGTTGCATTAAAAAATTTTACTATACCTGTCATAATAAGATTGATAAGTAACAAAGCTACATATTTGTTTTTTATTTACATGTTAAAATTCAGTAAAAATATTGACAGTCAGTGTTTTCCCTTTTCTTTTCCACTCATTTTCCTCATATTTTCATCAGTCAAGGTATAGTCTGCAATGTTTTTATCTTTCCATCGGTGATATAGAAAAAGGGGTAAATAGACAAAGGCTCCAAACAAAACACCTAGGCCGATTATTTTTTCACCATCCTTATAATCAAGTAATTCTTTTACGTAATACCCTCTTGCAAGAATTCCTAAAAGACAAAAAAACAAAATCCGAAGTATGTATTTCATAAGAATTAATTTTAAACGTTATGATCGACTAAAGCGGGTCACTAACCCGAATAAGTTCTCTGCGATAGACCGAAAGTAGTTTGGATTTAGATACAAATCCTAAGAATTTCCCTTCTTTTAGGACGGGTAAATTCCATGCACTACTGTCTTGAAATTTACGCATAATCACTTTCATATTATCCTTTTCATAATGGATTACATTGGGCGGACTGTGCATTAAAGATCGAACATATACGGTGTCGTGTAAGGTCGAATCGAACATAAATTCTCTAACATCGTCCAACAAAACAATCCCTAAAAGAGCCTCTTCTTCGTTCAGAACTGGGAATAAATTCCGTTTGGACTTAGCTACCCCTTCGGTAAGCATAGCACCCAAAGTCATTGCAGGGGAAAGGATACAAAAGTTTTTTTCAATGAGCTTGTCCAATTGCATAAGGGTGAGTATGGTATCGTCCTTGTCATGGGTCAGGAGCGCATCTTTTTTAACCAAGTCTGTTGTGTATATTGTTGTTGGCACTAAGTATTTCGAGATGGCAAAAGCCAAAGAAGCCGTAATCATTAAGGGTAGAAATAAGGCATAGCCACCCGTTAGTTCAGCAATCAAGAAAATTGCTGTGAGGGGAGCATGAAGTATACCTGCAATCATTCCGGCCATTCCAACTAAAGTGAAATTACTCACCGAAATTGGAATACTTGTAACCCCAAGTGCATTGATTATTTTGGCAAAAACATGTCCAAGGGCACTACCCATAAACAAAGAGGGTGCAAAGACACCACCTTTTCCTCCAGCTCCAAAGGTTAAACTTGTTGCGATTACCTTGAAGAAAACAAGCCCAAGAAGCAAGAAAATAACGGTCCAGGTTTGATCAAAGTCTTCGATGAATAAAGAAGTTCCAATGGCTGCTATATAATCTTCTCTCAACAAGTTATTGATGGTTTCAAAACCTTCTCCATACAAGGGTGGGATAAGAACGATGAGAATACTGAGACAAATCCCTCCAAAAAGCACCCGCTGATATCCTTCTAATCGAACTTCGAAAAAGCGTTCAATCCAGAGGTACATTTTGGTAAAATAGACAGAACCCAAACCAGCAACCACACCAAAGATCATATAATACCCAAAATGATTTAAATTGAAAACATCTTTCAATTCAAAAGGGAGTAACTGTGTAGACCCGAAAAAAAAGTAGGTTGTTAGTAATGCCGAAATGGAGGCAAACAAAAGGGGGAGGAGTGAAGCCAATGTTAAGTCCAAACTAAAAACTTCTATGGCGAAAATGATGGCAGCAATGGGCGCTTTAAAAATAGCGGAGATCGCTCCTGCGGCTGCACATCCGATTAATAAGCTTCGAGTAGCTTGGTTTAAATGCAATAAGCGTGATAAATTTGAAGCAATACCAGCACCTCCAGAAACTGTCGGCCCCTCTAAACCAGTTGAACCACCAAAACCAATGGTTATCGGTGCAGTAAATAAGGATGCAAACATTTGATAAGCGGGCAAAATCCCTTTCCGCTTAGACAATGCATAAAGCACATCTGGAATTCCATGATTTACGGGTTTTTTAATCCCGTATCGAATAATGGCTCGGGTTAGTAAAATCCCGATAATGGGGAAAATAAAGTAAAACAGAGATTGATATTCTATGTTGACACTGGTTACCAGCTGCTTAAAAAAATAGGTGGTATTCTTCATCGTAGCCGCTAAAAGGCCCGATAAAACACCTACAAGAATACTAACAAAATGAATGAACTGCTTATTTGGGATGTGTTTGATCCTCCAAATCAGGAACTTCTTTAGGATTAAATTTCCTTCAAGGCGCATTATGATGTTGGTTTAAGAACGAGATTCAACTCGTCCAATTGTGTTGCGGCAATTGAGGCGGGAGCGTTGATCATTAAATCACGACCGCTGTTGTTTTTTGGAAATGCAATAAAATCTCGGATGGTTTCTTGCCCACCTAAGATGGCAACCAAACGATCCAAACCAAGTGCAATTCCACCGTGAGGAGGCGCACCATATTGGAATGCTTCCATCAAAAAGCCAAATTGTGCTTGTGCTTCTTCTTTAGTAAAACCAAGTAAATCAAACATGGTCTCTTGAGCCGCAGCATCGTGAATTCGGATAGAACCTCCGCCAATTTCGTTTCCGTTTAGAACCAAGTCATAGGCGTTAGCATTAACAGCCTCTGGGTCGGTAGCTAAAAGCTCCATTTGCTCTGGTTTTGGAGCTGTAAAAGGATGGTGCATTGCGTGGAAGCGTTTGCTTTCTTCGTCCCATTCTAAGAGTGGGAAGTCTACTACCCATAAGGGTGCAAAAACTTCTGGATCACGAAGACCCAATTGCTCTGCCAGTTCCATACGTAAAGCAGAAAGCTGTGTTCGGGTTTTATTTGCTTCGCCGCCCATTACTAGGATTAAGTCACCTGCTGAAGCTTGTGTGCTTGCAGCCCATGCTTGCAGATCTTCTTGTGAATAAAATTTATCTACAGACGATTTGAAACTTCCGTCTTCATTACATTTTACCCAGATCAATCCGTTGGCACCAATTTGAGGTCTTTTGACCCAATCGATTAAAGCATCGATTTGTTTTCTAGTATAGGTTGCAGCTCCTGGTACTGCGATTCCAACAATTAGTTCTTGTTGGTCAAAAACAGGAAAGCCTTTTCCTTTTGCGAGATCAGTAAGTTCGGCAAACTCCATTCCAAAACGAATGTCTGGTTTGTCGTTACCGTATTTTTGCATCGCATCAGCATAGGTCATTCTTGGGAAATCGCATACTTCGACTCCTTTAATTTCTTTTAGAAGGTGTATGAGTAAGCCCTCAAAACGTGCTAAAATATCTTCTTGTTCTACGAAGGTCATTTCGCAATCAATTTGAGTAAATTCAGGTTGTCTATCGGCACGTAAATCTTCATCCCGGAAACATTTAACGATCTGAAAATACTGATCCACTCCGCCAACCATAAGCAATTGCTTGAAGGTTTGTGGCGATTGAGGTAAGGCGTAAAACTCACCGGCATTCATACGAGATGGTACTACAAAATCACGTGCTCCTTCTGGAGTAGATTTAATCAAGTAGGGAGTCTCAACGTCAATAAAATTATAAGAAGATAAGTAGTTGCGAATTGCTAAACTTACTTTAGATCGAAAAATCAGATTTTCACGAACAGGGTTTCTTCGGATATCGAGGTAGCGGTATTGCATACGTAATTCCTCGCCGCCATCAGTCTCGTTTTCAATAGTGAAAGGAGGAGTTTTCGAAGCGTTTAAGATTTTGAAAGATTCCGCTAAAATTTCAATTGCACCCGTAGGCATATTTGAGTTTTTAGATTCGCGTTCAATGACCGTTCCTTCGACTTGAATCACAAATTCGCGACCCAGATTTTGCGCCATTTCCAATGTTTTTTTATCGGTACGCTCTTCATCAAAAATGATTTGAGTGATGCCATAACGATCGCGTAAATCGACCCATATCATAAAGCCTTTATTACGAGTTTTTTGTACCCAACCAGCAAGGGTTACTTTATTTCCAACGTGTGCAAGGTTCAACTCCCCACAATTATTTGTTCTTAGCATAATTTCAGAATTCTTGGCAAAGGTATTAAGTTCAATCTTCTTTACGAGTTACGAAAGGCTTTAATCTTTAACTTTAATCGGTACACCAAGTAAAAACAAGCTGGAACGATTACCAAAGTCAAGAAAGTCGCGAACGTTAATCCGAAAATTACAGTCCAAGCCAATGGCCCCCAGAAAATTACATTGTCTCCTCCGATATATATATTGGGATCCCAGTTGATCACTAAAGAAGAAAAGTCAATGTTGAGACCCGTTGCAAGAGGGATAAGCCCTAAGATGGTTGTGATTGCAGTAAGCAATACCGGTCGCAAACGCGCGGTACCTCCTAAAACGATAGCTTCTCTAGCTTCAAGGCGTGGAAGCATTTCTTCAAACGGTATACCCAATTGTTCTTTTTTACGCGCAATAAGCAGCTGGGTATAATCGATCAGAACCACCCCATTGTTTACTACAATTCCTGAAAGCGAGATAATTCCCATCATCGTCATCATGATTACAAAAGGCATTCCGAATAAACTGATTCCATAAAGTACGCCTGTAAAACTCAAGAAAATAGAAAGCAGGATGATGAGTGGATTAGAAATGGAGTTGAATTGAATTACCAATAAGAATACGATAAGACCCAAAGCCGTTCCCAAGGCTCCCAATAAGAAATTCATATTGGCTTCTTGTTCTGCTACTTCTCCAGTAAAGGCATAATCTACATCGGCTGGAATACCGTCAAAACCAATCATACTTTCTTTTACGTGATCGACAACTTCATTCGCATTATAACCAGCTAGTACAGCTGAATAAACAGTAACAACACGTCGAAGTTCCTTGTGTTTTATTGCGCTAAAGGAAACCGAATTGTCCATATCAACTATTGCGCTGATTGGAATTTCTTTGATTTTTCCACTTGCTTGATCTCGAAACACAATGTATTGATCTAAAAGGGAAGCAGTACTGAGTCTATCTTTCTCATCAAAACGAACGTTGATGTCATAATCTTCTCCGTCTTTTTTGAATATACCTGCTTTTTCACCAAAGAGCGAGCGTCTCAGTTGTTGGCCAATTTGACCTCCAGCTACTCCAAGACCTCCAGCTTTCTTGCGGTCAATATGAACCGCTAATCCAGGCTTGCTTTTATTTACATCGATTTTGATTTCTTCTACTCCAAGAATATTTTCTTTCCCTAAATACGATTTCAATTGTTCCGCAATCGCAATTAATTCGTCGTAATCTTCGCCTTTAATTTCAATGTTTACAGGATAACCAACAGGAGGCCCCGCGGCTTCTTTTTCAACAGAAATAGAAAGCCCAGCATATTTTTCTTGAAGTTTAGCTTGAATTTCTTTTCTCAGATCTTCACTCGAAAGGCCTCTTCTGAGTTTGAATTCAGACATCGTTAGGGTGACTTTTGCCTTGTGTGGCATGTCTTGATCCCCACCTTTGTCCGTTTCTGGATTTTGAGCACCAGCACCTACCATAGAAACATTGGAGTCGATCATAAAACTAGAATCGCCGTCTCTGTATTTTTCTTGAGAGATTACTTCTTGTATTTCCGCTTCAATAAGTTTAGCAGCAGCATTGGTTTTGTCGATGGAGGTTCCCTCAGGGTACTCCATGTAAACAAAGATTTGTTGCGGCTGATTTTCAGGGAAAAACTCAACCTTTGGTGAGGCTAATCCCAGAATAATAAAGGATGAAAATAGGAGCCCAATCGTTGAAAACAAAAAGACATAAGGCATACTTCCGGTCAATGCGAAACGCAATACTTTGGTGTAGCCTTTTTCTAAATTCACTAAGACTACATTTTGGAAATAGACCGCCCATTTTTTAATGAAAAATTTATATGCCCAAAACAGAACAGTAGTAAAGAGCATTAGAGTTCCTAGACCACGAATTGTTCCCGTATTGAATACTAATAAAAGTCCTAAACCACCTAAGATAAAGGTTAAACGCCAAAGACTCTTTTGACTAATCTCGCGATCTTCTATTTCCATGAATTTAGAAACCAACATGGAGTTGAAGAATATAGCTACAATAAGAGATGATCCAAGAACGATGGAGAGTGTTATGGGGAAGAATATCATGAATTTCCCGATTGTTCCTGGCCAAAAACCGAGCGGTACAAAAGCAGCAATGGTTGTTGCTGTTGAGATGATAATAGGATAAGCAATTTCGCCAACTCCTTTTTTAGCAGCTTCGATTGCTGTGAAGCCTTCTTTTTCCATTAAACGGTAAGCGTTTTCGACGACAACAATCCCGTTATCGACCAGCATTCCAAGCCCCATAATAAGGCCAAAGAGTACCATAGTGTTGATGGTTTGCCCCAAAAGCCCCAAAATCATAAAAGACATGAACATCGACATTGGAATTGCAAAACCAACAAAGAGTGCGTTTCTGAATCCTAAGAAAAACATCAAAACGGTGATTACTAAAATCACCCCAAAAATGATGTTGTTGGCTAAATCACTAACAATATTTTTTGTGGTATTGGATTGGTCATTTGAAATATCAACTTTGATGGTGCTAGGAAAATCATTTGCAATGACTTCATCTACAATGACTCTGATTTTCTCTACCGAAAGAATAAGATTTTTTCCACTTCTTTTTTTAACATCAAGAACCAAAGCAGTTTTCCCATCCAATCGAGCATAGGAATTTTTCTCTTTTTCTTTGAAACTAACCGTGGCTATGTCGCCCAAAAAAAGCACACCGTTTTGTGTTTTAACAACAAAGTTCTCAAGCTCTTCTGGGCTTTCAATTTCTCCTAGAACTCGAATGTTCCTGCGTAAGCCATCTCCTTCAATATTTCCGGCAGAAACCGTGCTGTTCCCTCGAGCTATGGCATTGATTACATCGTCAAAAGAAACTGTAGCGGCATTCATTTTAATAAGATCAAGCGAGACTTCTACCTCAAAGTCTTGAACTCCACGAAGAGCAACTTCTTTGATCTCGGACATCTGCTCAATTTTGTCTTGAAGCAATTCACCATAAAACTTCATCTGTTTTATAGGTAAATCTCCACTAAGACCAATGTTAAGGATAGGAACCTCTTCAGATAAACTAAACTCAAAAGCTGTTGGTTCTACTTTGGCATTGTTAAAGGTGGGCCAATCGGCACTTGAAGTAACTGCATCAATTTTATCTTTTACTTTTATTTTTGCATTTTCTTTGGTTATATTTTCGTCAAATTCTACCGTGATCAAAGAAAAATTCTCGAGAGAAGTCGATGTGATTTTAACTAAATTTGGAACACCTTTTAGCTCTTCTTCTAAGGGATCAGTAATAAGCCGTTCCATATCTTCGGCAGTATTTCCAGGGAAAACAGAACTGATAAATACCTCATTGGTATTGATCTCGGGGTAATTTTCACGAGGCATACTGATGTAAGACGATACGCCTAGCAAAAAGAATAAAGCAATAATTACATAAATCACAGTGCTGTGGTCTATGGCCCAAGAGGAGAGGGAGAATTCTTTTAAGTCGGATGATTTTTTCATGGATCTGTAGTGTTTGGGTCCTAGATATTTTTAACTAATTGTTGATCTTTAACCAATCGAATTCCATCTTCAACGATGCGGTCTCCAGCCTGAAGGCCGCTAAGAATTTCAACTTTATTGTTTGAAGATTTCCCAAGTTCAACAAAGGTTTTTTCTACTCTGTAGGTGTTTTGAGTCGTATCTTCTTCAACAAGCTTATAAACGTAGCTCGCTCCTTTTTGGTTTTCTAAAATATTTTTGATCGATACTAGAACGGCCTTTGGATTGCTGTAGTCATTTACTTCAATTGCTGCGGTCATGTTTGGCTTTAACATCCCGTCTTTGTTATCTAAAGAAATTTCAACTCGAAAAGAGCGGTTGTTTGGATTAATGAAATTTCCAACAACACTCACGGTTTCCTCGTATTGCGTTCCCAAAACAGGGATGGATACCACAGCACTGGTGTTTGTGTGGATGTTTGGAAGATGTATTTCTGGAATCTCAGCTGCAACCTTCATTTGACTTAAATTGATGATCCGAATAATAGGTGTCATCCCTGGTGCAAGGTTACTTCCTTGATCGGCAACAATATGGTCAATTACCCCATCAAATGGAGCTATTATCTTTGTTTTAGCAACCTGATCATTCATCTGAGAAACACTTTTCTCGATGCTGAGGTAGTTGGTTTGTGCTTGTAAAAACTGAATTTCGGATCCAATTTTCTGTTCCCAAAGGCGTTCTTGTCTTTCGAACGTTGTTTTGGCAAGTTTCAATCGAAGTTTCATTTGCTCAAGTTGATCTCTCAATCCACCATCAGAAATTTCAGCAAGGAGTGTGCCTTGAGTTACTTTTTGTCCTTCGGTTACATGAATTTTTTTCAGTAATCCCGGGATTTCTGGATAAATGAGAATGTTCTTATCCGTTTCAATAGACCCTTGGAACGATACGGAATGTTGGTAAAACTCTTCCTTCAATTCTACAGAGCCTACAAGAACAAACTTTTGGGTTCGATCTTTTGTTTGTAAAGACTCGTTTAGTTGTTCCAACTCTTTTTCAAGTTGATTGATGGTTTTTACGTGTGCCGTTTTTTGCAGTTGAATTTCTTCTAAAGTCCCAGTTGTTATGACTTCTGAAACACTTTTTTGGTCAGAAGATCCACATTGAATAAAGCTTACAAGGCTAAGGAGTGCAATCAATTTTTTCATGGTATGTTTTATTGAGGATTGTTGTTTATGATGATGTCGAGCGCTGTTTTTTGTACTACAACCGCTTGCATGGATTGGATATAACTTTGTTGAATGCTGTAGAGTTGAATTTGGGCTTGACGCAGTTCAAAGCTACTGGCCAAACCTTCGAAAAACTTAGTTTTATTTTTCTTTTCAATACGTTCTGCAAGATTCAACTGATCCTTGGTATTGAAGTGTTTTTTAATGGCTAATCGGTAGTTGTTTTTAGCCTGCTCGTATTCATAGTAAACCTTACTTCGTGATTCATCAAAAGCAGTTTTTGCTTGTTCTAGTGTGATTTTAGCTTTTTGAGCACTTGCGGTTCGTCCAAAAGAACTGAAAATGGGAATTTTAACTCGTATCCCAAAGGCAGCAGAACCAAACCACTTTTGAGTTTTATCGGTAAAACCAAAGCTGTCGTTATTCCCCATATAAGCGCCATTCACAAAGGCTGTTAAACTTGGATGTCCTTTTGCTTTTTCTAGACGATAAAATAGTTCTTCGGTTGTGATTAGGTTTTCCGCAATGCGTAAATCAATGTTGTTTGCATAGCCTGGATCTTCTTCTTCCATGCTAAGATTTTTTAGAACCAAACCTTCGAGTTGATCGCTTAGCTCTAATGGACTATCTAGCGAGATGCCCAATAATAGTTTTACTACACTATGGGATAGTTCGGCCATATTCTTGGCGTAATCCAATTGGTTATTTAGTGAGGTAAGGGTAAGTTGCAATTGTTCTACACTTTCTTCTTCTTCAAAACCGGAGCGGAAAAGCTGGTGTACTTCTTCTACATTCTTAGAAAGTGTGTTGATGTTCTCCTCTAAAACCATAACATTTGCTTGAGCAGCAATTGCACCGAGGTATGCATCCACGATGATTCGATGAATCTCTAATTGTGTTTTTTCCTGTACGTTATTAGCAATGTCCAAAAAGTGTTTGATTCCCTGAACACCTACAACATAAGTTCCGTCGAACAAGAGTTGCTTTAATTCGATCATACCCATGGCGGTTTGTTTTGTTCCAAAAGTAATCTCAGAAAATTCTCCAGCAGGACCACCAAAAAACTCGGCAGGGATTAACGATACTGGTTGCTCAATATTATTCTGATAGTTGAGGTTAGCCGTTATCTGTGGAAATCCAATGGAAAGTGTTTCCCATTTTTGTTTTTGCGCTTTTTTGAGTTCCATATCAGCTCTTTGCATGCTGCGGTTGTGAACCATTCCCCACTCAATCGCTTCGTCTAGCGATACAGACGTAGGAACGTCTTGGGCCATTAGGCCGTTTATATTCCAGCTCAGAAACAGGAAGAAAAGTGTTTTTTTCATAATAATATTAGGTCGTTGATTTGAAGAGGGTTAATGATTTCATTCCCTTGGGCGTTACTATAGCTCTTAGGTGATAGTCTAAATAATTTTCGAAAAGATCTTCTATTTTGAATTGTTCAATGGGGAATATTTCAATATCACGAATACCACGCATTCCGTTTAAATATAAACGAGAAACAAATTCAACATCAATTTCGGTTCGGAACAAGCCCGAGTCAATTCCGTTTTGAAGACTGCTTTTAACCATTTCACCTAAATACTGATATTCTTTAGTTTTGAGGTCTTCGTAAATTTTAGGAAAATACTTTTGCAACTGATAATTTGGGGAAGTTTTTTCACTTCCTAAATACTTCATGGCTTCCATTTTTACGCAATGGAGTTCTTCTATTGGATTTGAAGTACCTTCTTTTATCTTAATAATATCGCGAGTAACCTTTTCAAAAATGGAATAAGCGACTTCTTTGACTAACTGATGTTTATTCTCAAAATGAATGTACAAGGTCTTCTTTGAGACCCCCAAAGAAACCGCAAGGTCATCCATGGTTACGCTTTTAAATCCTAATTGAAGAAAAAGCTTAGTAGCTTTTTCGATGATGGTACTTTTCATTTTTTCGAATTGATAAATTCCATGCAAAGATACATATGGAAACTATAAAAACCAAAAAAGTTTCCAAAGTATTTTGTTTCGCTCGAGAAAGCGATAAAAAAGGTTATTTTTGTAAAAAAAAAAGAACTGTGCTTACACAATACCAATCTGCTTTTCTAAGCTATATGAAGGAACAACTTCCTGAAAACACTCCTGCAAGTTTATATGAACCAGCTTCTTATATTATGCAATTAGGTGGAAAACGAATTCGTCCGATATTAGCTTTACTTGCTGCAGACGCAGTTGGAGGTTCTTTTAAAAGTGCGCTCCCTGCTGCTTTAGCAGTTGAAGTTTTTCATAATTTCAGTTTAGTGCACGATGATATTATGGACGATGCACCCTTGAGAAGGGGTCAGGCAACGGTCCACGAAAAATGGGATTCCAATACTGGAATTCTCTCAGGAGATGTAATGTTGATATGGGGCTATGAGTGTTTGAATGCTTATCCGGAAACCTTGTTTAAGGAGCTGACGTCTTTATTCAGTGCAACCGCCAGAAAGGTATGTGAAGGGCAACAATACGACATGGATTTTCCAAATCAAAAGCTAGTTTCTCAGCAAGAGTATATTCAAATGATTGCATACAAAACCGCTGTACTTTTGGGATGTTCACTACAAATGGGTGCCTTAGTTGGTGGAGCAACTAAAGAAACAAGTTTGTCTTTTTATAATTTTGGAATCGAATTGGGCCTAGCTTTTCAATTACAAGACGACTATTTAGATGCTTTTGGAGATCCTGAAACTTTTGGCAAGCAAGTTGGAGGTGATATCATCGAAAACAAAAAAACTATGCTTTTTCTTCTGGCTTTAGAGTCGAGTGATTCAGAAGACCGTTCTGTTTTGGAAGAACTCTTTACAACCAATCCAGCAGATCCAACTCAGAAAATTGCCGAAGTAAAAGAACTGTTCACTAAGTCTGGTGCCGTATTGCAGATTCAACAACAAATGAAAGCATATACTGAAAAGGCGTTGAATGAAGTAAATCAATTTCCTGTTAAAGAAGAAAAGAAAGAAATTTTCAGAACCTTTGCTTTGCAGTTAATGGAGCGAAAGTTGTAATTAAAAAATGCGTTTCCATAGGGCTTTAATGAAAAGTCCAACAGGAAAACTCAGCATGATTTTTAACTCTTCAACAAAGGAAGTTTGCTCGTCTAAGAATTTAAAAATACGTTCTGATTTGTTTTTTTTAAACATCAGCGAAAAGAGCATATGCCCTTTTTCATTGTGTTTGCTTAGCACATCAAGGAATAAAAGGTCGTAAAACCAAAATCGATTCCTTTGCTCCATTTTGTTTAAACCCTTGTTTGTCTTAAGAAAAGCAATTACTTCTGTTGTTTTGCGGATTGATTTTTGAAAGGTAAAACCCGTACTCGCCTTGGTCCATCCTCCGGCAGTACCAATGTGCATTATATTAGGAGTGTTGTTTTTCCAAAACGGATAGGCAGTCATCGGAATGCTCCCTTGTTCCCGATCTTCGATCGTAAATTGCCCAGCATTTTTTTGATTCAAGTAGTCTTTGATCGCAGTTTCATACGTCTCATTTTTCAAAAGATCGGCCGAGAATAAGGTATATTCTACAAGTGCTTCGTGTTTAGAAAAGGGAAGTACATACATGAAACGGGTATTGCCATTTTGAGGTAAGTCGAAGTCCATAAATTGTATGGTAGTCGGATCGAAAATGGGATGTTCTGTTTTTACAAACCAACCAATAAAGTGTTGTTGCAATACTGGAAATTTCTTTTTATGCTCTACATGTACAGTTGTTGGAATGCTAGAAAAAACTTTTTGTCCTTGGTATTGTTCCTTTTTTCCTGAAACGGTGACATTATTCTTTTGATCGTCGATGGAGATTACTTCCTCTTTTAGGGTTGTAATATTAGGTTTTAAAGCAAGTTCCGATTTGATTTTTTTGTAGAAATCAATACCTCGAATCATTTTATATTGAAAGGGATCGAGGGCTATTTCTTTTGAAAAACCCGAAGATTTGAATTCCGCAATATCCCATTGTTTATGAATGATTGAATCCCAAGCAGAACCTCTTTCTTCCCAAAAGCACCAGGTGCGATCGTTATTATTTTTAGATTCTTTTTCAAGAATCAGAATCGTTTTGGTTTCAAAATAAGTGTCATTACTTAGCGCTTGAGCGAGCATTAAACCCGAAGCACCTCCTCCACAAATAATATAGTCAAAATGGTTTTTGTTTTCCATAGATTCCCTAAAATTAAAGATTTGAATTGGAAATGAGGATAGCTGCTAACCGTATTTTGATTAAATTTGCAAAAGATTTTTGAAAGCCTTACAAAATGGAAACAATAATTGCTTTTTTTGAAGACACAGACCCTGTTTTAGGTGCGCTATATGCTACTATTTTTACTTGGGGATTAACAGCATTTGGAGCTTCATTTGTTTTCTTTTTCAAAAACATGAATCGAGCTGTTCTCGATGGAATGCTCGGTTTTACAGGAGGTGTAATGGTTGCTGCAAGTTTTTGGAGTCTTTTGGCCCCCGGAATAGCAATGAGCCCTGGAGAAGGTTTTGTGAAAGTGATGCCTGCTGCCATTGGATTTGGTTTAGGCGCCTTGTTCATTTTTGCTTTAGATAAAGTACTACCCCACATTCATATCAATTTTAAAGAAAGTGAAGGAATCAAAACCCCTTGGCACAGAACAACCTTATTGGTTCTTGCTATAACTTTACATAATATCCCCGAAGGTTTGGCCGTTGGGGTTCTTTTTGGCGGTGTAGCAGCTGGAATTCCAGAAGCTTCAATAGCAGGAGCAGTTGCTCTGGCTATTGGAATTGGAATTCAAAATTTCCCTGAAGGTATTGCAGTTTCGATGCCGTTGCGCCGCTTAGGTCTAAGTCGTTTCAAAAGTTTTTGGTATGGACAACTTTCAGCAGCGGTAGAGCCAGTAGCAGCCGTAATAGGCGCCGTTGCCGTTACTTTCTTTACTCCCTTACTTCCTTATGCATTGGCTTTTGCTGCAGGCGCAATGATTTTCGTAGTGGTAGAAGAGGTTATTCCGGAAACACAACAAGACAAATACACCGATATAGCAACCTTAGGTTTTATAGGAGGCTTTATCGTGATGATGTGTTTGGACGTGGCTTTAGGTTAAAACCTATTCTTCGGTTTGCGTTCCATTCCAGCCTTGAGCAGTCAATTCGATTTGCTGGCCCAATCCAGTAACCATATTATAACCCGAAGGTTCGTCAGTCATGTGCCCGATAACGCTTAGGTGTGGATGTCCTTTTACCTTTTCAAAATCACTTTGATCGATGGTAAATAGTAATTCGTAATCTTCTCCTCCATTAAGCGCAGCTGTGGTATTGTTGATGTTGAATTCTTCACAGGTTTTTCCGACCTCTGGATCGATCGGAATTTTATCTTCATAGATTTGACAGCCTAATTTAGATGCCTTAGAAAGATGAATTATTTCCGATGAAAGTCCGTCACTTACATCAATCATTGCCGTGGGTTTTACATCCAATTCTTTCAAAAGGGCTTTGATGTCTGTTCTGGCTTCTGGCTTTAATTGACGCTCTATACAGTAACTGTATTCCGACAAATCTGGTTGTGATTGCGGGTTAACTTGGAACACGGCTTTCTCGCGTTCCAATACTTGAAGTCCCATATAAGCTCCACCAAGATCTCCAGTCACAACGACAAGATTCCCTTCTTTAGCTCCACTTCTTAATGCTATTTCCTCTTTCGGTGCTTTTCCAATTGCAGTTACCGAAAGCATTAAACCTTTGGTTGAACTGGTAGTATCTCCTCCAACTAAATCAACTTTATAATTGTTGCACGCCAAATGGATGCCTGCATATAGTTCTTCTATTGCCTCTAAAGGGAATCGATTTGAAACAGCAATTGAAACTGTAATTTGCGTTGCGGTTCCGTTCATGGCATAGATGTCCGAAAGATTAACCATTACGGCTTTGTATCCTAAGTGTTTCAGAGGCATATAACTTAAATCAAAATGTACGCCCTCAATTAATAGGTCTGTTGAAACTATGGTTTCTTCGTCCCCGTGCTGAATAACGGCTGCGTCATCTCCGATCCCGATCTGAGTAGAAGGATCATGGATTGTAAAGTCTTTGGTTATTGTCTCAATAAGTGCAAACTCACCTAAAGTAGCAATAGGTGTTTTAGGAATATTTTTATCTTCTAGCATGCTGCAAAAATAAGAGGTTTCTTGAAATAAATCCCTAGGTTTTGGCAGGGTTCTTGGATAGTTTATCTTTAGACAAAATCATCATCGATGAAAATTATTTTTAAACTCCTTTTGGCTTCTTTTACAATCCTTACTAGTTGCACCTCCGATCCGATAGAGCCTGCCTCTGTTGTGACAGAAGAACCAACCCCAATCCCTGGTCCATTAGTAACGATTCCGCCAAGTGGACTAACTCCCTGTGCAAATGGACAAGCGGGAGTTTATCCTTGTTTAGGGTATGACTTACAAGCTCTGGTTTCTCTAGAAACTATGGGTGCTTCATCAGGAAACGATAGTTGGGGATGGACTGACACCCAAACCGGAAAGGAGTATGCGATTATGGGAGTGAACGACGGAACAGCTTTTGTAGATATCAGCACACCCGATCAACCCATTTATTTAGGGAAACTACCTACCGCATCAGATCCAAGTACTTGGAGGGATATAAAGGTGTACCAAGATTATGCTTTTGTTGTTAGTGAAGCAGCAGATCATGGTTTACAGGTTTTTGATTTAACACGCTTGCGAGATGTAACCAGAGTTCAGCGCTTTACTGCTGATGCTCGTTTAAACAGCTTTGGGAATGCCCACAATATTGCAATCAATGAAACCAGTGGTTTTGCCTATGTGATTGGGAGTAAGTTATTTGACGGCGGACCTGCTTTTATTGATATAAACGATCCTTTAAATCCAACATTAGTGGGTGGTTTTTCAGATGAATTGTACTCACATGATGCACATATAGTTACCTATGATGGACCAGATTTAGAGCATCAAGGCAAGGAAATTTATTTTGGAAGTAATAGTGATGGAGGAATGAATAATCAAGTTGTGATTGTCGATGTTACCGATAAAACTGCTCCAACATTAATTTCGAATATGACCTATAGAAATGGTGGATATACCCATCAGGGGTGGTTGGCAGAAGATCATCAATACTATTATCTTGGCGATGAACTTGATGAGACTCGATTTGGAAATCGTTCCAAGACCCTAGTCTTCGATTTGGAGGATTTGGATAATCCTGTTTTGCACTACAGCTATACGGGAGCTACCAATGCAATTGATCATAATGGATATACTAAAGGCAATTCCTTTTTCTTGGCAAATTATACAGCGGGTATTCGAGAAATAGACATACAAAATATAGCTACAGGTGTAATGGAAGAAGTCGGTTTTTTTGATACCTACCCATCAAATAATGGCGCAAACTTTAATGGCGTTTGGAGTGTTTACCCTTATTTTGAAAGTGGAGTAATTGTAATTAGTGATAGTAACTCCGGACTCTTTTTAGTTAAAGCAAGCGAATAAAACGATGCGTAATTTTTTCATTTTTATACTATTTTGTTTTTGTGGCTGCGAAAGCACAAGCTACCTTCCAGAAGGTTTCTCTTCTTTTGAAGGAAAGCTTTCTTGGGTAAAAACATTTGGAGGTTCAAACGAAGATATTGCTCATGCTGTCATTGAAACTGAAGACGGCGGTTTTGCTGTTTTTGGAAACACCAAAAGTGTTGATGGGGATGTCACAGATAAGACGATAGAAGAAAGTGATCTATGGCTTTTGAAGTTTAATGTAGAAGCCGAATTGGAGTGGACCAAAACCTATGGCGGTTCTGGAGACGATCGTGGTCATTCGTTGATTCAGATGAATGATGGTGGTTTTATGTTGTTGGGTTATAGCCAAAGCGAAGATGGACTTGGCAGCAACAACGAAGGACAACACGACAACTGGGTTTTACGAGTAGATGCACAAGGAGTTTTTATGTGGGAACGTAGTTTTGGATACGGCGGGCACGATCATGCATACAGCATTATAAAAACAGCAGATGGAGGCGCTTTATTCAATGGATTTTTAGACGTTACAGCTTCAAATGGAGCTGGTAATTCCGTTGCAGATCGATCGGGGAGTCTTCATGGAGTGGGAGAGTTTTGGTGTCATAAAATCAATTCAGAAGGTGTAGTTGAATGGCGAAATTATTATGGTGGAACGAGTAACGATCGTTCCTACGATGCGACAGAATTAGCAAATGGCAACTTTGTTTTAGTCGGTACTTCAGAAAGTGTAGACGTAGACATTACAGACCCACAAGGGAGTTATGACGTTTGGGTTGTAACGATTGATGCAACTGGAAATTTACTTTGGGAAAAATCGTTAGGCGGATCTGAAATCGATGGCGCCAATGCAGTTCTTCAAAACGCTGAAGGCAACATAGTAGTATTTGGAAATAGTTTCAGTTCCGATGGAGATAGAAGTTTCTCGAAAGGGAGTTCTGATTTTTGGATTACAACCCTAAGTCCCTCTGGAGCGCTTTTGTCCGAAGACTCTTTTGGTGGCTCTTCTTTTGATTTAGGTCGCGGTCTAGCATCTGGATCAGACGGTGTCTTATGGCTAGCAGGATATTCTAGAAGTAGCGATGGCGATGTGTCTTCGAATAAAGGAGATAATGATATGTTGGTCTTGCGCTTGTCACCTGGACATGTTGTATTGAACAGTCTTTCTTTAGGCGGTTCTGCGCTTGATCTTGCCCACGATGTTATTGAATTATCTTCAGGCAAAATTATCGTGATCGGCGAAACCGAAAGTACCGACGGACCCTTTCAAGAGAACCGTGGGAACAAGGATATAGTGATTGCCCAATTCCATTAGTTTTTTATATTTTATCATAGGGTATATCTATTCTAGTTTGTAGGGCATAATGCTTGAAATGTCCTATATTTGTTCTTTATTTAGAAAAATTATAAATAACTATGATTAAAGTCTCTGAAACTGCAAAACAAAAAGTATCTGTTTTAATGCAAGAAGAAGGTTTCGATCCCATAAACGACTACGTTCGTGTAGGCGTAAAAAGTGGTGGTTGCTCTGGGCTTTCTTATGATTTGAATTTTGATAAAAAACAGCGCGATGAAGATCGTCTTTTTGAAGACAATAACGTCAAAATTGTTGTGGACAAAAAAAGCCTTTTGTATTTACTGGGAACTACCCTCGAATACTCAGGCGGTTTAAATGGAAAAGGATTTGTATTCAATAATCCCAATGCAAATAGGACATGTGGATGTGGTGAGAGTTTTTCACTTTAAAAGAAAAATGCGATGGCATATACTGAAGAAGAATTAAAAAAAGAGTTAGAGACTAAAGAATACGAATACGGTTTTTATACAGACATCGATTCGGATACTTTTCCTATTGGATTAAACGAAGATATCGTTCGTGCAATTTCAAAACGAAAAGAAGAACCCGAATGGATGACCGATTGGCGTTTAGATGCCTACCGTTCTTGGATAGAAATGAAGGAGCCAGACTGGCATAATGTGCAGTATAAAAAACCTGATTTTCAAGCCATTTCGTATTACTCAGCTCCAAGTAAAAAAGATAAATACGAAAGCTTAGATGAGGTTGATCCGGAATTACTGGACACCTTTAAAAAACTAGGAATTTCTTTAGACGAACAAAAAGTCCTTGCAGGAGTAGCAGTAGATATTGTTGTTGACTCCGTTTCTGTGGCAACAACCTTTCGTGATACGCTAGCCAAAAAAGGGATCATCTTTTGTTCAATTTCTGAAGCAATTAAAGAATACCCGGATTTAGTCAGAAAATATATTGGTTCCGTTATCCCTGTAAAAGACAACTTTTATGCAGCACTCAATTCAGCAGTTTTTTCTGATGGATCGTTTTGTTACATTCCCAAAGGTGTTCGATGCCCAATGGAATTATCAACGTACTTTAGAATCAATCAAGCCGGGACTGGCCAATTCGAAAGAACGCTAGTAATAGCAGACGAATCGAGTTATGTAAGTTACCTTGAAGGGTGTACAGCACCATCACGAGATGAAAACCAACTGCATGCAGCCGTAGTAGAATTAGTTGCTATGGATGAGGCTGAAATTAAATATTCAACCGTTCAAAACTGGTATCCAGGAAACAAAGAAGGTAAAGGTGGTGTATTCAACTTTGTAACCAAAAGAGGAATTTGCCATAACAGCGCTAAAATTTCTTGGACACAAGTAGAAACAGGTTCTGCTGTTACTTGGAAATATCCTTCCTGTATTTTAAAAGGGGATAATTCTATTGGAGAGTTTTACTCCATTGCAGTTACCAATAACTTTCAGCAAGCCGATACGGGAACTAAAATGATCCACCTCGGAAAGAACACACGAAGTACGATCATCTCTAAAGGGATTTCTGCTGGACGCTCTCAAAACAGCTACCGTGGTTTAGTTCAAGTGCATCCGAACGCTACCAATGCTCGAAATTTTTCTCAATGTGATTCACTCCTTATGGGCGATCAGTGTGGGGCGCATACCTTTCCTTATATCGAAGTTAAAAACAATTCAGCTCAAATAGAACACGAAGCCACAACTAGTAAAATTGGTGAAGACCAAATTTTCTATTGTAACCAACGTGGAATTGATACAGAAAAAGCAATCGCACTTATTGTAAACGGATTTAGTAAAGAAGTTTTAAATAAACTTCCAATGGAGTTCGCCGTAGAGGCACAAAAATTATTAGAAATTTCCCTCGAAGGTTCGGTGGGATAAGATTACATAAATTATGTTAACAGTAAAAGATCTCCACGCAAGTGTAGAAGGAAAAGAAATTTTAAAAGGAATTAATCTTCAAGTAAACCCAGGAGAAGTTCATGCGATTATGGGTCCAAACGGATCAGGAAAAAGCACACTTGCTGCTGTAATTGCTGGAAACGAAGATTATGAAGTCAGTTCAGGCGAAATAACCCTCAACGGAGAAGAATTGTCTGAAGCCGATGCGGAAGAACGCGCACACAAAGGAATCTTCCTTTCTTTTCAATACCCAATAGAAATCCCAGGTGTTACGGTTACCAATTTCATCAAAACTGCGATCAACGCAAATAGAAAAGCACAAGGTCTAGAGGATATGCCTGCCAAAGACATGTTGAAGAACATTCGCGAAAAAGCAGCACTTCTAGAAATTGATTCTAAATTCTTATCACGTTCCCTAAACGAAGGTTTTTCGGGAGGAGAAAAGAAAAGAAATGAGATTTTTCAGATGGCAATGTTGGAGCCTAAATTGGCCATCTTAGATGAAACCGATTCTGGTTTGGATATCGATGCACTTAAGATCGTTGCTCATGGTGTTAACAAATTAAAAAGCAAAGACAATGCAGTGGTCGTGATCACACACTACCAACGCTTGTTAGATTATATCGTTCCCGATTTCGTTCACGTACTTTATAATGGTAAAATTGTAAAGTCAGGCACCAAAGAATTGGCGCACGAATTGGAAGCAAAAGGATATGATTGGATTAAACAACTAGTGGACTAACTATGGATTTAAAAGAAAAATTAATATCCTCTTTTATGGCATTCGAAGAACAGTTGGATCTGTCTTCTCCTATCCATGAAATCCGCACGAATAGTTTGAAGCAATTCGAAGCATTAGGTTTCCCTACCAAAAAAGATGAGGCTTGGAAGTATACTTCCTTAGCTAAGCTGTTGAAAAACGATTACTCAATTTTCCCTAAAAAAGAAACTACAACAGAGCTTAAAGATGTAAAAAAGTATTTTTTATATGACATTGACACCTACAAGGTCGTTTTTATTGATGGAATTTACAGCCCGTTTCTATCGGACACTACCCACGACGGGATCGACGTTTGCTTGCTTTCTGCAGCGCTTACTAAAGATAAGTATAAAGCAACTATTGAAACCTATTTCAACACCATAGCCAAAAAAGACGATAGCCTTACCGCATTGAATACTGCTTTCACTAAAGAAGGTGCTTATATCTACATCCCAAAATCGGTTGTTGCAGAAAAACCCATACAAATCCTTCACTTTTCTACCAGTGAACAAGGGCCCATGCTATTACAACCAAGAAACTTAATTGTAGCGGAAGAAAACGCACAAGTTCAGATCTTTGAGCGTCATCAGAGTTTAGTGCCGCATCAGGTATTGACGAACGCTGTGACCGAAATTTTTGCAGCTGAAAACGCAATAGTAGATTACTACAAAGTACAGAATGATTTAGATGAAGCTTCTCTTATTGACAATACCTATGTTGCTCAAAAAGGTAAAAGTCATGTAAGTGTGCACACATTCTCTTTTGGAGGACAACTGATACGAAACAACTTGAACTTTTATCAAAAAGGAGAGTATATCGATTCTACCATGAAAGGGATCACCATCATTGGTGATAGACAACATGTAGATCATTACACCCTAGTTGACCATGCGCAGCCTAACTGTGAAAGTCACCAAGATTATAAAGGTATTTATGCCGACAAATCGGTGGGTGTTTTTAATGGTAAAATCTATGTAAATCAGATTGCTCAAAAAACCAATGCCTTCCAAAAGAACAACAACATCTTGTTGGACAATACAGCAACCATCAATACCAAACCTCAGTTAGAGATTTTTGCTGATGATGTTAAATGTTCACATGGTTGTACTATTGGTCAGCTCGATGAAGATGCATTATTTTATTTACGCTCAAGAGGAATACCCAAAAGAGAAGCTAAAGGATTACTTACCTATGCTTTTGCAAACAATGTTTTGGAAAGCGTAAAAATCCCTGCATTGAAACTACGAATTAACAAGCTGATTGCCGATAAATTGGGCGTTAGCATAGGACACGACTTATAACGAATGTTTGACGTAAACAACATACGAAAAGATTTCCCAATACTGGAGCGAACCGTAAGTGGTCAGCCCCTGGTATATTTTGATAATGCAGCAACTTCACAAACACCAAATCAGGTGATCGATGTAATTGCTGACTATTATCGGAATTACAATTCCAATATCCACCGAGGAGTTCATACGCTGAGTCAAGAAGCTACGGACGCTTATGAAGGTGCAAGAAAAACGGTTCAAAACCATTTTAATGCAGCTCATCCTCACGAAATCATCATGACTTCTGGAACTACGCATAGCATCAATATCATTGCGTCGGGTTACACTCAAATCCTTCGAGAAGGAGATGAACTGATTCTTTCGGCTATGGAACATCACTCCAACATTGTGCCTTGGCAAATGTTGTGTGAACGTACTGGAGCTGTACTAAAAGTAATTCCCATGAACCAAACAGGTGTTTTGGAAATGGACGCTTACAAAGCTTTACTTTCAGAAAAAACCAAACTGGTTTTTGTAAACCATGTGTCCAATGCTTTAGGGACTGTAAACCCTATAGATGAAATCATTAAAGAAGCCCATGCCATTGGAGCAAAAGTACTCCTCGATGGCGCACAGGCTGCACCTCATATCAAGGCTGATGTACAGGCTTTAGATGTTGATTTTTATGTTACTTCTGCTCACAAATTATGTGGACCAACTGGCGTTGGAATGTTGTACGGAAAAGAATCTTTATTGAATATGCTTCCTCCTTATCAGGGTGGAGGAGAAATGATTGCTGAGGTGCGTTTCGAAAAAACAACCTATGCCGATTTACCCCATAAATTTGAAGCAGGAACTCCAAATATTGCTGGAGGAATTGCTTTCGGAGCTGCCCTTGATTATATGAATGGGATTGGTTTTGACACCATTGCTGCTTACGAACATGAATTGTTGGATTATGCAACAGAACAACTGAAAGCGATTGAAGGAGTTCGCATTTACGGAGAAGCACCTCAGAAAACTGCGGTAGTTTCGTTTAATGTAAATGAAATTCATCCATACGATATTGGTAGTATTCTAGATAAATTGGGAATAGCCGTACGTACAGGTCATCATTGTGCACAACCCATTATGGATTTTTATAAAATCCCAGGAACTGTTCGCGCATCGTTTTCTTTTTATAATACCAAAGAAGAAATTGACATGATGATTAAAGCACTTAAACGTGCAATTCAAATGTTGGAATAAATAGCATTACCTTAGCGAATTATGAGCATACAAGAGATACAAGAAGAGATTATAGAAGAGTTTGCGATGTTCGAAGACTGGATGCAGCGATACGAATACATGATCGATTTAGGGAAAACACTTCCTTTGATTGCAGCCGAATTCAAAACCGATGATAACATCATCAAAGGCTGTCAAAGTAAAGTTTGGGTTCACGCTGAACTCAAAGACAGTCAACTGGAATTTACAGCCGATAGTGATGCAATCATTACTAAAGGTATTATTGCTATTTTGATTCGGGTATTCTCGAATCAACACCCTAAAGATATCTTAGCTTCCGACACGAGTTTTATCGATCAAATCGGGCTTAAAGAACACTTATCACCGACACGAGCCAATGGTTTGGTTTCGATGATTAAACAAATTAAAATGTACGCCATAGCGTTCCAAACACAACTTAGTTAATTATGTCAGAAAACACCTTAGATACCCAAGAGTTAGGAGAAAAAGTGGTCAATGTACTCAAAACTATTTTCGATCCTGAGATACCCGTTGATATTTATGAACTGGGACTGATATACGACGTTTTTGTAAACGAAGATCGAGATGTTAAAATTTTAATGACCCTAACTACTCCAAATTGTCCAGTTGCAGAAACACTTCCAGTTGAGGTAGAAGAAAAAGTAAAGTCACTCAACGAAGTAAATGACGCTGAGGTTGAAATCACTTTTGACCCTCCGTGGACGCAAGATTTGATGAGCGAAGAAGCCAAATTGGAACTCGGATTCTTATAAAAAAATTATGGGAAATGAGATCGTTAATAAAGTAGCCCAGAGTGTTCTGATTACCTTTGATCTAGAAGACCTCTATGTGGACGGAGTTCGAACCCAAATTGACTTGAGTCAATGGTTGGAACAAGGCTTTATTTTACGAGAAAAAGAATTTAGAGCAGCAATTACCTCCCACGATTGGTCTATATACCAAGAACATTATGTTGCACTGTCTTGCTCAACAGATGCTATTTTACCTGCCTGGGCAAGCCTTTTGATCACTGCTCAACTCAACCGTGTTGCAAATCAAATTGTTTGGGGTTCCCCTCAAGATCTAGAACATCAATTATTTCTTCAAGCTATTGATCAATTGGATCTAACTACTTTCGAAGGTAAGCCCGTAATTGTAAAAGGTTGCTCTGAAAAAGAAATCCCTGAAAGTGCCTTTGTATACCTCATTCAAAAACTACAACCTGTAGTTAAAAGCCTTTTTTACGGAGAAGCTTGTTCCTCAGTTCCCCTTTATAAGAGGTAACTTATAGTACGTAACACATTCACTTTGTTTAAGATACATTTAGAAAACCTAAATTATATCTTATGCGCTACGTACTGCTATGTTTGTTTTTTGTTTTTGTGAGTTGTAAAAAAGACGTAAACCCTCCAGTTGTAGAAATACCACTCAGTTTTATTGGAAGCTGGGATTATAGTCAAAAAATTTATCGTTTTGCAGATACACCCTTTATACAAGTTAGTAATGGTTTAGAATGTAATGGAGAAACGAATTTTACGTTCCGAACCGACGAATTTGAGATCACTATTGCCGAAGGGGTTGCTTGCGAAGAAAAATTCTTTTATGTTTTAGCTTACGATTTAGTAAAACAAAATGACAGTACCCAAGTGCTAACATCGGATCGATTAATTAGAACTAATTACAATCCAACTGAGCGGCCAAATTTTAGTGACATCCCTCTAATTGATAATAAAGTTGAATTAGTTATACGCTCCGAAAATGAGTTCATTACCCATTTGAATTTACCCGACGAGCCTCTTTTTGAAGGTAGAACCTATGAGTCTTCCTATATTCGATATCAGCGAATTCAAAACTAAAGAAGCTTAAAGTTTTAGTATCTTGGTGCTAGAATAAAAGCATTTGAATACCCAAAAAAAAGTTTTGATAGTAACATATTACTGGCCACCTTCGGGAGGTTCAGGAGTTCAACGTTGGATGTATTTTGCCAAATATTTAAAGCAACTAGGCTGGGAACCGATTGTTGTTACTGTTGATGAGAAAAAAGCTTCCTATGCTGTTCTCGACACTTCTTTAACCCGAGAAGTTGAAAACATACGTGTACACAAAACCAATACACGCGAACCATTGCAATGGTATTCTTTATTGACTAGCGGCTCTAGAAACAAAGGAATTCCCCAAGGAGAAGTTAATCGTAGAACCGTCTTCAGAAAACTTGCCGCCTATATACGTGGAAACTTTTTTGTCCCCGACGCTCGAAAAGGTTGGGTGCCCTTTGCCCTTAAAGCTTCAAGGAAGATCATTATTGAAGAAAAAATATCCCATGTCATAACGACTGGCCCGCCACATTCTACACATTTGGTTGGACTACAACTTCAGCAAGAATTCGATTTGAACTGGCTTGTCGATTTTCGTGACCCTTGGTCCGATTTGTTTTATAATAAGGAATTTTATAGAAGCCAAAGAACCATCAAAAAAGATTTGTACTTGGAAACTCAAGTCCTTCAAACTGCGAGTGGTGTACTTACCACAATTGGAGGTAAACTACATGAAGACTTAAAGTTGAAAGCTCCGCTCCAAAATTTGTATGCCCTCCCTAATGGTTATGATGCAGAGCTTATGCAGTTGGTGCAAGTTCAACAACCCCAGGATGTGTTTCATGTGGTCTATACAGGTTTACTGACCCAAAACCAGCCGTATAACGCCGTTTTAAAAGTGTTGAATTCCATTTCCACTCCACGGCCTATTCGACTCTCTTTGGCGGGAACCATATCCGCAGCAATACGATCGGAAATCCAAACTGCATATCCCCAAATTGAATTGGTATATCACGGATACCTGTCTCATAAAGATGCTATCGGTTTAATGAAGCAGGCTCATCTTTTACTCAATTTCATTTTTCTGGGAGCACAAACTCAAATGATTTCAGGAAAATTGTTGGAGTACATCGCAACCGAAATCCCTATTCTTTCTATCGGAAATCTGGACTCTGAAGCCGGGCGATTTATAGCCCAAGGATCAGCTGCAACGATGTTAGATGAAAATGATACAAACGCTATTTTGGATTTCATTCAAATTGCAGTTACACAAAAAGACTCCATTCGAAATACGTTTCCACAACTAGAGGAGTGGAGTAGAGAGGCTTTGACTTTAAAGTTGATTTCTGTTTTTGAGGGAAAAACTTAGGTTTAAAAAAATGTATTGATATTGAATCTCATTTTTCATTTTTTCTCTAAGTAGGTTTATGAAGTGATTTGTAGTTTAATTAGATTGAAGGGTTAGTCCACGAGCAATTCGACCAATGTCTGCTAGTAAATCATTTTGAGGCGTTTCTACAATCCGACCAATTTCATTTCCATCTCTTTTAAAAATAAAAGTAGGAATACGATATATCTTCTTTCCTTTTTCTTCTCCATTAGGTCCTTTTTTGTAACGGTCAGCAATGTCATAGAGGGCTATAAAATGTAGCTTTTCTCGTTCTAAACCCAAGTGATCCCACGTCTTTACAAATCTTGGCACCCATATTTTACTATCCCAACACCAAGTGCCCATATAGATATCTATTTCAACATCATTGAGCTGGCTAGACCAAGAATAGGTTGTGTCATCTAGTTTGAATTCGTCATATTGTTTGTTATACCAAGACGCATAAAGCGAATCTTCCTCTAGTTCATTAATGTCAAAAGGGCCACATAAGTGCACCTCTCCGCGTTGGTTGATGTAGGTTGTTTCTTCCTGTGCAAAACAAAAAGTGACAGTGCACAAAAGCAGTAGGGTGTAGCATGATTTTTTCATTGGGATGAAGTTTAGGTTAATGGTAGTAGAACAGATTTGGAAGCTATTCTTTACTAAGATATAAAATTTGTAGTATTCCGTTATTTATAAAAGTTCATCTCTTCGAGATAGGTCCAGCTTTCTGGCGGGACTAGTGCTCGAACGCTTTGTCCTTTCTTTATTGCAGCACGGATGGCTGAGGACGATAATTCAATTTGCGGAGCGTCGACCAAATTGATTTTTGGATGCTGTTTAAATTGAGGCGGAATGGGTTGACCAGACTTCCTAGGATATACATAGAGTTCGTAACGTTCTAAAATCAATTCATGATTTTTCCACTTAGGGAAATTTACTAAATTATCTTCTCCCATAAGAAGCACAAAATGCTTGTTGGGATGTTTCTCTTCTAAAAGTGCTAGGGAATTGATGGTGTAATTTGGAGTAGTTAATCCAAATTCAATATCAGAATGCCGAAGTTTAGTAAAATCTTTTGTTGCCCTATAAACCAGTTCCAGTCGATGTCGATTCCCTAAGATAGAATCTTTTTTCTTCATGGGGTTTTGAGGAGTTACTACAAACCATACTTCATCGATGTCCGTTGTCTCTGTAAAGTGATTTGCTAAAATAAGATGCCCGATGTGGATGGGGTTAAATGTTCCGAAGTAGAGCCCAATTTTTTTCATGCTATAAATATAGGAATTAGATTGTAAAATCAAAGTCCCATAAAATCCTTTACCTGTTGAACTACCTGTTTTTTAGCTAATTCCAAATCATCGTTAATGATTATGGTGTCGAATTGAGACGCAAAACTCAGTTCTTCTTCTGCTCGTGCCAGCCGCATTTCAATTGCTTCTTCATCTTCTGTTCCTCTACCACGTAAACGCTTTTCTAAGGCTTCTTTGGAAGGCGGTTGAATGAATAGAGCAAGGGTTTGATCGGGGTATTGTTCTTTAATTCGAAGTCCTCCTTTGACATCAATGTCAAAAAGCACATGTTTGCCTAATGCCCAAAGACGTTCTAGTTCAGATTTTAGCGTTCCATAAAATACACCTGTATAAACTTCTTCAAATTCAACAAAAGCGTTGGCATCGATTTTTTGTTGAAAGTCAGAGAGGGAAAGGAAATGATAGTCAGTTCCATTGATTTCTGCTCCCCGAGATTCTCTTGAAGTTGCAGAAATAGAAAACCCAAGCGGAAGTTCTCGGGTTAAAAGATGTTGAACTAAGGTTGTTTTCCCACTTCCAGAAGGGGCAGAAAAAACAAATAATTTTCCTTCTTGCATCTAAAGTACGTTAAGCAATTGTTCTTTTATTTTTTCTAGTTCATCTTTCATTTGGACTACAATTTTTTGAAGTCCCGAGTGATTTGCTTTCGATCCAATGGTGTTGATTTCTCTGCCCATTTCTTGAGCGATAAAACCAAGTTTTTTACCGTTGGGTTGATCCTGTGCCATGATTTCATTGAAATAGGCTAAATGATTGGCAAGCCGAACTTTCTCTTCAGTAATATCGTATTTTTCTAAATAATAGATCAACTCCTGTTCCAAACGGTTTTGATCAATCTCTAGTGTCAGTTGATCCAATGCAGTCTTCAACTTGAGGGTGATCTTTTCTTTGCGTTCAGGATCGATAAGAATTGCATCGTCAAGCAAGTTTTTGATTACTTCAAGACGTATGACAAAATCTTTCCCTAAGGCAGCTCCTTCGTTTTCGCGATAGTCATTGACACGTTCTAGAGCAGACGAAAAAACAGTTAGTAAAGCTTCTTTTTCCTCTTCTTTTAAATCCTCTTTTTCAGTCTTGAGTGCATCGGGTAAACGAATCGCCATTTTGAGTAATTCGGTGGTTTCCCCTTGATGAATTCCTTGTAATTGTGCAATGTAGTCGTCAATAACCTCTTTGTTTATTTGGGTAGTATTGGCACCACTATTTCCTTCTATATAAACAGAAACATCGATTTTCCCTCGGGTTAATCCTTTGTTCAGTAAACCCCTTAGTTGTGGTTCTAGTTCTCTAAAGATATGTGGGACTCTGAAATTTAAGTCGATGTTTTTACTGTTCAGCGTTCGGATTTCAACAGTTAATTTTTTAGTTAAAACGAGTACTTCGCTTTTCCCAAAACCGGTCATTGATGTTATCATGCAGTTGTTATAGTTCTTTAATTTTTATATTTCTAAAGGAAACTTGATCACCGTGATCTTGCAATCCTATTTTTCCTGTTCTGAACGTTCCAAATTTAGGAGCATGTGTATAATTAGATGCTTCTGTATTTCCGAATTTAGAAGCCTTAACTAAAGCATCCCATTCTGAACCGTGTACTGCAAAAGTAACAATTTCTGTTCCATTCAATACTACACTTCCTTCGTTCTTGTTGTGATCAACCGTAAGTACTACCTGGTTCCACTGTCCTGCAGGATTGCAAACATCTGATGTTGGTTGCACCATGTCATACAGGGCACCAGCCTGATGAAATTTTGGATTGGCTTGTGCATCAGGATGACGTTCATTGTCTAGTACTTGAATTTCAGGACCTGTTAAATAGGGTTCTCCAAATTCTGGACTCTCTTGAACGGCCCAAAAGATTCCACTGTTTCCAACTTCAGACACATTCCATTCTATGGATAACACAAAACTGGTATATTCTTTATCGGTAACAATGTTTTTACCTCCATCGCCATAGGTTCTATTTTCTTTTGGTGTAAAAACCATCGCATCGTCAACCACGGACCATTGGTCACTCATCCCTTCTCCATTATATTGGTGCCACCCGTTCAAGGTTTCACCATCGAATAATGCAGTCCATCCTTGTGTTGCTTCCATGGCTTGTTCTTTTTGAGGTTCAGTTGTTTTCTTTTTATCTGGGTTTCCTTTACAGGAAAAGAGCCCAACAGAAATGCACAATACAGCAAGTAGATTTTTCATTTGATTTGATTTAAAGGTTGAGTATTTTTTTTAAAAATTCAGGATCGGTAGACCCACCAGCAAAGTCATCGAATACTTTATCAGTTGCTTCAATGATATGACTTTGAATGAATGGAGCTCCTTCTCTAGCGCCCTGTTCTGGGCTTTTGATACAGCATTCCCATTCCATTACGGCCCAAACATCGCAGCCGTATTCTGTTAGTTTTGTGAAGATTGATTTAAAATCAATTTGACCATCTCCAGGGGAGCGATAACGCCCAGCCCGATCAATCCAATCGCCATAGCCACCGAAAGCACCTTTTTTCCCATTGGGTTTGAATTCAGAATCTTTCACGTGAAAGGATTTTATGAATTCGTGGTAGTGATCGATATAGGTGATATAGTCGAGTTGTTGTAATACAAAGTGACTTGGATCATATAGTATATTCACTCTTTTATGGTTTCCTGTTGCTTTCAAAAAACGTTCAAAAGTAACCCCATCATGCAAATCTTCTCCCGGATGGATTTCATAACACAAATCCACTCCATTGTCTTCGTAAACATCTAAAATTGGTAACCAGCGTTTGGCTAGTTCTTCAAAGCCCATTTCGACCAATCCTTTTGGACGTTGTGGCCAAGGGTGCCAGGTATGCCAAAGGAGTGAGCCCGAAAATGTAGCCGAAACATTGAGTCCTAATCTACGACTAGCAATAGCTGCTTTTTTTACAGTTTCTATTGCCCATTCAGTTCTAGCTTTTGGGTTGTTTTTATATGCGTCGGGTGCAAAGTTATCGAACATCAAATCGTATGCCGAATGAACTGCAACTAACTGCCCTTGTAAGTGCGTAGAAAGTTCGGTGATTTCTAATCCATAGGAATTTACCTTTCCTTTGAGTTCATCGCAATAGGTCTGACTTTCTGCGGCTTTGTCCAAATCAATTAAAAATGTCTCCCAAGTTGGTATTTGAATTCCTTTATATCCTAAATCAGCAGCCCATTTACACATGCCATCAAGAGAATTGAAGGGTGCATTTTGATCTACAAATTGTGCTAAAAATATAGCAGGTCCTTTTACTGTTTTCATAAATCTATAATTTTATAAAGTAACCCATGTGTTACCATTGGCGTTCGAATCCAATACTTTTTCAATAAAAAGCATACCGCGAATTCCATCGTGTAGTGTTGGAAATGCCCCTTCATCACGCGGTTCATTGCGAAGCGCTTTAGCAACTCCGTTGTAAATGTTCCCCATTGAATCGAAAATTCCTTCGGGATGTCCGGGTGGAATCTTACTTCCATCTAATGAAAAATCGGAGAGGTAATCATGACCAGGTTTCAAAACCTGCATGGGTAAATCTTCCGTCAAATGAATCAGCGCGTTAGGGTTTTCTTGTTGCCATTTTAAACTTCCTTTGCTGCCATAAATTTGAACAGTAAAGTTGTTTTCCTCTGCAGTCGCAATTTGACTAGCTCGGATCACCCCTTTACAGTATTCAGACATGCGGATCAATACCGTACCGTCTACATCTAAGCTATTGTCCGCATAGAGTGTATTGAGGTCTGCTAACAATTGTTTTACTTCCATTCCTGTCACATACTCTAGCATATCAAAAGCGTGGGTTCCAATATCTCCTATACAGCAGCTCAAGCCTCCTTTTTCAGGATCTAAACGCCATACTTTGGCGCGTTCCTCGGGATGATGAATTACAGGATTGATCCATCCTTGATAGTATTGTAAGTCAACTTTTTGTATAGTTCCTAGTACGCCTCTACGAATCATATCCTTCATTTGGCGTACCATAGGATATCCAGTATAGGTATAGGTAACTGCAAACACGGCTTGTTTTTCTTTCTGAATTGCTTCCAATTCTAGAGCTTCAGCATAGGATGTTGTAAGTGGTTTTTCGCAAATTACATTAAACCCATTTTCAAGCAATTTTTTTGCCATGGGGAAGTGTAAGAAATTTGGAGTTAAAACTGAAATAACCTCCATTCGTTCTTCCGCCGGCAGCTTTAGTTCTTCTTCTATAAGAATATCAAAACTGGCATAAACCCGATTCAAGGGGATGCCAATGCGTTCGGCAAAACTATTATTGTCTTCTATATTTGGATTGAAGCAGCCGCCAACCAATTGGTAGCGATCAAACATATTGGATGCAATTCTGTGAACAACTCCAATGAGGGAATCTCCTCCTCCTCCTAAAATTCCTAAGCGTATTTTATTACTCAATTTTATTCTTTTTTAAGTTCAATTGTTTCATTTTTAAAAATCAGGATAAACAACACCATAACGCCCAATGCAAATGCAGCTGGAAGCATCCAGATTACTTCCCAATTATGTGTTCCATCGGCAAGCATGTTTTGATCTGATATTTTTCCGGCCACCCAAAAACCAATGAGCATTCCGACACCGTATGTTGCTAGAGTAATCAATCCCTGGGCAGCACTTTTTATTTTTTCACCAGCTTTAAAATCAGTATAAATCTGACCCGACACAAAGAAAAAGTCATAGCAAATACCATGCAATGCAATTCCAACAAGTAACATAAAGGCCTGTTCACCTGCGTTTCCATAGGCAAATAGCGTATATCGAACTGCCCAAGCTAGCATCCCAACCAATAAGGTTTTTTTGAATCCAAACTTCTTAAAGAAAAAAGGAAGTAAGAGCATGAATAGAACTTCACTTATTTGTCCTAAGGTCATTTTTCCAGTCGGATTCTCCATACCCAGTTCCACTAAAAATGGATTTGCTTGTTGGTAATAAAATGCCAACGGAATACAGATTAATATGGAAGTGATAAAGAACATAAGAAAGTTACGGTCTTTTAGGAGTTTAAGTGCATCTAGTCCAAGAATATCCGAAACACTGACAGCGCCATCCGATTGAGAAGGTGGTGTTTTGGGAAGGGTAAAACTGATTACACCGAGAATTAAAGAAGCAATAGCAACCATAGTGAACGTGTTACTTAATGCACCTTCATCTATCGATTTTGTTGAATCCCATTGGAAATAGCTGATCAATAAACCAGCGATGATCCAACCGATAGTTCCAAAAACTCGAATGATTGAAAATTCTTTAGCAGGATCTTTCATTTGGAAAAAAGAAACAGAATTCACTAATGCAAGGGTGGGCATATATGCCACCATATAAGCAAATACAAGAGGGTAGAAGGCATCAAAAGAAGTTGCTTGCGACATAAAGTACATCAAGACTGCTCCAATAAGATGCAATACACCTAATATTTTTTCAGCATTAAAATAACGATCGGCAATCAGCCCAATAAAGAAAGGAGCAATGATTGCTCCCCATGATTGTGTAGAAAAAGCCATTCCTGTTTCGGCACCAGAAGCGCCTAGATTATTTCCCAAAAAGGTACCTAAGGTTACAAACCAACCTCCCCAGATGAAAAACTGGAGAAACATCATTAGGGACAGTTGAAATTTAGTTTTCGTATTCATGTGTGGTTGGTTTAATTAGCTTAACTCTTGAGCAGCTTTAATTAATAAGTTTTTAGTAGCCAAAATACCTGCTTCTTCACCCAGTACTTTACCTTCATACTCTACTCCAATATATCCATCAAATCCAGCGTCTTTAACAATTTGAATCATGCGCTTGTAGTCGGTATGGGTTTCGTTTCCAGCGGCATCAAAGTCATGAGACTTAGCGCTCACTGCAAAAGCACGAGGCATTAGCTCTTCTACTCCTTGATAACGATCATATTCTTTTACACATGCAGAGTCCCATCGAGCTCCTCCAGCACGTTCCAAGCAGAAATTCCCAAAATCAGGAAGTGTTCCACAGTTGGGAAGATTAACATCGTTCAGAACCTGCATAAGCAAACCTGCGTCGGATGATAAATAACCGTGATTTTCTACAATGATGTTGATGTTGTATGCGGCTGCATAGGTTCCAAGAGCCAAGAGACTCTCTTTAGAATTTTCAGCCCATGCTTCTGGATCTGTAACACCAAAAAGATTGATTCGAATAGAATGACAGCCCATAGCTGCTGCTGTCTCTACCCATTTATGGTGATTTATTACCCCTTCTTTTCTTTCTACTGCCGATGAAACTGCTAAATCTCCTTCACGATCAATCATGATTAAAAGATTTTTCATGCCATGTGTTGCTGCCTTTTCATTACTCTTTTTAATGAAGTTTGCGTGAGCTGCTGCTGGATTGTCAGCTTTGGTAACATCTGTGTACAGTTGACTTACATATTCTAAACCTTCAAAACCAAGTTCGTATGACTTCGCTGCAAAAGCATAAGGATCCATACTTCCTCCACGAATTGCTTGGTTCAACGACCACTGAGCTAAAGATAGTTTGAAAAAAGGTTCCGTTATTAATCCGTTTGAGAGTGGGGCACGTGCCACTTGAAGGTTGTTGCATGCATATGCTCCTACTGTTGTGAGGCCAAGGCCAACAACTGCACTCTTCATTATAAAATTTCTTCTTTTCATAAGCCTAGTTTATTTGTCGTTTATTATACATTAGTCAGCATAGAGCTGAATTTTATTTTTGTTTAATATAGAGTTCATTTTGAATTATAAATAAACTCAAACCTAATCTACCACTATTCAGTTTCTTAACTGATTTTTTATTTACAGGATAGCATATTTTTAAAACGAAAACGTTTTAAATTACTTTTATGTTTAAATCTAGCTAAAAAGATGCGTAATTCACAATCTTTGTATCTATATTTATTGATTCTCAAAAATACTTTAATATGAACATAAATGACAATACAACCGAATTCGACGCCATTGTTGTTGGAACCGGAATAAGCGGAGGTTGGGCTGCTAAAGAATTAACCGAAAAAGGATTGAAAACACTTGTCCTTGAACGGGGTAGGATGGTCAAGCATATTGAAGACTACCCAACCATGAATAAAGATCCATGGGATTTTCCTCATGGAGATGTCGTGACTCAAGAAACCAAAGAAAGACAGCCAAAACAGAGTAGAACTGGTTATACAACTCGCGAATCTTCAAAGCACTTTTTTGTAGATGATATTGAACACCCTTATAATGAAGAGAAACAATTCGATTGGTGTCGTGGATATCACGTAGGTGGGAGATCACTAGTATGGGGACGTCAAAGTTACCGTCGTGGTGATATTGATTTTGAAGCGAATGCAAAAGAAGGTATTGCAGTTGACTGGCCAATCCGATATGAAGATATCGCACCTTGGTACAGCTATGTAGAACGCCATGTAGGGATTAGTGGTGAGAGTCTTTCCCTGCCTCAACTTCCAGACAGTGAATTTTTAAAACCTATGGAATTGACCTGTGTGGAAGACCATTTGAAAGGATCCATCGCAGATAAATATGACGACCGTCTTTTAACAATCGGACGTGTTGCTCACATTACAGAAGGAACAAAACCAGGCGCAGGACGTATTACCTGTCAGCATCGGAATCGATGTGCTAGAGGGTGTCCGTTTGGGGCTTACTTTAGTAGTAACTCTTCTACACTTCCAATGGCAGAAGAAACTGGAAATATGACCATGAAAACGAATGCAGTAGTGCATGAAGTGCTTTATGATCCTGAAACCAAGCGTGCAACGGGAGTTCGTGTTATTGATGCAATTACAAAAGAAACTACAGATTATAAAGCCAAAGTAATTTTCTTATGTGCCTCTGCGGTTGCAAGTACTTCGATTTTAATGCAATCTAAATCGGCTGCTTTTCCAAATGGAATGGGAAATGCTTCAGGAGAATTAGGACACAATTTAATGGATCATCATTTTCAAGTAGGTGCTCGTGCCGACGTTGAAGGATATGAAGATCAATATTACACAGGAAGAAGAGCCAACGGTGTTTTTATACCGCGTTTTAGAAACCTAGGTGGTGGTACCAATCAAAAAGACTTTTTGAGAGGCTACGGATACCAAGGTGGAGGTAGTCGAGGTTCTTGGACTGATAACGTAAAAGAAATGGCTTATGGACCTGAGTTTAAAGAAGCAATTCTTAACCCAGGTGGATGGACCATCGGTCTGAATGGTTTTGGAGAAGTTTTACCTTACCATGAAAACAAAATGACGCTTGACTATGACAAGCTAGATCAATGGGGTCTTCCTACCGTTACTTTCGACGCAACTCTTTTTGAAAACGAATTGAATATGCGAAAAGACATGAAGATTCAGGCAATGGAAATGTTAGATAACGCTGGATTCAAAAATGTTTCTGGATACGATAACGATTATCATTTAGGTTTAGGGATTCATGAAATGGGAACAGCTCGAATGGGACGTGATCCTAAGACTTCT
>Ga0209712_10000301_pt1 | contig 44743 bp, 43 predicted proteins | sample ArcOceMetagenome_FD_187443 | JGI IMG/M metagenome (GOLD analysis project Ga0209712, IMG submission 187443) | Marine eukaryotic phytoplankton communities from Arctic Ocean - Arctic Ocean - Greenland ARC118M Metagenome (SPAdes) (version 2) | ecosystem: Environmental > Aquatic > Marine > Oceanic...
TAATTAAAGCAGTTATGCCTGCCGCTCCTGTAGTTGAGGAAGCTCCGGTGGAAGAAGTCGCCGCTGTTGAAGAGGCACCTGCTGTTGAAGAGGCACCTGCTGTTGAAGAGGCACCTGCTGTTGAAGAAGTAGCTGTGGTTGAAGAAGTAGCTGTTGCTGAAGAAGTAGCTGTTGTTGAAGAAGCACCTGCTGTTGAAGAAGCACCTGCTGTTGAAGAAGTAGCTGTTGTTGAAGAAGCACCGGCTGTCGAAGAAGTAGCTGTTGTTGCAGAAGCACCGGCTGTCGAAGAAGCACCTGCTGCGGAAGAAGCACCTGCCGCTGAAGAAGCTAAGCCAAAAGCTAAAGCAAAAGCTGCACCTAAAGCAAAAGCTGCACCTAAAGCAAAAGCTGCGCCTAAAGCAAAGGCTGCACCTAAAGCAAAAGCTAAGCCTGCAGCGAAATCAGAGGACTAACCCATTCGGTTTTAACCCTGGTTTCAGAACAAGCCCTCTGAATTATGTTCAGAGGGCTTTTTTATTTGTTGACTCAGCCCAATGAGGTTGCAACACTCTGTGAAAGGTTTTACTTAAGAAAGACTATGATTAGAATTTTGGGGATAGATCCAGGCTCGAGACGTACCGGATATGGTGTGATAGACGTTGCTGGAAGTAAAGTTGCCTATATCTCTAGTGGTATTATCCGACTTCCGGAGAAGTCTCTTCCGGACAGGTTAAAAATAATATTCGACGGTGTTAGCGAAATCATTGAGCAGTATCATCCACAGCATATGGGTATTGAAGAGGTGTTTTTTGCCAAGGACCCCCGCGCAGCGTTAAAGTTAGGGCAAGCCAGGGGTGCAGCAATTGTGGCCGGTGTTAATGCCGGACTTCCGGTTGGGGAATATTCAGCCAGAAGTGTAAAACAGGCTGTTGTGGGAACTGGGGCCGCTGATAAGCACCAGGTTCAAGTCATGATCAAGCAACTCCTTAAATTATCTCAGTCTCCATCTGAAGACGCAGCTGATGCGCTTGCAGTAGCTATTTGTCATGCACATAGCATGCATACCAATGCAGCTTTGGGGAATGCGGTAAAAGGTTTTGCCCGTGGCAGACATAAATAAAAGTTCGGTATATCAATAAAAATTAGAGAGATTAACGGCATATGATTGGACAAATCACAGGAATTATCGTCAGTAAAATTGCACCTGATGTATTAGTTGATGTACAGGGTGTTGGTTACGAGGTGCTAGTTTCTCTGGGTACGTTTTTTGATCTACCTGACATTGGCCAGGGCGTTACTCTTCATACACATTTCGTTGTTCGAGAAGATGCCCAGTTATTGTTTGGGTTTTCCTCGCTGCAGGAACGAATCCTCTTTCGGACTCTCATTAAGGTGAACGGGGTAGGTCCAAAAATGGCTCTGGGTATACTGTCGGGTATGACTGCCGGCGAATTTGCCCATGCAATACGCAATAATGATGTTGCCACCTTAGTAAGGCTCCCTGGAGTAGGTAAGAAAACTGCGGAAAGACTCGTCATTGAAATGAGAGATCGAGTAGATGATATTGATACGACTGCCAATGAAAATACAGATGTCTCGATTAAGCGGCCTGATATTCAGCAAGAGGCTGAGAGCGCCTTAATAGCGCTTGGTTATAAACCCCAGGACGCTGCTAAAATGATTAGCCGGGTTGATAGTGATGAAATGGCCAGTGCCGAGCAATTGATTAGAGGAGCTCTTAAATCCATGGTGGCTAAATAAGCTACATAATGGACAAATACGACTGGCTTAACACTACTGCGTAGTGAAAAGTTCACATGAGCAATGTATGCTATAAGACAAATTCGAGACCTTATTTAATGATAGAACCTGATCGCTTAATTTCTCCTGATATTTCCGCCTCGGAAGAGCGCTATGATCGAGCGCTGCGTCCTGTAACCCTAGAGGAATACGTTGGTCAGCCGGTGGTCAAGCAACAGCTTGAGATCTTTATCGAAGCCGCACGGCGGCGTGGCGAACCGCTTGATCACACGCTTGTATTTGGCCCCCCTGGTCTCGGGAAAACTACCTTGGCACATATTATTGCCAATGAAATGCAGGTGGACCTCAAAACCACATCGGGCCCGGTATTGGAAAAAGCTGGAGATCTTGCCGCGCTGCTAACAAACTTAGAATCTGGTGATGTGCTCTTTATTGATGAAATTCATCGACTGAGTCCGGTTGTAGAGGAAATTCTCTATCCTGCTCTGGAAGACTACCAGTTAGATATTGTGATTGGCGAGGGGCCCGCTGCACGTTCCATCAAGTTGGATCTCCCGCCGTTTACGCTGGTGGGAGCTACTACACGCGCCGGATTGCTAACATCGCCCCTTCGAGACAGATTCGGTATCGTTCAGCGATTAGAATTCTACTCGGTTGAGGATCTTGCCAGTATCGTAAGGCGAGCGAGTAGTATTCTTAAGGTAGAAATCAACGATGATGGCGCTAAAGAAATTGCATGCCGAGCTCGTGGAACACCCCGAATAGCAAATCGACTGCTCAGGCGAGTCAGGGATTATGCCGAAGTTAAAGGTGATGGTTCAATTACTAAGCAGACAGCTGATGCAGCGCTTAATATGCTTAATATTGATCAGAGCGGCTTTGACCATTTAGATCGGCGCCTATTGTTAACCCTGATGGAAAAATTTGAGGGAGGCCCTGTCGGAGTTGACAGTTTAGCCGCTGCGTTGAGTGAGGAGCGTGGAACTATTGAAGACGTCCTTGAGCCGTATTTGATTCAGCAGGGCTATTTAATGAGGACCTCAAGAGGGCGAATGGCAACGCGAATGGCTTACGAGCACTTTGGCCTCAAAAGCCCAAAACGTGTCCAGCAACAGATGGATGTTGTGGATGACTGAATTTTGTATGCCTATGCGTGTCTATATTGAAGATACAGATGCGGGCGGCATTGTTTACTATGCTAATTACCTCAAATTTATGGAGCGAGCTCGAACCGAGTTAATGCGCAGTTTAGGTTATGGCAAGCCGGCACTTTTTGATGGATTACAGTTGGTCGTCCATGAGGTGCAGGTTAAATATCATAGCCCTGCGGTATTAGACGATGAAATTAGGGTGCTGGCAAAGTTAGAGTCGGTTCGAAAAGTGACTTTGTCGATGAGTCAAAATATTTTCAGGGGCGATACTCTTTTATGTGAAGGGCATGTCAAATTAGCCTGTTTAAATGCTGCTACGAAGAAACCGGCAGCAATGCCACAAGTAATGTATCAAAAATTAAATGGCCTTATGGCCCAATACCGGAGTTCAGGCCAGTGAATGAAGAAAACTTATCAATCCTTTCGCTAATTGTAAATGCTAGTTTACCGGTGCAAGCGGTTATGGGAATCTTATTCATTGCCTCCGTAATGTCCTGGATTATGATTGTTCAACGAGGGATTTTTCTGAGCCAAGCACAGAATAACTTTAAGGATTTCGAAGACACCTTTTGGTCTGGTGTGGATTTAGCGCAGTACTACCAAGAGTTGACTCAGAAGGCCAAGGATATTGGCATATCAGACGGTATTGAAAATGTATTTAGAGCCGGCTTTCGTGAATTTAATCGCTTGTCGCACTCGGATAAAGCCGATCCTGATGCCGTTATGGAAGGCACTGATAGGGCAATGCGAGTCGCATTGTCACGTGAAGATGAAAAGCTAGGCGTCAACTTACCCTTTCTTGCCAACGTCGCTTCGGTGAGCCCCTATATTGGCCTGCTGGGCACTGTATGGGGAATTATGGATACCGTCCGAGGTCTCGGAATGATGCAGCAGGCAACATTGGCTGCGGTAGCGCCGGGTATATCAGAGGCACTAATACCAACCGCAATGGGTCTCTTTGCGGCCATACCCGCTGTTATAGCCTACAACCGATATGCCGCAAAGGTTGAGGGTATTAATACCAGCTACGAGACTTTTTCAGATGAGTTCTCGAGTATTTTACATCGTCAGGTTTATTCGAAATAGATTGAATTTTGGAGTTTAGCGTTTGTGAAGCCAAGAAAACCGAAGCGTAAATTAGTAGCCGAAATCAATGTAGTGCCTTACATTGATGTTACCTTGGTACTGATGGTTATTTTTATGATAACCGCACCATTGCTAATGCAAGGTGTGAAGGTTGAGTTACCGTCGGCTAATTCCGCTCCGATGGACAGCACCGATCAAGAACCGTTCATAGTGTCGATAAAAGGCGACGGTACATACTGGATTGACGTCAAAGGAATAAATGAAACTCAGTCATTGAAAACGGTAAAAGAACGAGTTACCAAAATACTCAGGCAAAAGCCACAGACGCCGATTCTTGTTTGGGGTGATACTGCGGTGGATTATGGTTCCGTGGTAAATTTGATGAGTGAATTACAGCTTGCCGGCGCAACATCTGTTGGGTTGGTGACAGAACCCGCTAGCCAGTAGCATGACAAATTATCTCAGTTATGGTTTAGGGGCTATTGGCAGTATCTGCATACATGGCTTGGTGCTCAGCGTATTGCTCATTCCTGGGAATGGCGATACTCAAGCTATAGTCATACAGCCACAATATATTAATTCAAAACTTGTCGAGCTTGCACCCAAAAAGAAAGTAGTTGTGCCAAAGAGAACCAAAGAAGATACCGCAGAAAAGAAGCGTGAGCGACAGCGTCGATTAGATGCCTCCAAGGCAAAAGCAAAAGCCAAGACAAACGCTGATGCGCTAAAGAAAAAGAGGGCCGATCTGGATCGTAAGGAAAGAGAACGGCTGGCTTTAGAACAAGACAAGCTTGAGCGAGAGCGTTTAGAGGAGCTGCAGCGGCAGGAGCTTGCGGCAGAATTTGCACAGACTCTTGCTGAAGAGCAATCATTGATTAGCGCTCAAGAAGACGAAGTGGCGGCGAATAGTTACCGACAGCTGATTTCGCAGCGTCTTTCCGAGAATTGGAGTCGCCCTCCCAGTGCACGCCGAGGTATGGAGACACTGATTAGATTGCAATTGGTGCCAACCGGTCGTGTGGTGGGTGTGACTATATTAACATCAAGTGGTGATTCAGCATTCGATCGGTCGGTTGAGCAGGCCGCGTTTAAGGCAGCGCCATTTGTTGAGTTGCAACAAATGGCGCCGAGTCTATTTGAAAAGAAGTTTCGGCAAGTAGACGTTTCATTCAGCCCCCTAGACCTTAGGCTTTAAAGATTAATGGAGATCAGATGCCCCACAAAATAAAACCCTTGCGCCATTCTTCTCAAGCACTCTTGCTGTGCCTTGTGTTGATTATTCACCCGTTAAAAGCTTGGAGTGAGTTGGTTATTAGAGTGACCCAAGGTAATGATCAGCCTACTATGGTTGCGGTTCCACCCATGGTGATGTCCGGCAATCAATTAGTCGAGGATATCAGTGCCATTGTCGAATCGGACCTGCAGAGAAGTGGGCTGTTTAAGACTATCCCCAGAGAGAATATGCTGGCATTTCCCTCTCACCCTGAGGATGTCTATTTCAGGGATTGGCGATTACTTGGCAGCGAATATCTGATTGTGGGTTCCTTGTCTGCAGTGGAGGAGGGTGGGGTTGAGTTGAGTTTTAGTTTGCTAGATGTAAATGCTCAAAAAACCGTCTTTAAACACAGTGTTAAAGGGTCAAAAAACCAATTAAGAGACCTTGCGCATCTGGCCAGTGACAAGATCTATGAAGAAATAACCGGTATTCGTGGCGCCTTTAGCACTCGACTGGCTTATGTCACCGCCGATCAAAAAGATGGACGTTTAGTTTATCAACTGAATGTCGCAGATTCTGATGGTGCTAGAGAAAGAGTAATGCTTAAATCTGCTGAACCTATCATGTCTCCAGCGTGGTCTCCCAAAGGGGATGAATTAGCTTATGTGTCCTTTGAAACGGGTAGGCCAGCTATTTTTAGGCAGAGTTTAACGACAGCTGCTCGAAAACAACTAACCAATTTTCGCGGACTTAATGGCGCTCCATCATGGTCGCCAGATGGTAAGCAGTTAGCTTTAGTACTATCCAAAGATGGAAATCCTGAAATTTATATTTTGGACCTTGCGACAAATAAGTTTGCTCGAATGACTCGTCATTTTGCTATTGATACCGAGCCTACTTGGTCTCCGGATGGGAAAAGTCTGTTATTTACCTCAGATAGGGGAGGTACTCCACAAATTTATAAATTAACGGTTGCAACTAGGGCGGTGCAACGAATAACATTCAAGGGTAACTATAACGCTCGACCAAGTCTTGCGCCTGACGGTCGTACTCTAGTCATGGTTCATCGCGAATCGGGAGTGTTTCATATCGCAACACTAGATTTGGTTACTGGTCGGATGTTAGAGCTGACAGAGACTCGTTTGGATGAATCTCCGACAGTAGCTCCCAATGGGGCAATGTTAATTTATGCGACAAAGCAGGGCGATAAAGGAATTTTGTCTGCGGTGTCGCTAGATGCTGGCGTGAAGTATTTTTTACCGGCTAAATCCGGTGATGTCAGAGAGCCAGCTTGGTCGCCGTTCTTAAGGTAATGGCATTATTTTTGATATAACACTTAAATATATTTTTTAATAAGGAGCTGTAAATGAATATTTCTGCAACTAAAATGGGTCTTCCTGTTCTATGCCTGTCGGTGCTGCTTGCTGGCTGTAGTTCGTCTCCGGTTGATGAAAGCACATCTTCAATTGAAGATACCACTGTCCAAACGGCGACTCTAGAGATGGATGCTGAGAACACAGCAACAATGGTTGAAGAGGTTGCCGAGCCAACTAATTCTGCAGACACTGTGTTTTACTTCGCATTTGATAAAGCAGTACTAAGTGATGAGTCTCGGGCAGCTTTGGTCGAGAATGCTCAGTTTTTCATGAGCAATCCGCGGGCTTTGCGGTTAGAGGGACATGCTGATGAGCGTGGTACTCGCGAGTATAATATGGCGCTTGCTGAGCGTCGCGCTAATGCGGTTAAAGACTTCATGGTTTTACAAGGCGTCTCCGGCAATATGATCGAGGTTGTCAGCTACGGTGAAGAGCGAGCAGCTTCTTTTGGTAGCAGTGCTGCAGCTTGGAGTATGAATCGTAGAGTTGAGCTTAAGTAGAGTCCGAAGATTAGTACCTGGTGGCTGGAGTCGATCGACTCCAGCCGCTGATTTTTTAGATTTAAACTTGTTACACGTGAGCTGAAATGAAATTAGATCAAAGATTCTGGTTACTTTTTCTGTGTATTCCTGTGGGAGCAGTGGCACAAGAGTTAGTGCCCATTGTAGATGCTTCGCAAACCTCCTCGTCTGGTGCACAAGATGTTATTACTGAATTTATGCCGGCGGAATCTGCGAACTCTGTGGAGCTAGTGTCTAGTCGTTACGATATTATGCAAAATCTGCAAGAAGAGGTCAGAATGCTTAGGGGCTTGGTCGAAGAAATGACCTATGAACTGCAGCAAGTAAAACAACGTCAGCTCGACGATTATCTAGACCTTGACCGCCGTTTAGGGCTTGCCCAAGAAACAGGTATTTCTCTAGTATCTGATCCTAATCGTATTACAGACAATCTCGATACTAAAGTTGGTGATGAGAGTACCGTCATATCAGATTTGGACGCAACAACTGACGTTGAATTTACTACGGTTGCCGCAACTGTGCAGGCCGATTTAGTATTGGATGAGTCATCTGTCGAAGAAGATTATAAAGCGGCATCGAATAAACTATTAAAAGAGCGGGATATCGAAGGAGCCACCATTGCTCTAAAGACACACTTAGAGAGGTATCCTGCTAGTCCATTTGCAGCGAATGCTAACTATTGGTTGGGTGAAATCTATCTGTTGCAAGGTGATACAGAATTGGCGCGGCAAGCGTTCACAAGTATTGTTGAGCGTCATGCGAGCCACCCAAAGGCCATGGATTCAAGTTTTAAGCTAGGTAAGATATATTACCAGCTGGGTGAGCTAAAACGGGCAAAAAGCCTTCTTGAAGCCGCAGCACAAAGCTCTGGTGGCGTTGCCAGTAAAGCCCGCAATTTTTTAGATAAAAACTTCCAGTAAAAGGTTTTCCTCAAATGTCTGATAAGGCCGTTATTTTAGTTTCCGGTGGTTTAGATTCGTCTACGGTTTTGGCGATTGCCGCCAAGCAAGGTTACCAGTGTTATACGCTTAGCTTTGATTATGGTCAGCGCCATCGCTCAGAACTGGATGCAGCGATTCGAGTGTCGGAGTCAATGTCGGTTGTCGAACACAAAGTCATTAAGCTTGATTTGCAAGCCATCGGTGGCTCCGCTCTCACCGACACTACCATTGCAGTGCCAGAGAAAGAGACTGCGGGAATTCCCGTGACCTATGTGCCCGCTCGGAATACTGTCTTTTTGTCAATTGCTCTTGGTTGGGCTGAAGTGATTGGGGCCAACAAAATTTTCGTCGGCGTTAATGCGGTCGATTACTCCGGTTATCCAGATTGTAGGCCAGAATATATTGCCAGCTTTGAAACAATGGCTAATCTAGCCACACGAGCTGGTGTAGAGGGGAATCATTTATCAATTGAAGCGCCTCTCATTGACATGACTAAGGCGCAAATTATCCAGGCTGGGTTGGAGCTTGGGGTAGATTATGGGCAGACCGTTTCATGTTATCAGGCAAATTCTGATGGCCTGGCTTGTGGCAAATGTGACAGTTGTCGACTGCGTGCACAGGGGTTTTTTGAGGCAGGGGTAAATGACCCGACAAGATATCAAAATAACGCTTGAATTTTGTTAGCTGGTCAGTATGATACGCACCTCCTCTGAGGGCCGTTAGCTCAGTTGGTAGAGCAGTTGGCTTTTAACCAATTGGTCCCGCGTTCGAGTCGCGGACGGCCCACCATTTTTCTATTTCGTGAAGTGGTTCACGCACGATTCTTTATTTGAAGGTCTCGTGTTTTATATGTGAAACCTCCTATATTGCGGCAATTCAGTTAACTTCATAGTGGTTAGTCTATAAACTATTCGTAATGTAATTGAGTGACGTCTAAATGTTCAGTCTGTTTAAAAATCGTAACTTTTCATTATTCTGGTTTGGTGAAATGGCGTCTGTTATTGGCGACCATATCAGCCTAATAGCCTTTCCTTGGCTTGTTTTACAAATGACTAATAGTGCTATTTTAACGGGGCTTGTTTTTGCAGTCCAAGGGATCCCTCGTGCCATTTTGATGCTTGCCGGCGGTGCTCTAGTTGATCGAACCAGTCCTCGTTTGGTTATCCTCGCTACTAATGCGCTTAGAATGATCTTGGTAATGTCTCTTGCCTATATGATTTATAACGATGCGGTGCAGGTAACGACGGTATTTATCCTGGCTTTCGCCTTTGGTGTGGCGGATGCTTTTTTCTACCCTGCGAGTACCTCAATCATCCCAAGCCTTGTTTCTAGGGATGACCTTCAAGCCGGTAACGCGATTCTTCAGACCACTCTTCACTTGGGTATGACCCTTGGTCCCGTTATTGCCGCCTTTATCATCGCAGGTGAAGTGTCTTCTGTCAGTCATCACGATGTCAACGCTGACGCTATCAATAGTTATGAGGTGGATAGACAGGGTTTAGCGCGTGCTTTCTTTGTCGACGGACTAACCTTCGCCGTATCTTTTGTAACACTACTTTTCGTTAAGGTCCGGCCACTCGAAGCGGCTGCGTCCTCGGAGGACAAAGGTTCGCTGTATGAAGAAATTGGTGAAGCGGTAAAATGGGTCGCTTCAATTCCAGCGGTGCGCTTTGGTTTTATAGGAATGGCAGTGATACATTTCTTCTTTATGCCCATGGTGTTTGTTGGTATTCCGGTATGGGCGAAAGAGCGTTTCGTAGAAGGCGCCTATGTTTATGGATTGGTCACAGCCGCCTTTGGCGCCGGTGCCCTGATAGGCGCTGTTGCCAGCGGTTATATGAAAGGACCAAAGGACACTAACTTGATTCCTATGATGTTCATAGCCTATGTGTTTAGCGGCTCCACCTTGGCACTGATCATTTTTTATGACGCCTACTGGTGGGCAATGTTATTGTTTTTTGTATCTGGGATTTTTGAAGCGTATTTTTATGTGCACTTCACGACATGGTTACAAAAAATCACGCCTGAGTATTTATTGGGTAGGGTGATGAGTGTACTTATGCTGATGTCTATGGGGCTGTTACCTATTGCTGACGCGATTATGGGCTTCGTTATTGAATATAGTTTGGATATGGCAATGATCTCTAGCTCTGTCTTTCTGATGGTTTTCTGTGGATTGGTGGCGATTAATCCGAAATCTAGAGTGGTTACTAGTGATAAATAAGCCTACGAATAAGAATAGTTTCCAGAGCTGTATTTTGTTGCTTTGACGCTGATATATGTAATGCTACGATCGGATTAATTCAGATTTCCCATAGTCATTCGGCCAAAAAAAGGCCCGCCGAGGAAGCCCTTTTTTTTGGCCAAAATGTAGTGCTACTAGTCACTAATAGCCTTTCGAGCATCATCTATTCGTGTCAGTAAGGCGGATATATTTTCGCCTTTATACGCTAGTCGAGCTCGCTCTTCGATGTGATTTAACGCACGACGCAATTCTCTCGTTGCCTTAGTTTTAGCAGCGGGCTCGGTGCTCCCTTTGCTATTAATCCAAATGGGTGATGTGTGCCCGAACGGATAGCTGTCCATTAATGGCCAAGAGGTTTCGCCCCCATGGGCCCGCGCGGCGACCCAGCCACCTTCAGGAAGGTCAATTTGACCTGTAAAGGTTCGTGAATCTCCCGCATCAATGCTACCTCCAGACCAAACTATCTCCCCATTTACTACCAATTCGATATTATCAACAGCAATCGCAGAAGAAGCTTGTAACGAGAATGATTGCTTACCACCTAAAATCACATCCCCCGGCTTTATTTTTCCGTCGAGTTCAAGCAAAAGTACCGGCGCGTTTGTGACGAAGGTTCGACCTTGCTTAACGGCGTTAATATAAGAGGTCCATTGCAATTTATTTTGGCTTTGTTCGGCATAAACACGTGCCGTACCGATTGCTGGCGTCCGATGAAAGTCCACAAACATATCCGTTCCTGCCATCGCAATGACAGGGCGTCCAATATTTAGAAGCCGGTACCATAGCTCTGCAGTACCAAGTTCATCGCTCCAAGCACAAACCAGTTCAAGGCCAACATGGCTTGATAGAATACCATCGGGGATAAACTCTAATGGAATACTAGAGGCTTTTTTATGGTCAAAGGGATTTACGTTATAGGCAACGGGGTGGACGTAGGTGCCAATACTATCTTCAAAAGACTCTACAAATTCAAAGACACTAGCATTGGAGAGGTCGCCATTATTGAGCGTTGGATAGCCCGGACCCCAGAACCATGGAAAGTAAAATTCAGAGGGTCCAACCACACCAATATGGCCGTGAAAGTGGGATCTCACTTCTTGAGCAAACTTTATTATAGAACCACTTCGCGCTCGCAGCGTCTCTCCTAAGAACTCTCTGTCCATAAGGCGATTATGAAGATTGGCGGCTTGCGGTGTGGCAATATCTAAGTTTTCTCCGGCGATCAAAGGCTCTATGTCTTTTGTTACTTGGCGATAGGGGCCGTCATAGTTTAGATGTAGATGAAAGTCAGCAGATCGATAGCCTGCCTGTTTTGCATTCCACACCTCTTTGACCGGTATAACGATTTTACTGTCACCGACAACACTGACCATACTCTCCACTGGGAGCCCCATCATTCCATGCACAGCAGTAATATAAATATTGCCCTCGGGCACCTCTAGATCCACAGTGCCGTCGCTGTAGAAGTAATGCAGTCCATTTTGGGAGTCAAAGTAAGTAGCCGCATTGGGGTTTACAATAGGATGCCCATTTGGCCCCTTAACAGAGAGTCTAACTGGTGTGGTTTTATGATTTAAACGTGTGGTTATTATCAATTTAGCGGTTTTTTGGCCCCAATCCCAATGCTTAATCTGTACTTCTTTACTTGATCCGCCTAACGCTGAGACCTGCTTCATTTTAAATTGCTGGTGTGAGTCAGGTTCTGAATAATAGACTGAACTGCCGTCTGCACTCCATGCCGGGTCTTGTATATAGGTTCTTCCCGGAGTGAGATTGATAATAGGGTTTAACTTGGCTACATCAGCCAGCATCAGATTCAAGTCATCATTAACCGGCCAGGTATAGCTCACGACGTCTTTTGTAGGATGCATGTCAAAACTAAACTGACCGCCAATACTGTCAGTTTTTAGAATAGTCTCCTCGCCAGACTCAAGATTCAATGATCGAATCTGTCTTTCCGGCCAGTCCAGGTGACTGAAAAATAGCGTGTTGCCATCAGTAGACAGCCTGGGGTTGCGTGAATGACCATCCAGGTCGGTGATCATGGTCATCGCACCATCCTTGAGGTTATATCTCCATATGTTGAGTAAGCCGCTTTTCCCCGAGCTTAGGTAAATTGATTTGCCGTCAGGCGCGAATTCTGGATCCAGTTCAATCGTTGGTGTGTTTATCTCGACAGTCTTGTCAGTGCCCAGCTCTATGATGACAATCGATGAATCTGTGCTGTTATCGCGTACAAATGCCAAGTGTCTGCTATCCCCTGACCAGCGAGGTCGGCCGTCGATAGACTCTCCGTTGGTCACACGCGTCGCCATTTGGGTGCTTATGTCCATGACCCAAATCCACCCGTGGGAAGCAAAGGCAATAGACTCTCCATCGGGAGAGGGTGCTGGATATTTAGGCCCTGAGGACAATATAGGCAGCTCGTAGCTTTCAAGGTAGATATGGTGTCTTTGGCCATCGACCTTCGGGTACCGGTTTGTCCACTCGGCTTGAGCGGCAAATGAACAAATAAGTAGCAGTAAAAGTAATCGTTTGGCGTGAATCATTGGGTGACGTCCATATGAAAATAGAATGTCAAGATTAAACATCCCATTGGTTTTGTTCAAGCGTTAATGAGAGGTGTAAACCAGGTAAGGTTAGGGTAACTAGGCGTTAGCATTATGAATAACTTGAAATTTGGACCCACAGGTATGATCATCACACTTTATTCTAAAATCAAAGACTAGGGTTACACAATGAATATTCATCAGATATATACACAAAGCTTTTTGCGTAACTTTACCTATCTTATTGAGCTTGACGATCACTCTGCTATGGTCATTGACCCGTGGGAGGAGGGTATTGTTAACAGCCTATTGGTGGAAAAAAATCTTCGCTTAACAACCATTATTAATACCCATGAACACTGGGATCATACACAGGGTAACGAAGCACTTGTTGCAGAGCATGGCTGCGAAGTTTGGGCGCATGCAAATGGACAGGGTAAAATACCAGGACTAACGCGAGTGCTTTCTACCGGTGAGGTTATTGATCTTGAACCGGGCGCACAACTGCAAGTACTGAATACACCAGGACACACATTTGCGCATCTTTGTTTTGTGGTTTTAGATCAGGGCCAGCCTATAGCAGTATTTACCGGCGATACTCTATTTAATGCCGGTGTGGGCAACTGCACCAATGGCGGTGATGCGGAAGTAATGTATCAAACCATTGTTGATCAATTTCACACTCTTAATGACAATGTAACTGTCTACCCTGGGCATGAGTACCTAGAGAATAACTTGCGTTTTACCCTCAGTATGGAACCGGACAACGCGGATGCCCAGGCATGGTTGGTGCGAGCGGTGGCAGCAGATCCAACAGTACAGCCTCTGATGACCACCATTGGTGATGAACGAAAGCTAAATACTTTTTTCCGCTTAGATAACCCCATAATCCGCTCTGCGGTTGACTGCTCGGATCGTTCTGACAAAGAAGTTTTTGTTGCATTGCGATCTCGTCGCGACAACTGGTAGTTTGTGATTTAAAATGATCGCACAGAGGAGTCAGTTTTGGCTCCAATATAAATTGATAATAAGTTGGAATACAGCATGACTGTTCGTACCAGAATAGCCCCATCCCCAACAGGTGATCCGCACGTTGGTACTGCCTACGTCGCGCTTTTTAATATGGCATTCGCGCATAGTCAGGGCGGTGAGTTCTTATTGCGTATTGAAGACACCGATCAAGCGCGTTCCACGCCAGAATCAGAAAAAGCGATCTTAGATGCTCTTCACTGGCTTGGGCTAGACTGGGATGAAGGCCCAGATAACGGCGGACCCAAAGGTCCATATCGGCAAAGTGAGCGGTCAGACATATATCGGCAACACGCTGACGAGTTAATCGAGAAAGGACACGCATTCCGCTGCTTTTGTTCATCAGAGCGTTTAGATGCGTTGCGTCAGCAGCAAATGGAGAATAAACAAGCGCTTGGTTATGACGGTCATTGTATGCACCTAGATCAGGCAGAGGCGTCTTCCCGGGCCGCAAACGGCGAATCCCATGTCGTGCGCATGAAAGTGCCCAGAGAAGGGCAGTGCATCTTTAATGACATGTTGCGCGGTGAGATCAGCATAGATTGGGCGCAGATAGATCTGCAGGTTTTATTAAAAGCCGATGGTATGCCAACCTACCACCTGGCAAACGTAGTAGATGATCATCTCATGGAGATCAGTCACGTTATTCGTGGTGAGGAATGGATTAATTCAGCACCCAAGCATATTTTGCTATATCAGTATTTTGGGTGGGAGATGCCCGTTTTCTGTCATCTACCACTGTTGCGTAATGTGGACAAAAGTAAGCTATCGAAGCGCAAAAACCCCACCAGCATTTTATTTTACCAGCGCATGGGTTATTTACCTGAGGCCTTGCTCAATTACCTAGGGCGTATGGGTTGGTCCATGCCTGATGAGCGAGAAAAATTTACTCTATCTGAGATGCTTGAAGTGTTCGATATTCAGCGTGTGTCTTTAGGCGGCCCAGTGTTTGATGTGGAAAAACTAAGCTGGCTCAATGGCATGTGGATTCGTGAAGAGTTAACTGACGAGCAGCTTGCTGACAGGCTTCAAGAATGGGCGCTCAACCGCGACGTCTTGATGGCCTTCTTGCCCTTTGCCAAACAGCGCATGGAGACGCTTTCAGATATAGCCCCCCTCGGTAATTATCTAGTGTCAGGTATGCTGCCTATTACCGCGGAACAGTTAAAGTCGGCCGGTATCGATGAAGAACCCTTAATAGAAGTATTGCAGTACTCACTTTGGCGGCTAGAGGCAATACAGGATTGGCAACGCGATACTATTTTTGAGGCACTAAAAAGTGTCGCTGAGGCTATGAATATTAAGCTAAAGCCATTTCTAGCGCCGCTGTTTATCGCAATAGCTGGCAGTAGCGCCTCTATATCGGTTATGGACTCAATGAACTTGCTAGGTGCAGACATGTCCAGGGCGAGATTACGCCATGCTATTGATGTCCTGGGCGGCGTTGGTAAAAAGAAACTAAAGAAGATGGAAAAAGCCTATCAGAAATTGAGCTGAAAGTACTGTGCGTTCGGGGATTTATCCTTGACTTGATGTAGGCTCATCCCTATCATGCGCATTCCTTTTTGGGGCCTTAGCTCAGCTGGGAGAGCGCAACACTGGCAGTGTTGAGGTCAGCGGTTCGATCCCGCTAGGCTCCACCAAAAACTAATCCCTCGTACGTAAGTGCGGGGGATTTTTTTGGCCTGCATTTGATAGAGCTTAACTGAAGTTGCTTAGCTCAATGCAAGTGTCTTATTATCAGCTAATATATCGAATTCGGTCTGGATATCTTTGGCGTCAAGAGTAGTAAAAGCTTTAAGGTTGTCGAGTCATTAATGAGTAGAATTTTTACTATTATGTTTTTTATTAAACGCTTAAACGTTTGTAGTTTACTGCGCAAAAACAAAGACGTTTTGTTCTGGACAATATAAACCGTAGTTATTATCCTATTTTTTCAAATCCAACCACAAAATTAAAAGAAGGCTAATTTGATTAATCAATTTTCCAACGATAGCTGTTTGCTGCTCATTGACGTACAGAAGGGTGTTGATGTTTTGTCCCATTGGGGTGGTAAAACGGGTCGCAGAAATAACCCTGAGGCTGAAAATAATATGCTGGGATTATTGTCTGAGTGGCGACAACGTGGGTTACCAGTTGCCTGGACTTTGCATGATTCTCGCGAAGCAGCCTCCCCATTAAAGCTTTCCGAGCCCGGAGGTGAATTGAAACCAGGCTTTGAGATTGCAGCCAGTGATATAGTCATTGAGAAAGATGTTAATAGTGGTTTTGTTGGGACATCCTTAGAAATTCTGCTGCGCAGGGCGGGTATTCAAAGGTTGGTGGTGGTTGGATTTTTTACTAATTGTTGCGTTGAAACTACTATTAGAATGTCTGGGAATATGGGCTTTGACACCTACCTTGTACCAGATTGTTGTGCAACAACAAATCGCTTAGGCCCTGATGGTGCAGACTATGATCCGGAACTGGTCCATTCCATGGCGGTGGCCAACCTCCATCGCGAATTTTGCACTGCACTTGAAATGAATCAAACGCTGAGTCTTGTTGCAGGGGATTTAGTAGACGCCGATCGCTGTCAGGGTAACGAATGAAAGCCCCTCTGATGGACAGTAAAATTAGCAATTCATTGAATGTTTGAGCCACAATTATGCCAGTAAAGACTTATGGCGTATCCTCAATGGTCGCACCCTTGCAAAGGGTTGCTCTCCATGCTCCGGGAAATACGTTGCGAAACGCAGATGCTCATCAGTGGCATTATGGCGATAGTTTTGACCCAAAAGAGTTAGGTAAAGATTACCGAAAATTTGTCTCATATATTGAACGAGCAGGCGTAGAAGTCTTGTGGATGCCAGAAAATACTGAGTCCGCTGATGCAGTTTTTACCTATGATGCCTCTTTAATGACTCCTCGGGGTGCCATTTTGATGAATCCAGGTAAGATGCTTAGGAAAGGTGAGTCAGACTTACATCGACTATTTTACCAAGCTATGAATATTCCAGTTATCGGTCAAGTGACGGGTGATGCAACATGTGAAGCCGGTGACACGCTTTGGTTAGATGATAAGACCTTACTCATCGGGCGTGGATACAGAACCAATGAAGCTGGCATTATTCAGATGCGAAATATGCTCTGCGATCAAGGGATAAATGTTTTAGCCTTTGACTTACCGTGTTACCAGGGTGAGCAGGCGTGCCTGCATCTGATGTCATTGATTAGTCTGCTGGCGGAGGATTTAGCGTTGGTGCATAAGGTGCTATTGCCTGTTGCATTAGCACAGCTCTTGATTTCAAGGGGCATCGAATTGCTTGAGGCGCCAACGGATGAGTTCGAGGCCTCTGGCGGATTAAACCTAAATGTACTTACTCTCGCCCCGCGTCAAGTTGTGGCTATTGATGGATATGACCAAACGTTGTCGCTGATGCACAATGCTGGCTGTAAAATTGATATCTTTAGTGGTGATTCACTGTGCATACCCTGTGAAGGCGGACCAACCTGTATGACGAGACCGATTTTACGAGGCTCTAATAATTAAAAGCTAAAACATTAGGTCTTTAATAGCCGTTAAACCATAAGAGGATCGAGAGATCTCTGGGAACGCTGATGAGCACAACAACAAAAAAGATGGGGTTCTGGCAATGTTGGGGAATGTCAGTAGGCGTAATGATTGGCTCGGGTATCTTTTTACTCCCTACGGTACTGGCTCCCTACGGCTGGATCAGTTTGCTGGGTTGGCTGTTGACCTGTTCAGGAACGATTGTATTGTCACTGGTATTGGCGCGATTAGCCGGCACTACTGATCATGCAGGTGGTCCTTATGCCTATGTGAAGGAATCTTTCGGTGATCTCGCCGGTTTCTTAATAGGTTGGGGTTATTGGGTTGGTGTGGTGTTTGGCGTTACCGCTATTGCCGTGGGTTTCGCGGGTTACATGGGGTCGGTGTTTCCTATATTTGCAGCCAACAGCCTTACTCAAGCATTGGTTGCAGCCGCGGGTATTGGTGTGCTGACCTGGGTAAATGTTAAAGGAGTTTCCGAAGCGGCGACCGTTCAATTGGTGATGACCATTCTTAAAATCATTCCATTAATTGTGATTATAGGTTTGGGTATTATCTATGGTGATATTGACAACTTTCCCGCTTTCAATCCGCAAGGCCTTCCTGTCACTGAAGCATTAGCTAGTACCGCATTGTTAACCATGTGGGCCTTTATAGGGATAGAGGCCGCGGTTATTGCAACAGACGATGTAGAGAGCCCAAAGAAGACGATTCCTATTGCGGTAGTTTCTGCGGCCATTACTGTGTCATGCCTTTATGTGGGTGCGTCGATCGCTATCATGTTTTTGGTGCCTTCCGATGTATTGGCACTGTCAGAATCACCCTTTGTCGATGCGGCTTCGCACATGGGTACTGGAGGTGCGCTACTAATCGGTATAGGTGCGTTAATCTCTACCGCAGGCGCTCTTAACGGCAATATCTTTGTGATGGGTCAGATGGCTATGGCGGTAGCTGCAGATGGTTTAGCACCAGCGGTCATTGCAAAGAAAAATAGGGGCGGTGCTCCAGCTGGAGTACTTATTGTATCTAGTGTTTTTTCAACGGCTTTACTGGTGCTTAACTTTACTGAAGGATTAGTAGGCGCATTCTCTTTTTTAATCTCCATGTCGACCCTTTCAATTTTGGCACCCTATGGATTATCGGCTGTGGCAGAATTCAAACGCTCCTGGCTTAGCGCCAAGGGATGGGCTGGAGTTGCTCTCTTGTCAGTGATATATACGCTGATAGCAGCCGCAGGTTCTGGCTGGCATGTGTTCTTTTTGGGGCTTGGCTTGTTCTTGCTGGGTATCCCTCTGTACAAGCTCTTTCATCCTGATATTCAGAAACTCTAAGGACAATCGGTCGAATAAAAGTCCAAAATAGAGGCTTAGTTAGAACAGACTAGCAAGTTCAATGGTTTGTCTTTCTAGGCTGGCAATGCCAGCACCAATAAAAGCCTTAGGCTGCAGCCATGGCAGGCTCCAGCTTCTCTTGCCAATACTCTAGCAGCGCTCGGTTGTCGGTATCCCAAGGATGAAAGTCCTCCCTAAAAAAGTCATTATAGGCCCGTAGGTGCTGGCGTAAAAAGCCATCTTTGAAAAAAAGAAATGTCGATAGGCTCTTCAATGTGCGCCATTTCCACATCTGTTTATCATGACGCAAGATTTTAAATGTTACATTTAAGAAATCTTTAATCAGGGTCAACATTGTAATACGCATGATAGCTTTGCGCATTTTATAACTGCCCCCGGTTTGGTTGTACACATCATATGCAACGGATTTATGCTCTATTTCTTCGAGAGAATGCCACCGCCAAAGATCGCCTATAGGCCCGTCAATATTTTTCAATAATCGGCCCTCTAAAAATGACTCTCCAAAACTGGCGGTAAAGTGCTCAACAGCCACTGTGGATGCCAACATCATTCGTGGGGTAACACGCGGATTTGATTTACCTTCTTCAATCCTTTGTAAATAGACATCTTCCAGTTTTGTTAGGTCATAGCCACGCTGTTCACAAAGAACTTTGTTGTACTTGCGATGCTCACGGCTGTGTATACCTTCTTGTTTATAAAACCCCTTGACCTCTTTAAGCAGCTTCTCATCGGTGATGCGTTTTTCATAGGGACGGACAGAATCAATAAAATTCTTCTCACCTGAGGGGAAACTGATACTCATGGCGTTAAAGAGAGCAGTTAAAAAGGGGTCATTGTCTGCCCAGTCAGTAGCAAGTGATTTTTCTAACTCGAAACTCACGTTTCTAGCGTTAATGGAAATACCCTCGGGCGTTTGAGATGCTGATCTTAATGCGGTCATAAATATGTCCAATTAGTTTGATCTGATTTAATAATAACCAAGTTTATTGAAATTTGGGGGATATATTCATCCTTTAGTGGAGATATTTTCGTTCAATTGTTTTATGGTCTAGGACTCAAACCACATAATTCGAGCTCGCACCATGCCTGAACGTAAGCCACACGATTTACTCTTACAACAATTGTGTACAATTTTAGAAGAGGATGGTATTAGCTCAACTCAGCTATTTTCGTTACCCGAGTTGCAGGTGCTGGCGACCGAAGATCACAGGTCATTGGCTCCTACGCATATGCTAAATATATTGGAGGCAGCGATGGCTCTGTCCAATGATCCTGCTCTGATGATTCGTCTTGGTCAACGAGTAGATATAGCAAGCTTAGGTACCTTTGGCTTTGCGTTAATGAGTTGCGCTGACTTGCGGGAAGCGCTTAAGCTTTTTCTTCGCTACGGGGACATAGTAGGGCCGGGACCTTCATTTAAAGTGAGTGAACTAGGTACGGGTTTAGCGCTGCGTATACAGCTGAACTTTGGCAATCCTGTACAACAAAAGCTGATTACTGAATATACATTTTCCCAGATATTATCTATTGCTGAAACTCTCATCAATAACGTGGTTAATGAGGGTGAAATGCACTTGAACTATCCTGAGCCAGCGGGTGGAGAGAGGCTCCAGTCGTTAATTTCAGTGCCGATTAAGTTTGGCCAGACATTCAGTGAATTGATAATACCGAACAGTTTGATACGTTCACTAATTAGTACGGCTAATCCGGCTGGTCATGTTATTTTCCAAAATCAATGCGAGGAATTGCTGCGGGGATTAAACAGGGTGGAGAACTTCTCCGCTGCCATACGCCGTATTTTGATTCAAGCGGGCGGGCCATTCCCAACGATTAACCAGGTTGCTGAACGGCTGTATGTGAGTGAGAGCACGCTGCGGCGACGGTTGAGAAACGAATCAACAAACTTTCGCGCTATTTGTGATGAAGTTAGGAATGCACTGGCTTGTCAGTACCTATCGACCACTGGGCTGACCGTTGCCGAGATTGCCAATCTACTGAATTACACCGAGGCTGTGAGCTTCCGTCGTGCTTTTGCTCGCTGGAATCAAATCACGCCCAGTCAATATAGGTATGAGTCGAAGAGGCTGGATATTTCTCTATCAAATTAAGTGCTGTAATCCATAGCCTGTTATAGAATACGCCACTGTATTCTAAATTGGACTGGATCATGGGCAGAGCCTATCAAAATCGTAAAGACTCAATGGCAAAAACATCAGATGCCAAAGCGCGGGTATACAGTAAGTACGCTCGAGAAATTTACGTTGTTGCTAAATCAGGCGGCCTCGATCCTACAGGAAATCTAAGCCTTCGCAGTGTTATCGATCGGGCTAAAAAAGATCAAGTACCTACTCACGTTATTGATAAAGCGATTGAAAAAGCCAAGGGTGGCGCGGGGGAGAACTTTGAGTTGGCGCGCTATGAAGGCTATGGGCCAGGCAACTGCATGGTTATTATTGACTGTCTGACCGACAACGCGAGTCGCACGTTTAATGATGTGCGTTTATGCTTTACCAAAACTAAGACTAAGATAGGCACTCAGGGTTCGGTCACCCACATGTTTGATCATTTAATGATTTTGAAATTTTCTGGGCAAGATGAAGAAGAGGTTTTGGACATCTTGTTGACCGCCGATGTTGATGTTATTGATATAGAGAACGAAGACGAAATATTGACTGTTTTCGCTCCACACACCGAGTCATTTAAAGCCAAGCAAGCGTTGAGCGAAGCCTTTGGTGAGATTGATTATGATGTCGATGAAATTCAGTTTATTGCTCAAAACACTATGGTCTTAACGGGCGATGACATCGACGTTTTCGATACGTTTATAGACATGCTGGATGATCTCGATGATGTGCAGAATATTTATCATAATACTGAGTAAAGGAAGAAGGTCTTGACGAGGAAAAAGTGTTCGTCGTGATAAACTTTGTGGTTGATTCTGATGTGTTTGTCAGGGATAACTGAAAAATTACAATTTAAAATGAGGTGTTGATGTGAATGCTACTGTAGTCAAAATTATTGCGGTTATACCGGGGTTACCTTTGTTAATGAACGCCATTTTGTTCGTCGTTGATCCGGCAAAAGTAACTGCTGATCTAGGTATGCCGCTTCTGGATGGTCTCGGTCGCAGTACCCAGCTAGCTGACCTTGGCGCACTGTTTCTTTTTGGCGCCATACTTGTTTTTTATGGTGTTTTGAAATCAGAAGGTTTGTATCTTCGCATAGGATCCCTTTTGTTAGGGTTAATTGCGGTACTGAGAGTGGTTGCCTGGGGGGTTAATGGCGCAGAGCTAGCGACGATTTTGATTATCACAGAACTGGTATTGGTGATCTGGTTGCTCGTGGCGGCGGTATATCTCGACAAGTTAAAACAGGCAGATGGAGTAGAGTAGTGAAGTTAGTACGTTGGATTTTAGGAAGAATTATTTTGGTGCTCGATGCGCTGACATCCCCGAGGCCAGTGGTGCGCGAAGTAATCGCGCAAAAGGCCATTGACGAAGTGACCGCCAATATGTCGCTGTATCAATTCAAGACGTGCCCGTTTTGTGTGAAAGTTCGACGCGAGCTCAAGCGTCATTCGCTAAATATAGAAGTACGTGATGCTAAAGATAATGCCGAGATAAAAGCGGAATTAGTAAGTGAAGGTGGCCGTCATAAAGTCCCTTGTCTGCGCACTGAAAACGCCGATGGTAGTGTTGACTGGCTCTACGAATCCAACGATATTATTGATCATCTGCAAAACAAATTTAGCCTGAATTAAGAAGGCTAGGGTGCGAGCTGTTCCCACCGAATAGCGATGGCATAAGTTTAATAGTTCTCTGGGCGCTTGCCTTTAAATTTCGTAAAATACTCTTTTACGTAGGCAAGATCATTCTCGTTATCTCCTGATAGGTCTAAAAATGAATCTAGCACGATTCTGTTGCTTTCAAAGTCAAAAGCTGCCAAAAATACCTTGCCCTTTGTGGCCTGAGCTATTCTTAGAAATCCGGATTTAAGTTTGTCAGTTTTGGCGCGCGTTCCCTCGGGAGATATTGCCAGTAAAGAACCATTAAGTTTTGACATGTTTTCTATCGCAACTTCAGTCAGACCAATGCCAGGCTTACTTTTGTCGACAGGTATTCCACCCATATAGGTCAAAAATCTCCCTAGAACAGGTTGCCCAAATAAACTATGTTTTCCAAAGAAAGTGATTTTTGCATCTAGACCTAGTATTGCGGCAAAACCGAACACCCCATCCCAGTTAGACGTGTGTGGCCCTGCAATGATTATAATGTTTTGATTGCCGCTAACGGCAGGTACGGAACCTTCAACTTTCCAGCCAAAAGCGCGAAGAAACCATCTCCCTATCAGTTGGGCGAATTTAGGCCTGCAGGCCCTATATTTCTCTGGTATCTGGTTACTCGAGACTATTCTGTTCATTGTGTTAGTCATTTGCGTGTGGTTTAGACAGCAGATAGGCCGCATAAGCTCCCAAGATACCGCAGATGGAAAGAATCACGTAATAGATCTTGTAGCCCAGTCCATTGGGGTAATTTTCTATTAGAGGTGCACTAATGAGGGGTAGATAGACTTCAGGAAAATAGCCGATCATAGAAATGATGCCAATGGCTAACCCTTTAATTTTATTGGGCACATTACAGCCTCCTAACGTCGCCCAGTAGAGCCCTCGAACACCATAGGTTAGTAATCCTATAAGCAGCACAACAGTGATCATTAATAGGGGCGCAGCACTTGCAGGCACAAATGCCATGAGTGCTAGAGACAGAGAGGCCAGCACGAGTAGTATTGAAAGCACTTTTTCGGGATTAGCCCAGTCACCAATAAAGCCGGCAGCAATGCCCCCAATGGGTCGCATCCATAGTTTGGCAACGGTGATGTACCCAACCATCACTGCGGTGAGACTAAAATTTTGCTGCAAGTATGCTGAGAACGAATATGTCGCATAAAATAACTGATAACCACAGACGATACAGATAGCGCAGAGCCATATTTCTCGACGGCTGAGCACGGCCTTCAAATCATCTATGAAAACGCTCTTAGTTGATTCCTCACTAACCACCGCCGACTCTTCTAGATCATCAAGTAGCCAATAAACTAGGGGCGACACAAACAGTAGAACACCGACATATAGATAAATAACTTGCTGCAGAGCCAGCTTAGTTGATCCTGCATCTTGACTCAGAATGTAGGCAAATAGGGCTATTGCGAAGGTAGCTAAAAGAGCTTCAACTAATCCTCGGCCGCCATCAAGAATACCAAAAAACCGACCTTGCTGGTCTTTATCCGCGAGCATGGCGACCAATTTAATATGTGCAGACCAGAACGTTAGCCCTGTTGCCACACCCCAAGCGCCATAGATAATCAACAATGACGAATAAGAGGGCATAGTTGAAAACCATAGTCCCAGTAACGCGGTTGCCAGTAGTGACAGCGAGAGTAGTTTTCGTGAGGAGAAACGATCCGCTAGCCAGCCACTAGGGATGTAAGTGACCATGAAAATAACGCCCAGCATCGAGCTACAATAACGCAACTGGGTCTGGGTAATGCTAAAGGATTCTAAGATTGAAAGCTCAAAATTTTGACGAAGATAGAGTAGGGGGTAGATCGCGCCAGCAGCGACGACAATAAGTGCAAGCTGACTATAACTGCGAAAAGCAGCGGGACTAATTGACGGCAAGATAACCTCTGATTTGATAATGACTGGACAGTGTATAGGCGTTACCGCTGAACACCAAATGCCCTATTTCTATTTTGATTGTGAATAGTATCGTTAGGCTGTTCCTATAACGTCAAATGATTACTAGTTGTAATAAGATGCCCGCGCGGCTAGGATTCTCTCCTTAGTATTATGTGGGTTTATGTCCAAAAGGACATTACCTCTTAGTCTCTTTGTCACATTTACCAACGTTCTTGTAGTGTAGTGACGATCGGCATTACAAGAATAGTGGAAACGTAAAACGTAAAACGTAAAACGTAAATTGCTGGTGTCAAAAAAATAAATAAAGCGTGCTTGATATAATTCAAAATATGGGGTGATGAACAATGATTTCAGAACAGCAAAAGCCGGTAAACTCGGGATTTGGCGCAAAAAGTGAGCCTGCAGAAGTAATGGCAGGTATTAATCTGAGTGGCAAAATTGCTGTGGTGACGGGAGGCTATTCAGGAATCGGGCTTGAAACAGTACGTGCTCTAAATGCTTGTGGTGCTCGCGTTTTAGTGCCGGCTAGACGCGTTGAGGTGGCTCGAGAGGCTTTAAAGGGTATTGTCCATGACGGTGATGTCATTGCCCTTGATCTAGCCGATATTCAATCTGTTCGCGCCTGTGTAGCGAGTATTACCTCTATTGTGAATTCTATCGACATCTTGATCAATAATGCCGGTGTTATGGCATGCCCTGAAACCCGCGTTGGTAATGATTGGGAACTGCAGTTTGCCGCCAATCATCTCGGTCACTTTGCGCTTACTCTAGGATTTCTGCCGGCGCTAAAAGCGTCCGGAAATGCAAGAGTCGTGGTGCTGTCATCTACTGCTCACAAGTTATCGGCAATCCGCTGGGATGATGTTCACTTTGCCAATGATTATGATAAATGGCAGGCCTATGGGCAGTCCAAGACCGCAGATAGCCTATTTGCCGTAGCGCTTGACCAGCGTATGAAGGACAGTGGGATTAGAGCCTTTTCGGTCCATCCCGGGGGTATCATGACGCCATTACAGCGACATCTTGATCTTGAGGAAATGGTAGCACTTGGCTGGCTTGGCAAAGATGGCCAACCTTCAGAGATGGCCGCTGCTATGTTTAAAACTCCGTCGCAGGGTGCCACCACCACCTTATGGGCAGCAACGAGCCCTCAACTTGATAATATTGGCGGTGTTTACTGCGAGAACTGTGATGTTGCAGCGATGCAGCAAGAGGGGTCGGCTGCTCGATATATTGGTGTTGCTCCTTGGGCAGTGGATACAGAGCAAGCGGAGCGTCTATGGACTCTGAGCGAGAAAGCTGTAGTTTAGGGACGCAAGATAACTATATTGGAGTGACTGAAGTAACGATAGAGAGCTTAGCGATGTATGTCCGTGATAAATGTATTAATTTTTTCAGCAAGTACTGCGGTTGAGGACGGTGACATAAGATCGCCCGCTAAGGCATGGTAATCGGGGTCTTCGGTAGCGTTAAATTCAAAAAGCTCCTTTTTTTCAGAGCCTAGCCGCGCAAATGTCTCCAGTATGGGTGGCACACTGATTGTTTTGTCCTTAGACGAATAGATCATCAAGGTTGGTGTGTTAATTTTTTCAATATCAGAGTCATTGACGATCTTAACTAGGCCCATCATGGGTAGCATTGAAGATGTAGCATAGTCATTTGCCCAGTATTTTTCGTGCAAAGGATTTTTGGACTCCCAGTGACGTACTTTACCTATTAATGTCTCAGCAATTTGTTGGCCCCAAGGCCACAGAAGCATCCTCATATTACTGTCGGCATTGTAGAAGTTTGGAGACAGAAGAATCATCGCCTCTAGATCTGCATTGGTTGGTTGTAAAGCCAACCAAGTCGCTAATGTAGATCCTGTAGACGTGCCGATTAAAATAACTTTGTCACCGAGTCTACGTCCAATTTTTATAGCTTCATTGGCATCGTTAGCCCACCGGTTGACGCTACCATCAATCATACCCAGCCCACCACGCCCATGACCTGCTAAACGCGTATAAAACAGATTAGCATTTAGAGATTTAGCGACGGTATCCGCCAAGGGCGATAACTCTTGCCGGGTGGCAGAAAAGCCATGGAAAGAAACAATTGAAATGGCGGTTCTTTCTCCTGGTGTTCCGGCCCACATGATCGTTTTTTCGGTGCCTTCTGTAATGTCGTCGAAGCGTGATTCTGATTTTGATAAGTACAGATCTAAATTGTCTGTGAGCGTCAGGTCATCTAAGGAGATATTCATGTCGACTCGGGGGCCCAATAAGGCCACGGTAGCTATTAGAGCTATACCTATCGCTAAGACGTACTTTATTTTCATCGGTTAATCCTATTCTTCGATACTGTCTAGACCCATTACAGCTAGAGGTTGCACCATGGCTCCATAGCTCAATGCAGCTTGACTAGACGCATTACCATCGGCGCCACGTTTGGCAACCCCCTGAGTAATGGCTGCAAGACGAAAGCAGCTAAACGCCAAGTAAAAACTCCAGTTATCAATTTTATCTATACCCATACGCCGACAGTAGCTGGCAACATATTCCTTTTCAGTAGGAATACCCAATGCTTGCGCGTCGATACCACCGAGACCTGACATAACGTTTTTAATATCGCGAACAGGTAGGCGCAGGCCCATACATTGATAAGCTAGGTCAGCATAGGGGTGTCCTAGCGTAGAGAGTTCCCAGTCTAATACCGCAACAATTTGCTCATCATCTTTACTGTACATTAGGTTGTCTAAGCGGTAGTCGCCATGCACCAATGAGACTTTGCCATCGTCCTCAGGAATATTTTCGCCAAGCCAGTCTATTAGACGGTCCATTTCTGGAATGACCGTCATCTCCGAAGCTTTGTATTGGCTAGACCAGCGATTGAATTGTCGCTCGTAATAGTTTCCGGGGCGCCCGTAGTCGGATAAGCCTGCTTTTTCAATATCCACACTGTGAATGGCGGCGAGTACTCGATTCATTTCGTCATACATCTTGGCGCGTTGTTCATTACTGGCGGCACTATCAAGTTTTGAAGCCCAGTGAATGTTACCGTCACAAAATTCCATCACATAAAACATAGATCCTATGATATCTGGGTCTTCACATAGATGATGGGCCTCTGCCACCGGCACACCGGTATTGGCTAGCGCACTAATAACACGAAACTCTCGGTCAACGGCATGGGCTGACTTAAGTAGTTTGCCGGGAGGCTGACGCCGCAAAACATAGCTTCCTGAAGCCGCATCTATTCGAAACGTGGGGTTGGACTGCCCGCCGGGGAATTTTGTCGCTGTGAGCGGCCCCTTAAACCCTGACATATTTGCTTCAAGATATTTTTCTAGGGTAACTTCGTTTAGCGAACTGACTTCGGACATGTGAACCTCTATTAGGAATAAATGGAAATGCTTCGATCCACTTAATAAAAATTATTTAAGAGCCTAGTATATTGGCAGTTGTGCTGTCATTATATATTATTAGCGCCAGCGCCATCTAACTATGATAACAAAATCAGATCAAAGGGATCTAAAAAGTAGAGATTAATCTTATGCTCGATAAATACACTCTGTATGGAATTCCTCATTCGCTATATACCGGTCGCGCACGATCATATTTAATCAAGAATGGCATTCCTTTTCGAGAGCTGTCCTGCGGCCATGAAAGCTTTAAAACTGAGATTGTGCCAAAGGCCAAGTTGGCGACTATTCCTGCTCTCCTGACGCCCACTGGAGAGGTTATTCGTGATGGTGCGGCCATTATTGAGTATTTTGAGGTACGCAATGATCGTCCTTGCAGGCCTAAGTCTCCGCGACAACGGCTCGTCAGTGATTTGTTTGATGTAATCGGTGCTGAGGGGTTGCTAAGGCCTGCTATGCACTATCGCTGGAACTTTCCTAATGAAAACCTAGACTTTTTGAAATACCATTTTCTTAACGCTCAGCGATTGGGGCCTAATCGTCAAGAAAAGACTGATTATGTGATGGATAAAATGCGCTTTGCTGGTCGCATGTTTGGTGTGTCGGATACTAATCATGAATTTGTAGAAAGCCTGTATATGGACTTTTTGCGGGCTTTAGATAAGCATCTTGCCAGCGTGCCGTACTTACTCGGGTGGAAGCCATGTATCGGCGATTTCGGCCTGCTGGCCCCAATGTTCGCACACCTGGGCAGAGACCCTAAGCCCTTGGCCATTATGCAAAGAGAGGCTATTCATGTTTATCGATGGATAGAGCGCATGAACAGCCCACAGCAGGACGCAGCAGAATTTTTTGAGGCTGGTGAAGGCTACCTCAGCGATGACCTTATTCCAGAGACACTTATTGACGTGTTGCGTATTTTAGCCGAGGACTTTGTGCCAGAGACCCGCGCAGCGGCAAACGCTATTAATGGCTGGTTGGCTGATGCCAATCCGCCCAAGGGCAAGCGTGCAGCGCGTTACTTAGGGCAGAATGAGAGCAAGGCAGAATTTACAGCGCGTGGTGAACAGCTAGCTGCAGGCGCACAACCTTACCGCTTTTATTTGTTACAGCGAGTGCAAGATCACTTCGGGACTTTAAGCTCTGATGAGCAAGTCACCGTCAAAAGCCTACTTAAGCGCTGCGATCTTGATGAAGTGCTAGACATAACCCTAGAGAGAAGACTTGGTTGCGAGGGTAATCTCGAGATTTGGCTTTAGAGTCTATTAACGTCAGTTACTAGCCCGTTGGAATTGATGAAGTGCTTGGACCTCAGCCTCAAATACGTCTGCAGTCTCCGATATTCTAATGCTACCCAACCATGGTCATAGTTTTGCTCGTAAGCCCTATATGATGTGGAAACGCTGGGACTATTTTGTGCAGCACTTGTTGGCTGTGACACCACCAAAAGAGTTTGTCTTTAGTAAAGAATAAACCTCAGGTAATAATTGTTGAGGTGGCTGGGTAAAGGCTACTGATAAAAACAGTGATTAGTTTAGATTTCGTGATAAATGCTGATGAAAGTTAACAATAGCCTTTTCAAAATAGCCGAAGGTCAAATGGCTGTTGCCTTGAGCCGTCACCGTTTCTTGAATGGAGCAGGCGGCTTCCAAATCTTCATCCTGTCCTGACTCATTGACAAAGATAGCATCTCTTTCTGCGTCTTCGATTGAAATATCATTTTCAATAGCTAGCCTGGCCGTCATTAGATAGGTGACCATCTGTGTGCTATTTGGAGATAGAGGCTCCATGATCGTTAGGTTTGAGTGTTTTGATAGGGCTGAGATACTAGCGTTAGGAAAGACATGGTTAACAGTGGTTAGCATACCATCCGCTCTGCGATCATTTGAGGGTACATCTCTTAGTTTTTCAATTCGGCGAAAAGGAAATGTGACGCGGGCATTGGCACCATAGGTTTCTACCAAGTTTACATTATCTAAACCGTAGGGATAAAACGTCGTTTTATGCAAAGACTTAATATGGTAACCCTCTAAGAGTGTTTCAGTGATTAATTTCCAATTGGCTTTATTGGTCGTCTCTGATTCTTGGAACATCTCCTGTTCAGACGTAAAGTAATCAAGATTATTCTCCAGCATTTGCGCGTCAATTTGTCCCTCTTGCATGACATAGACAACACCACCTTTTTCTTGGGCAGACACTTGAACAAGACCATGTTCCTCAATATTTAGATCGGGAAATGCCTCCTTACCGCGTATGGCTTTGAGTTTCCCCTCAAGGTCATAGGTCCAAGCATGATAGGGGCAAACAAATGCCCGAGAGCAACCACTGCCACTGGCGACCTGCATGCCGCGATGGCGACATGCATTAATAAATGCCCGAACCACTCCATCTCGACCACGAGCCACTACCAGTGGGGTGCCGGCTGCTTTGCGAGCAATATAACTACCATTATCCGGTAGGGCGGCTGACGGACAAAAAGGTACTGGCCGTCGACGCAGCAAGGCTATTTCAGCATCAAATCGCTCTTGTGAATGATAATTCTCTACCGGTTCACGCCAGACGGTATCGCCAAGATCTGTAGTACCTTCATCGATGTGAGTAAAGATACGATCAATAGTCTGTTGTTCATCCAACAGCGAGACACTCGCAATAAGGTTATGAGAACTACCGGAAATAGACATTTTGGTCACTCTGAATAATTATTATTATGCGTTTAAAGATATAGGACCCTCAGATATTTTTCAACTTCTGACCCCGATATTTCCACATTAACATTACATTAACGCCATAAAAAAGACTCCCTTGGGAGCCTTTTTGGTACAAACAGTGTTGTTGATGAAGTTATTACAGTGTTAAACCACCATCAACCACAATGCATTCACCGGTTGTGTAGGTTGATGCATCTGATACTAAGTAAAGCACAGTGCCGGCCATTTCATCGGGCTCGGCATGCCGGTGCAGAGGAATATTTTTAATCGCATCATTTAATATTTTTTCGTTGGCAAACAGGGCGCCAGCAAATTTAGTCTTAGTCAGACCTGGAAGTAGGGCATTTACGCGTATTCCGTGGCGGCCGCACTCTTTGGCAAAAGCTTGAGTCATATTGACCACAGCGGCCTTAGATATTGAGTAAATCCCTTGCATGGGGCCGGGCTTCAAGGCATTGATTGACGCTGTATTCACAATGCTGCCACCGCCGTTGTCACGCATTAATTTTCCGCCTTCAACACACATAAAGAAGTATCCGCGAATATTGACATCGACAGTCTTGGTGTAGGCCCCAAGGTCTGTATCAAGAATGTCACCAAAGTATGGGTTGGTTGCGGCATTATTAATAAGGATGTCGAGTTTGCCATGAGCTTGCTTGATATGTGCAAAACAGCTGCTAATGTCGTCCATGTTGCCGACGTGACAGGCAAGGGCTTCAGCACTTCCTCCCGCGGCAATAATAGCGTCAGCAACGATCTGACAATCATCAATTTTGCGGCTAGATACAATCACATGAGCGCCTTGCTCACCAAATAGCTTTGCAATTGACTCACCAATGCCACGGCTTGCGCCAGTGACGAGTGCGATTTTACCGTGTAGATCAAATAGTTTTGTAGCCATTATTATTGTTACTCCATTTAGCGTTTATAGGCCTGTTAGGCGCTGGTTAATAATTGCATCAGCTTCTGCCATTATGTCATCGATAAGTTTCTTTACAGTAGGTTTGTCGTGAATGAGTCCGGCCACCATACCGCAGGACCAAGCGCCGGCATCCATATCGCCAGTTTTCATGATTTTCGGATAGACCCCTGCGACTTCCTCCACAATGTCTTCAAATTTTAAGTCAGCCCCTAATGCGGCTTCTTTTTCTAACAAGCGTTCCACAGCCGGATTGTTAAGTACTCGTTCGGTATTGCGAAGAGAGCGCATCACCAACCGGGTATCTAACTCAGAAGCGTTAATAATGGCTTGCTTAACATTTTCATGTACAGGGGCTTCTTCGGTGACGATAAATCGAGTACCCATATTCATTCCCTCAGCGCCCATAGCCAGAGATGCAACTAAGCTTCTGCCATCGGCCATTCCACCTGAAGAAACAAAAGGTATGGTTAGTTCGTCTGCTGCTCGCGGGAGAAGGATAAAGTTTGGTACGTCATCTTCGCCAGGATGACCACCACATTCAAAGCCATCCACTGACACTGCATCACAACCAATAGATTCAGCTTTTAACGCATGCCGGACTGAGGTGCACTTGTGAATCACCTTGATGCCGTTCTCTTTAAGGATAGGTAACCACTTGGCGGGGTTATTACCCGCAGTTTCAACAACCTTAACGCCGCCATCAATAATCGATTGAATCAAACCAGGGTAGTCTGGGGGAGTAAGTGAGGGTAAAAAGGTTAGATTTACGCCGAAGGGTTTGTCAGTCATTTCACGGCATCGAGCAATTTCGTTGGCGAGTTTTTCCGGTGTACCCTGCGTTAAGCCAGTGATTATCCCCAATCCGCCGGCATTTGATACCGCCGCGGCCAACTCGGCCAGTCCAACATGGTGCATTCCACCTTGGATGATCGGGTGCTCTATACCCAGCATTTCAGTAATTCTTGTTTTCATTTTTTATTCCTTTAAAGCCATTGATAAAGTTAACGAACCTAATTCTTATTTTTTGGTTTTCGAAAGTTTACAAGGTAGCTGACGGCTACGGCAAATAGAAATAGTGTTATTCCAATCATCAGTCGCAGTGATAATAGGCTGATTTTGGGTTTGACAGGAAACACATGAGTCTGTTCGATAGCCGCCCATTTATGGTCGGCGAGATCTGTAGATGACATTTCTACCATCATTTGCAGCATATCGCGAACACTACGATAGCGGACCATTGCCACCATATCCCATTCACTATGGGTTGTTTCGTTAATAAATCCACCACTGACTGATGATACAAAGATAGGTAGGCTACCGCGCTTGAGGAGCAGCGGAATAACACCGTCTCCATAGCGTGCATCGGCAAGCATGGGGTCAGTCTCGCCTGCCCAGGGAGAATCTTTGGGATACAGCGAAGTCTCTCTAAAGCGTATTAGATTGACCATGATAAATTCATTACCATCATCTTTTTCAGCTAATCTGCGCATGTAATTTACAGCTTTGTCGGTATCTTTACCGCGTACGTCTGCGTTGCTTACCATCGAATTTATATAGGACTCAAGCTCTGCATGCTTTACTGGGTCACCTGAGCCACCGTACCAACTTAGTCCGAGCAGGTAGACAAGTAAAAGCACGGCGTAAAAGATCTTCATATTTATGATTCCTCGGTAACTTGACCGACATAGGTTACGCCGATCCGAGTCGCGTGTGCGGCCATGGCGGACCTGAAACCATTCCTAATGTGGCAGTAGGTATAGCGATCCTTTTGCGCCAGCTGCAGTGCAAGCTCGAGTGCCGCATTCTGCAATTCATTAACCGGATGAATGCTTTTAACTAGGTCGTGCTCAAGACACTCTATGCCTGTGTATGCTACACCAGTGAGTACCATGTCTTTGTATGCTTTGTGATTCGGCAGTAATTTAACGGTGTCTCGAGTTACTGGCCCGAATGGAATTTTGATGTTCACCTCAGGAAAACAAAATCGGCCACGATCGTTACGCATTACTCGGTAATCTACGGCGGCGGCAATAATAGCCCCGCCTGCATAGGCATTGCCGTTAATGCAGGCCACTGTGGGTGCATTTAATAACGCGATGCGGCAAAGCACGGTATTGAAAAGATCTACGAATTGTTCCTTGCCAGCCGTATTTTGGGCGTTTAGCCAAACCAAGTTTATACCCGTAGAAAAGGTTTTTTCGTGCTCACAAGTAATCAATAGTGCTGTGTTACCTTGATAGCTTTCTACTTCGTCCAATGCCGCTAAATAATCGTTCATAACCTCTGTGGTCAATGTGTTTTCATTACCATTCTCGGTATTTGTCAGGGTTAATACGTGAATTCCTTGTCGAACATCAAGTTCCATATTTGCCATAATATTTACCATAGAGGTTATCTTATTGAGGAAGGTAGCAGCCTGATTATGACATTGACCATGCCAGAATGTAAATATACTATACAGGCGGCGCCAGTTTGGATGCTTGTGGCGTCGGTATACCAAAAGTAAGTCTGTCCCAAAAAGGGTAGGCAATTTTGAGAAGGTTTTTGACCTTTGAGGGCCGCAAATGATTTCAGCAAATATGCCATACACAAAGAGCTTTAAAACGATTAATGGCAAAAGTATCGCCTTTGTCGATGTGGGAGAAGGTGACCCCATTGTTTTGTTACACGGTAACCCTACGTCCTCTTATCTTTGGAGAAATGTTATTCCTCACCTCCAAGGGATGGGGCGAGTCATTGCGCCTGATTTGATTGGGCAGGGAGACTCCGACAAGCTGCCGGCGAGTGATGGCTCTGATCGGTATTCGTTTCAGGTAGCCTATGATTATTTAGCCGGATTGCTTGATGAATTGGGCGCTAACCAAAATGTAACCTTGGTGATTCATGACTGGGGGAGTGCGCTTGGCTTTTATTGGGCGCAGCAACACAGCGCTGCAGTAAAAGGCATTGCTTATATGGAAGGCATTGTGTGTCCGGTAGGTTGGGAGGATTGGCCCGAATCTGCACGGGGTATTTTCAAAGGGTTTCGATCTGACAAAGGCGAAGATTTGATCTTAGAGCGCAATATGTTTGTAGAAGCCGTGTTGCCAAGCTCAGTGATACGCAAGTTAGGTGTAGAAGAAATGGACCATTATCGACGGGCATTCTCTACCCCAGATGATCGGCAGCCTACTCTAAACTGGCCTCGGCAGATTCCAATTAATAATGAGCCCGAACACATGGTTAAACTGGTTGATAGCTACGGACAATGGATGTTAGAAAATACATTATTGCCAAAGCTATTTATTAATGCGACGCCAGGTTCTATTTTAACCGGGAAGGCACGAGAGTTCTGCCGTACCTGGCCTAATCAACGCGAAGTGACCGTTGTCGGAACGCATTTTATTCAGGAGGACTCACCTGATGAAATCGGCAGCGCGGTTGCTGAATGGTTAAATAGTCTTTAGAGAACAACAAAGCAAACTTAATGAGGATTTGACGAATGAATGATGTGCCGGTATATATGATTGTTAACTTAGCAGTAACTGACGCAAGCGAATACCGTCAATATGAAAAAGGGTTCTTTCCCATTTTAAAGCGTTTTGGTGGCAAGTTTCTTACCTTTGATGATAACCCAGTAGCTCTTGAAGGCTTAGCTCCTCGCTCAGGCCGAATGATTATATTTAGCTTTCCTTCTGAAAAAGCCGCTAATGAATGGTGGGCAGATGAAGAGTATCAAAAATTAAGTGAGCATAGGCGTGCTGGCACCAAAATGGAATTTTTGACTATGGTGCGTGGATTGCCGCCGAGGGCTTAAGCACCTGGCATGCTCTTTGTTGGAGCAATGTTTCACAACTCATAAACAAGGGTAATGATAAATGGCTACTTGGATGATCGTTTGGGGCGTTGCAATTCTTGTCTATGGTTTATTTTGGGTCTGGTACGTTGGCTTCGGGAGAAAGGTTTCAGAGGATGAACTCAAGCGTTATATGGTCTTTATTGAGCAGTCCGGGCTCAGCGAAGAGTCCTTAGCGAGTTACCGAAATTTCTTTACCAATGATGATGGTAAAGAGTTCTTTATGGCTAATCTATTGCACTTAAAAAGCCCAAAGCGCGAATCACGGCAACTATTGGCTAAGTACAGTTCAGTGTTTGTTGGTAAGTTAATGAAAAAGGCCGGACACCCTTACTTCTTTGGGTTAGCGCAGGCAAGAAATCTTGAAAACCTTAATTGTGAAGTTGTGGACGGGTGGACAACAGTTGTGCTGATGCGCTACCGAAGCCGCAGAGATCTTGGAGAGATGCTGGTGAATACTGTTGGGACAGAACATCACGGGTTCAAGCTAGCCGCTCTAGAAAAAACCTTTGCTTTCCCCGCGACGGGGAATCTTAATATAGGCAGTGTTCGGTTAATGATCGGTCTAGTGGTGGCGCTAATAGGTTGTGTTGCTTACATTTTACTTTCTTAATACTCAATTTACGGTGCTTACTGGGATAGGGCGACTAATCAGTCAATAAATAAACTGATTAGTAAGAGTGTTTTGGGTAGTATTGTTAGAAGGCTAGGGTATTACCATTTTAATAATAACGAGAAAACTTCCATTATGACGTCACAGAATTCCTTGTTCCAACCTTTTTATTTGGGCAGTTTGAGTCTAGAAAACAGAATTGTTATGGCGCCAATGACGCGCAATTTTTCACCGAACGATAATATTCCAGGGGACAATGTAGTCGACTATTATCGCCGTCGCGCAGAGGGAGGTGTTGGATTAATCATTACTGAGGGGACTTGTGTCGGCCATATAGGCGCGAGTGGCTATCCGGGCGTACCTTATTTTCATGGCGAAGCGCGCTTAGCGGGCTGGAAGAAAGTGGTCGAGGCAGTACATGCCGCTGGCGGTAAAATAGCGCCTCAATTATGGCATGTCGGTGCCGTTCGTAAGTCAGGCACTATGCCTGAAGGTGATGTGCCGGGTTTTGGTCCTTCTGGGATGAATGTGCCTGGTAAAGTAAACCGCCACGTAATGACTCAACAAGATATAAATGATGTGGTTGAAGCCTTTGCCCAGGCTGCAAGCGATGCTAAAGAGGCCGGCTTTGATGCTGTTGAATTACACGGCGCCCATGGCTATCTGATTGACCAGTTTTTTTGGGAAGGCACTAACCAGCGGGATGACCAGTATTCCGGATCAATAGAAAATCGTGGTCGTTTTGCGGTGGAGCTTATCACTGCAGTAAGAGCTGCTGTGGGACCTGAATTTCCTATTATATTACGCTGGTCTCAGTGGAAGCAGCAGGACTATACCGCCCGCCTAGCGACGACTCCAGAGGAACTAGAGCGCTTTCTAACGCCTCTGTCTGATGCTGGTGTGGATATATTCCATTGCTCGCAACGACGTTTTTGGGAAGCTGAGTTCGAAGGTAGTGATTTGAACTTAGCCGGTTGGACACAGCGCATCACCGGCAAACCCTCTATTACTGTCGGTAGCGTGGGATTGGACGCCGACTTCACGCCAAAGCCAGGGGAAATGACTTTTAGAGAGGCCGACCCTGCCAGCTTAGATACTTTGTTACACCGTCTGGATAATCAGGAGTTTGATTTGGTGGCCGTGGGGCGTGCACTCATAGCAAACCCTGATTGGGTTAACTTGGTTGAAGCAAAACGCATGGATGATTTAAAGCCATTTCGGAAAGAACATTTAGGCGAATTGATTTAATCCAAAGCGCTATTATAAAAATAATAAGAGGATATGAGTTTGGAGCTTAAAAATAAAATTATTGTAATTACCGGTGCCGGTAGTGGCATTGGCAGAGCATTGGCGGTCCGTTTTCATGCGGAGGGTGCCAGGGCTGTCGTCTCGGTTGATATCAATCTTGAAAATGCGCAAGAGACAGCCGCTATGGTTGGTGGCGTTGCGATGTCAGCAGATGTTGCCAAAGAAGAGGATATTCTTCGAGTCATCGAAACAACGGAAACCGATATTGGGCCGATTGATTTGTTTTGTTCAAATGCTGGCGTGGGCATGGGCGAAGACCTCACCTCACCTAACTCGGAATGGCAAATGATTTGGGACATTAATGTTATGTCTCACGTTTATGCCGCACGACACCTAGTGCCAAGAATGGTAGCGCGAGGGGGTGGTTATCTGATGAATACGTCATCTGCCGCTGGCCTATTAAATCAAATTGGTGGCGCGGCTTACGGCGTCACTAAGCACGCTGCAGTGGGGTTTGGGGAGTGGGTTGCTATCCATCACCAGCATGAAGGTATAAAAGTGTCTATGTTGTGCCCCCAGGCGGTTCGAACGCCGATGACCGAGGTCGCAAACGACGCAACAGCTGCTGCCGCTAGCAATGGCATGATTGAGCCGGCCGAATTAGCGGAAACGGTTGTTGAGGAACTGCGAAAAGAGAGTTTTATTATTTTGCCACACCCGATTGTGCTGGAGTACATGCGCAATAAGACCACCAACTATGATCGCTGGATAGGTGGCATGAACAAACTGATGAGAAAAATAACAGGATTGATTTAATCAATTGATAATTAAAGAATAGAGAGGAAATCTAATGGGATTTGAATTAACCCCCAGAGCGGAAGAGATAAATAACAAGTTAAAGGCTTTTATGGATGAGCATATCTATCCGCGTGAGTCAGATTACGATGATTTCACTAATGACCACAAGAATCTGTGGCAATATCCCGAATGGTTTGAAGATTTAAAGGCCGAGGCTCGTAAACAGGGACTTTGGAATCTCTTTCTGCCAGCAGAGTACGAACCTTGGAGTCCAGGGCTAAGCAATGCTGAAATAGCACCTTTATTCGAAACCATGTCTCGCTCTGCTTGGGCGCAACAAATATTTAACTGTAATGCCCCTGATAGAGGCAATATGGAAGTGTTGGCCAAGTACGGGACACCAGAACAGCAAGAACAGTGGCTGATGCCCTTATTAGCTGGAGAAATCCGGTCAGCGTACGCCATGACCGAGCCAGATGTTGCTTCCTCTGATGCTACCAACATGGAACTGAAGATCGAGCGTGATGGCGATGAGTATGTTCTCAACGGGCGCAAGTGGTGGACAACCAATGTCATAGGTCCAAAGTGTAAGGTGATGTTAGTTATGGGTAAGTCGAACCCAAATGGCCCTCGCCATCAGCAGCATTCAACCATACTTGTGCCAACGGATGCGAAGGGCGTCTCTATTGCGCGCCCATTGCGTGTGTTTGGCGAGTATCACTCACCCGGGGGTGAGGGCGACGTTATATTCAGAAATGTTCGTGTTCCCGTGACGAATCTTATTTTAGGTGAAGGGAGAGGATTTGAAATCGCTCAGGGTCGACTTGGGCCTGGTCGCTTTCAATACGCAATGATGTTTGTGGGCATGGCTCAGCGGAGTTTGGAGCTAATGTGTGAGCGTGCTGTGAGTCGGGTAGCTTTTGGCGAGCAATTGAGTAAAAAAACCAGTGTTCAACATGAGATAGCACGCAGCCGTTGTGATATTGAGCAGTGCCGTTTATTGGTATTGTCAGCAGCAGAGAAAATGGACAAATATGGAATTGATGCCGCACGTGCTGAGATTTCAATGCTTAAAATCGTTGCCCCGAAGATGTGTGAGGATGTGTCTAGCCGTGCCATGCAGATCTTTGGTGGTATGGGTGTTAGTCAAGATACACCTTTGGCGCATATATTTACCACCAGTCGTTTTTGTCGAATTGCTGACGGTCCAGATGAGGTGCATATGTCTCAGCTGGCAAAATTAACTATTCGTTCATTGGCAAGACAATAAGAGAGACTGACATGAGTTCAATTAAAGAAGTTTTCCGCGTTCTTTCGGATGTGGCGAGAGTATTGCCGGTCACTTTGGCCAAACAACCGACGTCGGATGATGCGGTGTCCATAGCCTTAGTTTTTGAAGCTACAGTTGCCCGGCAGCCAGATAGCAATATGATTGTCTTTGAAGGGCGTGAGATCACTTGGGGTGACTTCAACGAGTTGGCGAACACACTGGCGCATGCACTGATGGATCGCGGCGTGAAGCGCGATGATTGTGTTGCAGTGATCATGGAAAATCGTATTGAGATGTTGGCATGCATTATCGCTCTGCAAAAAATTGGTGCGATTGCGGGAATGGTCAATCCTGGTTTGGTTGGAGCCCAGTTAGCGCACTGTATTAATGTCACTAAATCAGTCAAGTGTTTGGCCGGCGAGGAAATATTTAGTAGCGTTATGGATGTTCGCGCAGACTTGGACATGGAGGATAAAGATATTCTCTGGGTTGCTGATCTTCGCGAGAGCTCAGCGCCTGAGCCAATGGAAGATATTATGTCTCATCTGCAGCAATACCCAACAACGAATCTGGAAGATACCAAGACTATCTTGGCTGGAGCAACCGGGTTCTATATATTTACCTCTGGAACCACGGGAATGCCCAAGGCCGCAAAGGTCGGGCAAAGACGCTTATTAGCCGCGGGTGGCGCTTTTAGTAAAGCCGGTGTTAGAGCAAAGCCAAGTGATCGGATATACCTTTGCCTGCCTTTATTTCATGGCACCGGTTTTATCTGTGGGGTCAACAGCGCCATATTTAGTGGCGCTTCGATGTTTTTACGTCGTAAATTTTCAGCTTCGGCTTTTTGGCCAGAGATACAAAAATATCAGTGTACTATCTTCTTTTATGTTGGCGAGCTTTGCCGTTATCTGGTAACTCAGCCACCCTGTCCAGAAGAGAAAAACAACCCCTTAACCCGAGTCTTTGGCAACGGCCTGCGTCCCGATGTATGGGACGAATTTAAGACCCGCTTTGGCATTGAACGGGTGTGTGAGTTTTATGGCTCCAGCGAAGGCAATGTGTCATTTTTCAATGCGTTCAATAAAGACAAAACCATCGGCTTTTGTCCAGGCACAATCTTGCTGGTTGAATATGATATTGAGCAGGATGAAATTGTCCTCGATCAAAATGGTAAGTACATTCAAGTTGAATCTGGCAAGCCAGGTTTGTTACTGGCAGAGATAGACGACCGCTATCGTTTTGATGGCTACACGGATAGTGCAGCCTCAGAGTCAAAGACCCTTCGCGATGTTTTAATGCCTGGCGATGCTTGGTTTAATACGGGTGACTTAATTACCGAGGTCGACGTTGGCTTTGCGATGGGAAAGCCTCACTATCAGTTTGTGGACCGTATTGGAGATACCTTTCGGTGGCGTTCAGAAAATGTCTCTACCAATGAAGTCGGTGAGATCTTAAATGCTAATGATCAAGTTGAGATAGCCAACGTTTATGGCGTCGATGTACCCGCTGCCGAGGGCAAGGCTGGGATGGTCTCTCTGGCGTTAAAGCCAGGCTGTGTGTTCGACCCCGTCGAGTTTTCAGCCTATGTGACAGCTAATTTACCCGCCTTTGCCCAGCCGGTTTTTGTGCGCATTCAACCGGATATGTCGACCACTGGAACATTTAAGTTGGTAAAAGGTGAGCTGCGTAAACAGGCCTTTCATTTAGATCAGTTAGGCGATGACGCAGTGTATGTCCAGATGCCACGCACAAGTCATTACCAGCTTCTTGATCAAGCGTCATACGAGTCGATTAGGGATGGGCTTGCAGGCTATTAAACTAACAACACAGAAGGAGTTTATGGGTGGATTTTTCATCAGATGTTATAACTATTGAGAAAACAGGCGCGGTCGCCACGATTTGGCTTGATCGGCCTGAAAAGTACAACGCTCTATCTGAGCCGTTTTGGTTGGCCATTCCAGAGGCCCTTAAGTCTATTGAGGCAGATACTGATATTCGCTCAATCATTGTTGCGGGCCGTGGCAAGCACTTTTGTGTCGGTATCGATTTAGTTCAGAGTGGTATGGGCACACATCAAAGGCCTGATGGCGAGTCCGAGGCAGTAGCGAATCTAAAGCAACTGCAGGGGACTAGTAAGTTTCAGGCCGCCATATCGTCCCTGGCTAAATGTCCATTACCAGTGATTGCGGTGATTCATGGTCATTGTTTGGGAGCGGGTATTGATATGGTTACTGCCTGTGATATACGAATTGCGGCGGCTGATAGTAATTTTAGTGTTCGTGAAACACGTATTGGCCTAGTGGCCGATGTTGGTACATTGCAGCGATTACCTAAAATACTCAATGCCGGTCATGTGGCAGAGTTGGCCTATAGCGCTAAAGATATAGATGCAGCACGTGCTGAGAAGATCGGCTTAGTGAATGATGTCTATGAGTCTTTTGATGCTGCCTATGCCGAAGGGATGGCACTGGCTGAAGTGATAGCAGCCAATCCACCGATGGCTGTGCGCGGCACCAAGTTTATGCTGCAGCAGAGCGAGACGTTGACTACAGAGCAGAGCTTGTTGATGAACGGAATGTTCACCATGATCACTAGCTTGAAATCTAATGATCTCCAAGAATCGATGCATGCCTTCGCTGAGAGAAGGCCTCCCGTTTATACGGGTACATAAACACTATGCTAGACGATTAATAAGGTCGTTAATTCACCCAGTTATATTGTGAGGATATTATGAGTAATACCGCTTATATTTATGATGCAGTGCGAACACCACGCAGCAAAGGCAAGCCCGGAGGTACACTCCACGAGGTCAAGCCGATTGACTTGGGTGCGGGCATATTGCGCGCGCTCCAAGAGAGAAATGACCTTGATACGTCCTATGTGGACGACGTCATCATGGGGTGTGTATCACCTGTGGGTGAGCAGGGCAGCGATATAGCAAAAATGATGACGCAAAATGCGGGTTGGCATGAATCAGTTGCCGGCGTGCAACTCAATCGTTTTTGCGCATCAGGATTAGAAGCAGTCAATACTGGCGCACAGAAGGTAGCGTCCGGCTGGGAGCAGTTAGTGGTTGCCGGTGGTGTTGAATGCATGTCACGGGTGCCTATGGGCTCTGATGGCGGTTCAATGATGGGTGATGCTGCGTTTGCTATTCAAGAAAGCTTTGTTCCTCAAGGTATTGGGGCGGACACCATCGCGACTATTGACGGTTATAGTCGAGAAGATGTTGATGCTTACGCCATGGAATCACAGCGGCGCGCCGCACATGCCCGAGATAGTGGTTGGTTTGATGGTTCGGTAGTCCCTGTACGGGATAAAAATGGTTTGATGATTCTTGAGCGCGATGATTTTATTAAGCCGGGCACTAGTATGGAAATTTTGGGTGGCTTAAGACCCTCGTTTGAAATGATGGGAAATATGGCTTTTGATGAAATAATACTACGTAAATACAATACTTTAGAAAGTATTTCTCATGTACATACTCCAGGCAATTCGTCCGGTATTGTAGATGGTGCAAGTGCTGTATTGATTGGCTCAGAGAAGGCTGGTAAAGACCTTAACTTGACACCCAGAGGGCGTATCTTGGCGGGATCTATTTTAGCATCGGATCCCGTAATTATGCTTGCAGGTCCCGGCCCAGCAGCGATGAAGTGTCTGAAAACTGCTGGTTTAAAGGCGAGCGATATCGATTTGTGGGAAATTAATGAGGCATTTGCTTCAGTAGCGATGCGTTATATGAAAGATCTCGATGTAGATCATTCTATTACTAATGTTAACGGTGGCTCTATTGCTATGGGGCACCCATTGGGAGCGACTGGCGCTATGTTGGTAAGCACCATGCTGGATGAGTTGGAGCGTCGACAGTTAAAGCGCGCGATGCTCTCTCTCTGCGTAGGTGGCGGCATGGGAATTTCTTGCCTGATCGAGCGCGTTTAAGTTCATTTTCGCAGACCAATCAACGAATTTATAAAAGGTTTTAACAATGGGTGTTTTTAAGTACGAGAAGGATCAGCAGGGCATTGTCACAGTGACAATGGACATGACCGGACCTGTGAATGCAATTAATGCTGAATACAACGATGCAATGGATGAAACAGTTGTGCGCCTGGAGGCGGAAACGGGTCTTACGGGAGTTATTTTCGCCTCGGCAAAAAAGGTGTTCTTCGCCGGTGCTGATCTGAACGAATTAGTACTGATGGATGCTGGTAATGATGAAGCCCTGTTTGCCAATGGCGAATTAATTAAAAGTCATTTTAGGCGCTTAGAAAAACTTCCGGTTCCGGTGGTTGCGGCGATCAATGGGGCTGCCTTAGGCGGCGGTTATGAACTCTCGTTGGCCTGTAACCATCGCATTGCTTATAACCACAAGTCAGTGCAGATCGGTCTTCCTGAATGTGCCATAGGTGTCTATCCAGCCGGCGGCGGTGTTGTTCGGTTAACAAAATTAATCGGTGTTGAGAAGTCCTTAGATATTATTTTAAAAAGCCAGCGGCTCATCCCCGAAAAGGCCTTGGCTGCCGGTTTGATCGATGCGTTAGTTGAGTCAATCGATGATCTTATCCCCACTGCAAAGGCATGGATTACTAAACATGCGGATAACAAGGATGCCTCAGTACAGCCTTGGGATAGAAAGGGATATAAGGTTCCTGGTGGCGCGATCAATTCACCGCGCAATGCCCAGCTAGCGGGCATGGCTCCCACCATGCTGCACAAGCAGACTCGAGGGCTTATGCCGCAAATGACAGCGGCAATGGACATAGCGTTCCAGTCGACGGTTATAGATATAGACACAATGCTGCGCGTAGAAGGACGTGAGTTCATTAAAGTTGTAACGGGCCCTGTGGCTAAGAACATGATTACGGCATTCTTCTTTCAACTTAGCAAAATCAATGCCGGGGCCAGCCGTCCCAAAGGAATTGAGAAGAATCCCACGCGTAAGCTTGGCGTTTTGGGTGCAGGCATGATGGGGCAGGGTATTGCCTATGTCGCTGCAAAGGTGGGTATTGAGGTTGTTTTAAAAGATATGACTCAAGAGGCCGCTGATAAGGGTAAGGCCTACTCTGAAGCGTTAGTCAATAAAGCCGTCAAGCGCGGAAAGATGTTTCAGTCGCAGGCGGATACTTTATTAGGGCTGATTACGCCCACCGCGAATGATGAAGATCTGCGTGGCTGTGATTTGATTATCGAAGCGGTGTTTGAAAATATCCAACTGAAGAATAAGATTATCGCCAATACCGAGCAATATTTGTCCGAAGACGGATTCTGGGGGTCGAATACTTCGACACTGCCTATTTCTGAGTTATCGTTAGCCGCTAACAAGCCTGAAAACTTTGTGGGCATTCACTTTTTCTCTCCAGTGGACAAAATGCCGCTGGTTGAAATCATCGTAGGTGATAAGACTAGTGATGAGGCGTTGGCTAAGGCATTTGATTTCACTCAGCAGATACGTAAAACCCCGATTGTCGTGAATGACTCCCTTGGGTTCTTTA
>Ga0209712_10000302_pt1 | contig 44715 bp, 37 predicted proteins | sample ArcOceMetagenome_FD_187443 | JGI IMG/M metagenome (GOLD analysis project Ga0209712, IMG submission 187443) | Marine eukaryotic phytoplankton communities from Arctic Ocean - Arctic Ocean - Greenland ARC118M Metagenome (SPAdes) (version 2) | ecosystem: Environmental > Aquatic > Marine > Oceanic...
AAAAGCCGATTTTGGTATTGCCCTAGATGGTGATGGCGACCGAGTATTATTCTCTGACGCCAATGGTGAGGTTGTAGATGGCGATGAGCTAATTTACATTATCGCTCAACATCGTCACCAGTCAGCTGTTGGTTGTAACGGTGTTGCCGGTACTCTCATGAGTAATTTGGGGATGGAGTTAGCCCTCAAAGACTTAGGCATTCCCTTTCTGCGCACTAAGGTGGGCGATCGATATGTGGTTGAAGCGCTCAAAGAAAATGGCTGGAGTTTAGGTGGTGAGGGCTCTGGACATGTACTCTGTAGTGATTTAAACACCACCGGCGATGGTATCGTCGCGGCACTACAAGTTATTCGAGCTATTTCCGACAGCGGAAAAACCTTGGCAGAATTAAAAACCGGGATGCAAAAATTCCCACAAATTATGATTAACGTGCGCCTTGCTAAGAAGGTTGATATTAGCAACAACGGTGCAGTCAATTCCGCGGTGGCAGACGCAGAAAAGAAACTAGCGGGCCGCGGCAGAGTGCTATTGAGACCGTCCGGTACAGAGCCGCTGATTAGAGTCATGGCAGAAGGTGATGACCAAGCCTTAGTAGAGCAGCAAGTTCAAGCCATTGCTAAGGTTGTAGAGCAGCAGGTAGGTTAGCAATATTAGTAACGGAAAAGCGCTTTTCCCAGTTGTAAAAAAAGCGTTTGTCGGGTAGGCTTTGCGCCCCTTTTCAAGGCACCTCAGAAAGGATTGTGTGAGATGACTAAACCGCTAATTGCGGGAAACTGGAAAATGCATGGTAGCGCCAACAGTGCGGCTGATTTAGCCAAGCAGTTAGCCTTGCATGACAGCACCTTCAACGGTGTGGAAGTGGTTGTTTTTCCGCCCGCCGTGCACTTAGAAAGGGTCGTTGCGGCAGTAGTGGGTAGCAGTGTCGGTGTTGGTGCACAGAACATGTCTCAATGGTCCTCTGGGGCTTATACCGGTGAAATATCTGGAGACATGCTAAATGATATGGGTTGTCACTACGTATTAGTAGGCCATTCAGAGCGGCGAGCCCTGTTTGCCGAGAGCAATCAGTTAGTCGCAGAGAAGTTTAAGGCCGCACAGCAGCAACGGTTAACGCCTATTCTGTGTGTTGGTGAGTCACTGCAGGAAAGACAGCAGGGACAAACAGTGCAGGTCGTCACAGAGCAAATTGCCGCAGTGACTGACCTGGTAGGTATTGAAAGCCTCTGTAAAGGTGTTATTGCTTATGAGCCGGTTTGGGCAATTGGCACCGGTGAAGTGGCTAGCCCAGAACAGGCCCAGGCCGTCCATGCAGAGATTCGCTCTCAACTGGGTAGTCAGGGCGCAAACACCAGAATCATCTATGGTGGTAGTGTTAAATCGAGTAATGCCGGCGCTATATTTGCACAGCCAGATATAGACGGTGGCTTAGTTGGGGGCGCCTCACTTGAGGCAACAGAATTTTCTAAAATTGCACAGTTAATGGTACAAGGGTAAACGTAAAATCATGGAAAAATTTATATTAATCTTTCACTTTTTAGTGGCATTGTCTCTTATTGTCCTTATCTTGCTTCAACAAGGAAAGGGCGCTGAAGCAGGCGCATCCTTCGGAGCAGGCGCATCTCAAACTGTATTTGGCAGTGGTGGTGGCTGGAACTTCTTCAGCAAAATGACCGCTATATTGGCAACTGTGTTCTTTGTAACCAGTGTTAGTTTGGCCATAACCGCCAAAAACAAGACCGTCATAGACGACTTTGGTGTGCTTGGCTTAGACGCTATTTCAGTCGAACCGGCTATGGAGACAGAGCTTCCTGGTCTTTCATCCGATGACTTTAAAGCATCAGACGAGTCAGAAATTCCTCAGTAGCTGTATCTGCGGTAACCCCGTTTCAATGCCGGTATCTCACCGGCTTGTTGCTCTACGGGGGATGGTAACCACTAACCGTTTGAAGGCATAAACCTCAGCGTTAGTGGTGAAAGGTTTGAACAACGGTAGCTCGAATTTAGTATTGCGCGGATGTGGCGGAATTGGTAGACGCGTCAGCTTGAGGGGCTGGTGACTTAGGTCGTGGGGGTTCAAGTCCCCCCATCCGCACCACTAAATTTGAGAATCATCATCGCGCCATAGTTAGCATTTTTTAGCGTCTTTCCAAGATCACCGGTACGCCATATTTGGGTCTGGTGGTCAGGCTAATCAGTGGCTTAATATTTGCGTTAGGGGTTAGGTTTAACTTAAACCGCTGAGTTGTCATGGCTAAGATAAATACCGCTTCCATCATGGCAAAGTTGTTGCCTAGGCACAGTCTTGGGCCTCCGCCGAAGGGTATGTAGGCGTAGGGGTGTCGTTGTTTCTCCGCATCGGCATCAAATCGGTGGGGGTTAAAGGTTTCCGGATTTTCCCAGAAGTCTGGGTGTCTGTGCAGTAGGTAGGCACTAAACAGCACATCGGAGCCACCCTTTAGAGCATATTTTCCTAAGACATCATCGTTCTCAACATGCCGCGGTAAAAGAGGCACAGGAGGATATAAGCGCATGGTTTCTTTAAACACTTTTTGACAGTAGGGCAGATTGCTAAAGTCATCGGCAACTGGGGTACGCGTACCTAGCACTTGGTCAACTTCTTGTTCTACCTTGGCCCGAACATCAGGTTGCTGCGCCAGGATACTCCATAACCAAGACATGGCATTGGCGGTAGTTTCATGGCCGGCAATAAACATGGTCATGGCTTCATTTCTGAGGTCTTCATCGCTTAATGGCAGCCCAGTTTCCTCGTCTGTGGCATCCATTAACATTTGTAGCAGGTCCATGGGTTTTTCATCAGTCACTTTTCGTTGACGAATAATGCGATAAATAATGTCGTCTAGTTGGTCAATGTATTGAGGGTACTGTTTATTACGGTTGCTGGGTAATTTGTACAACAGTGGAAATGGAAGTACAACACGTTGATTGGTTGCTGCTAACAGAGGGTTGAAAATATCGGCAACAGTTTGAATGTCTTCGTCAGACAGAGCGGTACTAAAGAGGGCTTTAACTACCACTTTGAGTGTTACTTGCATCATGGCATCAGTGGTTTCAAGTGTTTTGCCGTGATCACAGATGGTCTCCCATTCTGTAAGCATCTCTTCAATGCAGTCGGTCATTATGGTAGCTAAGTTAGCGATCTTTTTACGATGAAAATACGGTTGTACTGCAAGTCTTTTTCGGCGCCACTCATCACCCATTGCGGTAAAGGTGCTCTCGCCCAAAACGACCTTCACCATTTTGAAGCCGATGGTTTTCTTTGTGTAGTTTTTGCTATTGCGTGTGAGCATGTCTCTGACGAGATCAGGGTGGTTAACAAGATAGACATTTCTTTTCAGGAGCTTGAATCTCACCACGTCCCCATAGGTATCGCTAATAGATTGCAGCCAGTCAAGTCGATTAGCGCTGGCTAACTTAGCGATGTTTCCAATAAAAGGATAGCCTTTTGGGCCTTGCGGTTTGATGTGCATTGGAGGCATACTCTTTGGTAGTAGACAATTTAGGTAAATAGATTAGATTAATTAGGTAATATTAACTAATTTAACAAAAGTGTGCAATTTAAACTAGGTATTTATGAAGACCAATGAAAAAATACGGAATCAGGCGCTCATATTGTTCAATGACAAAGGCGTTGATCAGGTTTCCTCTTTGGAGATCAGTCAGGCTTTAAAGATTAGTTATGGCAATTTGACGTACCACTACAAAAAGAAAGACGATATTGTTTTGGCGCTCTATAGTCAGATGCAGCAAGAGCTAAATACAGCCATTAACCGTCTTGTGCAGCGTATTTTTGAGGAGACGTTTTACCTTAAATTGGTTAACGAAATTTTTGAGATTATTTGGGACTATCGATTTATTTATCTGAACATCAATAGCCTGATGAATCAGTTCGAGTTTATTGCTGAATCAGAAAAGTCCTACTCTGCCATGCGCATAAAAATTCTTAATCGCGCTAAAAAATACCTGATTCAAGAGGGCTATTTAAAGTCCGAAGCTAATAATAATTACGAGTCACTTATTCAAAACTTAAATATGATTTTGTACGGTTGGATTACCGATGCCAAGTTGTTTTATGAGGGTGATGAGGCCAAAAAAATAGAGGTTTATGTGTCCCTCTTTTATAACGTTGCTTTGACCCACATTACGGAAAAAGGTCGCAAGCGGTACCAGCAAATTAAGTAGTGTTTAGAGGCGTCACTTGGTTTTATTAACCAACCAATAAAAAGAAACCGGCATTGTAGGTGCAATGCAAAATGATGGGTGCGGCTATGTTTTGGGTGCGCTCTTGAATATAACCAAAGACTAGTGAGGGTATAAAGGTTGCGAAAGCCCAGGCTGGTGAGTGGTTAATGAAGTGAGCCAGTACAAAAACACTACTTGTCATGATGTTTGCTAACGACAGTATTGACCAATTTTTTGCGAAGCGCTTTGCAATCAGAGGTTGTATGACGCCCCTAAAAACAAGTTCCTCCACAATGGGATAAAGCAGGACTAGGTTTAGCAGGATCGAAATGCTAGTGATCCCGGTGATCCCTCTATTCGCGAACAGCCATAGCCACACGGGTAGCGGCGCTAGCAGCATGAGAAAAAATATTGGGTCTTTATAAAACTTACGCATGGTTTAACATTCGTGGGTTAATAGTATTTTTGTGCGCCTGTGTTAGTCGTGGGAAAAAGTTAAACCGTATTTCTGGTAAAAGCCTACCCATTGCGTTAAACCTAACGCTAATTTATTGCTTCTGAATAATACCTTCTTCTTTTGAATAGTACATGCATTTGGCCCGAAAGGATTTACAATGCCTGAACAGATTTATAACAGCGAGAGAGCAATGCTAGGTAAAATTATTGGCGCGATTTTTGGATTCATCATAGCGGGTGGAGCTTTTGGTGCGGTATTAGGTATTTATTTGGGGCATCAATTTGATCGTGCTCGGTCTGGCCCTATTACGGGTGGACAGCAGCAACAGGCCCAAGACTCGTTTTTTCGAACCGTATTTAGCTTACTGGGTCACGTAGCCAAGGCTGACGGGCGTGTTTCCAGCGATGAAATAACGCAAGCCGAACAGTTGATGGATAAAATGAGACTGGATACGGCTACCCGGAAAGAAGCCATTAGTTTATTTAAACGCGGCGCTTCAGCAGATTTCTCTGTCGATCAAACCATGCAGGAGTTTATGCGTGTCTGTGGCAGGTACAATAATTTAAAACGACAATTACTAAATTATCTGATAGCACTGGCAATGGCAGATGGTGAGTTAGATCAATCAGAGCAGGATGTGCTAGCTAAAATTGCACGCCATCTAGGGTTTAGTGCTGCGCTGTTTGAACAATTCATTCAGATGATTAAGGCTCAGTCACAATTTAGAGGCTCTCACTCAGGCCCCGGCGCCAGCCGACCATCAAAAGACCAATTGGCAGATGCCTACCGCGCTCTGGGCGTTAGTTCGGATGACTCTGATAGTCAAATTAAAAGGGCATATAGAAAGCTCATCAGCCAAAATCATCCGGATAAATTAATCGGTCAGGGTATGCCGGAAGACATGGTTAATCTTGCCACTGAAAAAACTCAAGAGATACAAGCAGCGTATGAATTAATTGTGGAGCATCGTCAGTAATCCATGGGTTTTGTTGGGAAAAGCGAGACAAAAAATTTAATTAGTTAAAAAGCCCTGACATTAGCAATGGGTTGTTGACCTCCTCGAAGAGCGTACCTATAATGCACCTCCTCGAAAAGAGGCTGGCCTGACTATTATGAGGCCACGGTGTCGGTGCGGGATGGAGCAGTCTGGTAGCTCGTCGGGCTCATAACCCGAAGGTCGTTGGTTCAAATCCAGCTCCCGCTACCAATTTAATAAAATTGACACCAAAAAAGTAATGTGCAGTCAGTAATTTTTGTCTATGATTGCAGTACGAAGTAGAAAAAGTTATCGCTTTGAAAGGGCTGCTTCTTCTATGAAGGTCATTCGCGTCGGGTTCGGCGCAAGCCGAAGAGCCCCATATTGGGGCTTTTCTTTAGAAGTTAAAAAATGGGCCACGGCCCATTTTTTGTTGGTTAGGAGAATTCCATGGCTGTAGCCGATAGTAAGATCAGGCAATTACTTCAGCCGATTGTTGAGGCTTTGGGGTGCGAGTTGTGGGGCATTGACCTTCAGTCAGGGGCCAAGACTAAACTCTTACGAGTTTTTATCGATAGAGATAATGATCTAATCGGTATTGAAGATTGTGAGAAAGTAAGTCGTCAGGCCAGCAGCATTCTTGATGTGGAAGGGGTTATTAATGGCGAGTATATTTTGGAAGTTTCTTCGCCAGGCATGGATCGCCCGCTTTATGAGCTAGGGCATTACGAGAAGTTTGTTGGAGAAGATATTTCACTTAGGTTGCGCTTTCCCTATGAAGGGCGCCGTAACTTTAAGGGCCGGTTGACAGGTGTTGACGGTGACGAAATTATTTTGGTGGCAGCAGATCATGAATTTCTGTTTCCGGTTGAAGGTATAGAAAAGGCTAACGTGGTTCCTCGCTTTTGAGGCATGTGGAGTTTAATCAATGAGTAAAGAAATTTTAATGGTTGCAGAGGCCGTATCCAACGAAAAGGGTGTGGGCCAAGGTATAATTTTCGAAGCAATTGAGCAGGCGCTGGCAACGGCGACTAAAAAGCGCTACGAAGAAGGCGCTAACATTCGCGTTGTGATCGACAGAGAGACGGGCGACTACGAGTCCTTTCGCTGGTGGGATGTGGTTGCTGATGACGTTATGGCTGAACTGGGTACCCAGTTCACGACCGAAGAGGCGATCGAGAAAGACCCAACCTTAAAGGTCGGAGATACCTTTGAAGAGGCGGTCGAGAACATCGCCTTTGGCCGAATTGCTGCACAAACTGCAAAACAAGTTATTGTTCAGCGAGTAAAAGATGCTGAGCGCGAAATTATTGTCAATCGCTTCAAACAGCGTGTTGGCGAGCTGTTAAACGGGACGGTTAAAAAGGTTACACGAGATCATATCGTGGTTGACTTTGGTGACAATGCTGAAGGGATGCTACCTCGAGAAGAGCTAGTAGGTAGAGAGATCTTCCGTATCAACGATCGTACTCGAGTAATTTTACTCGGTATTCGCGAGGAAACTCGTGGTCCGCAGTTGTTAGTCTCGCGAGCAACACCTGACATGTTGGTGCAGTTATTTAAAATCGAAGTCCCAGAGATTTCTGAAGGCATTATTGAAATCAAGGGTGCCGCTCGAGATCCAGGTCAGCGGGCTAAAATCGCTGTAAAAAGCAAAGATGCTCGGGTCGATCCTGTTGGTGCGTGTGTTGGCATGCGTGGTGCACGAGTACAGGCGGTTTCAAACGATTTGGACGATGAGCGTGTCGACATTATCCTTTGGGATGATAATCCTGCTCAGTTAGTGATTAATGCAATGGCGCCTGCTGAAGTCGAGTCTTTGATTGTTGATGAAGATTCTCACTCGATGGATGTCGCTGTTAATGCTGACAATCTGGCGCAAGCTATTGGTAAAGGCGGGCAAAATGTACGTCTTGCTTCTGAGCTAACCGGCTGGACCATCAATGTGATGACCACTGAAGATGCTCTAGAGAAACAAGAAGCTGAATCATCTAACTATGTTGAGAGCTTGATGGAAGCGCTTGATGTTGACGAAGATGTTGCGGTTGTGTTGGTTGAAGAAGGGTTTACTAGTCTCGAAGAGGTCGCTTATGTGCCGCTAGAAGAGATGAGTGCCATTGAAGGCTTTGACGAAGACATTGCAGAAGAGCTGCGTGCGCGCGCCAAAGATGCTTTATTGACACGTGCCCTAGCCAGTGAAGAGCAGCTTACAAATGTTGAGCCAGCTGAAGACTTATTGACAATGGAAGGCATGGATAAGTCCTTGGCCTACAAATTGACCGCCAAAAATATCATTACTATGGAAGATCTTGCCGAACAGGCTGTTGATGATCTGATGGACGTAGAGGGTATGGACGAAGAAAAGGCGGCAGTATTAATAATGACTGCACGTGCACCTTGGTTCGCAGAAGAATAAAGCGAATAATTAATCGGGTTGTAATAGAGGATAACCGATGGCTGAAGTTACAGTAACTGAATTAGCAAAAACCGTGGGAGCATCTGTCGATCGTTTGCTAATGCAAATGAAAGAAGCAGGTCTTTCCCATGCGTCGGCTGAGGCCACGGTCTCCGATGATGAGAAGCAAACCCTGCTTGGTTATCTCAAAGGGTTGCATGGTGAAAATTCGGATGAACCAAAGAAAATTACGCTAAGGCGCAAGACCGTCAGTACGCTTCGGTCCGGAAATCGTAAAACTGTCAATATTGAAGTGCGTAAAAAACGTACCTACGTAAAGCGTAGTGACGAAGAATTGCAGGCTCAGGTTGACCTTGAGAGTGAAGTTAAAGCTCGTGAAGAAGCCGAATTAGCGGCCCAACAGCTCGCCGAATTAGAAGCGCAAGCTGCGGCTGAAGCGGCTGCGGCTGAAGCGGTAACTTCTGAAGTCGTTGCTCCTGAAGCGGTCGTCCCTGCTAGAAGAAGCTCGGGCACTGACAATGTGGAAGAGCAGCGAATCGCTGGTATTTTGAATCGTCGTAAAGTCGCAGAAGATGTGCTTAAAGCAGCAGAGCAGAAGGTCAACGACAAACTTGCCGAAGACGCGCGAAAAGCGGCTGAAGCGGCTTCTGTGCTTGCCAGTGAGGAAGCTAAGAAGGCCGGCAAGACTACCAAGCATGTTCCTGTAGTGGCTACCGAGCCGGTACAAGATAAAGCGCGTAGACATGATAAGCCAAATGATGACGAAGACAAGTTAGCTAGAAAGGCTAAGAAACCGCTTGGTAAGTCGGGTAAGAAGAAACCTAGATTACAGCTCGATGATGGCGATGATAGGTTCGGTAAAGGCCGCCTTAAAGCTTCTCGCGCAGCGCTTAAAATGGATAACAAGCACACCTTTAAACGACCCGTAGAAAAGAAGACTTTTGAAGTTGCAATTCCTGAAGAGTTAACTGTGGGCGAACTAGCCGCCAAGATGGCACTCAAAGCAGGTGTCGTTGTAAGAGGGCTAATGAAGTTAGGCGTGATGGCTAATGTTAACGAAGTAATTGATCAAGAGACTGCTTTTTTGGTGGTTGAAGAGTTGGGTCATCAGCCAATAGCTGCCGTTGAGAATACCGTTGAAGACCAGTTAGCCAGGCAGTTTGAAGACATTGAAAGTGTCAATGACGGAGAGGCTCGCGCACCAATTGTTACGGTAATGGGCCATGTCGATCACGGCAAGACCTCATTACTTGACCGAATAAAGAAAACTCATGTTGCTTCGGGAGAAGCGGGTGGTATTACACAGCACATTGGTGCATATCATGTTAATACACCCAAGGGCATGGTGACCTTCTTAGATACACCAGGTCACGCAGCCTTTACAGCTATGCGTGCACGTGGAGCCCAGGCCACTGATGTGGTTATCTTAGTGGTTGCTGCCGATGACGGCGTAATGCCTCAGACAGAAGAAGCAATTCAACATGCCAAAGCAGCTGGTGTACCTTTGGTTGTTGCCATCAATAAGATGGACAAAGAAGGTGCAGATCCAGAGAGAGTGACCAGTGAGTTGGGTGCAAAAGATGTTATCCCTGAAGAATGGGGCGGTGATACTCAATTTATGAAAGTATCTGCCGAGACCGGTGACGGTATTGAGGAATTACTCGAAGCAGTGCTGTTGCAAGCAGAACTACTTGAATTGAAGGCCCCTGTTGATGTGCCTGCTCGTGGTGTGATTGTCGAAGCAAGGGTTGATAAAGGTCGTGGTGTGGTTGCTACGGCTCTTGTACAGCAAGGTACTCTGCGCAAAGGTGACTTTATGCTGGCCGGCGAAAGTGTCGGTAAGATTCGAGCTATGACCAACGAGATGCAAAAGCCGATTATTGAGGCTGGACCTTCTATTCCGGTTGAAATTTTAGGGTTAGACGAAGTTCCTAACGCCGGCGATGAGTTTTTTGTGGTTGCCGATGAACGAAAGGCTAAAGAAATTGTTGATCTAAGAGTTACCAAATCTCGTCATGAGAGAATGTCTCGTCAGCAAGCTGCCAAGATGGAAAACATGTTTTCTGATATGGGCAGTGCGCAGGTCAATAAGCTTAATTTAATTGTTAAAACAGATGTAAGAGGCTCACTAGAGGCAATTAACAGTGCGCTACATGATTTTGCAACCGATGAAGTTGCTGTTGATATTGTTGCGTCTGGTGTCGGTGGTATCACCGAATCAGATATCAACTTAGCCTTGACCACTGGCGCTATTGTTTTGGGCTTCAATGTTCGAGCGGGCGGTGCTGCTAAGGGATTGGCTGAGAAGGAAAGCATTGAAATTCGTTATTACAGTATTATCTATAATCTGTTGGATGAAGTTAAGTCAGCTCTTTCTGGCATGTTAGCGCCAGAAACTCGCGAAGAAATCGTAGGTATTGCAGAAGTGCGTGATGTATTCCGTTCGCCAAAATTTGGCGCGATTGCTGGATGTATGGTGACTGAAGGATCTGTTCAACGCAGTAAACCTATTCGAGTGCTTCGTGATAACGTGGTTATTTACCAGGGTGAATTGGAATCTCTGCGTCGCTTTAAAGATGAGGCTAGTGAAGTGCGTAATGGCATGGAGTGTGGTATTGGCGTTAAGGATTACAACGACGTCAAGGCTGGAGATCTCATCGAAGTATATGATATCACTGAGGTAAAGCGTTCACTTTAATGGGTTCTATGTATCGAACTAACCCATAATTAGGTGTAACTAAAGACTAATATGCCAAGAGAATTTACCCGAGCAGAACGCGTTTCAGATGCCGTCCAACAAGAGTTGGCGGTATTGATTCGTGAGGGTGTTCGTGATCCTAGAGTAGGTATGGTTAGCGTCACTGATGTCGATGTGAGCCGTGACCTAGCGTATGCAAAAATACATGTGACATTTCTAGGTGAGCGTACTCAGGAAGAGATCGACGAAGCGATGAGCGCCCTAAACGGTGCATCTGGTTATCTGCGAAAATTACTCGCGTCTAGTATCAAGCTACGTATCACTCCCAAGTTGACCTTTTTGTTTGACGAAAGTGGTCGTCGAGGTCAGCATCTTTCAGCACTGATTGATTACGCAATGTCAACGCAACAGGACTCCGATCAAGATGATCAGCCTGTGGACAACGAAGGTCATTAGCATTGGCTCGTAGGCGCAATCGAGGTCGTTCAGTAAACGGTATTTTTCTGCTCAACAAACCTCTGGGGTTATCATCTAACCAGGCTTTACAGCGGGTTAAAAATCTATTTGATGCGAACAAAGCAGGCCACACTGGCAGTTTAGATCCGCTTGCGACCGGTGTGCTACCCATTTGTTTGGGTGAGGCAACGAAGTTTAGTCAGTTCTTACTGGATTCAGATAAACACTATCGTAGTACTTTTACTCTCGGTGTGCGCACTGAGACCGGTGATTGTGATGGTACTGTGCGCCACGAACAAGACGCCTCGACGGTCACTGAGGCGCAGATTGAAATAGCAATCGAGGCTTTTAGAGGCGAAATTTTACAAATTCCATCTATGTATTCCGCTTTAAAACACAATGGCCAGCCTCTCTATAAGCTAGCTCGCCAAGGTATTGAAGTTGAGCGAGAAGCTCGCCCGGTGACTATATTTAAATATAATATTTTAGGGTTTCGTCCAGGACCAAAGGCGGAGTTAGATGTGGAAGTCCATGTGAGTAAAGGGACTTATGTCCGCAGTTTAGCCGAAGATTTGGGAAATACTCTTGGTTGCGGGGCTCATGTCAGCGCACTACATCGTAATATTGCTGGGCCTTTCACAGACGCCGATACAATGACGCTTGAAGAGTTGCAAAAATTGCGAGAAACCGTTGAACCGACAGGCCTTGATGAGTTACTGAAGCCCATGGATATTGCGGTGGCAGACCGAATGGCGGTGGAATTATCAGCGGTAGTGGCCGGATATTTTCAATTGGGTCAGCCGGTGATGTCAAATCAAGCCTTTCGTAATGGTCAAGAAGGGGATATAGTGCGCGTCTTTCGCGAGGGCGGAGACTTCCTGGGTGTCGGTGAAGTTACCGCAGAAGGCCAGGTGGCCCCGAAAAGATTAGTGGTTGAAGACGCCTAGAGCGTTAAACCCTTGCAGAAAAAATAGTATTCAGATGGTTTGAGTTAATAACCATCGATAAATGCTGGTACATAAGTATCAGTTCTTAAGTTGGGTTGTCTGTAAATATGCGCGGGCAAACCTGAATTTTTTAACTCGCATATTGGAGTGAATCATCATGGCACTAAGTGCAGAAGAAAAAGCCGCAATCGTCGCTGAACATGCTACCTGTGAGAACGATACAGGATCACCTGAAGTGCAGGTTGCATTGCTAACCGTAAATATTAACAAGCTACAAGGCCACTTTGGCGATCATAAAAAAGATCACCATTCACGTCGCGGTCTTATTCGAATGGTTAATCAGCGTCGCAAATTACTCGATTATTTGAAGGGTAAGAATGTGGAACGTTATAGCCAACTGATTAAGAAGCTTGGTTTACGTCGATAAGTGTTCATGGTGCGGCTCCTATTTAGGGGCCGTACTGTTATTAGTGGACATCTAATTTAAATCGTCTTTACACGATGCCTGTATCTATGCTGATCGAGTTACTTATAGCTATTCTTTGTGGTAGCTATAAGTAACCCGAGCAGCGCATAAGCAGGACGTAGACAAGACGCTACAAGGTAAATAACAAAGGTAAAATTATGAATCCTTTAATTAAGAAATTTCAATACGGTAATCATACCGTTACGTTGGAAACAGGCCGCATCGCCAGACAGGCAACCGGTGCTGTTTTATGTTCAATCGATGATACATCAGTACTTTGTACTGTTGTTGGCGCAAGAGAAGCCAAAGCAGGTATGGATTTTTTCCCGCTAGGTGTGCATTACGTCGAGAAAGCCTATGCTGCGGGTAAGATCCCAGGCGGATTTTTCAAGCGTGAAGGTCGACCTAATGAGAAAGAGACGCTGACGTCAAGATTGATTGACCGTCCAATTCGTCCTCTCTTCCCTAATGGCTTTAAGAATGAAGTTCAGGTTGTCTGTACTGTTATTTCAGCAGAGAAAAATATCGATCCAGATATTGCTGCAATGATCGGAACATCGGCTGCCCTTTCAATCTCTGGTATTCCCTTTAATGGGCCTATTGGTGGTGCTCGGGTTGGTTATACCGAAGAGTCTGGCTATCTTCTGAACCCAACTTATAGTGAGCTGGCAGGATCGTCACTTGATATGGTTGTAGCGGGTACTAAAGATGCTGTTCTTATGGTTGAGTCTGAGGCCAGTGAGTTATCAGAAGATATCATGTTAGGCGGTGTTCTTTTTGCTCACCAAGAAATGCAAACAGTAATTAGCGTTATCCAGCAACTTGCTGATGAAGCTGGAAAGCCCCGTTGGGATTGGCAGGGTGAAGTTGAGAACGCTGAACTTAAAGAAGCGTTACACAACTTAGTAGGCGCTGAGGTTGATGCGGCTTACCAGGTTGTTGATAAGCAAGAGCGAGTGGTCAGTGTAAACGCTCTGCGTGATCGCGCTTATGCGGAATTAGCCTCTGAAGATGGTACGTCAGTAGACGACATCAAAGATGCGTTTAAGAAGCTCGAAAAGAAAGTAGTACGTGGCAGAATTATTCGTGGCGAGCCACGGATTGACGGCCGTGACACTAAAACAGTTCGTGGTATTAACGTTGAAGTGGGTATTCTTCCTAAGGTGCATGGTTCTTCGCTGTTCACTCGTGGTGAAACTCAGGCGATCGTTGCTGCAACCCTGGGCTCCACTCGTGACTCTCAAATGATTGATGCGCTTGAAGGCCGTCGTGATGATCCGTTCATGTTGCACTATAACTTCCCTCCCTACTCAGTTGGCGAATGTGGCCGTATCGGCTTTACTAGCCGTCGTGAAGTAGGTCATGGACGTTTAGCGCGTCGTGGTATCAATGCGGTACTACCTAATCCTGAAGAGTTCCCTTATGCCATGCGAGTGGTATCTGAGATTACTGAATCTAACGGTTCTAGCTCTATGGCATCGGTTTGTGGTTCAAGCTTGGCATTAATGGACGCCGGCGTACCATTAAAAGCACCGGTTGCTGGTATTGCTATGGGTCTAGTTAAAGAAGACGAAGGCTTTGCAGTTTTGACTGATATCTTAGGTGATGAAGATCATCTTGGCGATATGGACTTTAAAGTTGCCGGAACAGCAGCGGGAATTACTGCTCTGCAGATGGATATCAAAATTGAAGGTATCACTGAAGAAATCATGGAGATTGCGCTAGAGCAAGCCATGACTGCCCGACTACATATTTTGGATGAAATGAACAAGGTACTTGCCAGCGGTCGTGACGAAGTGGCTGACACAGCACCACGTATGGGTGTTATGCAAATTGATTCAGATAAAATCCGTGATGTAATTGGTAAAGGTGGTGCGACTATCCGTGGCCTTTGCGAAGATCATAACTCAACCATTGATATTAATGATGATGGCGCAGTGAAGATTTACTCAGAAGATACTGAAGGTCTGAACGCTGCAATGGATGCTATTAAAGCAATCGTTGCCGACCCAGAGCCAGGTACTATTTACGACGGTAAAGTTGTACGCATTGTAGACTTCGGTGCTTTTGTTAACTTCATGCCAGGTACTGACGGGTTAGTTCACATCTCACAGATCGCGCAAGAGCGTGTTGCTAAAGTCACGGACTACTTGACCGAAGGTCAGGACGTGCGGGTTAAGGTTACGGAGATTGATAACCGTGGCCGCGTTAAGCTGTCGATCAAAGAAGCTCAGATAGAAGAAGGCACTGTGCCTGAGAAAGCACCTGCACCAGCCGCAGAATCTGCTCCTGCTGCAGACGCTACTCCTGAGTCAGAGCCAGAAGCGTAGCTTGATAGTAACGTAGTAATAAAAAACCCCGGTTATTAACCGGGGTTTTTTTTGACAAAAATCTATTAGTTTTATCGATCAGCTAATTTACGATGATGCCAAACTGAGTAGCTCTGATGCATGAGACAGCGTTTGTTCTGTCACAGTGGCCCCGCCTAACATGCGCGCAAGTTCGTCTATCCGTTGCTGCTGATTTAAGGGTGACATCAGAGACTCTGTATTGTTACCCTCTACAGTCTTGCTTGCTAAGTAATGATGATGGGCATGAGCGGCAACCTGAGGTTGGTGAGTGACACTTATTACCTGCCCTCGATTACCCAACTGTTTGAGTAAGCTCCCAACAACATCTGCAGTGCTGCCTCCAATACCGACATCGACCTCATCAAAGACCAGTGTGGGTATATTTGAATGACCTGCGGCAACTACTTGGATGGCGAGGCTAATTCTTGACAGCTCGCCGCCAGAGGCAATTTTTGCCAGCATTTTATGAGGCTGACCGGGATTGCTCGCTAATAAAAACTCAATATCTTCCAAACCAGTAGATCGATATTCATCGCTAGGATTTGGAGAAAGTTGTATTAGTAGTTCCGCTCCTTCCATTGATAAGGATTGCAGTTGTTGATTAATCTCAATTGCCATGGTTTTTGCCGCCACTTTTCGTTTAGCGGACAATTTCTTTGCAAGGGCCATATATTTTTCAGACAAATCGGCTAGCTTCAGTTGTAAAGCGTCGACATTTTCACTGCCGCCGAGAAGGCTTTTCAGCTCGGACTCTAAACTGGTTTGGGTCGCTTCTAGCTGGTCTGGCGATACTCGATGCTTGCGAGCTAACTGAAAAATTACCGACAGTTCATCTTCAACCACCTGAAGTCTTTGAGGGTCTGCCTCAAATTTATCGATATGGTGGCCAATCTCAGTGATCGCTTCCTCGACTTGAATCAAGCCGCCTTGCAGAAGTTCTTGAGTCGTTTCTAGCGCCGCAGGTTTGTAATCTATGGTTGCCAAAATAGAAAGAGCTCGGTTAAGGCCGTCGCGCAGATTAAACCCTTCAGCTTGCTCACAAATAGACAGCAAGCTATGGCTGTCTTGAACTATTTGTTCAGCATTGGCGAGTGTTTTTTGCTCTAACTCGAGTTGGCCTAAATGCACCCCCTTAAGATCAAGCTGTTGCAGTTCAGTGACTTGAAAGCTGAGCAATTCTTTTCGAGTATCTAATTCATCAGAGCGCTTAAGAAGATTGTTTAAGTCATTATTGGTTTTATGCCAGAGAGTGAAATGGCTGGCTATCTGTTTAGTTAGATCCTCAGCCTTTGCATACTCATCTAAAAGACGCCTGTGAGTATCTTTTCTTAGCAGTGATTGGTGCTCATGCTGGCTGTGGATATCTGTGAGCATATCACCCAACTCTTGCAGTTGAGACATGGTACTGGGTTGGCCGTTAATATAGCCCTTAGAGCGACCCTCGGTAGTATATATCCGCCGTAGGATGCAGTTTTCATCACTATTGAAATCATTATCATATAGCCACTTTTTAGCATCTTCGATATCGTTAACATCAAAGGTTGCCGTAATTTCAGCACGTGGCTTTCCATGCCGAATAGTATCGGTATCTGCGCGGTCGCCCAATGCCATGCCGAGCGCATCTAAAACCAATGACTTTCCAGCACCCGTTTCACCGGTTATAGCAGTAGTCCCTTTTTCGAATTCTATTTCAAGAGATTCAACGAGGGTGTAATTATTAATAGTGATCGAAAGAAGCAAAGTTTTTACCCGCCGATTAATAAAAAGCCATGGCAAGCATATTTTACTGTTGCCATCGCTTGAAACTCAGGAGTTTGTCCCCATATTTAGCACTAGGGTAAAGGTTACTAACCACCGAATCAATAATCTTAGTGATTCGCGTAATTGTTAAACAGAGTTTGAGGAAAAGAGTATGCATGAAGAAGTAAATGAGGGCGAAGAAAAGATATTGGATTCAGCTGATACTGCAGCTGAAGCAATAGCGGCTGAGAAAGCGAAAGATCTTGATGCGGAGATCGTTGAGGAGCTTTTAGCAGAAGATCAACTATCTGAGACAGAAGAACTGCAGGAGCAGGTTAGTAAGGCCAATGATCAGGTACTTAGAGTTCAGGCAGAAATGCAAAATGTCCGACGCCGCGTTGAACGCGATGTAGAGAACGCTCACAAGTATGCGTTAGATAAATTCACTGCCGAGCTGCTACCTGTAGTAGACAATCTTGAGCGTGCATTAAGTACGATTGACGCTGCCGATGACGCACAAAAAGCCGTAGCGACGGGTCTAGAGTTAACGCTTAAATCTTTCTTTGATGTCCTCGGCCGTTTCAAAATTGAAGTTGTAGACCCTGCAGGCCAACCCTTTGATGCTGATCTGCATCAAGCGGTCAGTATGGTACCCAATCCTGATTTGGAGCCTAATACGGTAATGGATGTATTCCAAAAAGGTTATACGCTCAATGGCCGTCTAGTGCGTCCGGCGATGGTCGTTGTATCAAAAGCGGGTTGATTAAAAAGGGTTATTTGAAGACAGGTACCCTTGAAGTTTCTAAACCCACACCCATATAAGGGTTAAGCAAATATTTTTTTAATAAGACCTGGTGAAGGTTTTAAGACAAGTAACGGAGAGTAAAGAGATGGGAAAGATTATCGGAATTGATTTGGGTACGACCAACTCATGTGTGTCAGTACTTGAAGGCGATAAGCCCAAGGTCATTGAGAATGCAGAGGGCGCAAGAACGACTCCCTCAGTAGTCGCTTTTGCTGATGATGGCGAGATTTTAGTAGGCCAGTCGGCAAAACGACAGGCCGTGACTAACCCTGAAAATACAGTTTATGCGGTGAAGCGTCTTATTGGTCGTCGTTTTGAAGATGACGTTGTGCAAAAAGACATCAAAATGGTTCCCTATAAAATCGTTAAAGCAGATAACGGTGATGCCTGGGTAGAGATTAAAGGTGATGCTAAAGCAGCACCTCAAATCTCGGCTGAAATTTTAAAGAAAATGAAAAAAACCGCTGAGGACTATCTTGGCGAAGCAGTGACTGAAGCGGTAATTACTGTACCTGCTTACTTCAACGATTCTCAGCGACAGGCAACTAAGGATGCAGGGCGAATTGCAGGTTTAGATGTTAAGCGGATTATTAATGAGCCTACTGCAGCGGCATTGGCATATGGCATCGACAAGACTCCTGGCGATAGCGTCGTTGCAGTCTATGATCTGGGTGGCGGAACGTTCGATATTTCGGTTATTGAAATAGCCGACGTCGATGGTGAAAAGCAATTTGAAGTACTCGCTACTAACGGTGATACGTTCTTGGGTGGTGAAGACTTTGATATGCGCTTAATTGAGTACTTATCAGCAGAATTTAAGCAAGACAGTGGCATTGATTTACACGGTGATCCGTTGGCTATGCAGCGCTTGAAAGAAGCGGCTGAGAAATCAAAAATCGAATTATCATCAAGTCAGCAAACAGAAGTCAATCTACCGTACATTACTGCTGATGCTACTGGTCCCAAACATTTGGTCGTTAAGTTGACTCGTGCCAAGCTCGAATCCTTAGTAGAAGACTTGGTTGAGCGTTCTTTACAACCGTTGAAGACGGCTCTGAAAGACGCCGGCAAGTCTACATCAGAGATTGATGAGATTATCTTGGTAGGTGGTCAAACACGCATGCCAATGGTTCAAGACAAGGTAACTGCGTTCTTTGGTAAAGAACCCCGTAAGGATGTTAACCCCGATGAGGCTGTAGCCGTTGGTGCTGGTTTGCAAGGCGCCGTTCTCTCTGGTGATGTTACTGATGTATTGCTATTGGATGTTACCCCCTTGAGTTTAGGTATCGAGACTATGGGTGGTGTAGCAACCCCAGTAATTGAAAAGAATACGACTATTCCTACTAAGAAATCACAAATATTCTCCACTGCTGATGATAATCAAGCTGCTGTGACGATTCACGTAGTTCAAGGTGAACGCAAGCAGGCGACTCAAAATAAATCGTTGGGTCGTTTTGACTTGTCGGATATTCCGCCTGCACCAAGAGGCATGCCACAGATTGAAGTTACCTTTGATATCGATGCTAACGGTATTTTAAATGTGGGTGCGAAAGACAAGGCGACGGGTAAAGAGCAGTCAATTATCATCAAAGCCTCATCAGGACTGTCTGATGAAGAAATTGATGCCATGGTGAAAGATGCAGAAGCTAACGCTGCTGAAGATAAAAAGTTTGAAGAACTGGTTCAGGCGCGTAATACCGCTGATGGCCTGGCGCATGCGGCTAAGAAAACCTTGGAAGAGGCTGGTGATAAAGCCACTGATGAGGAAAAAGCCGCGATTGAAGCTGGCGTTAAGCAGGTTGAGACAGCAGTTCAGGGCGATAACAAGGAAGCGATAGATGAAGCTGCTAAAGTGCTTTCTGAAGCCTCAGCTGGATTAGCTCAAAAGCTTTATGCAGAACAAGCAGAAGCGGGCGAGCAGCCTGCAGGCGAGCAAGCTCCGGGCGATGATGCTATGGATGCCGAGTTCGAAGAAGTGAAAGACGAGGATGCTAAAGAAGATACTAAGTAATGCTTGTTTGAGTAGGCTCATTGGTTGTTAAGTTTAGGCGCGAAGTGAATTTTGAGCGATATCTCAAAATAACCCTCGCGCCTCTTTATTTAAGGCTCTATCTATCGCGAAAGCGCTGTAGATAATAGTTGGGAAGTAAGCAAAGTATGGCTAAGCGGGATTATTACGAAGTACTTGGAGTGGATAGCAGTGCCTCTGCTCCAGAAATAAAGAAAGCATTTCGTCGCATAGCGATGAAGTTTCATCCTGATCGTAACCCAGATGATAAAAATGCTGACGAAAAATTCAAAGAAGCCCAGGAGGCTTATGAAATACTGAGCGATGCTGATAAAAAGTCTACCTATGACCGGTTCGGGCATGCTGGGTTAGATCAAAGTGGTGGCGGTCAGCAGGGTGGCGCTGGTTTCAGTGATGTTTTTGGTGATGTTTTTGGTGATATTTTCGGCGGTGGCGGAGGTCGTGGCCGAAGTGGGCCAGCTAGAGGCTCAGATTTACGCTACGATTTAGACCTCGATTTAGAGCACGCTGTAAAAGGCAAGACCGTGCAAATTGAAGTGCCTACCATGACGCACTGTGATCCATGCGGCGGTTCGGGTGCTCGGAAAGGTACCGCACCGGTAACCTGTGATACGTGTGGCGGGGTAGGTCAGGTGAGAATGTCTCAGGGATTTTTCTCTGTTCAGCAAGCTTGCCCAACATGCCGTGGTCGTGGAAAGATGATTTCGGATCCTTGTGGTACATGTCACGGACAAGGTGTCAAAGAAGAGCGTAAAACACTTTCTGTAAAAATTCCTGCTGGTGTCGATACTGGCGATAGAATTCGCTTGTCCGGTAAGGGGGAGGCGGGTCCTCAGGGAGGTCCTGCCGGTGATTTGTACGTACAAATGAATGTGCGCGAACATAATATTTTTGTCCGCGATGGAAGCAACTTACATTGTGAGGTGCCTATTAGTTTCGCTCAGGCGGCGTTAGGGGGTGACCTTGAGGTTCCCACACTATCGGGTAAGGTTAAGTTAAAGATTCCTGCTGAAACTCAGAGTAGTAAGCTATTTCGTCTGCGTGGTAAAGGGGTGGCTCCAGTTCGGGGTGGTGCGCAGGGTGACTTATTATGTAGAGTCGTAGTCGAGACGCCGGTTAATCTAAGTGCTGAACAGCGTGCTTTATTGCAAAGCTTTGATGAAAGTTTAGCGGGCGCAAGTAAGCATTCCCCGCGCAGTACTAACTGGTTTGATGGTGTGAAGAAATTTTTCGATAACCTGACGAGTTGAGTGTAAAGTAATGCTTGGTGTCAATAATTAGGGCGTTTGATCTAACGAGGAGAGATGTGGTGCGCAATATAGCGATTACTGGAGCCGGCGGCCGCATGGGTAAAGCGCTGATTGAAGCACTGGCTGCAACCGATGGTGTGCAGTTAACTGCGGCTATCGAACACTCAGCCAGTCAGCATATTGGTAGTGATGCTGGAGAGTTGGCAGGGATTGGACGTAATAATGTCACAGTGGTGAGTTCGGTACTTGACGTGGTTGATGCGTTTGACACATTGATTGATTTTAGTGTCCCAGCTTCGACAGCAAATAATGCTCAGGTTTGCCAGCAATATACTAAAAAAATGGTGATTGGGACCACGGGTTTAACCTCAGATCAACTCCAATCTGTTCAATCCGTCAGCGAGAGTGCCGCTGTTTGCATGGCATCAAATTTTGCAACGGGGGTGAACCTTTGTTTTAAATTAGCTGAGATTGCTGCGCTAGCACTTGGTGATGACGCTGATATCGAGATTAGCGAGGCTCATCACAAGCATAAAGTTGATGCACCATCAGGTACTGCATTGTCGCTCGGTTATTCTGTGGCAAATGCTTTGGGCCGTGATCTTGAAGAGGTCGCCGTTTATGGGCGTGAGGGTGTGTCTGGTGCTCGTGACGCTAAGGCGATTGGCTTTTCTTCAGTAAGAGCTGGTGATATTGTTGGAGATCACACTGTTTTATTTGCCGCTGATGGTGAGCGAGTGGAAATTACTCATAAGGCATCGAGCCGGGCTGCCTTTGCTAGGGGTGCGGTGCGAGCTGCCAAATGGCTGGCAGGTAGAGATGTTGGTATGTTCGATATGCAAGATGTTTTGGGTCTCAAATAGCTGATTTTAAAGCCCTAGGCTAGTCGCTATGTTTTGGTGAATTTTTGATCCGCGGCAATGGACAATATGGTCCTTTTTCCCTATACTTCTCTCCTAACACCGCGGTGGTAAAAAGCGGTCTCGTTCTGAGAGGTTAGAGCAAAACAGAGTATTTTATTTAAGCGAGATGAGACCAACAGTTTCGTCTCGCTTTTTTGCAAACTTAAGAAAATTTTGCTTATCATTTCAGAGTTATTTTTATTGGGATTCAATTAGCTAGGCTGGTTGTGATCTTAATTGACTGAACGTCAAATATTTAGGAGGTTGTGTGAATTCCCATACTCACCGGGAAGCCGTACTTGCACTTGCAGACGGAACAATTTTCAGAGGAACTGCTATTGGTGCGGAAGGTCTCTCTGTTGGTGAGGTGGTTTTTAATACAGCCCTCACTGGTTACCAAGAAATCCTCACTGATCCCTCTTACGCTCGCCAAATTGTCACCCTGACCTATCCCCACATAGGTAGCACGGGTGTTAATACTGAAGATGAAGAATCGGACACAATATGGGCAGCGGGGTTGGTTATTAGAGACTTACCTCTACTGGCATCAAACTTCCGGAGTGAAGCAAGCTTAGATGACTACCTTAGCGGCAAAAATATACTTGGAATTGCCGATATTGATACTCGAAAATTAACTAGAATACTGCGTCAGACCGGTGCTCAAAGTGGTTGCATCATGACTGGCGATATTGATGAGCAAAAGGCTCTAGCCTCGGCTAGAGAGTTTGCTGGTCTAAAAGGCATGGATCTGGCAAAAGAGGTGACTGCCAGTACTAGTTATCCATGGACAGAACACAGTTGGGTTCTGGGTGAGGGCTATAAGTCACAACAGCCTGGTAGCGCTAAGTATAAAGTGGTTGCCTATGATTATGGAGTCAAACGGAACATTTTACGCATGTTAGTGGACCGTGATTGTGAGTTGCTTGTGGTGCCAGCAAAAACATCGGCTGAGGAAGTGTTAGCGATGCATCCAGATGGTGTTTTTCTCTCTAACGGACCAGGAGATCCTGAGCCTTGTAACTATGCCATTACCGCGATAAAAAAGATCTTAGAAACTCAAATGCCGGTTTTTGGAATCTGCTTGGGACATCAATTACTCGCGCTAGCCTCAGGCGCTAAAACGATGAAAATGAAGTTTGGGCACCACGGTGCGAATCACCCAGTGGAAGATATAAAAAATAATATTGTGATGATTACCAGTCAAAATCATGGGTTTGCTGTTGACGAAGACAGTTTACCCGACAGTCTAGTCGCTACGCATCGCTCATTGTTTGACGGATCATTACAAGGTATACACAGAACGGATAAGGCCGCTTTTAGTTTTCAAGGCCACCCTGAAGCGAGTCCCGGCCCCCACGATGCGGCCCCTCTATTTGACCACTTTATAGATTTAATGGAAGCTAACCGACAGGCGTTAGCGGAGTAAACATGCCAAAAAGAACTGATATAAAAAGTATTCTCATCATCGGTGCAGGGCCGATTATTATTGGTCAGGCTTGTGAGTTTGATTATTCTGGAGCCCAGGCTTGTAAAGCCTTAAGAGAAGAGGGTTTTAGAGTTATTTTGGTGAATTCCAATCCAGCCACGATCATGACTGATCCTTCAATGGCTGATGCGACCTATATCGAACCTGTTGAGTGGAATACTGTAGCAAGAATTATTGAGAAAGAGCGGCCTGATGCGCTACTGCCAACAATGGGTGGCCAGACCGCACTTAATTGTGCATTAGATCTTGCCAAGCATGGAGTGCTCGATAAATTTTCGGTTGAAATGATCGGTGCCAATGCGGATGCGATTGACAAGGCTGAAGATCGTGAGCGATTCGATAAGGCAATGAAGGCAATCGGTCTGAGTACGCCTAATTCTGGGATTGCTCATAGTCTAGAAGAAGCGACTCAAGTTGCCGATCAATTTGGTTTTCCATGTGTTATCCGCCCCTCATTTACCATGGGTGGTTCTGGCGGTGGTATTGCCTACAACCGTGAAGAGTTTGAAACCATTTGCCGTCGTGGTTTGGATCTTTCGCCGACCAATGAGCTGCTGATTGATGAATCGCTAATTGGCTGGAAAGAGTTCGAGATGGAGGTTGTCAGAGACCGCAAAGATAATTGTATTATTGTCTGCGCGATCGAGAACCTTGACCCTATGGGTATTCATACCGGTGACTCAATCACTGTTGCTCCGGCTCAGACACTGACGGATAAAGAATATCAGATTATGCGTAATGCCTCGATCAAGGTATTGCGGGAAATTGGCGTTGAGACCGGCGGCTCCAATGTCCAGTTTGCGGTTAACCCTGAAGATGGGCGACTAGTCGTTATTGAGATGAACCCTCGGGTTTCTCGATCATCTGCATTAGCCTCAAAAGCAACTGGCTTTCCAATCGCAAGAATTGCGGCTAAGTTAGCGGTGGGATATACCTTAGATGAGTTACAAAATGAAATTACTGGAGGTGCTACTCCGGCATCCTTTGAGCCCAGTATAGATTACGTAGTAACTAAAATACCGCGCTTTGCGTTTGAAAAGTTTAGTCAGGCAGATCAAGCCCTAACTACGCAGATGAAGTCCGTGGGTGAGGTTATGGCAATTGGCCGGACTTTCCAAGAGTCGATGCAAAAAGCATTGCGTGGTCTAGAGGTTGGTGTAGCTGGCTTCGATCCAAAAGTTGATACCAGCGACGATGATTTTGGCGCTGTTTTATACAACCAATTAGCCGAAGCGGGCCCTGACCGAATTTGGTATCTGGCTGATGCTTTTCGACACGGCATGAGTAGCGATGAAATATTTGGAATTACAAAAATAGATCCATGGTTTTTGGTGCAAATTGAAGATCTAGTTATTGAAGAGAGCCGCTTAAATGGTAAGACGCTTCATGACCTCGATGAGAAATGGCTTTACAGCCTAAAGCGCAAAGGATTCGCGGATCGCCGTTTGGCAGATATTTTAGGATGTTCTGAGACTGAAGTGCGGGAGCATCGTTATAGTTTTGATATGCATCCTGTCTACAAGCGAGTAGATACCTGTGCAGCAGAATTTTCGACTGAAACGGCCTACATGTATTCTACCTATGAAGAAGAATGTGAGGCACAGCCTAGCAACAAAGATAAGATTCTTGTACTTGGTGGCGGTCCCAATCGTATCGGGCAGGGGATCGAATTTGATTATTGTTGTGTTCACGCCGCTTTGGCGATGCGCGAAGATGGTTATGAGACCATTATGGTCAACTGCAACCCAGAAACTGTCTCTACGGACTACGATACCTCCGATCGTTTATTCTTTGAGCCGGTGACCTTAGAAGATGTACTAGAGATTGTTCGTCTTGAAAAGCCTAAAGGAGTCATTGTCCAGTTTGGTGGCCAAACGCCGCTAAAACTCGCCCGTGCTTTGGAAGCGGAAGGTGTGCCGATCATTGGTACTACGCCAGATGCCATTGATCGTGCAGAAGATCGTGAGCGGTTTCAGCAAATGATTGAAAAACTGGGTTTACTTCAGCCTCACAATGCCACTGCACGAAGCGCAGATGAGGCGGTTGAATTAGCTAAAGGAATTGGTTATCCGCTAGTGGTGCGGCCCTCTTATGTTCTTGGTGGACGAGCTATGGAAATCGTCTACAAAGAAGACGAGCTGCGGCACTATATGAAAACCGCGGTTCAGGTTTCAGATGATTCTCCGGTGCTATTAGATTTCTTTCTACCTAATGCTATTGAGATGGATGTCGATGCGGTTAGTGATGGAGAGCAGGTGGTGATTGGTGCAATTATGCAGCACATCGAGCAGGCGGGAATACACTCGGGTGATTCAGCTTGTTCATTACCACCTTATAGTCTTAGCGAAACCGTACAAGACGAAATGAGAGAAGTCTGTAAGAAGATGGCTCGTGAGCTTGGTGTGCGTGGGTTAATGAATGTTCAGCTCGCGCTGCAGGATGATAAAATTTACGTTATTGAAGTAAATCCAAGGGCATCCCGCACAATTCCTTTTGTGTCAAAATGTATTGGTGTCTCGCTGGCGAAAATAGCAGCACGCTGCATGGTAGGCCAGACGCTTGAACAGCAAAATTTTACAAAAGAAATTATTCCGCCCTACTTCAGTGTAAAAGAGGCAGTATTCCCGTTTAACAAATTCCCTGGCATCGATCCGATTCTTGGGCCTGAAATGAAGTCTACAGGCGAAGTGATGGGCGTTGGAACAACATTTGCTGAGGCCTATGGAAAAGCCGAATTAGGCGCTAGTGATGAAATTCCAAGTAAGGGAACGGCGTTTGTTAGCGTTCGTCAACGTGACAAAGATCAGTTGCCAGCACTTGCTGAAAAATTGGTCACACTTGGCTTTAAGCTGGCTGCTACCAGAGGAACTGCGCTTGTCATCGAGGAGTCCGGTTTTGAAGTGCAGATGGTTAATAAAGTGAAAGAGGGTAGGCCGCATATAGTTGACATGATTAAGAGTGATAAAATCGATCTAATCATCAATTCTACCGAAGGTCGGCAGGCTATTGTTGATTCATCGACTATTCGCTCCAGTGCTGAGCAGCATCGCGTGTACTACACGACAACTATGGCAGGTGGCGACGCTGTTTGTGAAGCGTTGAATTTTGCCGGTGAAATTGAGGTTAGGAGTTTACAGCAGTTACATAAGGAGATTATTTAATGCAAAAGAATGCAATGACAGCCGAGGGGGAATCTGCGCTTAGGAAAGAACTGAACAATTTAATAAAGGTTGTACGACCTGGTATTGTTGAAGCAATTTCTACCGCACGGGAACATGGCGATCTTAAAGAGAATGCCGAGTACCATGCCGCTCGTGAGCAGCAGAGTTTTGCTGAGGGCCGTATTCAGGATATTGAGGGAAAGCTATCTAATGCGCAGGTAATCGATATATCGAAGATACCTCAGGGTGATCGGGTCATCTTCGGTTCTGTAGTAACCATTATTAAAATGGATACTGATGAAACGGTTACCTATCGAATCGTTGGCGATGATGAGGCGGACGTAAAAGCGGGTAAGATTTCATATCAGTCACCCATTGCCAGAGCCCTAATCAGTAAAGAGATTGGCGATGTCGTCGTGGTAAAGGCGCCGAGTGGCGATGTTGAATATGAAATCGACGATGTTGTTTACCAGTAACCGTTAAGAATTAGCCGATAGTAAAAAGATCATCAACGCCTTTTGCGCGTGCAGTCGGTTTTCAGCCTCATCCCACACCACTGAAATAGACTCATCCTCAAGTAGTTCTTCCGATACTTCCTCGTTTCTATGAGCCGGCAAGCAGTGCATAAAAAGAGCATCGTCCGCTGCATATGACATCAATTGATGATTGACTTGAAAGCCAGAAAATTGCTCTAGTCTTGCCTTAGCTTCAGACTCCTGCCCCATAGAGGCGTAGACGTCGGTTGTTACTAATTGCGCCCCCGCTGCGGCTTCCACAGGACTTCGTGTAAGAGTAACTCGGTCACCAGCCTCAGCGACGAGTGTTGCATTTGGTTCATACCCTTCAGGGCAGGCAATATTCAATTTGAAATCAAGCGTTATGGCGGCATTGATCCACGAGTGACATACGTTATTGCCATCGCCAATCCATGCTACCGTCTGTCCTTGAATTGAACCTCGGTGTTCAACGTAGGTTTGAATATCAGCTAAAATCTGACAGGGATGGTAGTCATCGGTCAGTGCATTAATAACGGGGACCTTGGAATACTTAGCAAACCGCTCAATTTTGTCATGAGCAAAGGTTCTAATCATGATTAAATCTACCATACGCGAAATGACCCGCGCCGTATCTTCCACAGGCTCATCTCTTCCCATCTGTAAGTCATTGGATGACAGGAAAAGAGCACTGCCGCCCAGTTGAGCCATTCCAGCTTCAAAGGACACTCTTGTTCGCGTTGAAGACTTCTCAAAAATCATACCCAGCACCTTTCCGTCAAAGATCCGTGCTTGGCGGCCTTCCTTGTGAGCAGTTTTAAGTGCTATAGCGGACTGAATGATGTGATTACATTCATCGGTGCTCAAATCTCTTAGAGTAAGAAAATGTCGAATAGCGATGGTTTATCTCCTTATTGGTCAGACTTAAAGTCTCTGATTAGGGGTACTAAAATTGTGATCAGCAGATCAACCTCTTCGTCAGTCAGAATAAATGGCGGGAGTAATCGAATAACGGAGTCTGCGGTGACGTTAATTAACAAGCCTTTCTCAATAGCGGCGGCGAATAAAGATTTACAGGGCTGGTTTAGCTCAATGCCAATCATGCATCCCATACCGCGGATATCTACAACGTGTGTCGCTGACGTTAGGCCTTTCTCAAGCCCAGCTATAATTCTTGTACCAATGGCTGATGCTCTGTTCAACAATCCTTCAGTATCTAAGGTATTAATCGTGGCCAGCGCGGCGGCACAGGCTAGTGGATTTCCGCCAAAGGTAGAACCATGGTTGCCTGGCTGCATGAGCTCAGTCGCTTTTCCTGCTGCAAGACAAGCGCCGATAGGGAATCCATTCCCCAGGCCTTTTGAGGTAGTTACTACGTCGGGCAAAATATCACTGTGTTGAAAACAAAAATACCTTCCAGTTCTGCCATTGCCTGTTTGTACTTCATCTAGCATCAAAAGCCAGTTATTTTGGTCGCAGAATACTCTAAGCTGCTGCAGATACTCTTTGGAGGCGATGCGAATTCCGCCCTCGCCTTGGATAGGTTCAACGAAAATAGCGCAAATATTTCGGTTGTTGTCCGCTATTTTCTGAAGAGCCTGAATGTCATCGAAAGGAGCTCTGGCAAATCCCGTAACAAGAGGTTCAAACCCGGCTTGAACTCTGCGCCCACCGGAGGCACTAAGCGTCGCGAGAGTTCTACCATGAAAGGCGTTTTCCATAACCAGTACAGTGGGTAATGCAATTCCTTGTTGATGGCCAAAAAGCCGCGCCATTTTAATAGCGGCCTCATTTGCCTCAGCACCAGAGTTGCCAAAAAATACTTTACGCATACCCGAGATTTTACATAGCCTCTCAGCAAGAATTTCTTGATTAGGAATAGTAAAAAAGTTTGAACAATGAGTGAGGGTATTTGATTGTTCAGTAATAGCTTGAGTAACGGCTGGGTGAGCATGCCCGAGCCCACATACGGCAATTCCAGACAATGCATCTAAATACTTATTACCTTTTTCATCCCACAGCCAAGCACCCTGTCCTTTGACAAGTGTCGCTGCGCGGTCACCATAAGTGTTCATTAGTGCTGTTGAAGTCATGCTGTCATTATTTCCTTTCCGATTTTTTATCGGAATAAAAAAAGGCAGCTGAGCTGCCTCTCGAATCTATCTGCAAATCATAGCGTGGATTGAGGAGGCTGGCAAGATAGTGGCTTTCTCCGACATTCCACTGCGTATAGAAAGGGATTGTATTATAAAAATAAATTCCCATAACAGTGTCGCCACTGATTGAAAAGGTTTAAAATTCGCTCTTTAGCTCATTAAACATATAGGCAAGCCACAATGGATATAATGGAAACAATTCGCGAACAGGTAGAAAATAATGCGGTACTTCTCTACATGAAGGGATCACCTAATCAACCGCAATGTGGGTTCTCCTCTAAAACGGTCCAAGCCTTGATGGGCTGTGGTCACAGGTTTGCTTATGTAGATATTCTATCTAATCCTGAAATACGCAGCAACTTACCTGCATATGGAAATTGGCCCACGTTCCCACAACTTTGGGTTGCCGGGGAGCTGATTGGTGGTTGTGACATCATCACTGAAATGCAGGAGAAAGGTGAGTTAAAACAGTTGATAGACGACGCTATTGGTGAAATTTCAGAGTAGTAAGTGTTGTGTTACTAGTATGTTGATGCTCACGATCTATATTTCTTTATGCCGATAAAATATATCCCAAGTAACGCCCTTATCATTATCAAGGGTATTCCTTTTCTTGATTGCGAATGATAATTATTCTTATTCCTATTGACTCTGTTATTAAGAGTAATTATCATTCGCTCCGTAATTTAGCAGTAATGCTGTGATCAGAGTTCAAACCTTACTTTATTGGTAGCTCGCGCCTCGTTAGTTAGCAGGTTGGGCGAGCAGGTTTGGACTCCTAGTGCATTCAAGCTTTTCAATAACGGACACTTTAAAGGATGAACCATGATTTCTAATTCAATATTTTCAAAGTTACTCATTACGCTTTTATTAGCAACCCTCGCTGGCTGTGGAAGCGGCACTAACACGCCCGCTGATGTTGATGGCGATGGTGTGCCAGATTCTACTGATACTTTCCCTAACGATCCAGCTGAATCAGTAGACACTGACGGCGATACTGTGGGTGATAATGGCGATAATTGCCCGGCGATAGTAAACACTGACCAGACTGACACTGATGGCGATGGAGCTGGTGACGCGTGTGATGAAGATCAGGACGGCGATACAGTAGGTAACGCTGATGATAACTGCCCTCTAGTAGCAAACACTGACCAAACAGATGCTGATGTTAATGGTTCAGGTGATGCTTGTGATGCGATGCCGACTAATTACTCATACAACAATGATATGTTTACTGGTTCAGATTCTTCGGTTAGTTACACCGGTCAAACGGCTCGTCAGGTATTAATCTCTGATATGGCATATTACATGTCAACTGTTCTCTCCGATGATGCTGCGAACACAGCAGACTCAGTGAAAGCTGATCTTAAGTTTTTCGTTTATGGCACTGATGCAGACGTAACCGATACTTTGATAGGTACCTATATAAAAGACGCAGCAAATGTTACGTTAAAAGATGCTGCCACCTATGGGGCTATTTCTTCAGGCAAAAATTTACATAAAAAAATCGCTGGTGGCTGTGGTGCTGGTTGCGGAGAAGAATCTAAGTTAATTGGTGATTTCATTGGTTGGAAAGGCTTGGATGCAGATGGCAATGCCATTACAACGCCACTGGCGTTGGTTGATGATTGGATTGCGAGTCAAGCAGTGTTGGCATCTGACGGTGTAGTTGTTCAGATTACTGATGCTGACGGAGTAACGTCAGACGTCAATGTTAATACTGATGCTCATGGGCGTAATTATCGCCAGTTAATGCAAAAGTTCTTGATGGGCGCAGTTAATTTCTCCCAAGGTACTAATGACTACTTCAAAACAACCTTCACGGGCTCTAATGACGCCGGGGTTAATTATGTTGCTGCGCAAGATGGTACGAAAGATTATACCTATGCCGAGCATAAATTTGACGAAGGCTTCGGATACTATGGTGCGGCTAGAGATAATCTAGCTTATACCGATCTTGAAGCGCGGGCTAAGAGTGGGCGTGATGAATGGAAGAATGGCTATCACGACACAGATGCTGATGGCATGATTGATGTACGTAGTGAGTATAACTTTGCACACTCACAAAACTGTGCGAAGCGTGATGCAGGGTCTGCTTCCGGTCCCAACCCAACAGACCTTTCTGGTGATGTTATGAGCGCGGTACTAGCTGCTCGGCAAATTATCAGCAATGCAGCTAATAAGGCTAATCCTGAGTTGACGGAGGCTGAAGATGTAAAGCTCCAAGAACACATCAAAATGGCTTCTCTTGCATGGGAAAAGTGTATTGCAGCTACCGCGGTTCATTATGTTAATGATGTGATTGCAGACGTCAGTGAGTACAAAAGTGGTGCTCCTGCGAGTTTAGATAACTTTGAGACAGTAGCCAAACACTGGTCAGAGTTAAAAGGCTTTGTCTTGAGCTTACAATTTAGTCCTGCGTCTCCATTTAGAGATGCCTCTGCAGATGCTGCTGTTAGCGTTGCTGATTTGATTATGATTTCTGATCTTATTGGTGATGCGCCGGTGCTAGCTGATGGAAGTCAAAATGGTATTGGAACTGGGGCGACTGCGTCCGAAGCTGTCTATGCGTATATTGGTAAACTGACTCAAGCTAGGGCTAAGATGCAAGAGGCTTACGGGTTCTCAGATGCAAACACACTAGCTTGGTAATATAATGCGATGAAGCCTTTCATATTATGATCTGAAAGGCTTTTGTTTAAGTAAGAATGTGGCCCAGTTTAAGTTGGTCCACTTTGGGCTCACCTAGGTTAGCCCTTTGGTATTTAAAAGGTATTTAAAAATGAATCAATTACGTGTCTTTCTTCCGTTTTTAATGACTGCGGTTCTGACCGCTTGCGGTGGTGGCGGGGGTTCAAGTTCAGCACCTTCTCAAGTGGCTCCTGGTGACACAACAGCACCGGTAATCACTTTAACGGGTGACAATCCGCAAGCAGTTGATTTGAACGCCGAGTATCAAGAACTTGGTGCGTCCACAGACACTGGAGAAACAGTTGACATAAACGCAACGGCAGTAGATACAGCTTCTGTTGGAAGTTATATGGTCACTTACAATGCAACTGATACTGCGGGTAATCAGGCCACAGAGAAGACGAGGACTGTCAATGTTACGGATTCGACGCCTGTGAATACTTCTATAACGATCAATGTCGAAGTAGCCCCTAACAGTAACGGCTCGGGTAATGTGTATGTTATTGACGGTGTTCAGAATGAGTCACTGACATTGGAAGCGGGTAAAACTTATAAGTTTGTGCATCCCTCTGGACACCCTTTGAGATTTTCAACAACAGCCGACGGGACCCATGGTGGGGGTGTTGAATACACAGAGGGAGTGACGACATCTACTAATGGCGAAACTTTGATAGAGGTGACAGCGGCCACTCCGGTGACTTTGTACTATTTTTGTACCCTCCATTTCGGAATGGGTGGAACGATAAGCATAGGTGACTCATCCGCGGAATCAACGAAATCTTCGGTATTAACCGCGATAGTGGATGGAATTGTTATTCCTAACTACAAAGACCTGGCTGAAAAAACAGCATCCTTTTCAGGCACCGATGGTTCAATTGCTGCCTACTGTGCAGCACTTGGTGAATCTGATGAGTCGGTTAAGCTTGATGCGGCCCAAGAGGAATGGAAAACCGTCATGCACGCGGTTCAAAAGACTGAAATTCATACCTTTGGCCCTGCGGCACTCAATAATCTGTCATTGAGAAATCGTGTTCATTTTTATCTAGAAAAAGATAGGCAATTGCAAACTGTTTCTACCTGTGCAACAGATGTTGCAGTGGTCAATGCGAACACTGACATAGATTTCCAAGTTGCAGGAACGTCGGCTAATCAGCGTAGTATGTCGGCACTTGAATACTTGCTATTCAACGATGATCTTAATCATACGTGCGCAGCCAATGTCTCAGCAGTGTCGTCTTGGAATGCTCTTTCCGATGCAGACAAAAAGGTTCAGCGCTGCGTTCTTAGCGAACTTATTGCAACCGATGTTGCTACCAATGCAGAACAAATTCACATTGATTGGACTGCGTCACGAGACGAATTTTTAAACCCTGATGAGGTAGGTACACGCTTTGAATTGATGACTGATGCCCTCTTCTACTTTGAGAAACACTCAAAATCAGCGAAGCTAAATGGCCCCATCGGGATTGATGATCTCTGTCCTGATGACCAGTTGACCTGCCCTGAATTTTTAGAGTCACCTTATAGTGAAACGTCGCTCGACAATATAAAAACAAACGCCGAGCAAATGTTAGCGATTTTTGATCGCGGCTTAGATAACCTAGCCGATGAGGCAGCACCAGATTGGTCTGCGACTTTTAAGGGATTAATATCTAATGTTATTGAGCTAATTACTGCGATGCAGGGCCAAGAGGAATGGACATCTGTAAAGGATCAGGTAGCGTCTATTGTTTCTGATAATGATGCGGCTTCCTGTCAAAGTGCTTTTGGTAGCCCAGAAACTCCGTCGGCCTTCCCTATATGCAGCCTAGGTGGTCTAGTAAAGAGGGTCACCGATGATCTGAAAATTGAGTTTATTACCTATCTTGGTGTCGACCTCCCAGAAGGGTCAGGGGGAGATACAGATTAAAACTTATATAAGTGCCATAGGATTACTCGCTATCTCTGTCGCGTCTGTAGCTTGGGGCGTTGATTTGTCAGATCCGATGATTAAGGAAGTGACAATTATCGGTACTAAAGAGGAAAAGAAAAGCCTCTCAGGATCTGGCATGCAGATTAGTGCGGCCGAGCTAAGGCGGCATGGTTATAGTGACTTAAACCAAATCGTTAGTTCGGTGCCTGGGGTTTATGTGCGTGAAGAGGATGGCTATGGGCTGCGGCCAAATATTGGTATTCGAGGCGCTACGTCTGAGCGTAGTCAAAAGATAACGCTGATGGAAGATGGCGTGCTCATTGCGCCTGCCCCGTATTCCGCACCTGCCGCTTATTACATTACTAACGCATCGCGTTTATATGCAGTTGAAGTATTGAAAGGGCCTTCCGCAATTCAAACAGGCCCACACACGGTTGGTGGCGCTATTAATTTGGTAACGCGTCCCGTCCCATTGGAGGACTTTGCAGAAATTGATGTGTCGGCAGGGACCGACGGATATCATAAATTGGCTGGTGCTGCTGGGTATGTGATGAATAATGTTGGCGTGCTTATTGAAGGCTTTAGCTACGGTAGTGACGGCTTTAAGCAACTAGATGATGGAGGTGATACTGGTTTTACGCGCAATGATGTTAACCTAAAAGTACGTTGGCAGCCGAAAACAGAATTACCACAAACATTGATCGTCAAGATCGGATTTGCGGACGAAGACGCAGATGAAACCTATCTCGGTCTTACTGATGCTGATTTTGCAGCGACCCCTGAACGGCGATACTCAGCTTCTCAGCTGGACCGCTTTCAGTCTGAACATCGACAAATTCATTTAAATCACTCTATTTCGTTCAATACTGATTTTGAGGTTACTTCCAAGTTATATTTCAATGAATATCATCGGTCATGGAATAAGTTTGATGGCTTCATGGATGGGCCAAAAGTTCAGGATATACTGGGAACGCCCACCTCTTTTGTGTCTGCTTATCGCACGCTTCAGGGGTTACAGGATTCAGTAGTCGGTGACTACTCAGATTTGACCATCGATGTCACTGATAATGATCGGGAGTATACGTCTCAAGGCATTCAGTTCGATTTAAGCCAAAGCCTTGATCTTTTAGGTGCCGAGCACAAGATTAAAGTCGGGTTGCGTTATCACCAAGATGATGTCAGGCGCCGCCATCAGACACGGAGCTATTTAATGACCTCGGGAACCCTAGTTTCTGATGGCATTGCTAGGCCATTTAAAACTAACAATTATGCGCAAACTGACGCATTCGCGCTGTCGGTGTCGGATGATATCTCTTGGTCGGAATGGACTTTCAATATTGGCGTTCGGCATGAAGATATTAGTGGTAGTGTTGATAACAAGTTGTTGGACACGTTATCAGAAAACGCCCAAACGATTACGACACCAGGTGTTGGTGTATACAGGCAATTAACCGATTCTCTTGGTGTTTTAGTGGGCATTTATATGGGGTTCTCGCCCTCTGGGCCGGGGCAATCAGGCGCTGAATCAGAAGAAAGCGTCAATGTCGAATATGGTATTCGTTATACGACGACTGACTTTTCGGGTGAGGTTATTGCCTTTGAAAGTGACTATGACAACTTACTGGGTCGCTGCAGGGCGTCAGACTCCAACTGTCAGGTGGGACAAGAGTTTAGCGGCGGGAACGTCGAGGTCAGTGGCATTGAAGTAACTGGGCAAGGGCAATATGAGCTTGGCGATACCATAATTTTAACTTCTCAGATTAATTACACCTATTCTGAATCTAAATTTAAAAGTTCTTTTTTCTCCCAGTTCTCTCAGTGGGGTCTTGTCAATGAAGGGGATGAGTTACCGTATGTTCCCAAGCATGCTGGCAGGTGGCAGGTTGGGCTTGAGAGTGATTTATGGGCGCTTGATCTGGCAGTCAAGTATCAGCATGGAATGCGTGAAACGCCAGGATTGGATGATATTACAGAAGGCCTGCATACTGACAATATAACCACGGTCGACGTCTCCGCTACTTGGTTTGTCAATGAAGATGTTGATGTGAAGATATTGGCTAGAAACCTAACAGATGATTCATCAATTGTGTCTCATCGGCCATATGGTGCTAGACCAAATTTACCTCGTACTTTACTGGCCCAAGTAAAGTACCGGTTTTAGATCGTTAGGAGATTACGTTGCTTGAGTTGTTGACAGCCCCCGCTGAAAAATTTATTGACCCCTCTGAAAGGGTCTTTTGGGGGTATATGCTAAGCGCACTGGTTATTGCCTCGCTTGTTGTGGCCCATCAGGAGCAGCGTTTTAACCCGTTTGACCAGCTTCGGCGTTTACTTGATCCCAAGTATTGGCTGTCGCGTTCTAGCCTCTATGATATGTTTCTATTGACGTTCAATACCGTAATGCGCCTTACGCTTATCATTCCTTTTTTTGGTAGCCACGTGGTGGTTACTGTTTTGGTAGGTGGGTTTTTACAAGAACACATCGGAGATGCCCCTGACCTAAACCTTGGTTGGCTCTGGATTGCCAGTATCTTTAGTATATCTTTCCTAATTCTGGATGATCTGAGCCGCTTCGTTCTACATTTTTGTATGCATCGCTACAACTTCTTGTGGTATTTCCATAAAACTCACCATAGCGCGACGGTGCTAACACCATTGACGATATTCCGAGTTCATCCGGTTGAGCATATTCTATATTTTAGTCGGAGATTGGTAGTCTTTGGTTTTATTACTGGGGTCTTTATTTGGTTGTTCTCCCATCGTCTTTCGGGCTTACAGATTCTCGGTGTTGATATGTTTGGTGTGATGTTTAATTTTGCAGCAGCTAATCTACGTCACTCACATATCTGGATTTCATTTGGACGGTTAGAGAAGATATTCATTAGCCCAGCTCAGCATCAGATCCATCATAGTGTTGGCCATAGTAACGCTAACCTTGGAAGTATTTTCTCTGTCTGGGATGGGTTGTTAGGCACTCGAACTTACTCAGGCCAGAAGCGGGAGCTAGAATTTGGCTTGGGGCCAGAGAAGCATGCGCCTCCGAACAAAGAGGCCTCTGGATTGGTAATACCTGCGGGCCCCTCACTGACCTAAATAGTTAGCTCTTCGGCGGATTGTGCTTACTGGTCCAAGGTCGCCTAATGTCTTCTCTAATAACCTCAAAATGCCCCGTTTTACGATCCTCTAAAAAATGGTCCAGCGTCACTTCGACCATTGGAAATGCAAGTTCTCCCCAAGGAATGTCAGCTTCAGCGAATAAGGCAACTTCAGATGATTCAGACGTAGGTCCAAATACTGGCGTTTGTAAATCTGCACGATAAAAAATATAGACTTGATGGATCTGAGGAATATCAAAGATAGCGTACAGTTCAGGATTGACGACGTTAGCCAAGGATTCCTCGACACACTCTCGCATAGCGCCCTCTAATGTAGATTCACCATTTTCCAGAAACCCGGCAGGTAGAGTCCAGTAACCGACTCTAGGTTCAATGGAGCGCCTGCAGAGTAAAATTTTATCTTCATAAATAGGCAAGATACCGGCGATAACGCGAGGATTCTGATAGTGAATCTCATCACAAGATTCACACACATAGCGTAATCTATTGTCGCCTTGAGGTATTTTTTGGGTAACGCAGCTACCGCAGCTAGAACAAAATTTCATGAAACTCTCAGAAAGTAACGTGGACTGCGTATAATGCACAAATGCTAACAACTATTGCAAATCAGTTGGTCAAATTTCCGTTAAAAAAACGGCAACCTGATCTAAATAAGGCCCAAACTACAGCGGCAGTTCTTGTTATTTTGCACGGAGAGGACAGTGACCCTCAGGTTGTGTTGACTCAACGCGCATTTCACCTTAAAAGTCACGCAGGTGAGGTAGCCTTTCCCGGAGGGATGTGGGATAAAGGGGACGAGAATTTACTACATACGGCATTAAGAGAAGCCAACGAAGAGATTGGTCTTAATCCTCACTCAGTAACGCCTGTTGCGACCTTACCCTCAGCGTCGCCAAAGCGACGAGAGGTGAGTGTTACTCCCTTCGTGGCCATTGGTATCAATAATTTAGAGCTAACGGCGGATGCGTCTGAAACGGCGGCTATTTTTAATGCTCCACTAAAGATTTTCATGGATCCAGATCAGTATGAGTATTTTGAAATTAAGTCAGAGACTGCAGATGGTGATGGGGTGATACGATTTCCATATTTGACGTATAACAATTATAAAATTTGGGGATTCACTCTCAAGGTGATTACAGATTTACTCAATTCGACATTGGACGCAGGTATTGATTTAAAATATCCTCAGCATGTCAGTAAGTAAAAAGAAAACTAAAAGGCGCTATAAATGATTTATCAACTTGGTGATGATACACCTCAAATCCATGAAAGTGTTTTTGTAGCGACTAGCGCAGACGTGATGGGAAAGGTAATCCTCAAGGAGCACTCGAGCGTTTGGTTTAACGCGGTGATTCGTGGCGACTGCGATGTTATCGAAGTCGGAAAGCGCAGTAATGTGCAAGATGGTGCAGTATTGCATGCAGACCCTGGCCAACCGCTGAAGATAGGGGAAGATGTAACTATCGGTCATCAAGCAATGGTGCATTGCCGAGAGATAGGTGATCGCACATTAGTTGGAATTCAAGCCGTCATTTTAGACGGTGCTATTGTTGGAAGTGACTGCTTAATTGGCGCCAATGCCTTGGTTAAAGCCGGAGCAGTCATTCCAGATGGCTCAATGGTAGTTGGTTCACCTGGAAAGGTGATTAGGCAGACTGATGAAAACATGCGTGCTTTTTTATTGGCTGGGGCCACTATGTATGTTCAAAAAGCGGCTAATATGCGGTCTGATTTGAGAGAAGTTAAGCGGTGACGTTAGAACTGAGCATCACATCACCTTGCTCGTCTATCTGCTCTTTGAATGAAGATGACGTGTGCGTTGGATGTAATAGGACAAGCAATGAAATCCGCGATTGGCGGAATATGTCAGACAGTGAAAAGCTAGAAGTGCTCACGCTTTGTAGTCAGCGCATTCAAGGGGATTAGCCACTTTAGTTGATCAAGAGCTTATTCATCAGTTTGCTTCGGTTTCTTCATCGATGATACACATACCTTTTTAACCATGGTCCCATTGATTTCTTTGGTTTCGAATCGGTAACCGCCAACCACGAAGCTGACGTTACCATCGGGAATGCTCTCAAGTTGCTCGAAGACGGTCCCATTCAAGGTTTTCGGGCCTTTAGTGGGTAGATCCCAACCAGTAGCCTTGTTGATTTCTCGAATAGTGGCGGTACCGTCAATCAGATAGCTACCATCATTCTGGGCGATGATTTCATCCTCGTTATCGGCAGTGTTGGTTGTAAAGTCGCCGACAATTTCTTCGAGAATATCTTCAAGTGTGACAAGTCCCTGAACTTCGCCATACTCATCGACCACAATGGCAAAACGCGTTTTAGCATTTTTAAAATTGAGTAGCTGATTGGTTAGGCTCGTTGTCTCAGGAATAAAGTATGGATCTTCAGCAAAGTATTTGATTGCGTCATGATTAATATCCCCTGAACGAAAAAGTTGATTTGCCTTGCGCCCGTGAAAAATTCCAATAATATTATTGATATCACCGTCATAAATGGGTTGTCGGGAGTATTCAGAGTCAAGCATTGCCGCGGTAAGGTGTTCAATACTGTCCTCTAGGTCGAGACCTTGAACTTCGTTTCTTGGAATCATAATGTCTTCGACTGTTACATTTTCTAGATCGAGGATTCCTTTAAGCATACCCTGATGACTTGTTGATAGTTTGTGCCCTGATAGGTCTACTAGTGATTTAAGCTCCTCTGAATCTAAGCCGTCATCGCGGTCTTTGTTAGGATCAAAACCAAGAAGTAATATGACGCCATTAGTTAGTTTGTTAACCACCCATACCAATGGGGACAACAATTGCAGTAACGGCTTTAAGATATGACTGGCTTTAAAAGCAAACCATTCTGGATTCTGAGCAGCGATTGTTTTCGGAGTGACTTCAGAAAAAACTAATACCATGATCGTGAGTGAAGCCGTAGCCACCCATGGAGCAGCTGCTTCCCCGACATAAATAATGGCAAGCATATTGGCAATAATTGCCGCCAAAATATTGACTGCGTTATTGCCGATTAAAATGAGACCGATTAATCTATCTGGCTTTGCCAATAATTTTGCTGCTCGCCGGGCGCCAGCGCTTTTTTTGCGTTGATGACGAAGTCGATATCGATTGAGAGCCATCATTCCGGTTTCTGATCCGGAGAAAAAAGCCGAAAGTACCAAGAGTATTACGAGTGTCGCCCATAGTACTAGGGGATCTGAACCGTCCAAAGATATCTGCCATTTAAATTAAGGAAGGATATGTTGAATCACTTGGTTAGTTTTGGCAACTGACAATTTAACATTAGAGGCGGAAATGTTAGCTGAGGATAAATTCGAGGACGATTTTACTACCTACATAGCCCATTAAAATGGCCACAAACCCAACCCAGCTCCAACTTATTGCTTTTATTCCCCTCCAGCCTCGGCTATGTCTTCCCCAGAGAAGTACAGCGTAAACCAACCAAGCAACGATGCTAAGAGTGACTTTATGCAATAGTTTTTGATCAAATAAATCATCGTAGTAAAGAAATCCGCTAACTAATGACAGCGTAAGCATTACTTCACCCGCCAAGATCAACTCAAAAAGAAAATCTTCCATTGTTTGGAGGGGGGGGAATGTACGCATCAAGAAATTTTGTTTTTTATGCTTTAGTTGCCAGTTTTGATAGCCGGTAAGTAAAGCGTGCAGGGCTGCAACTGCCAGAAGACTGTAGGCAAGTATGGATATTATTATATGGCCTTGAATATAAACTGACATTAGCGCAACTGGTTTAGTGCTAGGGGTCTCTAAGGCAGCAATTAAGCTTAATGCGGAAATTGGGAAAAGCAAAAGATACATGCTGTGCAAAGGCTTCTTTCTGCCACTGATGAAAACAACTAGATTAATTACAAAGGCGATTAAGACAAAAATTCTAAACAAGCTTAGATCCAGCCCGTCGGCAACAAACAGCAACTGAATGGTGCTTAAGCCGTGCAGCGTTATTGCTCCAGCGGCCAAAGATTTTAGCATCGCTGTATTAAAAAGGGGTTCTTTTAGCAGCTTAATTATCAGGTAACTAAACCCGATTAGATAGAGTATAACGGCTGCAAAACCAGTGATTGAAGTAAACATGATCTTAAATCATTAACAAGTAGCTACGAGTGTGGCATATTCACGGCTTGGGGTGAAGAGGGCCGTGTAATTATTGTTATAATACCGGCTTGATAGAAATTAATTAGGAATGTTCCACATGGCAATGTTTGAAAGTTTAAGTGACCGTCTTACGCTAAGTTTGAAGAAAATATCAGGAAAAGCGAGTCTCAGTGAAAAAAATATCGAGGAGACATTGCGAGAGGTACGGATGGCACTACTGGAAGCAGATGTTGCATTGCCAGTGGTCAAGAGCTTCGTTGAGCAAGTCAAAATTCGGGCTTTGGGTCGAGAAGTCGTTAGTAGTCTAAATCCTGGGCAGCAATTCCTAAAAGTGGTTCAGGCTGAGCTAGAAGCCGTGATGGGAGAAAAAAACGAATCTCTCAATTTGGCAGCACAGCCGCCTGCGGTAGTTTTAATGGCGGGTTTACAGGGTGCAGGTAAGACTACATCAGTGGCCAAGCTGTCTCGCTATTTAAAAGAGCGAGAAAAGAAAAAAATTATGGTTGTGTCAGCTGACGTCTATCGTCCCGCAGCCATAGAGCAACTAAAAACGCTAGCGAATGAAGTGGATGCGACGTTCTTTCCGAGCCATGAAGATCAGAAACCTATTGATATTGTTAAAGCGGCTATAGCGGCTGCAAAAACACAGTTCATGGATGTATTGATTATTGATACTGCCGGTCGTCTCCATGTCGACGGCGAAATGATGTCGGAAATCAAACAGATTCACGCGGTGGCAAATCCTGTTGAAACATTGTTTGTGATCGATGCAATGATTGGTCAGGATGCTGTCAATACAGCAAAAGCATTTAATGAATCCCTGCCCCTGACGGGCATTATACTGACCAAGGTTGATGGTGATGCTCGCGGAGGTGCCGCATTGTCTGTCCGGCAAATCACTGGAAAGCCTATTAAGTTTTTAGGTGTTGGTGAAAAAACTGATGCGTTAGAACCATTTCATCCTGAAAGAATTGCATCGCGTATTCTTGGTATGGGTGATGTACTTTCCTTAATTGAAGATGTAGAACGAAAGGTTGATAAAAAGAAGGCTGAAAAACTTGCTCAAAAAGTTGCCAAAGGTAAAAGATTTGATTTAGAAGATCTGCGCGACCAACTGCAGCAGATGAAAAATTTGGGCGGTATGGCAGGGATGATGGATAAAATGCCTGGCATGGGTAATATGGCGCAATTGGCTCAGCAGAATCAAGCAAGTAGTCAGTTTGACCGTATGGAGTGTATTATCAACTCTATGACGCCAAAAGAGAGGAAAAACCCCGATATTTTAAACGGATCGCGAAAACGTCGAATTACCGTTGGCTCAGGAACAAGTATTCAGGATCTTAATCGATTACTCAAACAGCACAAGCAAATGGGTAAGATGATGAAGAAAATGAAAGGCAAGGGAATGCAAAACATGATGCGTGGAATGGGTGGGATGATGCCACCTGGTGAGGGAATGCCTCCGGGCGGACTGCCTAAATTTTAGCTACACATAAAAGGCCTAGGCCTTGTCTTAGGTGACATCAATTAACAGAGATTATTTTCCACTAAATTAGTTTCATTTTTAAAGCTTTTGGCGTACCATACCGCGCTTTCCGGGATAGCTCCGCTTAGCTGCGTGGCATGAACAAAAAGCATCGAGTTTGGCGATAGTGCCTCTCGAACACAGGATTCTACAAATGGTTACAATCAGATTGGCTCGTGGCGGCGCAAAGAAACGCCCTTTTTATCACATAACAGTCTCAGACTCACGCAATGCTCGTGACGCTAGATACATTGAGCGTATAGGGTTCTTTAACCCAGTTGCTCGTGGAGCGGAAGAGCGTTTACGCGTTGATTTAGAGCGTGCTACATATTGGCAGGGTCAAGGCGCACAGGTTAGTGATCGCGTCTCAGCTCTACTCAAAGAGGCTGCCAAACAAGCAGCTTAGTGGGTTAGGGTATACCTATGACTAGCACTACAAGTACTCCGGAAATGCTAGTTGTCGGTCGCATAACTACTGTTTTTGGTATTCGTGGATGGCTTAAAGTCTTCTCGTACACCGAGAATATCGAGGCGATAGTTGATTATCAGCCGTGGTGGATTAATCTGCCGGGTGGACTAAAACAATTAGTTGCTGATGACTTTAAGAGGCATGGTGACGGCTTGGTGGTGCATCTGCAGGGGGTTGACGATCGTGATGTCGCAAGAGATTGGTGCCAACACGATATTTTAGTAGAAAAAAGTCTACTTCCGTCGTTAACAAGCGCTGAGCACTACTGGCATCAGTTGGTTGGTCTGCAGGTCTTTAGTCAGGAACAAGGGGCTGAATTGCGACTCGGTATTGTTGATTCGCTACTTGAGACAGGTGCTAACGATGTGCTTGTAGTGAGAGGCGATAAGGATAGTATCGACAGAGAAGAACGTTTGATCCCTTACTCAGAAGAATTTGTGGTTAAAGTAGACCTCTCTGACTGTAGGATTGATGTCATCTGGGATCCGAACTTTTAGGTAAAGTGGGTTCGTTAACAGAGGTGGAAATTAATGAAAATAGCATTGATTACCCTGTTTCCAAATATGTTTGAAGCGATCAGTGAGTATGGCATTAGTGGTCGTGCGGTAAAAAACGGCTTAGTTGAACTGGCTTGTTTTAATCCGAGAGACTTTACTGAAGATAAGCATCGTACTGTAGATGATAGGCCATATGGTGGTGGCCCTGGCATGGTTATGTTGGTGGAGCCGTTGCGTAAGGCGATTGGTGCCGCACGGGAATGGATTGACGACCAGGCTATTGTCGTATATTTGTCGCCTCAGGGTAGGGTGTTAAACCAAGCGGCGGTAAATAAGTTTGCTGAGCAGAAAAGTTTAATTTTGATTGCCGGCCGATACGAAGGTATCGATGAGCGGTTTATAAGTTTAGAAGTAGATGAGGAATGGTCTATTGGTGATTATGTGCTGAGTGGTGGAGAGCTGCCAGCAATGGTTCTCATCGATGCACTGATCAGACAAAAACCTGGGGCACTTGGCCATCAGGACTCGGCAGAGCAAGATTCTTTTGCGAAGGGTTTACTGGATTGTCCTCATTACACCCGACCTGAGGTTTTTGGCGGAGAGAGAGTTCCACCGATTCTACTGTCGGGAGACCATAAAAAAATTAATGACTGGCGTATGCGACAGGCTCTGTTGCGGACGCAGTCAAGAAGACCGGATTTACTGGGTGGTCTGGAGCTCAACAAAGAGCAACAGGCGATTCTTAAAGAGAGTAGTACTGCGCTGACAGATGATGGCAAAGGATAGTGTTCATCCTCTCTGTACAGAGCTCTAAACCAGGTGGTTTACCACCAACCAATGAAAATTGAGGAGCAAGAAATGTCAAATAAAACATCAATCATAGCTGCGATTGAAAAAGAGCAGATGAGTAAAGTAATACCAGACTTTAGTCCTGGTGATACTGTTGTAGTGCAGGTAAAGGTCAAGGAGGGCGCCCGCGAGCGACTTCAGGCGTTTGAGGGTGTTGTTTTAGCTAAGCGTAATCGTCAGCTAAATTCAGCGTTTACTGTCAGAAAAATTTCTAATGGCATTGGTGTAGAACGTACCTTCCAAACTTATAGCCCCTTGGTGGATAGCATCGAGGTAAAACGTCGTGGAGCCGTCCGCCGCGCTAAGCTTTATTATCTGCGCGATCGTTCTGGTCGTTCGGCGAGAATTAAAGAAAAGCTCGGTTAAAGAGTTAAACAAAAAAGGCGGCTTAAGAGGCTGCCTTTTTTGTTTGACCCACCTTTAAATTTAAATATTAAATTATTAAAGTTTTCACTTCCCTACTACGCACTTTTTGCAAAAAAAAGTGGTCCATTGGCTCGCAACTACCGTAACCAAAGTTTAGTCCTAGGGCAATT
>Ga0209712_10000305_pt1 | contig 44371 bp, 41 predicted proteins | sample ArcOceMetagenome_FD_187443 | JGI IMG/M metagenome (GOLD analysis project Ga0209712, IMG submission 187443) | Marine eukaryotic phytoplankton communities from Arctic Ocean - Arctic Ocean - Greenland ARC118M Metagenome (SPAdes) (version 2) | ecosystem: Environmental > Aquatic > Marine > Oceanic...
TGCTTAGGTATTTAACTTCGTTTTGTAATTTGCTGATGCGAAAGCGATAGGCTTTCCATTCGTCGCTGGCGGTGTGTTTGAGCATTTTAATTAATGCTAAACCCGCGTCAGTGAGCTGGAAATGATCCATCCAAATTAATTGGTGATCGCGCTTGCGGTAGAGTAGGTCTAGTTCGTCGCGGTATTGCAGGCTGATGTTACCGGCTACTTCACCTGGGGCATCGTATAACCAGTATTCCACGCTTTCTTTGGCCACTAACGGCGCCATAACAGGACGGCTACTGCCACTGATAAAAAGTGCAGTATAAAGCAGCGCCATACACAGGCCCCCTAAGATCAATATGAATCGACCTTGGGCACTACGGTTTGGCTTGTTCGGGTATAGAGATGTGCGTCTGTCCATAGTTGAAAGTATGGCAGGGGTAAAAAGAATCTGTGATGCAATTCACGGGGCTTTTAGTAAAGAAAAGGTTACGGAATGCGGCGTTTTGTAAACCAAAAACTCGTCGCGTTTTAAAACAATGACTTAGGGCTTTTAGCTTACAAAAGAGCGCTGATACACGGTTCATTGACGCAGGCTTATTTAGAATAAATCTAAAAAAAAACGCTGATTAAATATTATGTTCTATCAAGTTTTGGAGGGTACCTTTTTCATCAAAACTGGCCTCTTGCCAGTGAATTTGAGGGCCTATGGATAAGCCAGTGCTCACTCGGGTGCCATAAGCTTGGCTCACAATGAACGGGGCCGAGAGCATGGTTTCCCATGGCTGGCCAATGCCGGTATTGGGTTGTTGGCTTTCTGGGTAGGTTTCTTTGCGGTTTAACAGGCTATAAAGCGGCACTTGCGCCTGATCAGAGGCTGCCAGCCAAGTTTGCAGTTGGGTTTTGGCGTATTCCACTTTGGGCCACGGGGTGTTTAGGTCGGCATTGCTTAAGCCGTATAAACCGGCTGCAAGGGCTTGCGGGCCGTGATCGTTGCGGTTACTTAAAAACCAGCATTGCTGTTTGTTGCCCAGTACAAGGTTAAAGCCTTCGAATAAGTGGGCTTGTTCATGAATGCCCTGTAAATACTGCTGTGCATCAGGTCTATTGGCCAAAAAATCTTTTACTAAGGCGCCACGGCTGATTTGCTCTGGGCTTTTTTCCGGGGCTGGCAGTTTGCGCACATTGGTGAGCGCCGCAAAATAGCCATCTGTGGTCACGCCCATCCAAGTGCCACCGGCTTCTAAATCTATACCGGCCAGCATGTGGGGAACATCCGCCCAAAAGTCAGCGGCTGCGGCTGGGCGGTGATGGAACTCATCACGGTTGGCCACCATTATTAATGGCGTGTGGGCATCAGGCTGCCACTGAAATGATAATAAACACATGCCCGCAGTGTACTTAATGCAGAGTTGTGGGTGCAAGCCTGAAAGGCCTTGTTTGAATCATGGAAAAATAAGTTTCACACCCTGATGCTTAAATGCCCAACGCTCACTGGCGAGACGGGGCTAAAGCCTTCATAATGCGGGCCTTATTTTTTGAATAGTTAACTGTTTTATATGTTATTGCTGACTTATTTAGCCGTGGGTGCGTTTGCCGGATTACTAGCCGGATTATTTGGCATTGGCGGCGGTATGGTGATTGTGCCGGTATTGGTGATCACCTTTGAAATTCTAGGGTTTAGCTCTGATGTGCTGACCCACATGGCGGTGGCTACCTCTTTAGCTACTATCGCGTTTACCTCGGTAAGTTCCGTGCACACTCATCATCAAAAAGGCGCGGTGGATTGGCCTATTGTTGTGGGCATTAGCAGCGGCATTTTATTGGGCGCGGTATTAGGCGTGTTCACAGCGGATGCGCTTTCTGGCGCTGGGCTGCAAATTGTTATTGGTGTGTCGGCGTTAATGATGGCCGCACAAATGGGCTTGGGCTTAAAACCTAAACCCACACGTACTTTACCGGGCAAAGCCGGTTTGGCTGGCGCCGGTGCTGGCATTGGTTGGGCATCGTCTTTATTTGGCATTGGTGGCGGCTCGTTAACCGTGCCGTTTTTAACATGGTGTAATCACCCAATGCAGCGCAGCGTGGCCACGGCCGCTGCGTGTGGTTTTCCCATTGCGTTAGTGGGGGCCAGCGTGAACATACTTGTGGGCTGGGATAACAGCTTACTGCCAGAGAACAGCTTGGGTTATGTGTATTTGCCTGCGCTATTGGGCATTGCCGTGACCAGTGTGCCGTTTGCACGCTTGGGAGCAAAATTGGCCCATAAACTAAGCGCAGAAAAACTGAAAAAACTTTTTGCGATTATGTTGGTCTTTGTAGCGATTAAATTTTTAACCGCGAATTTGTAGTGTCACACTCGCTTAATAGAATTAATAAAAATTAAAACGGAATTAATAGATATATGCTGACGTATCCAAACATTGATCCAGTGGCCATAAGCATTGGGCCATTAAGCATTCATTGGTATGGCCTGATGTATTTAATCGGTTTTGCCGGTGCGTATTTTTTAATGAACTTACGCGCTAGCAAGCCAAACTCTGGCTGGAATAAAGAAGAAGTCAGTGACTTACTTTTTTACAGTGCCATGGGTGTGATTATAGGCGGACGTTTTGGTTACGTGCTGTTTTATAATTTTGATAAATTTTTATCCGACCCTCTTTGGTTATTCGCAGTGTGGGAAGGCGGCATGTCGTTCCATGGTGGTTTATTAGGCGTGCTGGCGGCTGTGTTCTTTTTTGGTCGTAAATACAAAAAAAGCTTTTACACCGTCACAGACTTTGGCGCGCCAGTGGTGCCCATCGGTTTAATGACAGGGCGTTTGGGTAACTTTATTGGTGGCGAACTTTGGGGCCGTGTAAGTGATGTACCTTGGGCCATGGTGTTTCCAAAAGGTGGGCCATTGGCGCGCCACCCAAGTCAGCTTTATGAAATGGCCTTAGAAGGCATTGTGCTGTTTATCATTCTTTGGTTTTACAGCCGCAAGCCACGCCCAGCCATGGCGGTAAGTGGATTGTTTTTAATTGGCTACGGCACATTTAGATTTTTAGTAGAGTTTGTACGTGAGCCGGATAGCCACATCGGTTTTGATATTTTAGGCTGGATGACCCGCGGACAACTTTTATGTGTGCCAATGATACTGTTTGGCACATTCTTAATAGTCACTGCGTATCGTCGCATGAATGCAGTAAGCGAGAGCAAATAAATGAGACAGTATGAAGATTTATGCCAGCGCATTATTGACGACGGCACTTGGATAGAAAACGAGCGCACCGGTAAACGCTGTTTAACCGTGATCAACGCGGATCAAGAATATAACGTAGGGGCCAATGAGTTCCCTATGGTGACCACCCGTAAAAGCTATTTTAAATCGGCCATTGCTGAATTTTTAGGCTACATCCGTGGTTACGATAACGCCGCCGACTTCAGAAAGCTGGGCACCAAAACATGGGATGCCAACGCCAATTTAAACGACTCATGGTTGAACAATAAACACCGTAAAGGTGATGACGACATGGGCCGTGTTTACGGCGTACAAGGTCGCAGCTGGGCCAAACCTGATGGCGGCAGCATTGATCAACTTAAAAAAATTGTCGATGACTTAACGCGAGGCATTGATGACCGCGGCGAGATCCTAACGTTTTATAATCCGGGCGAGTTTGATATGGGTTGCTTGCGTCCTTGTATGCATACTCATAACTTTTCATTGGTGGGTGATACCTTGCACCTAACCAGCTTTCAGCGTTCGTGTGACGTGCCATTAGGTTTGAACTTTAATCAAGTTCAAGTGTTTTTCTTTTTGGCCATCATGGCGCAAATCACAGGGCACAAAGCCGGCACTGCGTATCATAAAATTGTGAACGCACATATTTATGAAGATCAGTTAGAGCTAATGCGTGACGTGCAGTTAAAACGCGAACCGTTTGCTGCGCCGAAGTTGATCATTAACCCAGAAATTAAATCGTTAGCAGATTTAGAAACCTGGGTGACAATGGATGACTTTAAAGTAGAGGGATATCAGTCACACGATCCTATTGCGTATCCGTTTTCGGTTTAAAGCATTGCCTATGTTGGGTGCATAAAAGGCACTCTGGATTGAGATATAAAAAAAGCCCAAGCTATTAAAAATAGCTTGGGCTTTTTTTCTGTTCTGGTTACTCGCAATGCTCGAAAGTTTATCTAATTCTCTTATGGTCACCTAGCACCGTAGGTCGGCCACTGGCTGACAACTCAACGGGTTAATGGTGGGCAGTGCCCACTCTGCATTATTTTTTAACCCAGCAGTAATTCTTTAGCTATCACCTTCAATAAAAACGTTTCACGCTCAATCGATAGGCCTTTTTTATCACTGTGTGAAATCACATCTTCATTGTGTTTTATAGCCTCATGAATATTCATCCACACTGGTTCCATGCCATTGTGAATTTCATGAGCTTCAAAAGCAGTGTCACCTAATTCATCACCTATCTCGCACACATAACAATGGGAGATCATATGAATGATGTCCGCATTACTTTTATACCAAGGGCGATATTCATCGTAACGGGCAAACTCCGTAACATTTTTAATGCCTCGAGCACCGGTCTCTTCTTTTAGCTCACGTATTAGGCCCGTGATTTCATCTTCACCCTCATCAATACCGCCACCAGGTAAGCTGTAATCGTGATAGCGCTGGGTATAGAGCAGTAATATTTTATCGTCTTTAATAATGATGCCACGTGCTGCATGACGCTCAATTAGAGTTAAAGGGCTGGCCGGTAAAATATCATCAGGTGATATATCAGGGTGGAACGCTGTTTTTAGAAGTCGCATGAGTTAAACCTAGAGTACGGCATATTATTCTGTGGTTATGGGTTTGAATTAAATCAATTAAGTTCGGCGTATAAGGCAAGTCTTGGCGCGTATATTAGGGCTTATTAATGCCGAAGAACATTTTATTTTTGAGATAAACCCATCATTAAATGCAGAGATGCACCAAACTGGCCCTCCTACAAACCCCATCTATACTCAAAAGAACCCAGAGCACTAATCAAAAGGAATTGGTTATGCCGCAAACCCTCATGCAGCTTAACAACAGCGTCAAATTGGCGGTTAAGCCCAGCTTATTAATCTACTCCCCAAGCCATGATAGTCACGGTTTTTGGCAAAAGTGGCTGCCTAATTTTCAATGGCAGGTCAGTGTCCAGCAGCAGCAAATTCGACAATGGCTATTAGCCGATGGCATGGCCTGCTTGTTGGTGGATATGCGCCAAGCTCCGCAGCGTATGTTGGTGCAAATTAATCAGCTAAAAGAGAACTTTAATAACATCAATATTGTGGCGGTGGTAAATGAAGAGGATTTACACCACGGCCAATTGGCGGTAAGCCAAGGTGCGGATGCTTATGTGTGCCACAAACATATTAATGGCGCGGGCCTTGAGTGCTTGTGTGAAAGTTTAATGCAGCGCAGCAATAAACAAACGCAACTGGTATCAGCCAGCACAGGCTTGATGAATTATGCGCTGTATTACGACCGATTAAATCATGCACTGCAATTGGCCAAACGCCATAAAACCCGTACCGCTATTTTGTTGGTGTCTATTAATCAATACACCACATGGCAGCAGCAATACGATGATGCCAAACACGATGCGCTGTTAAATCAATTTGCCGATGTACTTTTAAAGCAGATTCGCCAAAGTGACGGTTTAACGTATTTGCAGCAAGGTACGTTTGGCATTGTATTAGAAGGCTTAAAAGATGAAGTAATGGCGGCGCAAATTGCACGAAAAGTGCAGCAGCGTTGCAGCAACGATGTATCCATAGAAGGTGAAATCATTAACCTAGCGTGCTGTGTGGGTGTGTATATTTGCGAAAGTGATGAGCTAAATGGCGAGGCCTTGCATCAGCAAGCTTACAGCGCGTTAACTCGAGCACAAGAAAAAGACAGCCAAGGTTTGTGGTTTTACGGGCAAGACATTAACAGCAAAATCATGGCGCGCTTTGATATCGAAAGTGCGCTAAAACGGGCCTTAGACCAACAAGAATTTTTTGTGCAATACCAACCTTGCCACACCAGTAAAGGGGAGGTGATCAATGTATTGCAGCCGCTATTGTGTTGGATGCACCCAAGCGCCGGTTTAGTCATGCAGGATGCGTTTTCTCATTTGTTAGAGGTAAGTGATTCCTTAACGGACGTGAACTTCTGGTATATCGATACCATTCTAAACGAAGTGAAAACGTGGCAAGCGCAAGGACACTGGTCTAGTCGTCAGCAGGTGTTTGTTCCGGTTAATCAGCGTTTATTGCGCTGTGATAATTTTTCCGATGAGCTGCATAAAAAAGTAGTCGAAAGTGGCTTGAAGCTTGAGCAACTTATTTTACAGTTCGATGAAAAAACCATGGTGGATAATTTAGAGCGCATTAAAACATTGATATCTCGTAATCCTGGTTTGTCGTTAGCGGTAGAGCTGCAACCTTTGCAAAGTGGTTATGGCTCTTTAACGTATTTAAAAACGTTAGATGTGGAGTTTATTTGCCTGCACAAAAATTTCTTTAAACACGTGTATGTGGATGTGATGCAAGCCAGCATGGTGAAAAATATTGTGAACCTGGCCAATGACTTAGGCATTGATGTGCTGGCCTTTGGGGCAGACAACCAAGCCTTGGTGGATAAAATGAAAAGCTTGGGCTGCGCGTGTTTGTCTGGGGATTATTTCGGCCACGAAGTGAATGCCAAAACTTGGCCAGATTATTTACTGGCTCATTAACAGGCTTATTATTAGCGTTAATCGTGGCCTGAAATGTTTGTGGAATTGCGGTATATTAGCGCCACTATTATTTCATCTAAAACACGGCTATTTATGAAACTTGCACTGATCGCCGCTTATGCGCAAAACAACGTGGTAGGCATTGATAACAAGCTACCGTGGCACCTGCCAGAAGACCTTAAGTACTTTAAACGCGTTACCACAGGTAAGGCCATTATCATGGGCCGCAAAACCTATGAGTCTATTGGTCGCCCATTGCCTAATCGCACTAATATTGTGATTACTCGCAATGCTGAGTTCACAGCCCCTGGCATTGAAGTGGTTAACAGCCTTGATGCGGCCATTGAACTGGCTGAAAGCATTAATGAAATTAACGGCACTGAAGAGGTTATGGTGATTGGCGGCGCGCAAATTTACAGCGAAGCACTACCAAAAGCCGACCGTTTGTATTTGACCCACGTGCACGCTGAAGTAAAAGGCGATGCGTACTTTCCAGCAGTAAATTTCACAACATGGAAAGAAGTGGGTCGCGAAGATTACAAAGCCAGCGAAACCAATCCATACGATTACAGTTTTGCGGTTTACGACCCAGCTTAATATTTGATTGATGATAAGGTCGCAAGGATGCGGCCTATGCTTTTTAGGCTGTTCTTAGTTACAGCTCAGCCATAAAAAAGCAAACGTGAAACAGCCGCAAGGAATGCCCATGTCTTTTTCTCGCCGAGAATTTTTACATACCCTTATTACTCAAGGCCCGTTAGTGGCATTGGGCACTGGTTTTATTAATGTGTCTGTTCTGGCGCAGCCTTCTGCTAACGCATTTAATTTTTCTAACATTGGCCCGCTGCAAGCACCCAATAAAGATGGCCTATCTTTGCCTAAAGGGTTTACCTCACGCATTGTAGCGCGCTCAGGTGAGCCTGTGGGTGCTAGCAATTACCAGTGGCACCAAAGCCCGGATGGCGGCGCGTGTTTTTCCGCGCAAAACGGTGGCTGGATTTATGTGAGTAACGCCGAAGAGTATTTTCCCAATGCAGGTGTCAGTGCCATTCATTTTGATGTCGATGGTCGCATTAAAAATGCCTACCGCATTTTAAGTGAAAGTGAAGGCAACTGCGCCGGTGGTGCCACCCCATGGCAAACCTGGTTAAGTTGTGAAGAGAAAGACTGTGGCGCGGTTTACGAAACCTTTCCGAAAGGGGATAAACCGGCGGTAAAACAGCCTGCGTTAGGTTATTTCAAACATGAAGCGGTGGCGGTGGATACTCAGCGTGGCCAGCTGTATTTAACCGAAGATGAAAAAGACGGATGCCTATACCGTTTTACCCCCAAAAATGCTTTGCCAGATTTAAGCCAAGGCAAGCTTGAGGTGGCTGTGGTTGATATGGATGCTATTTTAAATGGCAGCGTAAAAGACGGCGCTAAAGTGAGCTGGGCAGAGCTGTTAAATGCCAATCCAGTGATCACAGATAAAGACGAACCGTATCAGTTGCGCACGCGTCATCAAGTGCCTAACGCTGCTAAATTTAAAGGGGGCGAAGGCATTTGGTATAAAGACAATCAGATTTTATTTTCGACCAAGCGCGACAATAAAATTTGGCGGTTAGATGTGGCCAGTGAAACCTTAAGTGTGTTTTACGATGCTCATAAATTAGAAAACCCAGAATTAGCCGGAGTGGACAATTTAACGGCTAATGCTCAAGGAGATTTATTAGTGGCCGAAGATGGCGGTGATTTACAAATTGTTTTATTAAATGAAAAGGGAGAGGCCAAACCTTTACTGCAGGTTAAACACCCACATCAAAAAAATGATGAAAGCGAAATTACTGGCCCAGCGTTCAGCCCAGACGGCAAGCGTTTGTATTTTAGCTCGCAACGGGGCATTGATAATGAAAAACGCTTGGGCATAACATATGAAGTGATGGCCATTTAGCTAGAGACCAATTTTAAACCCACAATGCCGCACACGATTAATAATAAACACAGCATTCTTAAAACGTCTTTTGATTCACCCAGAAAAAACATGCCAATCAATGCAACCCCAACGGCCCCAATACCGGTCCAAATAGCATAGGCTGTACCAACTGGAATGGTGCGCATGGCATTGGCTAACAATGCAAAACTAATGGCCATGGCGACCAGTGTAATAACAGAGGGAATGGGTTTGCTAAACCCCTCGGTATATTTAAGGCCAATGGCCCACACACATTCAAATAATCCTGCTGTTATCAAATATACCCAAGCCATATATCCCCCTTTGTTTTACTGAGTATAGTGCACGTTTTTTAAGTTAACGGCGTTCTAGCGACCCTAAATTGTCATATTCACTTGGTAGCGTATGGGCATTAACTCTGTGGATGATGATCATGAAAATATCGCTAAGCTCGTTGTATCTCTTTTTTACCGTTGGTTTTCTAGCAATTGCCGGCGCGGCGACCCAAATATTTGTGTGATGCTGTTGGTTGATAAGCACAATTACCATTTGGATTGAGACATATATAGGCAGCCTTTGCCAACTTGGCGTTATAAGAGACAGAACAGTGGGCAATGTCCGCACAGATCGAGTAAATTAATATTCATGTTGTAATCTTAAAGCATGGTTTATGTTTATTAGAAGCTGTATGAATATCAATTGGACAAAGTCCGCATTAGTGCTGTGCCTATTATTAGTGGCGAGTGTCTCGCAGGCTAAGTCCTACAAAATTTATAGTTATCATACAGACGCACCGTTTTACCTACCGAATCAATCAAGTGACTTATCTCGAGCCTGGGTGCAGAGCTTTAATCGCTTGAACTCGGATACTCAATTAGAACTGATTCAAATCCCCCGGCCAAAATTAAATGCCTTAGTTAAAAGCGGTAAACCCTATTTGATTTTATGGGCCAATGCCTTGTGGTTTAAATCAAAAGATAAAAACATCCGTACCACAGATGTAATGTTTTGGGATGCGGATATTTGGCTAAGCAATAAAAATGATCAGGTAAATTATGAATCCCCTAAAGATTTAATCGGATTAACCATAGGTGGGCGCACTGGTTATTACTATAAAGGTGTGAACGAATTAGTTGCGCAAGAAAAAATAACACGCATTGATCAATCCACAGATATAAAAAATGCAGAAAGCTTAATTGCTAAAAAAATAAAGGCGTTTGTAATGAGTCGCTCTAGTTATTTGTATTGGCAAACAACCGACATGGATATTCAGCCTTTTTACACCGCAATCTCAGCTCATGATGCATTTACCCGCCATGTATTAGTGAGTAGTGATAATCAACATTTGATAGCGTTAATAAATAAAACGATTAAAACCTTAAAGCTAGATTCTGATTGGCAAGCAAAGCTAATTAAATGGGGCGTAACAGATTTGGTTAATCCGTTTGACCTAGAGCTTAATGAGCTGCAGGGTGTTGATCTTGATCGATCATTAATGAAGCTTAATAATTGAACTAAATTTAATTAAAGTTAGACATAAAAAAACCGTTTATGAAAATCACAAACGGTTTGTTGCCTACATGGATGTAGGTATGTCCGTCGTTCATCGCTCTCAGCCATTCATGGCTTTCACGATGTTAGTACATCCTGTACGTCACTCAGCATCAATTAATGCGTTATCACGTACCGCACCTTTGTCTGCAGAAGTTGCAAACTTGGCGTAAACCTTAAGGGCACGGCTCACTTTACGTGGGCGCTCTTCAACAGGCTTCCAACCTTTTTTATCTTGCTCATGGCGACGGTGAGAAAGCTCTTCAGTGCTTAGATCAACGTTAATAGAACGGTTAGGGATATCAATGTTAATGATGTCGCCAGTTTGTAGTAGGCCGATAGCACCACCAGAAGCGGCTTCAGGTGAGCAGTGACCAATTGAAAGGCCAGACGTACCACCAGAGAAACGACCATCGGTTAATAGTGCGCACTCTTTACCTAAACCTTTCGATTTAAGGTACGAAGTTGGGTAAAGCATTTCTTGCATACCCGGGCCGCCTTTAGGGCCTTCGTAACGAATGATTACGATGTCGCCGGCAACTACTTCATCAGCCAAAATGCCTTTAACGGCATCGTCTTGTGATTCAAAGATTTTCGCTTTACCTTGGAAAACATGAATGCTTTCGTCAACACCAGCGGTTTTAACAACACAGCCATCAAGGGCGATGTTGCCGTACAAAACAGCAAGACCGCCTTCTAATGAGTAAGCGTTTTCAATGTTACGGATACAACCGTTTTCACGGTCGCCGTCTACTGTTGGGTAACGGGTGCTTTGGCTAAACGCCGTTTGTGTTGGAATACCTGCAGGGCCCGCGCGGTAAAATTTCATTACCTCTTCGCTTGGGTTACGCATGATGTCCCACTTATCCAGTGCTTCTTTCATGGTTTTAGAGTGAACCGTTGGCAGTTCGTTATGCAACAAACCCGCGCGGTCGATCTCACCCAAAATACCAAAAATACCACCGGCACGGTGTACGTCTTCCATGTGATAAAGCGGCGAATTCGGCGCTACTTTACAAAGCTGAGGCACGATACGAGAAAGACGGTCGATGTCTTTCAAATCAAAATCTAATTCGGCTTCTTGAGCGGCGCCCAACAAGTGCAAGATGGTGTTAGTAGAACCACCCATCACGATGTCCAAAGACATGGCGTTTTCAAACGCTTTAAAGTTAGCGATTGAGCGTGGCAATACAGACTCGTCGTCTTCTTCGTAATAACGCTTGGCGTTAGCAACGATAGTACGACCGGCTTCTAAGAACAGACGCTCACGGTCAGCGTGTGTGGCCAAGGTAGAACCATTACCAGGAAGCGCTAAACCAAGGGCTTCCATTAGGCAGTTCATAGAGTTAGCGGTGAACATACCAGAGCATGAACCACATGTTGGGCATGCGCTGCGCTCGTACTCGGCTACTTTTTCGTCGCTGGCTTCGTCATCTGCCGCGATTACCATGGCGTCTACTAGATCAAGCTTGTGCTCAGAAAGCTTGGTTTTACCCGCTTCCATTGGGCCGCCCGATACGAAGATCACAGGGATGTTTAAGCGTAAAGACGCAAGCAGCATTCCCGGTGTGATTTTGTCGCAGTTAGAGATACATACAATGGCGTCTGCGCAGTGTGCGTTAACCATGTACTCAACCGAGTCAGCGATTAGCTCACGGCTTGGTAGGCTGTACAGCATGCCGTCGTGACCCATGGCGATGCCATCGTCCACAGCGATGGTGTTGAATTCTTTGGCTACGCCCCCTGCTTTCTCAATTTCACGGGCAACCAATTGGCCCATGTCTTTAAGATGCACGTGACCCGGTACAAATTGGGTGAAGCTGTTAGCAACGGCGATGATTGGCTTGTTAAAGTCATCGTCTTTCATGCCGGTTGCGCGCCATAGGGCACGGGCTCCGGCCATATTACGGCCGCCGGTTGAGGTCTTGCTGCGATATACTGGCATAGGTTGTTCTCACTTCTAGGGTGAGCCGCAGTGGTTTATATCAACACAACTACTAGGGCTTACCGAATATAAATAGAGGTTAAAAATAAGGTTGCCGAAGTATAGCAAACAGGGCGGGTAAGTGGCTATTTTGGTGTGTTCAGGCTAAATGGCCATTCCCAAATTAAAGCCGCCACTGAAAATCGTATCTGTATCGCTTGGGTATTGGCCGCGGCTGTGCCAGTTGTATTGAAGCGTAAGGGATAGGGTTTGCCACATATAGCCGCCACCAAATTCAAAACGAGGTCCAAGGTAGTTTTTGTCTTTGCTGTTTTCATTGAAATAATGATGGTTATATAAACCCGCCCCTACATAAGCGCGCCAGCCTCTTTGTAAGTTAGTACTGGCAATGACTGTAGCGATTAACCCTGTATAAACATTTCTATCCACGTCGTTGTCAGTATCAAGCACCTCATCATTCATTGATAACTCAATGCGATCCAAGGTTGCGTATTCAAAACCATAACGCAACGCAAAATGTTTACGATAATTTTTCTGATAATGCAGTTTAATTCCATTGTAGCGTTCAGCTTGGGTCAAACCTTCATCATTGCCCTTATAAGGGTTGTAAACCGTATGCCATAAATTACCAATACTAATGTCATGTTCGATGTTTGGCATTTGTGCTTTTGCTAGTTGTACTTTTGGCAGTTGTACTTTGGTGGGAGCTTTAAGCGTTTTTTGAATAGTCACTTTCTCTAAGGTATCAGGCTTTTTAGGGGCTCTAGAAATTTTAGAAATTAGGCTCTTGGAAAAAGTATGCACACTGCCGTCTTCCAGTTTGATGGAATACTTTGTCGCGTCGAATTGATAGTTAACAATATGGCCGTGAATGATGGAGCCATTTTTAAGGGATATGACATCAATAGATTGCGCAAAAGTGATACTGGCAATGCATAGGAAAAAAGTAAACAGAGTTAATCGCATTAGTGTTCCTTCACATGTGCGTACAATAGAAATAAAAAAAGGGCCGAAGCCCTATGATAATCATTGATGTTTGCAGGTCAAAGGCTTTTAACAAACACCTTACTATTACGCTGAAAATTATACATGCCCTGTTTTTCACGAGGCAGTATATCCACAGAGGCGGCTTTAAAACCGCGCTCTTCAAACCACAAAGCGGTTTGTGTGGTTAAAACAAACAGCTGTTTGATGCCTTGATTTTTCGCTTCAGTTTCTAAGGTTTTCAACAGACGATCACCACGGTCACCGCCACGGTAATCATTATGAATGGCCACGCAGGCAAGCTCGGCCATGTGGTTGTCATAGGGGTAAAGGGCGGCGCAGCCTAATACCATGCCGTCTTTTACTAAAATACGAAAACGGTCGATTTCGGTTTCTAACACTTCACGGCCACGGCGCACCAGAATGCCTTTTTCTTCTAGTGGCGCCAGTAATTCTAATACCCCAACCACGTCTTCCATTTTGGCGCTGCGTAATTGCTCTTGAGGATTTTGGCTGATTAACGTGCCTGACCCTTCAAGGGTGAACAGTTCAGTTAATAGGGCGCCATCATGACTGTGTTGAATTAACTGGCAACGTTTCACGCCGTTATCCACAGCTGTTTTGGCGGCGTTTAACTGGGTGCTTTGTTCTGGGTTAAGTGTGCTGTCTAATAAACCAGGGATCGCACTGGTGATCACTTCTTTTATCAAATTGCCGTTGTTATCTTTTAGGCAATTGTTTTCACCAAACATAATTAACTTATCGGCTTGTAAGGCAATGGCGGTTTCCATGGCCACAGCTTCTACCGGCAGGTTAAAAGTTTCGCCGGTGCGGCTGTAACCTAGGCAGTTCATTAATACTACGGCGTTGTTATCAAGCACTTTCGAAATGGCTTTTTGATCAACCTTACGTACCTCGCCGGTGTGGGCAAAGTCGATGCCGTCAATCACACCCAGTGGTTTAGCCATAACAAAGTTGCCGCCCAAAACACGAATGTCGGCGCCGTGCATGGGGCTGTTGCTCATGCCTGTACTTAACATGGCTTCAATTTGTGAGCGTAATTGCCCAACCGCTTGCATAACGGTAACCAACATGGGCTCGTCAGTGATGCGTTTGTTGTTGTGAAATTTAGCCTGAATATTTTTTTGCTGGCACAGCTCATCGATTTGCGGGCGCGCACCATGAACCAATACTAGGCGTACGCCTAGGCTGTTTAGCAGGGCTATATCATGGATGATGTGTTCAAACTGGCTGTGAGCGAGGGTTTCGCCGCCCAACATAATGACAAAGGTCTTGCCTCTGTGGGCATTAATGTACGGGCCGCTTTGTCTAAACCAGTTAACATATTGTGCAGTGGTGGCTGTGGTGGTATCTGATTTGTCCACGATGTATGCTTTTTATTGGCGTATATGCTTTTAGTTTAACTGTTTTATGGCCGTTACCAAAATTAACGGCCAATTTTTTAATCAATAACACCTAAATAGGCTGATTTAAGCCTCACGCTTCGATATTTTCTAGCTCTAAGAAATCATGGGCAAATATATCGGCACTCACCGGATGACTGTACATAAAACCTTGAACTTGATGGCAGCCTACCTGTTGTAGGAACATTTTCTGATCTTGTTTTTCTACCCCTTCAGCAATTACCCCTAAGCCTAGGTTGTTGGCCATGGCAATAATGGTACGGGTGATTTGTGCATCCTCTACGTTGTGAGGCAAATTATGGATAAAGCTTTTATCGATTTTTAAGTTATTCACTGGGAACTGTTTTAAATAACTTAATGATGAATAACCGGTGCCAAAGTCATCAATGCTTAAACCAAAGCCCATTTTTCTGGCTTCGTTTAATATTTCCAAGGTGCGATCTACGTCGTCCATTAGAATACTTTCGGTCAGTTCTAATTCAATAAGCTCGGGGTCAACTCCGGTTTGATCCACAATCTGGCAAATGCGTTCTAACATTTGTGCATCTTTAAATTGTCGTGCACTTAAGTTCACGGAAATTTTAGGCACATGCATGCCGTTTTCTTGCCATTCGATTATTTGCTCACAGGCAGCACGTAAAACCCATTCACCAATGGGTACGATTAAACCGGTCTCTTCAATGATCGGAATAAATTTGTCAGGGCCAACCAAACCATAATTAGGTCTGCGCCAGCGTAACAAACACTCTATGCCGCATAATTTATTGTGTTTGGTATCCCACTGAGCTTGGAAATGTAATTCGAATTCATTGCGTCTTAAGGCAAGGTGCAAATTGTTTTCTAGTTCCAAGCGTTCCATGGCTTTGATGTTCATTTCTTCAGCGTAAAACTGAAAGTTATTTTTACCCATGGCTTTGGCGTGATACATAGCGGTATCCGCATTACGCAATAGATCCATGCCGCTTTGGCAGTTTTTAGGAAATAAAGCGATACCCACACTGGCGCTTAAATACAGTTGGCGTTCGCCAATATTAAAGGGTTGCATCATTTGATGCAGAATACGCTCGCTGACATTAATGGTTTCATAAGCGGCGTGTTCATCAGATCTCATATTAGGCATGATCACAGTGAATTCATCGCCACCAATACGTGAAACCAAGTCTCCATCGCGAATAGATTCACGCAAACGTGTGGCCACTTCTTTTAATACTAAATCTCCTACAGGGTGACCCATGGTGTCGTTGATGGGTTTAAAGCGATCAAGGTCAATGAATAACAGCGCCAGCATTTGTTCTTCTTCAACCATTAATTTTTCTAGGGTTTCATGCATTTGTGCACGGTTTGGCAACCCCGTTAATGGATCAAAATAAGCAAGGTGTTCTATGCGCGCTTCTGTCATTTTTCGATCTGAAATATCAGAAGAAATAACAATAAGACTAATGGTCTCGCCCATATCATCTTTAAGAGCGGTCACACCGGTAAAGCTTGGGCGTACTTCTCCGCGTTTATTGCGGTAATTAATTTCCCCTTGCCAATAGCCTTCCACCAATAGCGCTTCTTGAATATCAATAAGCACTTCTTTGGGAGTGTCTGGGGATAAAAGTTCGGTGGGTTGTGCGCCAATGGCGCTCATGGATTCAAAGCCGGTTAAATAAGTAAAGGCTTTGTTTACACGGCTAATAATGCCGTTGGCGCTTGTAACCAAAATCGCTTCGCTGGAGTTTTCAAATACTTGGCTGGCGGTACGAGCTTCTTGCTCTATAAAACGTTTTTGTGTCACATCACGGCAGGTGGCCAGTATGCCTTCTATTTTTCCGGCTTCATTGCGCAATAACGAACTTTGTATTTCTAGGTTTACACTGCGCCCATCAAAACTATGGGCGTTTAAATCCATGGTGCGGACTTTTTCGCGGGCGTGTTCTAAGTCTTCGGCTACGTAGTTTAAAAATATTTTAAAACTCTCACCGTAAAAAAACGTATTCAAGCCTTCGCGCATAATTTGCGATGAGGCGTAACCCAGCATTTTAGTAATGGATGAACTAATATAACTGAGTTTTAAATCTTCATTTAATGTGAAAACAATGTCGCTCATGCCTTCTGCTAATAAACGGTATTGTCGTTCACTGTAAGAAAGCTGAACCTTGGCGTCTTCTTCCTCGCTGACATCTTTGGCGATGCCCACATAATAGCGAGACAATTCATTATTTTGCTCTGAGAATACAGAATCCCTAAAGCGCATAATGTGCCAGCTGCCATCTTTGTGTTTGATGCGCGTTGTGGTTTCATACACTTCACCTAAATCCATGTTGCGCAAGCGGTCAACCGCACGCTCCATTTTATATTGGTCGTCAGGGTGAATCAGGTCTCGCCAGTTTTCTATTTTTGCAATGTCGTCTTTTTCATAGCCTAATAGTTCGCCAATGTGGCGGCTATTAAAACGGGTTTTACGATTTACTAAGTCATTTACATAAACTGTATCAGGTAGGGTTTGAATCACACTGGACCAAAACTTTTCACTTTGTTTGAGGGCGCTTTCGGCTTGAATACGGTCGTTGATATCAATAAAGCTTAATAAGGCTTGGTCTTTACCCACTTGATCAAGGGTGATGTTCACTAAAAAGAAATAGCTTTCACCCTCTCTGTTTTTAAAGTCCACCTCAAGGCTGAACTTGGGTTTGTTTAATAATATGTGATCAGCCATTTGAATCATTAGGTCATGATTATAGCTATGGAAAAACTCTTGAATGTGCAATAAAAATTCATGGCGATCGGTATTGCCATGCAGCTCCATGGCCGCTTCATTAATATCAATAAGCTGGAAACTGCTGCGTAATTCTTTAAAGGCATTCGGGTTTGATTGAATGTAATCACGCACATTGCCTGTGTTCACGCTCTCTAACCAATCACGCACCAGTGAAATATCCACATGCCACATGCCCACGCCGGTGCCCTCGTAAATGGCGCGGTAGCGAGCGCGGCTTAAATCTAAAAGCTCTCGGTCATTGGCTTGGCGGCTAATATCTTTTAATACCCAAATCACCACTTCTTCATTGGTTTGCAGTTTTGAATAATGCTGAGAAATATCCAGAGTGATCAAGCAGCCATTAAAATCCACCAGAGTGTCGCCGTGATTTGTGGTGCGGCTAATATGGGGAATATTTTTCCAGTCATGCAGCCATGGCATGCCGGCAAAAGGGAAAACAGACTGAATGGGTTTGCCAATCACACTGGCCACGGGTTGATTGCCTAGCCATTTTCCGGCGCTGGCATTGCAAAATAAAATCTTACCGCTAAGGCTGGTGGTGATGACCACTTCATTAATGCAGTTTAACGCTTGCTCGGCTCGCTGTGAGGTTTCGCTTATTTCAGCAATGCGTTTGCCATTTTTACGCTGTGAATACTGCATGCCCTTGATAACAATAAGGGCAATTAATAAATAAATAATGCTGAATAAAAAGTTAGGCAATAACAAATTAATAAACTGCGTTTGCCAAAAACCGACTTTTTCGACCGCGTATAATTCCCAAGGTGTGTTGCTAATGTTGGTTTTGAAGAGCTGGCTGCTGTTCAAACAATTATTGCTGCTTGCTGCGCGTTTGTTTTTTCCATCAAAAAATTGGCCATCGGCCACCACTAAGCGGTTTTCAGTTTGGTTGTTTAAGCACAGCTCAAAGCCGCGGTATTTTTGCTTGATTAAGGCATCTGAATAAATATAGGCTGAGCGAGCAATGACCAGATAGACCCAGTCAGTGGCCGAGATATCTAAACGAAAGGCAAAATAGATGCTGCCGTGATCCCCATGACGATGCATTTCAACATGGCCGTGCTGGTTTAATGCTTCCGATTGTTTGAATACAAACTCATCAATAACCGACTGCTCTTGGCTGTAGCTATCTGAAAGGGCGTTATAAAGAATGGCGCCCTTGGGATCGATGATTTGAAAACCATAATAGGCGTTAAAGTGTTTGATTAATCCGTGTTCAAAGTCCATGGCCATGCCAGCCGGAGTTAAGCTTAGATTAATAAGCTCATTGCGGTTGGCCATGATTAAGGCGTTTAATAGGGTTTTTTGCGAGCTGACCGTTAAACTTGCCTGCGATGCAATGCTGCTCACGGCGTATTGCGCCTGAGCATTAAGCTGCTGCTCTTTTTGCTGCAGATTGAAATAAAACGACGCTGATTCAATAATCAATAAAAAGAAGAAAAACAGTACTAATATTGAACGAATAGAATCCTTTTTAATGGCAACTAATAAGCTATTCAGCATTAACCTCTTCCTTGGTTTGCGTTTAGCCTGCTAATGGATTAGTTTGCGGCTAAATTACGACTACCCTAAGGGCACAAAAAGCGATGGCTCAATACGTATTTACCATGAACCGAGTGGGGAAAGTGGTTCCCCCTAAACGTGAAATTCTTAAAGACATTTCATTATCATTTTTCCCCGGTGCCAAAATTGGCGTATTGGGTCTCAATGGTGCGGGTAAGTCTACACTGCTTCGTATCATGGCAGGAGTGGATAAAGAATATAATGGCGAAGCCCGTCCACAGACAGGCATTCAAATCGGCTACCTGTCACAAGAACCCGAGTTAGACGCGGAAAAAGACGTGCGCGGCAATGTGCAAGATGGTCTTAAAGAAGTGTTCGATGCCATGGCCGAATTGGATCAGGTATACGCCGCTTACGCCGAACCAGAAGCCGACTTTGACGAGCTGGCCAAAAAGCAGGGCCGTTTAGAAGCCATTATCGAAGCCAACGATGGCCACAATGTGGATAACATTATGGAGCGTGCGGCCGAAGCCTTGCGCCTGCCACCTTGGGATGCGGACGTTACTAAGTTATCTGGTGGTGAGCGCCGCCGTGTGGCCCTGTGCCGTTTGTTATTAAGCAAACCAGACATGTTGTTACTAGACGAACCAACCAACCACTTGGATGCACAAAGTGTTGATTGGCTAGAGCGCTTCTTAGAAAACTACCCAGGCACCGTAGTGGCCATTACCCACGACCGTTATTTCTTAGATAACTGTGCTCAGTGGATTCTAGAATTGGACCGTGGCCACGGCATTCCATTTGAAGGCAACTACACAAGCTGGTTAGAGCAAAAAGAAGAGCGCCTAGAAAGCGAAGATAAAAAACACGCCGCCCTAGAAAAAACCATCAAACACGAACTTGAGTGGGTGCGCTCTAATCCAAAAGCGCGCCAAGCTAAAAGCAAAGCCCGTTTGGCTCGCTTTGATGAGCTTAACAGCCAAGATTTCCAAAAACGTAACGAAACCAACGAAATCTTTATTCCACCAGGCGAGCGCTTGGGTGATTTAGTGGTTGAATTTGACGGCGTAAGCAAAAGCTTTGGCGACAAACTATTAATTGATAACTTCTCAGCAAAAATTCCACCGGGTGCCATTGTGGGCGTGGTGGGTGCCAACGGCGCGGGTAAATCTACTTTATTCCGTATGATCTCTGGTTTAGAAAAACCAGACAGCGGCGACATTCGCATTGGGCCATCGGTTAAACCTGCGTTTGTTGAACAGCTACGTGATCAACTAGACGATGACAAAAGCGTATGGGAAGCCATCAGTGACGGCATGGATCAATTGCAAATTGGCAATTACGAAACCAGTTCTCGCGCGTACTGTGGTCGCTTTAATTTTAAAGGGGCAGACCAGAAAAAACGTGTGGGCGACTTGTCCGGTGGTGAGCGTGGTCGTTTGCAGTTAGCGTGTGTACTTAAACAAGGTGCCAATATGTTGTTATTGGATGAACCCTCCAATGACTTGGATGTAGAAACCTTACGTGCCCTAGAGGAAGCATTGTTAGGCTTCCCAGGTTGTGCCGTGGTGATCTCCCACGATCGCTGGTTCCTAGATCGCATTGCCACTCACATTTTGGCATACGAAGGCGATAGCCAATTGCAGTTTGTGGAAGGTAATTATCAGGATTACCTTGAAGACCGTAAGCGTCGCTTAGGTGCGGAAGCGGATCAACCTAAACGCATTAAATATAAAGCGCTTGCTTAATATTTTTTGATTTAGGTTTTTTAAAAGGGTCTTCATTTGAAGGCCCTTTTTTGTGGGTGATGTTCTAAGGTTTTTTCTTTGATTAAAGGCTTGCATATAGGGTGGGTAGGAGGGCGCTTGCGCGCGACCTGTTAATGCTTGTTAATTTATATGACGGGTGTTTTCACGGGACTGCTTTAAACTGGATTGTTTGTTAATCGGCTAAATTAAAGCCAGATCTTTTCTCCTTTTGGAGAGGTATCTCCAAACCTCTCGTGTCTCAACGGCTCACTGCACCTTCGTCGCTCTTGCGCATCCATGCGCCCACGACATTAGTGCATCCATGCACGTCATATATTTTCTAAAAGGTTTAGTTGGCGTTTGCCTCAAATTCGACGGAAGTGCTCGCTGAGTTTTTATTTCCTGTAAGAATCGAAACGTCTTTGTTTAATTTTTCAACGTCTCGTGATCGTTGAATATATTATTCAGTCAGACAACTCAGCACATTGACCTAGGCGGATTAAATCTTCATTATTCAATGACTTAACTTGGGTTGTAAAAAGCTCCCTGTAATTGAGTCAAGTGACGTTGAATAAGCTATTATGCTGCTTAAGGAGTAAGAAGTGAAAGAAGCTTTTGTAATCATGTTCGGAGTGTTATTTTGCTCAGTTCTCGTTTGGTTTTTTTTGTGTAATCGCCTCTTTAAACTACTGGAAACTAGGCACCCTGAAAAATATGATTCTATGGGTAAGCCTAGTCTAATAGCGAATAATACAGTGTCGAGCAACCTTACGTTCATGAAATTCCTTTTTAAAAGAGAATGGCGTGATCTTGATGATTCCGGGTTAGCAGCTCTTGGGAGATTTATGTTAGTTTTCTTTGTCATTTATATGGTTGGATTTCTAACTCTATTCTTTTCGATTCCGCTAGGCTATACGCTATAAAAAACAAAGGCAGAATTGCCCTTCGGGCGCTATATAGGAATAAAAATGAAATATTTTTTAGGTATTATTTTAATTATTATCTCAGTTGGCCTAGGGATAATAACAGCACTAAATTTGGTTGCGTTTCTAGAAAATATAACTTCTGAAAATATTGATGCAATATATGTTTTAAAGCGTATCTCAATAGTGTTTATTTGCGGTTTTATCTCATATAAGTCCTTCACTTCAGGTAAAAATAAATTTTCTAATAAAAATGAACCCATTGAAAATATATAAAAATTTTTAGAATGCCAGCCTTCGGCTGGACATTGCTGGCGCTCTGATCTTCCCCCGATAAATTGGCTGTGTCCATTATATTGGGGGGATAACTCCACTACATTTTAATTTAGAGGGACTGCTTATCAGCCTCTGATTTAAGCGTTTCATTAATTCCGAGTTAACATGAAAACAGTAATCCTCATTGCAGCTATTGTCATGTCTTTGATAGCTGCCCATATTCTTTTCTCTACAAAGGGCTACGCTAAAAGCCAGTTGCCACATGTATGCGATTATTTAAATAATAAAAGCGATTTGATTCCAATAGTTGGGCCACATGCAAAAATTCACCTTGCGATAGCAAAATCGAAATTTTCTCAGTTTAGCTGTGAGCTTTCGCATCAGTCACTTCCCCATGGGATGCCGTTTACAATCGCTATGCAGATACGTTCTGATGTGCACGAAATCATGGTGTTATATTATGGTTTTAACTTTTCTGGCATTCGGCATTTTATGCAGCCCGTTTATTATCACCAAGAAAGTCATTTTGAGCATGCTCACGATTAGTAACGCTAGCCAGATCGTCGCAAGTCGGATCCGTTTTACAGCATCTCGATGACAAGCGTTTTTAAAATCCCACGGAGTTAAAAAAAAGCCTTTTATACAAGGGACTTATATACGCACATAAATAGCTGCATTTCCTGTAAAGCCCTATATATAAAGCTATTCTAGGAGTATCAGCCAGCTGGCGGGGGATTCTTATGACCAATAAACAGCACAGGCATTTTGCTCGTATACCGTTTGATGCCGAAACCTATGTGCAGCAAGGGGATCATCAATGGTCCGTGGATTTACTAGATATCAGCCTGAATGGCATTTTATTTCGCCAGCCTGATGATTGGTTGATTCACCCAGGTCGCCCATTGCAGATAGTGATTAAGTTGGCGGATCGCACACGCATTAGAATGGAGGCGGAGCTGGCGCATATCACAGCAACAGAGGCCGGCTGTCATTGCCTGAACATCGACCTTGATAGCATTACCTTGTTAAAACGATTGGTTGAATTAAATATTGGCTCTGATTTATTTTTAGAGCGAGAACTTACATCGTTGATTGAAGATCACAGCAGCCGAGCGGCTTAAATAATACAGACTTAAGTTTGTGTGATGCTTTTTAAAAAGGCGCTTAGGGAAAAGCTAAGCGCCTTTTTTATTTTAATTTATAGATTATTTAATTGCCCATAAACTCAAAGGCAATAATGTTTAATAAACTTTTCTAAATACTGCACCATGGGTTTAATTTGGTCGTGAGCCATAAACTCATCCGGTTGATGGGCTTGATCAATGGAACCCGCCCCCATCACCACTGTATCAATATTTGCGGCGGCTAAAAACGGCGCTTCGGTGGCAAAGGCTACGGCCTCGGCTCCGTGGCCAGATACTTTTTCAGCCAAGTCTACTAACTCGCTATGCTCACCGCTGGCAAATGCGTTGGCCCCATCAAACAAACTAGACAAGGTGATTTCACTTTGGCTTTGTTTGGCAATAAGTTGAAGGCGCTGATTAATTTTTTGCCTTAACTGATTGCTGTCCATGCCCGGTAAAAAACGTAAATCAAAATGCAATTCACACTGGCCGCAAATGCGGTTGGGGTTATCGCCCCCATGAATGCAGCCCAAATTTAACGTGGGTGTGGGCACACTAAATGCGGTGTGTTTGTGGGTGTGCTGTAGCTCGGTGCGAAACGCCAATAAATCGGTGATCACGGTGTTCATGATCTCCATGGCGTTATTGCCAAGATCAGGGTTGGAGCTGTGGCCGGCTTGGCCCTTAATTTTAACCGCTTCCATCATAATACCTTTGTGCATATTGATGGGTTTGAGTCCGGTGGGTTCGCCAATGATGGCGGCGCGGGCTTTGGGCAAACCCAAGCTTGCCAATGCGCGGGCGCCGGTCATGCTGGTTTCTTCATCGGCGGTGGCCAATATAAAAATGGGCGCTTTTAGCTGGCTAGCATTAACTTTACTCACGGCGGCCAATACCAGTGGGAAAAACCCTTTCATATCGCAGCTGCCCAAGCCGTAAAATTTATTGTCTTTGTCGGTTAGGGTGAACGGGTCACTGTTCCAGCGCTCGATGTTGCACGGCACGGTATCCGTATGGCCTGACAAAATTAACCCCCCAGGGCCTTTGCCTAGGCTGGCCAACATGTTGAATTTTTTACGCTCGGCGTCCACACATTGAATCTCAACCGTAAAGCCCAGCTCTTCACACCAAGCGGCAAGCTGATGGATCACCGCTTCATTGCTCATGTCGTATTCATCCAGCGTGCTGGAAATACTGGGCAGGCTGATTAAGGTACTAAGTTGCTGTTTGATCTTGTCCATAAAACCACTATCTAAAAGGTAAAAGCTTGTTTGAGTGTATCAAACATTGCGCTACTCATTCACCTGAGAGCCAAGTAAAGAAAAAACCCATAGAAAACTGCGCTGAATCAGCCCTATGTGCTGAGACCAGCGGTACTTTCTGCTAAGATTTGAGCCATAAAAAAGTTAAAGTAGACGTTCATGGCCAACGAAGTTGAATTAAAGCTCAGCTTGCCCAGCATTGCCGTGCAAGCTTGGATGCAAGATTCAGAGTTAGGTGACCCTCAAAACGAGGCGCTTAATCTTGATAATCAGTATTTTGATACCCCAGATTTATTATTAAATCAGTCTCACGCTGCCCTGCGTATTCGTAAAAGCCAGTTTGGTTACAAGCAGACCTTAAAAAATAAAGGCACCGCTATTGCGGGCCTGCATGTGCGTGGCGAATGGGAATACGACATTGATACCCCAGAAATTCAGTGGGATCTATTTCCTCAAGATGTGCAAATCGCCGCTGATATTCGCCAAGCCATTAAGCCGTTATTCAAAACGGATTTTACCCGCCATGTGTGGATCAAGCCGTTTAAACAAAGCACGTTTGAATTGGTATTGGACGAAGGCTTAGTAAGTACCGAGCAAAACAACATCGCCCTATGCGAAATAGAGCTAGAGCTGATGAATGGCAATGTGCAGGACATATTTGAATTCGCTTTACAGCTTGCCGCCAAACACCCGTTGGTGCCTTGCGATGTGAACAAAGCCGAGCGCGGCTATAACCTAATTAAACCCAGCGTGAGCTTTTTTAGCCCGCAAGATTTCGCCACACAGCTTAAGCAAACCGGCGACATTAATGTGCACGAGTTATTGCAAGAAAGTCTGAGTCGTTTGAGCCGAAACTGGGATGAGTTTAGCCAAACCGAAAACTGGTGGGCGCTGGTGATCATGAGCCGCCATGTGCAGGCGGTTACTTATATTTTAAAAGCCCTGAAAGCTGACGATGATTTGATTAACACATGGCAATCGTTACAAGACGGCATGTTAACTATGTTAAAGCCTGCCCGTGTGATTATCGGTTTAGAGGTGGATGGCAATAGTCATAGCCGCGGTTTAAGCCAGCGTTTAATGAAACCTATGATGTCATGGCTGAACCAAAACCTAAGCGATTGGATTGAAAAAAATGCCTTAGGTGTATCCATGTTAAAACTGGGCCAATACCTACACGCCTATCCGCAAGCAATCAGTTTTCAGCAAGACTTATTGCCAACCTTGCAACAGGACATTAAACACTTTGCTACACACACTGTGAGTGAGTTAGATGACCTAAATACCCACCAAGCTTTGGCGTTTATATTAAAACGCTTAGAGCATCCTTTGTATGAAACCACCAACCAATACATTCGCCAAAGTTTGGTGGTTTTGGCCATGGCCGATTGCAAAGAAGTAAGACCAGTGGCCGATACCGATAGTCGCGCTAAATTAGCCAGTTGGGTACGCCGTTTAACGGTTGAATACCGACAGCTAAACGAAAACCGCTTGGTGCTAGTCGACGAATTAAGTGAAGCATTCGATAGGTTTTAAATGCTAAACGAATGTGATTAAGCGTTAATTGGTCGACGGATTAAATATTAAAAATCCAATAGAATAAATAAAATAACAAGGCACAGGGCAGTGCCTAACTGTCTATCAGCAGATAGTTGGTGGAATAGGAAAATAATAAAACATGGTTCAAGATCTTAAACTTTCGTTATCCAGTTTGGCTAATCAGTTGCTTCAGCTTGGGCATATTGATAACGAACAGCTGACGCTTATTAATTCCCTTGGTCTTAAAGCAGGGGAGCACCCAGCCCTTGCCATCGCCAATGCACAATTAAGAAGTGCCAAAGAGGTGCTGATCGATGAAGAGCTGATCATGGCCATGCTGGCCGACGAAGCCGGCCTTGAATACTTTATTATTGACCCACTAAAAATTAAAGCCAGCGAAGTGACGCCTACCATGTCGTTTGCGTTTGCTAAACGCCATGGTTTATTGCCAGTGGCCGTGAGCCCGCAAACGATCACCGTGGCCAGTGCGCAACCGTTTGACCGTCGCTGGATCGCCGACATCGAACACATTAACCGCCGCGATGTAAAAGTGGTGGTGGCCAAAGACAGTGACATTAAACGTTTTCAAGTTGAATTTTTTACCTTGGCCGCGTCTGTTAGTGGTGCTAGCGAATTACATAAAAAACAAAGCAGCAATTTAGAATCACTGGTAGAGCTGGGTAAAAAAGGCTCAAGCGATGCCAATGATGAGCACATTGTTAATATTGTGGATTGGTTATTCCAATACGCATTTGAACAGCGCGCCAGTGATATTCACATTGAGCCGCGCCGTGAAGTAGCCAAAGTGCGTTTTCGTATTGATGGTGTTTTGCATCCGGTTTATGAGTTTCCCGCTACCGTGTCTAACGCGGTAACAAGCCGTGTGAAAAGCCTAGGGCGCATGAACATTGCGGAAAAACGCAAACCGCAAGACAGCCGCATTAAAACCCGCACGCCCTCAGGTCACGAAGTAGAGTTACGTTTAAGCACCATGCCCACCGCCTTTGGCGAAAAGCTGGTTATGCGTATTTTTGATCCTGACGTGTTATTGCGTAATTTTAGTGAGCTGGGCTTTTCTAAAGAAGACAGCGCCCACTGGAATAAAATGACCCGACAAACCTCGGGCATTATTTTGGTAACAGGGCCAACCGGCTCGGGTAAAACCACCACGCTTTATAGCACCCTAAAACAACTGGCCAGCGAAGAAGTAAACGTGTGCACGGTAGAAGACCCCATCGAAATGGTGGAACCGGCCTTTAACCAAATGCAGGTAAACCCAGGCATTGATTTAGATTTTGCCTCGGGCATTCGTGCTCTGATGCGACAAGACCCAGACATTATTATGGTGGGGGAAATCCGCGACAGTGAAACCGCAGAAATGGCCGTGCAAGCCGCCCTTACCGGCCACCTTGTATTATCCACCTTGCACACCAACGATGCCCCAAGTGCCATCGCCCGTTTATTACACATTGGTGTGCCGCATTATTTAATTAAAAGCTCGTTAACCGGCATCATGGCGCAACGTTTGGTGCGTACACTTTGTGAGCACTGCAAAGAAGCCGCGCCAACCAACCAGCAATTATGGAAAGATTTAGTGCAGCCATGGAGCGCGCCGGCACCAGAAACCACCTATCACCCTGTGGGCTGTCTAGAGTGTCGCAACACAGGCTTTAAGGGTCGTGCAGGGCTCTATGAAGTTATGTCCATGAGTGATACATTAGCTGCCAACATCAGCGAGAATACCGACATGACTGCTCTAAGACGTGTGGCCATGAAACAAGGTATGAAGAGTTTAAGACTCAGCGGTGCCCAAAAAGTGGCCGCGGGACAAACCACAATTGAAGAAGTTTTGAGAGTGGCCCCTACAGAATTGGTTTAGCTGACTAAGCGTATGTCCATGATCCTAATGCGACTGGATTGTCTGCCAACATCAGCGAGAATACCGACATGACTGCCCTAAGACGTGTGGCCATGAAACAAGGTATGAAGAGTTTAAGACTCAGCGGCGCTCAAAAAGTGGCCGCAGGGCAAACCACAATTGAAGAAGTTTTAAGAGTGGCCCCTACAGAATTGGTTTAGCTGGTTCAGGGTGTGGCCATGAAACAAGGTATGGCTAATAAAGAACCCATACGTTTAAGCGGCGCCCAAAAGTGGCCGCAGGGCAAACCACAATTGAAGACGTTTTGAGAGTGACGCCCACAGAATTGGTTTAAACATTCAAATTAAAAAGAATAGCCCCACATTGTTATCGCGTTAAAAGGGTTACAGGAAAACAACATGCAACAACCGGCAATAATAGATTTAGAAGCATCCGGTTTTGGTCGCGGCAGCTACCCAATTGAAGTGGGCGTATGCCTGACCGACGGCACCGTGCATGCACTATTAATTAAACCAGTAGACAGCTGGACCCATTGGGATGAAAAAGCAGAAAGCATTCACGGCATTAGTCGAGAATATCTAGCTGAGCACGGCAAAAGCCCAAGGGACGTGGCCATCTTTTTAAACGACTTATGTTCAGGTATGACCCTGTACAGTGATGCTTGGAGCTTCGATAGCTCTTGGTTAGGCCGCTTATTTGATGAAGCTGAAATCGTACAGCGTTTTCGTTTGGATACCATCACCCGACTATTAGACGAGCAGCAGCTTGAAAAATGGAGTGATACCAAAGACGAGACAGCAAAAGAATTAGGCTTAGATTTACACCGCGCCGCTAACGATGTGGTGCTATTGCGCGAAACCTTTAAAAAAGTAAAAGCCTAGCGTTAAATGTTAACTGCATTTATAAAAAAACCGTTTAAGTGAAAACTTAAACGGTTTTTTGTTTTAAGGGTGGGATAATTTAAAGGATTTATAAAACCCGAATCACTTCTCCAAATTGCCCTCTGATCACTAACGTTACCGTTACGTTTTTCTCTGAACGGTTGCGCCAAAACCAACCGTGATTACCATCAAATTCTGCAATGATATTGCCAATGTCCCTTGTGACGTTTTTACCTTTAGAGTAATTAAAGTATTTCACATTGGCATTATCGCCGTGCACGTCAAAATTTAAGTGGCCAGTATCGGCTTTCCATGTGTAAGTAATTCGTTGGTCTTTTTTCATGGCTACTTTTATTTCGGCCGCTTGTCCCGGGGTTATTAATACATCACGGGTGGCGTAATTTTCGCTAGTTTTTTGCTTGCCATCAGTAAAGGCATTAGTGTTTGTCCCGTTGCGTGTTTCATCCTTGCCATCTAAAACCTCAGCGGCACGTTCATCATCGGCTTCTTTTTCGAGCTGTACTTTTATCTCGCCCATTTTTTGCAAGCCTAATAGTTTACCAACGCCCGTATGGTCAATGCCGTATTCGGCAGGTAAAACTATTGTGATCAGTACAATGCCGGCCACCAGTAGCGCTAGCAGTGTGGCGAATATCAACCTGCCATTACTTGGCAGTGGGCTTTTGTCTATATTGTGCTGTGTGTTCATCTTAACTATTCCATGAAAAATCTGACAACGCTTAATGTGTTTAGAACACCCATTGGCGTGTTTATAAATCAGCTAATAAAAAAACCTGTTAGCTGCATGCCCATTAAAATAAAACCCGCGGCCATTAATAAAGTATTGCTTAAAAAGGCTTGGCGATTAAAGCTTTCAAACTTTCGCCAAATGCTCATTAAAATCAAAATGCCACTAAGGGCCAATAGCTGGCCAATCTCTACTCCCACATTAAAGGCAATTAAGTTTGCCAGTAAACCGTCTGGGCTTAATTCAAATGCTTGAATTTTAGTGGCCAAACCAAAGCCGTGAAACAACCCGAATATCAGCGTGGCAATTTTAGTATTGGGCTGAAAACCAAACCAGACTTTATAAGCGCCCATGTTATCAAGCGCTTTATAAACAATGCTTAAACCGATAATGGCATCAATTAAATAGGCATTGGCAGGAATATTAAAATACACCCCAATCAATAACGTAGCACTGTGGCCCAAGGCAAATAGGCTCACATACAGAGCAATATGAGAGAAGCGATATAAAAAGAAAATCACCCCCACCAAAAATAATAAATGGTCGTAACCCGTGACCATGTGTTTGGCCCCAAGGTAAATAAAAGGAATGATATCGATGCCGGAAATTTCTTGAATATAGCCTTGGTCGCCGGAAGTAACGCCGTGTGCGCTGGCTAAGCACGGTAGCAGTAATGCAATTAAGGAAAAAAATAATGCTGCGGTTTGTCGGGTGCTAAACATGATTTTTCGGCTGTGTCTTAATAATAGGTGCTTATCATGGCCACAACCGTGTGATCAGGCAAGGTTTGATATTTTAATGTGCACTAAACAACTAATAACTATCTTGAGTGAGTGCATAATCTAAGGCGGAGTCGATCTCTTCATGTTTGAACTTAAAACCGGCGTTTAGCAAAACACTGGGTGTTACTCTGGCGCTGCCCAGTAATAATAAGCGGCCCATTTCCCCAAATAACAAACTCACCATTAATGCCGGCATGGGCAAAATAGTTGGGCGTTTTAATGCGTGGCCCAAGGCATGAGTGAACACCTCATTCGTGATTGCATTAGGCGCGGTTAAATTGACTGGGCCGCTAATGGAGTGGTTATTTAAAATAAACTCAATGGCGCGTACTTCATCCAGCAAGCTGATCCAACTTGTATATTGCTGGCCAGAACCTATTTTACCCCCAAGGCCAAATTTAAACGCGGGCAGCATTTTAGCCAATGCGCCACCGCCTTGGCTTAATATCACGCCACTGCGAATAAACACCGTGCGAATGCCAGCATCAATGGCAGGCTGTGCGGCCGCTTCCCATGGCATGACAATGTCGCTTAAAAAGTTGTTACCGTGCGGGCTATTTTCATCCACAGGGTTGGCCCCCGTATCGCCATAAAAGCCAATGGCACTGGCATTAATAAATACCTTAGGGGGTGTTGAAAGCTGGCTTAGGGTGCTGGCCAATAGCGCGGTGCTTTGTATGCGGCTTTGCATGATGTGGTGTTTGCGTTTGGCGGTCCAATATTTATCGCCAATATTCACGCCGTTTAAATTAATCACCGCATCAATTGTCGTGTCTGCATTTAAGTGAATGCTGTTATGTTCGGGCTGCCAGTGAAAAAGCTCGGCATTGGATTGTGGTGGTTTGGATTGTCGTGATAATGAGTACACCTTATGGCCAAGCTGGCTTAGGTAATCGCTTAGGGCAGTGCCCACTAACCCTGAAGCACCGCTGATTAAAATGTTCATGGTTAAAAAAGCCTCCATTGTATAAATACTCATACGCAGCCGGGCAATAACAGGATCACCCAAGGGCTTTAATTTGCGCCTTCTAAAAGGCTGTATGTATTAGTTTGATTTTGAGTATTTGAATGGGCCTAGCCCAGCAGTCAAAGTTAATACCCATATATCAAACACTTAGCCCATGCTATCTGGCTTATCAGGCCGATTTTACTGCTATATCAGGTAAAGATGAGGATTCTTAAACCCCCCATGATTGCCTTTCAAGTGCCTAACTTGCACGGCTGTTGTACAATGCCCGCAAATTCAGCTCACTGGTCAAAAATAGTCTAATCTATTGTCTGATATGGAGCTTTCATTGCTAATCATTAAGCCATTACTGGGCCTATTACAGGCCAATAAAAGGGGTAAGCATGTTTAAAAAAGACATGAACATCGCAGATTTCGATCCAGCACTTTGGGAAGCCATGCAAGCCGAAGACGTGCGTCAAGAGCACCACATCGAGCTTATCGCATCTGAAAACTACACAAGCCCACGTGTAATGGAAGCTCAAGGCAGCCAGCTTACTAACAAATACGCTGAAGGTTACCCTGGCAAGCGTTACTACGGCGGTTGTGAGCACGTAGACGTGATCGAGCAATTGGCTATCGACCGCGCTAAAGAGTTATTCGGTGCTAAATACGCTAACGTTCAGCCGCACTCAGGTTCTCAAGCAAACGCCGCTGTATACATGGCCCTTGTTAAGCCTGGCGACAAAGTTTTAGGCATGAGCCTAGCTCACGGTGGTCACTTAACTCACGGTGCATCAGTATCGTTCTCTGGTCGTATCTACGACGCGGTTCAATACGGTCTAAACCCAGAAACAGGCGAGATCGACTACGAGCAAGTAGAAGCCCTAGCCCTTGAGCACAAACCAAAAATGATCGTAGCCGGTTTCTCTGCATACAGCCGTGTGGTTGATTGGCAGCGTTTCCGTGACATCGCGGACAAAGTTGGCGCGTACCTTTTTGTAGACATGGCTCACGTAGCCGGTCTAATCGCAGCGGGTCACTACCCAAGCCCAGTTGGCATTGCTGACGTTGTAACCACTACAACACACAAAACTCTACGTGGCCCACGTGGTGGTTTGATCCTTGCGAACGACAACGAAGAGCTGAACAAAAAGTTCAACTTCGCTGTATTCCCTGAATCTCAAGGTGGCCCATTGATGCACGTAATCGCTGCTAAAGCGGTTTGTTTTAAAGAAGCCATGTCAGATGAATACAAAGCTTACCAAGGCCAAGTGGTTAAAAACGCCCAAGCCATGGCAGAAGCCTTCATCGCTCGTGGTATCAACATCGTATCTGGCGGTACTGATGACCACTTATTCCTTGTTGACCTAATCGGCAAAGAATACACAGGTAAAGATGCAGACGCGGCACTTGGCGAAGCGTACATTACCGTAAACAAAAACGCGGTTCCAAACGACCCACGTTCTCCGTTCGTAACCTCTGGTCTACGTATCGGTACACCTGCCATCACATCTCGCGGTTTCAATGCTGCGCAAGCCGCTGAACTAGCGGGTTGGATTTGTGACGTTCTAGATAGCCTAGAAAACGGCAACAAAGACGAAGTGACTGCTCAGGTTCGTGAGAAAGTTGCTGCGTTATGTGCGACGTTGCCAGTTTATTCTTAATTGGTAGTTAGGTTGGTGTTTTGAAAGAAATACTAGCTAATAAAAAACCGCGACTAACCGTAAGGTTGTCGCGGTTTTTTATTAAATATAATTCAACATCAGGATGTAGCTTTGAATATTAAAATAACATTTGTAGTCTTCTTTGTTTTTCTATTGGCCGGTTGTAAGTTATTAGAATCTGGAGGAGACGATTCTCCTAAAGGTATCACCGCTGATTTGTCTCATTTGAAAGGCACATTAAATGAGCCTGAGATTACAAGTTTAGGTTTTGTTGATGGAAGAGAAATATTGATTAATAGTCAGATTTCGGGAACATTTGGTGTTATTGGTAATGCGCATACATTTGTTTTCAGGCCTCTTGATAGTCAGCTAGTCTCTGTCTCAATTAAGGATAAGTCTGGCAGTCTAGAGCATATTAAGGTGTACGTGATTAACCCTGCATTGGACGATGATGAGAAGCTTGTATCGTCCTTAACATTAACAGCTGCTACATTTCCAGTAACTGCTGGTCAAACATATGAAGTATCAGTGTTTACCGATAACGGAGGTAGTTATACAGTAACATTATCAGATGCAAATCGTGAAACGATGGGGCTAGGTCCCCATGACTTTTATGTCTCTTTTGTTAGGACAGGGGAAGAACAGTGTAATGGAAGAACATCAAGTTATATGCCTGCAAACTTGTATTACATGTTCAATTTCAGAAATGGATCATTCGTTGATAACTTAAATCAATATATTCAATTTTATTTAACAGATGAATATACGATTGGTAATTCTGGGGCGCACTCAGAAAGAGCAAATAGTTCTACCTACGGAGGTTTTAATTACGAAAATAAATCAGATCACTGGTTTACTGTAGATCACATTACGGGATCTGTGACAGGGGAGTTTAGGCAGGAAAGTATCTTTGATTATGATGATACTAGCCTTGAAACGGAGTCATGTATTAAAAGCACGCGATTTGAAGGCCAGATTATTTTATAGTGAATAGGTAGTTTCTATCTATTCATATATTAAGCATATTGATCTCAATAGGTTTTTGTATCAGGTTAGGAAAGACCGTGATTAGCTGAGAAGTTATCACGGACTTTACGTTAAATTTAAGTTCGAGATAGACCGAAAATCCTAGAATAAGGTTAGAATACAATGAAATTATTTCTATGTGCAGCGTTGATTATAAGTTCTTCTTATACGAATGCTGCGGGTGATTTTATTCCTATTGATATCGAAGGGGACTATGAAAAATTTGGAGTTCATGTAGCGACTAGTACTATGGGCAGCATAGCGATGCTTGAGTTAGAAAATATATCTGGTGATGTACTCAACTGTCAGGGTGTATTTCGATACGGGCCAGAAGTACCTGTGACACGTAAAGTGGTATTGAAATCAGGAGCTAAAAAGGTACTAAGCGCTAGATTATTTCGTGATGTGATTCGATTAAAAATCATAGTTGATTGTGAAGAGTCGGCTTAAATATCAGCAGGTTATATCCATCAAATAATCCGTAACCCCAATATCCACGCCACCTTGACTTAACAAGGTGGAGGCTTGGCCACGGTGATGGGTTTGATGATTAAAAAGATGAGAAAGCACTTCGCCAAAATTTTTGTCAGATGCCTGCCCTTTCATGTTTGTATAAGTAAAAGCACTCTCTAAATCTGCTTCCGTTAACTGTTCGTTAATCCAATCACTAATAATGGCATCCACTTCAAAGCGCACTGTTTTAAGCTCATTGAAATCTGTATATAAGGTTTGATTTAAGCCAGTAATGTCAGGGTAGTTTGATAGTTTGGCCAGTTGTGTAAATCGAGCGTTATGGTGATTATGAAAACGGCGCAGCCATAGTAAATCCCCAGCCAGGATGTGGTTTAGGGTACCTATAATGGATTTGAAAAACGCACCGCGGTCTTCATGTAATTGTCCATGAGATAAAGACGAAGCAGCATTCAGGACTTGCTGGTTTAAGCGAGTATTGTAGCGGGCAAGTGTGAAAAAGTGGGACGTGCCGTTCATCTCTATCCTTGAGTTAGCGTGTAATAGCAGGGACTATATTATCAGTTTAATACTGCTTCAACTTTATTCTTGGTTCTATATGGATAGAATAGAGTTATCACATTTTTGATTAACACATTATGACATCCCCATACCCTAAACCACCAAAACGATTGCGTGACCTAAATGGCTTTGGGCCAAAAAGCGAAGAGATTTTTGCCAAGGTGGACATTCATACGGTGGAAGATTTTATGGCCTATGACCCTTATGAGCTGTATGCATTATTAAAACCCATGAAAGGCATTGGCTTAAATTCCATTTACGCCATCATTGGTGCTCGAGAGAATCGTTCTTGGTTAGAAGTATCCAAGAATCAGAAAATGGAAATACTTATGCGCTTGGATGATATGGGTTTAGCGCCAAAATAAAATCAGAATAAATATAGATAGAAACGGTTGTTCAAATGTAGGAGGGTGCTCGGCAATTAGCTCCTCGGCTCGGGCATCCTGCTTCGCTCTACTAGGTAAATCCCTTTACCCATGCATTGCTCTACTATCGACATCCTTGTTGAGATTGCACGCGGCCTGTTATAGAAACAGCTTGTCGCGTGCAAGCACCCTCCTACAAAATTATGTGTTAACGGATATTCTAATTAGCCAATAACTTATTCACACCCATTAACGGGTTAAAGATTTTTGAATAACTCAATGGTAACCATTTTTGCAGCCAAATAATCAAGCGGGCATCTGGCCCAATTAAAATGCGTGCTTGTTTTTTACGCATGCCTTTTTCAATTACTTTAGCCGCACGTTCCGGTGTGGTTAACGCGTTTTCATTAAAGTGCCCTGCAAAATCGATGGTGGATTCAATGTCGCTCTCTGCATTGTTGGCAATATTGGTTTTAATGCCACCGGGTAAAATGCACACCACGTCGATGTTTTTCTTTTGGTATTTGTAGTCCTGCATTAGCGCTTCGCTGAAGCCACGTAAAGCAAACTTAGAGGCATGGTAAGAGGTCATCATAGGTACAGCAATGACGCCAAATACAGACGCCACATTGGCAATCAAACCGCGCTGCGATTTTTCTAATAACGGCTCCATAATACGCACGCCCATAACCGCGCTATTAAAGTTAACCGCCATGACCTTATCAAACAGGGCTTCGCTGGTATCATCAAAAAAGCCAAACGGTGACATACCCGCGTTATTCACAAGCACATCTAGCTGACCAAACTGGCTTTCAATATCACTAGCAAGCTCAAGCCAATGCTCTTTATTGCTGTTGTCAGCCACTTTTGCTAAAACAACCGAGTTGCCCAGCTCTTGTTTAGCGGTTTCTAAGCTTTGTTCGTTAATATCAGTAATGATCAAACGTGCACCGCAGTCAGCCATATTATGGGCCAGCGCTTTACCAATGCCAGAACCGGCACCCGTGATTAAAACCAGTTTGTCTTGCCAATGTTTCATGATGTGTCCTTATTATTTTTATTATGCAGCAGACGATACTGCTTGATTTTTAAGCCAATTAAAAATGTTATTTTCAACACTTGCCAGATGATTACCGGACACGGTCCAGTGGCAAGCCCCATCAATGGCGCTTAACTGGGCGCTACGCTGATATTTTTTGGCGAGGGCTTTTTGAATGTTAAATGGTGTGATGCGGTCTTCGCTGCCAGCCACAATTAAAATTGGGCAATCAATTAGGTTAGCGTCCACATAACTTGGGGCGTTTTTATATAAAAACCACATGGCCATTTGCCAAGAGGCCAATCCTGATTCCAATGTGCGTTTATTATAAATCTCAAGTTGTGTGGCTTGGTCTTGGGTCTGTGCAATGCCATAAGCAATGTTATTCATTCTAAGGTTTGTGCATCGCTTCCACAGTGGGAACTTAAAAAAGTTATGGCCAAGCGTGCGTATAACAGACCAATACAAACTGTTAATTCCAGCAGGGGCGGCGGATGATAATAAAATTAACCTGTGCACAGTCAAACCCTGTTTAGCCATTTCATGGCTTAACAGCTGTGCTAATAAACCACCCATGGAGTGGCCTAAAATAATGGGCGGTTGTTTAAATTGTTGAACGTACTCTAATAAAAACGCCACATACTGAGGTATTCCAGATTGTGCCAACGCGCTTTTATTTTCATCAGTCATGTCTTTTAAAACAATATGATTGGGCAGTGTGGGAGCATGTGTTTGGTAACCGGCTCCTTCAAATACGGTTTTTAACTCCTGTAAAGTCTCTCCAGTACTCCACATTCCATGAATTAACAATACGGGGTGTTTTTGAGTAAGTTCCATTTTCAAGTCACAACAATAAAAGATGATTTGATCATCCCTTACTTTTTGCTTTTTATAAAACGGTTATTAGTGTCTCCAGTGATTAATGTGCACAAGGCCCCATGTTTCATGGTCATTATGAATATTAAAGGCAGCACCTAGGAAAAACTTGGTACGGAAGTTCTGTCTTTGTGTTTGGCTAATACAGCGGATCAAATGTCATTCTTAAAGCGTTTGCTATTTACTGATTAGTAAAGCTTGAACCTTTACCGGTATGGGATACATTAAACAAAAAATAATAAGAGAGATGGTATGCAAACGTTAGAGCAATGGCAGCAACAAGGTCAGTTATTTAAGTTTAATGCTCACGATATTTTTTATCGCGTGAGTGAAAAAGAAAACGCGCCCACGTTATTATTAATTCACGGTTTTCCCACCAGCAGCTGGGACTTCAGCAAAATTTGGCAACCGCTAAGTAAGCACTTCAATTTAATAACATTGGATATGTTGGGGTTCGGTTTCTCCAGTAAGCCCATGCCACATGAATATTCTATTTTTGAGCAAGCTGACATTTATGAAGCATTTTTAGCACACCTAAATATCCATGAGTTTCATATTTTTGCCCATGATTATGGCGATACTGTGGCGCAAGAGCTTTTGGCGCGCCATCAAACCACTCATAAGCTAAAAAGCTGTATCTTAACTAACGGTGGTCTTTTCCCCGAAACTCACCAACCGGTATTCATACAAAAACTGTTATTAAGCCCATTAGGTGGGCTAGTAACCAAGTTTATGACCTATAAAAAATTCAAAAAAACCTTTGATACTATTTGCGCAAAACCATTAGAACAAGCCGAGTTACAAGGCTATTGGCGACAACTGCAGTTTAATAATGGCAAAGCCGCCATTCCAAAATTAATTCAGTACATGCCAGAGCGCAAAATTAATCGTGAACGCTGGGTGGGTACATTACAAAATACCCAGGTACCGCTGCATTTAATTGATGGGTTGCTTGATCCGATTAGTGGCGAGCATATGGTGAAACGCTTTGAAGAACTGGTACCCAATGCCAGCGTAACAAAACTAGCGGATACAGGTCACTATCCACAGGTAGAGAGCCCAGAAGCGGTATTGGATGGCGCCATAGACTTTTATCAACAGCTTAAAATTATATCGACAAATAAAGAATCTAAGTCTCAAAAATCTAACTAGGCAGCATACGAATTATGGTTGGAATGTGCTGCAGAGCCTAGGCTGACAACGACTACCATGATAAAGTGAAACCATAACTTAATAAGGATAAAAAGTATGAACGGTGATTATGTAGTTTGGGGCATTGTAATAGCCTTAGTATTATTCATAGCTAACATGTACAACCGCTTGGTATCGCTTAGAAACCGCCATAAAAACGCGTTTTCTCAAATCGATGTACAGCTACAGCGTCGTTACGATTTAATCCCTAACTTGGTAGAAACCGCAAAAGGCTACGCCAAACACGAACGTGAAACCCTAGAAGCGGTTATCTCGGCCCGTAATGAAGCGCAAGCGGTTTTAAAGGCGTTACACAATGGCAAAGGCCAGCCGGATGTTAGTGCCTTAAATGGCGCGGAAGAAGTATTGGGCGGTATGATGAGCAAACTATTTGCGTTAAGCGAAGCGTACCCTGATCTAAAAGCGGATACTCAATTCCAGAAAGTAATGGAAGAGCTGAGCAGCACTGAAAACCGCATTGGTTTTGCCCGTCAGGCGTTTAATGATTCCGTGATGTCTTACAACACCTATCGCGAGCAATTCCCTAACAATATTATTGCTAATAATTTCTCATTTAAAGAAGCAAATTTATTAAAATTCAAAAATAAAGAAATTAAGGAACCTGTAAAAGTGAGTTTTGGCTAATTACAGAATTTAGTAATTAGTCAGAGAAAACTGTCTAGGAAGTACGTTGTCTCGTAATTAGAGTGTCATATGGATTTTTTCGAACACCAGGTCCAAGCAAAAGCAGCCAGTCGTCGGCTGCTTTTTCTTTTTTTGATTGTCTGCGTCATTGTTATTCTGTGCGTGGATGCCGTATTTTATGCCGTCTTTTCTTTAGGCGGCACGTCATCCCTTGCGTTTTCGCAAGCATCTCTAGAAAACTTCTTTATTTGGCAGCTTAGTTTAGAAGGCTTGGCTGTGGCATCCGTCAGTATCGTTATTATTAGCATTGGCTGTTTAAAGCGTTGGTTTGACTTGCGCAAGGGCGGCAACGGCTTGGCCATTCATATTGGCGCCCGTTCATTAGGTTTTGCCTCTAAGGATGATAAAGAGCAGCAACTGATTAATGTGGTTGAAGAAATGGCCATTGCAGCGGGCATTAGTCCGCCGGGTATTTATGTTTTAGATACCGAGCACTCGATTAACGCATTTGTAGCGGGTTATGATTTTGAAGACAGTGCATTAATTGTTACCAACGGTTTATTAACCAGTATGGACCGTGAAGAACTACAAGCCGTGGTAGGGCACGAGTTTAGCCATATTTTGCACGGCGATAACCTGATCAATATTCGTTTAATGGTATTAATTGCGGGTTTTGTTTGGGTGGCGGAACTAGGGCGATTTATGATTCCTCACCATACTCACAGGCGTGGCAGCCTGGCTGAAAAATGGGACCCTAGAATGCCGTCTTTACACACAGGCAAAAGGGCTCGAGGTCAAACCGCTGCCATTGGCCTGCCATTAATTATCATTGGTTCTTTAGGCACGTTTTTAGGCCGTTTAATTCGAACCACCATTAGTCGCAAGCGTGAATTTTTAGCCGATGCATCGTCGGTGCAGTTTACCCGTAACCCACAAGCCATGGCCCGCGCATTAAATGTGATTCGTGAAAACAGTCAGCAGGGTTATTTACGCAATGCCCGCGCGGAAGAGCTAAGCCATATGTGCATTAGCCCGTCTAAAAAATCATCTTGGTTTGCCACACACCCACCCATCGAAAATAGAATTAGCGCCATAGACGATACGTTTTTAAAACGCATGGAAATACGTGAGAGAAAAGAAGAGCGCGCCGAAAAAAAACAAGAACAACAGAATCAAGAAAAGCAAACCACACGCAGCCTATACAGCGCTGGCATAAGCCAATTGCAGCAAACAGGCAGTGCACAGTTACATGAAGTGATTGGCACCGTGAGCGCCGCTAGCTTGGAATATGCCATGAGTTTGCATGATGAGTTCCCATACGAATATCGCCAAGCTTTGCACAGCACGGTAGATGCTAAAACTATGCTGCTGTATTTATTATTAGCAAAAGAAGCCAGTGTGCGCGCACAGCAAAAAGAATGGATTATTCAGGTGAGCCCAAACAGCCAAGGTTATTTGAATACCTTAACGTTAATGTCTCAAGGTTTACCGCCGCGTTTGGCCATGCCGTTAGTTGAGTTATTAATACCTGTGTTAAAAACCTTAAGCATTGAAGAGAAAAAAGAGCTTATCTCTCAGGTTTTAAAACTCGCAAAGTGGGATGGCAAGTTATCTATTTTTGAAGTGTGCTTGTATGGCCTGTTAAAAAACAGCTTTGAGAATAAACCCGTGCGTAAATCTTCCCATGTGATCAAAAGAATGAGCATGGTGAGCCATGAAATGAACGTGGTGATCTCAAGTTTGATTCATGTAACTGGTGCAGAGCAAACCGAAAAAGAAAGTTTGTATGGGCGCATGATTCACGTGCTGGGTTTGAAAGATCAGGTCTTATTGGCAAAAGCCGACATTAGCCCAAAAATGTTATACAACACTTTGAACAAGCTGAAATCCATGTCGCCGATGTTAAAACGCTCATTGATGGATGTGTGCGGCGACATTGTATTGCATGATTCTATTGTACGCAGCAGCGAGTATGAAACCTTAAGGCTAATGAGCTTGTTATTAGCCTGCCCTATGCCTGCCATGCCAATGCAAAAAGCCGGCTAACAAAGCGCTTAGCCTGTTAAGCAATCTTTTAGGCACCCTTTCATGGGTGCCTTTTCTTTGAATCCTCTTACGTTTTTTAGCCATAACTCGGCTTAAGATTATCGTTAACATCGTTTTCCCTGTTTAAGTGATCTGATCTGTCCGGCTGCGCGTATTTTAGCTAAGCATCAACTAAAACAGTGGGAAACATCATGGCTCAAATTTGGATCATAGGGGCATCCAGCGGCATCGGGCGCTCATTAGCCCTAGCCTATGCCCAATTAGGTTATGGCGTATTTGCCAGTGCGCGCAGCAGCGATGCGCTTAATAGCTTATGCATTGAATTTGAATCTCTGAAAACTCAACAAGAGCATCACGGTGCTGCTTTGGGCTCAATTCATGCCATGCCCATGGATATGACAGATGTGCAAAGCATTAACGATGCCGTGGCGGCCATGGGAACGTTCTCTTTTGAGTCAGGGCCTACATTAATTGAAAAGGTCATTATTAACGGGGGCACGTGCGAATACATCGACGAGCTACCTTTCGATGCCGAGCTGTTTCGTAGAGTGTTTGAAACCAATTTATTTGGCGCGATCAATTGCAGCAACGCGGCCATTCCATTATTGCAGTCCCAGCAATCTAAACAGTCTCAAGAACCTCAGCACTCGCAACAATCCAAAACAGCCATTGAGCCGCAGCTGGTATTTGTTAGCAGCAGTGTTACTTATCAAGCATTGCCCCGCGCGCATGCTTATGGTGGCAGCAAAGCGGCTTTGCGCTACATGGCCGAATGTTTGAAAGTTGATTTATTAGATAAAGGAATCGATGTTCGTTTGGTGAGTCCAGGCTTTGTGAAAACCCCGCTGACGGATAAAAACGATTTTGATATGCCGTTTATGATCAGTAGTGATGAAGCCGCACAGCGCATCATTAAGGGCTTACAGGGCAAGCGCTTTGACTTGGCTTTCCCTAAGCGTTTTACCTATTTACTAAAAGTCTTAGCCATATTGCCTAATGTTTTAAAGTTTAAGCTGTTATCAAAGATGACCGCTTCAAACCCTGACCTTGAAAAGGCCTAAGCTGGTATCTCTATGAGCACAATTTCTTTGGTTATTAATGGGGTGTTGTTCCAGCTGGTTTGGTTTTTATCTATTTTTTTAAAGTTAGAAATGGCAGTTGTGGCACTCTTTTTTATGATGCTTCACGTGATCAGTAAGTTGATAAATAAACACGGATTATTCATTTCTGTTTTGGCGTTTTGTATAGGTGTGACCATGGACGCTGTTTTACATTATTCAGGGGTTTATGAATTCCCTATACAGCATGAATTGGATTATTTTTATCTACCCAGTTGGCTGCTGATGATTTGGGTGGGCTTTAGTCTGGCATTGCCATACAGCTTGTATTGGATGTTTAAAAATAGGCTTTTATTTATAGGTTTAATGAGCGCTTTAGCCCCTGTTAGTTATCTGGCAGGTCGAGAGTTTGGAATGATTGAGTTTACTAATGGCCAGTTAATATATGTGGTATTGGCGTGGTCGATTTGGTCTTTTTTATTAATGCTTTTATTTACGCTGTTTAATAGACGTTATTGTAAATAAGGAGGAAATATTATGAAAATTAAAAGAATCATTTCGTACGCTTTTACACTATGCGCATTTATTCTAATAAGCCATACCAGTAAGGCTGATAACTTTGTTGGTCATGCATTTGATATGAAGTCAGGCGAGCTGCTTTATAGCGAGCATCATAAGGTATCACGTAATAATGACGGCAAGTTGAGTTCTGTGGAAGTGTTATATCGAGATAACAATGAACAACCGCTTGCAAGTAAGTCACTGGCATTTAACGGTCGTTTTACCCCAGACGTTACATTTAACGATCATCGAACTGATAATACTGTGAAGGTAATCAGTAATGTAGACTCAGGCGCAGAAAATTTAACACTCAGTAAAAATGGCGATAACAGCCAATTACAATTTGAAGACTATTCGAATAGCGTGATAGATGCAGGCTTCAATGAATATATGAAATACCACTGGGGTGAATTGATAGAGGGTGGTGTTAAGGATTTTGAATTTTTAGCCATTGATCATGGGCGTTTTATTACTTTTGAAGTTTTTCTAAAAAAGAAAAATACTGAGTATGCTTATTTCCATTTAAAGCCCAGTAATATGTTCATTGCATTATTGATGGACCCTATACAGTTAAAATATGGCATAGGCTGCAAATGCTTAAAAACCTATTCCGGTATCAGTAATATTGAAGATACAGAAGCAGAGGGAAACTTTGTTGTGAACATTGTTTATGAGTATGAAAAACCGGTTTCCTACATTTATTAACCAACTGTTGTATATATTAGGAGGGAGCATGTGGAGTTTAAGAGCAGTATCCGTTGTGTATTTAATGTCTGCACTCTGGTGTGCATTGAATGTGGCATTGTCAGCCAGTTTTTTAGGGTATGAATTTAGTGGCTTTGGCGAGGCAGAATTTTTTACTGTGTATGGCGGCCTGCAAATGGGCATTGCTTTAGCCATGCTGTTATCCAGTTTTAAAGAAGACTTTATTACAGCGGCGTTGTTCTTCTCATTTATTTTATCCAGTGTCTTGGCGGGCTTTCGCTTGTTATCAATGGCCATGTATAGCTTTAACGATGCCATTTTAGCAATGGCGGTATTAGAAATTTTACTGGCAGCAGTTTTACTTCACAGCTACTTAAAAGAATCTAAACAGTAAGCAGGCTAAACGAATAAAGCAGCTTGAAGTAAAATTACTTACAGGCTGCTTTATTCGTTTATATATTTTTAGTTTATGTCTTCTAGCTTAGCAATTATAAGCTCTTTACCTTTGGCCAAATCGGCTGCGGTATTCACCGGGCGTTAACGCGGTTTCTCTTTTGAATAATTTACTAAACGCACTTTGATCCATATAACCCACAATGCTGGCGATTTCATCAATGGGTTTACGATTACTCTCTAATTGTTTTTTAGCCGCATCAATACGCAGTTTTTGCAAATACTGCAAAGGGGTTTCTTGTGTGGCGGCTTTAAAACGGCGTTTAAAGCTACGACTTGAGAGCGAGAATTTCTCAGCTAAGTTTTCAAGGTTAATGCTTTGGCTGTAGTTTTCTTCTAACCATGTTTGAATCTTTAATACATCGTTATCTTGATGATATTTTTTACCGGGAATACTGCTATAAGCCCCTTGTTCATGGCGGCCCACATCAAATACAAAGGCTTTGGCCGTTTGTTTGGCCAGCTCATGGTCGTAATAACGCTCTAATAAAAAAATCGCTAAATCAAAATAGGCCATGCCACCACCTGAGCAAAATACATTGCCGTCGGCGGTGATCAGTTGATTGGCTTTTAAATCCACGTTGGGATAATTAGCACGAAATAAATCAGTAAAGCCCCAGTGTGTGGTGGCTTTTTTGCCATCTAAAATTCCGGCCTGGGCCAATAAAAAAGCGCCGGTATCGTTACTGGCAATGTCACAGCCTTGTTCGCTAAGCTTTTTTAAATGAGGCAGCCACTGGCTGTTTTCTTGTAGGGTTTCATCA